>Ga0208198_1000213_pt1 | contig 70451 bp, 45 predicted proteins | sample AD_JPNTR2_MetaG_FD_184446 | JGI IMG/M metagenome (GOLD analysis project Ga0208198, IMG submission 184446) | Active sludge microbial communities of municipal wastewater-treating anaerobic digesters from Japan - AD_JPNTR2_MetaG (SPAdes) (version 2) | ecosystem: Engineered > Bioreactor > Anaerobic...
GACTTGCCGGGTCCCGCTTTGGCTTTCGGAATGAATGGTTCGATACGTTCCCATTGTTCATTGGTCAGGTCCATGAGCCTTATATCGGCCATGACCCTGCATTACCTTGAGGTTTTGGGATGGGTTCTAGTAACGGTCGACGTGGACGTAGACGGTGTGTTCCTCATCGTCGATCAGCAGTTCGCCCTGGTATTTGCCATCGTACCAACTGATTTCATAGCGTCTGCCAGGGCCGCGAATCTCCTGCCGATACCAGTCGGGAACATCGCACTCCGGCGTGAAGTACTCATTCCCCTGGGCATCGTATCGGTCGGAAAGCTTCACGTAATCCCCGCCCGGCAGCCTCATGCGCTCACGGGAATAGGTTCGAGCCCCGACTCGCTCTAGGCTGGGCGAAGCGGCCAGGAAACGCTCGATGTCGTTCGGATCGGCGGTGAACCGCAGCGTGTACTTGCCCGACATCAGGAACCCCCAGGCATGCACTCTCACGTCGCGTGCTGAATCGGGCAAGGGGGCCAGTCCCGCTCGATTGAGCACGACGGGAGACCGTTTGACCGGTTCGTACTTACGACTGAGAGTCCAATGATCATACCCCGTAAGTGCCATCCAGCCCACGCTGAGAGCCACGGTCGGAAGCAGGAGGAGACTCCGCCTGGTAACGCTACTCATGCGCGGACGCAGCCTGCGCCACATTATCGTCTGCGCGAGCACGCCCAGGCCCAGTGCACACCCCGCCATCACAATGCGCAAGGCGAACGTCAATTCTACCTTCCCCGTTTCCTGGCCGGGGGCGATTCGGAACCATTTCAGTCCGACAATCAGAACCGGCAGTAAGACCAGGCTGCCAACCATGGCATACCGCCAAGGAAACGTCATGGGGTCGTTCGCTGTCGCCGCGTCCGGCGCCGGCAGGTGAAGACGCCCGCAACGACGACAGCGAGGCTGCGCCGCTACTGCCATGGCTCCCGTCACGGGCAACGCCCAAAACGAGAGCAATGCGATGCCGGCGAACACCAGAGCCGCAATGGCAAAAACGGCTCCCCCGCCGTGAACACCCGCGCCGAGTGCGACGGGCGTCAGTGCCAGAAAGATGACAAACGTCGCGAGATTCGCTATGGACACGTCACTCCACACGCGTTTGACCGGCCCGCCGCACAGCGGACACCGAATCTTGCCGACGGGCGGTGAGTCTGTGCTTTGTGTTGCGCGGTCTTTCGGCGTTGCCTCTGGTGTCTCGCTCGTTCGGTCCTCTGTATCCGCCATCTTCGTCGCTCCCGCAATCAACTCGTTTTAGGGCCCCGCCTCGGCGAGTCGTCATCATCGACGCGTATTATAACGGAATGAGGGGAATTGTGAAGGGTTTCCAGCAGACGAGCGTCGCGTCTCTGATTTGACGATCCATGCTCGCACCCATTCTTTATGAACCACCGCCCATAGGAAGGCGGCGCATCGGTCCCCCTCGATACCGAGAGGATGCGTTTCACCGCTTAATCGACATTAAACCGTCCACGTCCACTCGGCTGGATCACCACTGGCGGCCACACCACATAGACACCGGCGAGAATCGCCTCTATAATACCACCGATCCGTCGTGAAGTGGATGTCGCAGAACAGAGTGGCCGGCGTACAACGTAATCCGGATACTCATTGGGAGCTTGTGCGGTGAATAGACGCACGAAGATCGGCCTGGTTGTTGTAGCCCTCTTTGGAGTCCTTATTTGGCAGTGTTTCAGAAGCGGTCACGGGGTCGGTGTCCGTTCTGTATCGTGGCTGCCGCGCGAAGCCCACAACCTAACGTACATTGGGGACTTCGGCATCGTGGCGCAGACGCGGCATCGAATGCGTGGAAGCCTGAATGGACCTGTGTTCTGCATGGAAAGGAGACAACATGAGGAAATGGATATTCACACGGACTGCGTTGAATCTGTTGACGGTTCTGCTTGTATCGGTCGGGGCTTCGTGCCGGTCGGGGGGCGGGGTGGATGTTGTGGGGGAGCCGTATCTGCTGGATACACCGCTGTTGTCGCGTTCCATTAGTTTTGAGAACCCCACCGGTGCGCCCGGGCAGGGGGGCAAGGCCGCCAGTAATCTCGGGCCGGGACGCAAAGGGGCGCCTGCGATCAATTTCATGGCGGGCAAGGAGGTCGAACTGTGCAACATCAAAGGGCCCGGCACGATCCGCCACATCTGGATGACCACTTCGAACAATCCAACGAATCTTCGCAGCTTGGTGATCCGCGCCTGGTGGGATGAGCAGGCTCATCCGAGCATCGAGTGCCCGATCGGCGACTTCATGGGCTTCGCGCACGGGAAGGTGACGGGGTATTTCTCCGCGGTGCATTCGCTGGGCCGCAACGCCGGGATGAACATCTGGCTGCCGATGCCCTTCACGCATAGGGCGCGGATCACGCTGACCAACGAGGGCAAGGAGGACGTGCCGCTGTTCTATCAGGTGGACTACACGGTCGGCGACGAGCACAGGGCCACCGTCGGGCGGCTGCACGTGTTGTTCCGACGCGAGAACCCCACGACCGAGAAGCAGGACTTCGAGCTGCTGCCCAAACGGACCAATCCCGGCCGCTACATCGGCGCCCTGATCGGCGTGCGAAATATGCACCCTGCCCAGTGGTGGGGCGAGGGCGAGATCAAGATCTTCATGGATGGCGACACGGAGCACGCGACGATCGTCGGCACCGGCAGCGAGGACTACGTGGGCCTGTCGTATGGCATGCAGCAGACGCCCTATTTCTACAACGGCTGCAACCTGGACGAGCGGAACTTTGTTTCGATGTACCGTTGGCACCTGCCGGACCCGATTTATTGGAAGCAGGAGGCCCGCATCACGATCCAGCAGATCGCCTGGAAGGACGGGCTGGCCGAAACGCGCGACGACTGGTCCACTGCCACCTTCTGGTACGAGCCGATCCCCAGCGCGCCGTTGCCGGCGATGCCGAGTGTCGCGGCCCGCACCGCAGACATCTGGGAAGAGCGCAAGTGAGTGGGCAGTGTCAAGCTTGAAGTGTGAAGTTGAGAAAGGGAAAGACATGCGGACATCGATTGGTGTGTTGGCGTTGGCGGCAGTGATTTGTGCGGGATGTCACGGGCACGGGCAGGATGCGAAGACCGGCTCGGCAACCGTCAAGAGCGGATATACGGCGCTTTTCAACGGCAAGGACCTCACCGGCTGGCAGCCCACCGGCAACGCCCAATGGGTCGTCGAGAACGGTCAGCTCGTCGGCACGCAGGGCGCCAACAACGCGCCGGGTGATCTGTTTACGACCGCCAGTTTCAAGGATTTCGAGGTGGTCGTCACGTACCGCGCCGAGTGGCCCTGCAACAGCGGGGTCTGGTTCCGGTACCAGAACAATGGGAAGGCCTACCAGGCCGACATCCTGGAATACAAGGACCCGGAGGCCTACTCGGGCACCCTCTACTGTCCCGGCAAGCTCTTTCTGGCGAGGAATCTCGACAGATCTCTTGAGAACCGCGACGGTTGGAACACGATCAAGATCCGGGCCGAGGGCGACCACCTCCAAGTCTGGCTCAACGGTCGCCAGGTCGCGGACGTCCACGACACGACCAGCGACTCAGGCTCGATCGGTTTCCAGGTTCATCCCGGCGCCGAGTTCGGCCCGATGAAGATCGTCGTCCGCGAGGTCCTGATCAAGGAGTTGTAATACGGATTCGGAATGATTCATGCACGGCGAGGATTTGTTGTCCTGAGACGCAGCCGAAAGATTTGGGCACAGGACGAGAGGTGCTTCTCGTTTGCGAGCCAGATCCTTCACTTCGCTGTGCTGTGTTCAGGATGACAAGACCCGCGCACGAATGAATTCGAATCCGTAATCCCACGTATCACGCTATGCGAGCTCAGAGGATCGAATCGCTCCCGGCGTTGGGCGTTTCGGTTCTTTGAGCTCGCTTTGTTGTTACGCAGTTCCGGGATTCTCCTTCGGCTCCTGGTCGGGCAGCTTCTGCCAGGGTTTCTCCCGCAGCGCCATGTCCAGCGCTTGGCTCTCAAGCGTGAAGTATTTGTCGAAGTCGGGCAATCGGAGATTGAGAAGCTGCTTGATCGACCCCAACACGTCGGGCGACAGACCCGACACCTCTTGGGCCATCGTCCCAACGGTCCGGTCCAGTTCGGAAGGCGTCACGACCTCGTCGAGCAGTCCCCAGTCCAAAGCCAGGTGTGCTGAGAACTCCGCGGTGCGAGTCACCAGGTCGTTGGCCCTGCCCAATCCGATATAGGCCGGCAGCAGATAGAGCAGCCCCGAGCCGGGCGGCATGCCGCATTGACGCTCCTGGTTGCAGAACGTGGTGTCCGACGTCGCGATCCGGTGGTCGCAGGCCAGGCCGATTCCGAGGAACGACAAAGAGACTTCGCCTTGAAAGACCATGATCACTGGCCGTTTCACGGATCGCAGCCAGCGGATTAGTCCGACGAAGACGTTCTCCTCCCGTGCCATGGCCTGTCCGCTCACGGACGTGGCTGCGCATCGCCCCCCTGAATACTTCTCCTGGAGGCTGCCCAGTCTCTTGAGAAACGCTCCGCACTGCTCGGGCGAGAAGCATCGACTGGAGCTCCAGATCGCCAGAGGTCTGCCTGCGCTGTGGCGGAGGTCTTCCAGGAAGTACCGGAAACACTCGATCGCATTCGGCGCATCGGCCATGGTCAGTAGGTCGTCATGGAAGCGAATGGCGTCGCCCCATTCGAGCGGTTCGAAGCTCAGGAAGGGTTCCAGAATCGAAAGATCTGTTTTCTTGAACATATCAGCGGGTCCTTTCAACGTTTGCCGCCTTTTCGCGTCGTCAGATCGTAGAGGATCGGGACCACGACGAGCGTCAGGATGCCCGAGACCAGGATGCCGCCGACGGAGGCGATGCCGACGCCGACACGCATCTCGGCTCCGATGCCCCGGCTCATCGCCAAGGGGAGCATGCCCAGAACCGCTGCCAGAGTAATCATAATCACGGGTCGGAACTGTTCGCAAGAGGCTGTGATCATCGCCTTGTGGCGAGGAATCCCCTCGCGGACATGCGTGTTGAACCCGTCCACGATCAGGATCGCGTTGTTCACGACGATACCGATCATCATCACCATGCCCATGAGCACGAAGATCGACATGCTTTGGCCGGTCAACGCCAGGGCCCACATCACGCCGATCAGAGCCAGTGGAACCGTCACGAGGATCAGCCAGGGCTGCTTGTACGATTCGAGGATTGCGGCCAAGCTCAGGATCACCAGGATGACCGCCATCAGACCCGCCTCGCCGAAGGCGGCGACCGCCTCGGACATTCGCTCGTACATGCCGGAGAACCAATATTCGTAGCCCGGCGGGAACCGCACTTCGGAATCGATCGTCTCGGTGATTTTCTTGACCGCGTTGCCCAGAGCCAACTCGGGCTTGAGGTTGGCGAAGACTTTGGTTACGCGTCGTTTGTCCTGTCGGGTGATCTGGACGGGCGCGATGCGTTGTTCCACGTCGGCCAGGTTTGAAAGGAGGATCGGCCGACCCGGCGCGCCGGGGAAGAGAAAATGCTCGACCTGATCCCGTCCCGGTTCATCCTCCAGTTCGACGACGATGTCGTAGTTGCGGTCGCCTCGTTTGAAGGTTCCGGCCTCGATGCCTTCGAGGTTGGCTCGTAGGGTCAGGCCGAGACTGATCGCCGCAATGTCCAGGTCCGCCAGGGTGGCCCGCTTGGGCAGGATGGCCATCTCGGGTTTGCCGGCGCGGACGGTTGTGTCGATGTCCTTGATCCCCTGGATCTGGCCGGCGCGGGTTTGTGTGTCGAGCGCGAGGCGATTGAGGGTCGCCAGCTCATCCCCGGCGATCAACAGTTCGATGTCCTGATTCTGACCGCCGATCATCGCAGGCTGAGTGACGGTGATGATGCACTCCGGATAACCGGCCAGACGCTTGCGGACTTCGGTCTGGAGGTCCTCGATCGAGAGGGTCCGTTCATCTCGCTCGGAGAAGGTCAACAGCAACTGAGCGAGATAGACGCCCTGCGTGGATTGTCCGATCACGCCTTCGACCTTGCCGATGGAGCTGAGCACATGCCTGAGCTCGGGCACGTCTTTGAGCCGCTCTTCGACAAGTCGAACCCGCTCAATCGCCCGGTCGAGACTATACCACGTGGGGTATTCTAGTTTGACGAAAATCCGACCCTGGTCCGTGTTGGCGACGAAGCCGAACCCAACTTTGCCGCCCAAGGACATCGCGTGGATGAGCATCGCGACGGTCAAGATGAGGATGACCACCGCCACCGGCCGGTGCTTCTCATTAAAGGAAAGTATCCAACGGTACCCGGCGATCACCTTGTCCAGCATGCGGTTGAAATCCGTCTCCATCCGGTGCAAGAGGCCCTTCCGCCGGCTGGTGGAAGGCTTGAGCAGGATCGAGCACAGGATCGGCGTCAATGTAAACGAGATGAACAGCGACACCGCGGTCATGATGAGCATGGTCCAGGCCAAAGGCCTCATGAACTGGCCGACGATGCTGCCCATCATCGCGATGGGAAACAGCACGACGATGTTGGTGCCCGCACTGGCCAGGACCGCAACTGCGACTTCCTTGGCCCCCAAGCGAGCGGCTTCCTTCGGGTTGCCCGTTTCCTTGAGACGCGAGACGATGGCCTCCAGGACCACGATGGAGTTGGTCACGAGGATGCCGATCGACAGGCCGATCGAGATCAACGTCGAGGTGTTGAGCGTGTAGCCGGCCAGTTGCATGAAGAACAGGCTGATGACGACCGTCAGCGGCATCGTGATCGCGACCACAAGGGTCGCCCGGAGGTCGTACAGGAAGAAGAACAGAATCGCCGCGGTCAAGAGGATGCCCTGCCCGATGTTGCTCCAGGCACTTCGGACGGTGGCTTCGATGAATCGTCCGTCGTCGGTGATCCAAATCAGTTTCATGCCGCCCGGAAGTTGCCGATTGAGGGTCTCCACCGCGTTTCTGACGTTGTGCACCACCTTCACCGCGTTGGCTTCGGCCTTTTTGACGACTTTGATGTACACGCAGGGTCGGCCGTCGACTGCGGCTTTCTGGCGAAGTTCTGCAGTCGTCATCACCACCCGGCCGACGTCACGGATGTAGCATCGTTGACCGTTCTTCCCGGCCACCTGGAGCGTGGCGATTTCCGGGACGTCCTTGTATTCGGCGTCGAATTTCACGGAGAATTCGCGCCCGTGGTCTGTCACGCGACCGCTCGGAATGGTCCGCACCGCCTGCTGGACGGCCTGAACGACGTTCATGCTGGACAGCCCCCGGGCCGCCAGCTTCTCGCGGTCGAGCAGGACGTGCACTTCGCGTTTGGCCCCGCCGATGAGATCGACATTCGCGACGCCGGCCAGGACGGTGAGCCGGTCTCGCAGCGTGTTGTCGGCGTAATCGTACAACTCGTCGAGCGGGACGTCCCCCGTCAGGGCCATGTGAATGATCGGTTGTGCGTTGATGTCGAATTTGAGGATCTTGGGGTCTTCCACATCCGCGGGGAAATCGTCGCGGATCAGGTCGAGTTTCTCGCGAACGTCGGTGGCCGCAATGTCCACGTTCACGTTCAGGTTGAATTCCAACAAGGTCTGGCAGACGTTCTCCATGCAGGCGGAACTGACGTGTTTGAGTCCGTCGATGGTGACGACCTGGTCCTCGATCCGCTTGGCGACATCGGTTTCGATTTGCTCGGGACTGGCGCCGGGATAGACGGTTGTGATGGTGATGTACGGCACGTCCATCTTGGGCATCAGTTCCAGGCCCAGCTTGCGGTAGGCGTTTAAACCCAGCAGAGTCAGGCCGATGATCAGGCTGGTCATCGCCACCGGCCGGCGGATGGATGAATCGGACAAAAACATTACTTATCCTCCTGCTGGACCTCGACCCCCGCGCCGTCATTGAGCATATTCTGGCCGACGGTGACGATCTGTTCCTTGTCTTTCACTTCGGTCTGGACAATCTCGGTCCAGCCGTCAGTCTCCAGGACCGGCGTGACGGACACTTGAACCGCCGCACCGTTGCGAACGACGAAAACGACCGGTTTGCCCGAGCGTTCGATGATCGACGACGAGGGAACACCTAGGCCCTGGTGACTCTCGAACACAATCGTGAGGTTGGCCATTGCGCCGGGCACGATCCCTTCCGGCGGGTCCTTCACCAAGCATTTGACTTCAAACGTCCGCAGCTTGGGGTCGACGGTGGGACTTCGATAACTGACCACGAGGTCCTTGAGCTCAATCGTGCCTACCCTGACGTTTATCGCGGTCCGACCGACCGCCACCTGCGGATAGTATTGCACCGGCAGGAACGCAGCGATCTCTACGACGGAGAGATCATCGATTCGCAGGATGGGATTGCCGGGATTGGCCATTTCGCCGGGTTCGTGGAGCCGCTCGCTAACTGTGCCGCTGATCGGGGCCACGATCAACGCATCAGCCAGGTTTTTTCTGGCGATCTCCAACGAGACCTCGGCCTGACGCTCCTGGGACCGGGACAACTCCACGAGCGTCCGGCCATGTTTTGTCGCCGCCAGCAATTGCTGATATCGCGACTGCTGCTGCTCGAAGGCGTCGACGGTGACCGCTTCATTCTCACGCAGACGGCTGAATCGCTCATAATCCAGCGAGGCCTTGCGGAAGTCCACCTCGACCCGTTCGAGGCTCGCCTCTTTCTCCTTCGTGGATGAGCGAGCCACGTCGAGCGCGTGCTCGGCAATCCGCACAGCCCGTTCGAGATTCGCCTGATCAATGGCGAAGAGCTTTGTCTGACCCGCGATTACCGTGTCGCCTTTTTCGACAAAGACGGCTTCGATTGTCCCTCCAACCCGCGGCGAGACCACAGCCCACGCCTTCGCTTCAACGTTGCCTTGCACGGCGACGCTTCTGTGGAATGTCCGCATCGCAGCCGGTACGACGACCACAGGCATCCGTCTAGCGTCGGTTGGGGTACTCGCCTCGGTCTTCGTTTGGGCGGTCGCGCGCGCGTACAGGCCCCGGCCCACCACCGCCAGAAGGCCGATCAAGGTCATCGCTGCGATATAGGTTACTGTTCGTCCCAGCCGGCTCTTGCCGGTGGTGCCTTCACGATTGATTGTCATGTGCCTTTACCTCGACATCTGTTTCGGTCTTTCCTATTACGTTCAGCAGCGTAGCTGTGGCAACCTGGTGCTGGAATCGAGCCGCCAAGACCTGCATTTGCGCTTTTGTCTGCTCCGCGGCTTCCTGAAGCAGCTCCGCCGGCCCGATCAATCCTTCTTTGCGTTTCTGGATCGCCTCGGCGTTCCGTCGGGATGCGACGATCATCGCCCGTTCGGCCAGGTCCAATTGATCCTGTGCAGTGTCCAGGTTCTGGCGGGCTCGAATAACTTCGAGCATCAACGTCAGCGTCGTTTGTTCCCGTGCGATGAACGCCTTTTCCCGTTTCTGGCGAGCGGCCTTGTACTCGTTGATATTTGCGAAGCCGTTGAAGAGCGTCATCGTACCCGCTAGGCCGTAGATCCACTGGTTCGAAGGAGCCAGCGACGAATCAATCGAGTCCGGATGGTAGGCGAACGCGCCGAGCACAGGCAGGAAATTCGAAATTGCCAGTTTGACTTTTTCTTTTTCGATGGCGATTTGGCGGTCCGCGATATGCAGCGACGGGTGGTTCAACAGGGCCTCCAGGATCAGTTCCTCCATCGATCCTTCGGGCGGTGTCAGAGGCGTCTGCTCAGTCAGGGAAATCTCGGTCAGAGGGGAAAGCCCCATGGTTGCCAGCAGAGCCGACATCGTCTGTTCCCGTCTCCGGCGGGTCCTCGCCAACTCGGCCTTTCGGGCTCTGGCGTAGACATCCGCCTGGTCTGCCTGCCAGCCGCTGATGAGGCCTTCCTTTGCCAGTGCGGCGACTTCCGCATAGAGGGCCTCCGCAGCCTCTGCATCGGCCGCGATCGACCGCTGGGCCTGTTCCAGCGTCAGACACTGGAAATACAGCATCGTCACCTGCAGTGCGGTCATCTGTTTGGTGTAAAGGGCGACCTGATCGGCGATCTCTTCGCCTCGGGCGTGCATGCCGTAGAGAAACCAAGTCGCCGGGTTGAAGACCGCGACACTGGCGTTCCAGAGCAAGGCTTTGGCGTTGTCAATCCGCAGGGGCTCATCGTCCGACAGCGGCAGAGAAATCGTCGGGTCGAATTCATAATGCGAGTAGTTCAGGCTCAGCGCCGGAAGGAAATTCGCGAAGGCGATTCGCCGCTCGAGTTTGGCGATTCGCTTTTCGATCGCGGCGCTTTGCGCATCGAGATTGTTCTCCATCGCGATGGCGATGCAGTCTTCCAGGCTCAGGGTCTTTCGCTGCGAGAGAATCACAACGGTTTTCTCTCGAAGAGTCTGCGGATAACTGTCGGCATGCTCTCGACGGGTTTGCGTCCCCTCGTAGGAGCGACAACCCGCCAGAAGCATCAGGACCAGCAAGGTCAGCGAGAACCACCGCCGTACGTTATGCGTCACGTTCACCTCCTATGGTTTGATCAACCCTCTGAAAAACACGTCTTGGAGTTTTGCCAGATCGGCATTGACGTCGATAGCTTGTGACTCGTGGACTGCGGCCAGGATCAACGATTCCAGCGAGTTGGACAGGCATTTGGCTGCCATGACCGGGTCGACGTCGTTGAGGAGCCCTTTGGACACCCCGGCCGCGATCACCTTGCTCAGCTGCGAAACGATCCGTTCGTCGATTTCTTTTTTCTTGGCTTCCACGCGGGGCCCTGGCAGACATCGCCCCCTGCCCTCCAGAACGTACAACCGCAGGGCTTTGCGGTGCTCCCGAATGATCCGCTCTTGTTGACGGATAAAGCGGGAGAGCTTTTCTCGCTCGTCTTCGGATTCGTCCAGTACCGGAAGGATGATGCCCAAGCTTTTTTCCGCAGTGCTCACCAGTAATTCGAAGAACAAGTCCTCTTTGCTGGGGAAAAAATTGTACAGGGTTCCGGTGGCGAACTCCGCCGCGGTTGCGATCTCCTGCATGGAAACGTTGTGAAATCCTTTTTCTGCGAACAGTTCCAAGGCGGCAGAGAGGATCTCCTGGCGGTGTTGTTCACGTTCCCGTTCTTTTCTCGATGGTCCGGGTGTGGGCATCACAAATCCCCATGAACTTATATTCATTTTGAATATACATGTTCATATTATGAATATAAATTCATTTTGTGCAAGAGATTCTTTGCAGAAAGTCTGGATGGATGAAAAAAAGAAATACTTCTCTTCGTCGCAGGGGTGGATTGCAGGTAAACAAGATCTCAGTGGAAGCTCTGGTATGGGCATCAGACGATGCAACCGTCTTTGAGAACCGCCCAAGCGGTGTGAGGAGCGGTTGAAGCGGCCCCCTGGATTTCCACCATCGCGATTTCATACCCCTGAACCCCGGCTTTGGCGTGTTTCCAGGCTTCGTATAGATAGCCGAGATAGACGGAGTCTTCCTGGGCCTTCGCGATTTGGACTTTCGGAGATCGGTCGCCGTCGGCTTGGAGTTCGTCAAGGGCTCGCTTCTTGGCGGCCTCGACCTCTTCTGAGGTGGATTCCAGGCTGACGCCCAGTCTTGCGACGTGTTCGCGGACCCCTTTCATGTATACTTCTCGCAGCCGTTCGCGAATGGCCTCGCGGCCTGCCTGCGCCATGTCGTCCCACTTGAGTCGGGGCTCGTACACCCGACATTGAAAGAACAAGCCTATGACGGCATCGTCCGGCAACGACTGACGGACAACCTCTTCGGCCGAAACCCCGAACGTGCCCGCCAGCGCGGACAGGCCTTTCCACTGTTGCTCCGGAATGGTGAACGCGACGCGTTTGTTTCTGGTCATATTCCAATCCTTCCATGGACTCCGAGCCGGCATGTTACCGCGTCGCCCCGACCCAATGCAAGAACGATCTGCCTGCAGATCGAAGCCTCCCACCGAAGGAAGACGGTTCGTTGCAAACCTCGGGTGCCCGATTGCATGTCAGGGCAGGATATGGTATAAACCCCTTTCTACCTAAACTGTTATTTTTCGATTTGCTATTTGGCGGAAATAACGCTTGGACACATCCGGTACAAGGCGGGGTCTAGGAATCGTCAAAAGTAAATCGCAAAGAATCCTGAAAGGGTTGTGATGGAAGTTGCGGAACTCAAGACGATCATCGGCGAGCTTGAGGCCCGGGTCGAAAAGATCCGGGACTGGCTTTGACTTGCCGGGCAAGAAGGCGCAGTTGGAGGAATTGGGCAATAAGATGGCCACGCCCGGTTTCTGGGACAACCAGGAACGGGCCCAGGCGGTAGTCGGACAACTCAGCGCTCTCAAGGCGGTCGTCGAGCCTGTTGAGAATCTGCAGAAGGAGGTCAAGGATCTTGCGGAACTGTTCGAGCTGGCCGCAGAGGAAGGCGATGCAGACGAGATGGCTCAAGTCGAAGCAGACGCCAAGGCCGCCCAGAAGCGATGCCAACAGGTGGAACTTCAGGGACTCTTGTCGCGTCCGGAAGACATGCGGAATTGTTTCTTCGCGATTCACGCCGGGGCGGGCGGTACCGAGAGTTGCGACTGGGCCAGCATGTTGCTTCGTATGTACACGCGATACTTCGACGCGAACAAATACAAATACGAAGAACTGGACATCACACCGGGGGAAGAGGCCGGTATCCGCTCGATCCAGTTACGAGTAATGGGTCCGTTCGCGTACGGCAAGCTTTCATGCGAGTGTGGCGTGCATCGACTCGTGCGGATCAGCCCGTTCGATGCCAACGCCCGGCGGCACACGAGTTTCGTGGCGGTCGATGTGCTGCCTGAACTGCCTGAAACGGACTGCACTTTGAAGGAGGCTGATCTCGATATCGTCTACTTCCGCCGGTCGTCCGGTGCCGGCGGCCAGAATGTCAACAAAGTGTCCACAGCGGTTCGCATCCGCCACATTCCGACGGGCATCGTTGTCGAGTGTGTCAACGAGCGAAGCCAGGCACAGAACAAGCGAATGGGCTTAGCCATTTTGCAGGCGAAACTCGAACGGCTCGAGCAGGAAAAACGCGACCAGGAGATGAACAAGCTCTATGGCGACAAGGGCGAAATCGCTTGGGGCAGCCAGATCCGCAGCTACGTCCTTCAACCGTACCAATTGGTCAAGGATCATCGCACCGGTTACGAAACCGGAAATGTGCATGCCGTCCTCGACGGCGAGATCGAGCCGTTTATCGAGAGTTATCTGCACCACCGGGCCAAAGACAAGGCGAAGAAAAACTGAGGATTGACCCACAAACAACGGACCGTTCATGAAACAGATCATTGATGTCAATGTGACCACGCGACGGGTTGACCTCGTCAAATGCAAGACGGACATGCTGGTTGTCGGACGATTTTCCGACGCGGGCGACCCAGGACCGATCTTTCGAGCCCTCGACGACGAGCTTGGGGGGGATTTCGAGCGACTGGCTAGGATCGGCGATTTCACCGGTAAATCCAAAACCTCCGCGATCGTCTATGGCAACGGCCGGATCGCGGCCGAACGGGTGCTTCTGCTGGGCCTGGGTGAGCGCAAGAAGGTCACACTTGACACCCTGCGAAAAGCGGCGGGTACCGCAGCCAGCCGGGCCGTGGAGATGAAGATCAATCGAATGTCGTTGGCCTTGCATCCGTTGTTTGCAGAGCGCTTTGAGGCCCGGACCATGGGTCGAGTAATTGCCGAGGGCGTCTATTTCGGTGGCTATCGCTATGATGAATTCGTTACGGACAACGGCAACGGACGCCCAAGTTCGCTTATCGCTGAGATCATTGACTCCGACGCCTCACAGATCAGGAGCCTTTCGTCGGGGGTGACGACCGGTGCGATCGTCGGACGGGCCCAGAACGCCGCGCGGACTCTGGCCAACCGACCGGGAAACGTGATCGATCCACCCGCTCTGGCGAGAGCAGCGCAGGAAATGGTCCGCGGTCTTCGGACTGTCAAGTGCATGATCTTCGATGAAAAGAAGCTCCAGCAAAACAAAATGGGTGGAATCCTCGCGGTGGGCTCCGGCAGTGAAAACAAGCCCAGACTGATTGTGCTGAAGTACACGCCCCTCAAGAGGCCGGTAGCGGGATTGCCGACGGTGGCCTTGGTCGGCAAAGGAATCACCTTCGATTCCGGAGGTATCAGCATCAAGCCCGCGCAGGACATGGACCAGATGAAACTTGACAAAAGCGGCGCGATTTCGGTGATGGCGACGGTGCGTGCAGTTGCCGAAATGGGTCTTGCGATCAATGTTCTAGGCGTGATCCCCTCTGCGGAGAACCTGCCCAGCGGTACGAGCTTTCGACCGGGCGACATCGTCACCACCTACAGCGGCAAGACCGTCGAGATCCTCAATACCGACGCCGAGGGCCGCATGATCCTGTGTGATGCGATCACCTATGCCGTCAAGCAAAAGTGTGACGTTGTGGTTGACATCGCGACATTGACCGGGGCGTGTATGGTCGCTCTCGGGACGTACAAGGCGGGTCTGATGGGCAACGACGACGAGTTGATCGCCGAGATCCGGAAGGCCGCCGAAGACAGCGGTGAGAGCGTCTGGCCCCTGCCCTGCGACGACGAGTATGCCGACGAGATCAAGAGCAAGATCGCGGATCTCAAGAACAGCGGTTCTCGCTGGGGCGGCGCCTGCACCGCGGCGGCATTCCTCCGTCAGTTCGTCGGCCAAACGAAGTGGGCGCACCTGGACATCGCGGGTATGGATCTGTTCGTCAAGCCCACCGAATATGCCTCTCTGGGCAGTACCGGGTTCGGCGTCCGACTGCTGACCACCTACCTGATGAATCTGGTTGAGAAGAAACGCTGATGAGTGAAGTGAGAAAGACCATCGACACCGACCGAATCCGCAAAGCGGTGCAGGAGATCCTGTTGGCCGTCGGGGAAGACCTCGAACGCGAGGGGGTGAAAAAGACGCCGGAACGGGTCGCTCGGATGTACGGCGAGCTGCTCGGCGGCACGTTCGATGATCCCAACGTTCATATCGAGAGCGTGTTCACCGAACCGTGCGACGAAATCGTGTTGCTTCGCGATATCCCGTTCTACAGCATCTGCGAACACCACATGTTGCCGTTCATCGGCAAGGCCCACATAGCTTATCTTCCCAGCGGCAAGGTTCTCGGCGTCAGTAAACTGGCGAGGATCGTGGACTGCTTCGCCCACCGGCTCCAGTGCCAGGAGCGTCTGACGGGCCAGATCGCCGACTTTCTCATGGACAAGCTCAAACCGCAGGGCGTGGCGGTCGTGCTCCACGCCTCGCACAGCTGCATGACGATCCGCGGCATCCGCAAGCCCGGCTCGATGATGGTTACCTCGGCCCTTCGCGGAATCTTCAAACGCGACGCCCGCAGTCGAAGCGAGGTCCTGAGCCTGATGCACAACGACAAGGCGTGAAGGTTGTGGAAGAGTTGAACCGCAGAGGATAGAACATCGATGGTTCGTTTGGGCAGGTTCGTGCGGTTCTCGATCAACCCGTTCCTCGACGAGGACAGTACGGGGTGCAATTCTTACGCGTCCAAGCCCGCCGGGGAGGGGTTGAGCATATATCTCGAGCTTGCGGCCGAGCTGGTCGGCCCGATCCGGCCCGAGACCGGATTGCTGGTGAATGTCAGCGACATCGACCGCGTTGTTCGACAATTCGCCGTGCCGGTCTTCGCCCGTAGGATTCGCGAGCACTTGCGCCGTGGCGAGCATATCCCTCTCGTCGCCGCCTCACAGATTCTATGGTCGGCCTGCGAGCATCTGGCCGACAAGTTCGACTCGGTTCAGGTGGACCGGCTCTGTTTGAAATTGAACCCCTTCAGGAAACTGGCGATGGACAGCAAGGACCCGGACACGATGTACTTCAGCGAGAAGTTCGAATTCGCCGCCACACACAAATTGTGGAACGACACGTTCTCGCCCGAATGGAACTTCGAGGTCTTCGGTAAGTGCGCCAACCCCACCGGCCACGGACACAACTACGTCGTGGAAGTGACGGTCGCGATGCCCGCGAGGGGGCCTGCCCTGAAGATCGGGCAATTCGAGCGAACGGTCGATACGCACCTGATGCAACTGGTGGACCACAAGAACCTTAACGTCGACGTACCCGGATTTGAGAAACGAATCGCGACAGTGGAGAACCTCGCGATTTTTGCTTGGGAACGATTGGAAGGCCGCTTCGAGTCCGGGAAGCTTCACTGCGTCACCGTCTGGGAGTCCGACCGGACGTATTGCTCGTACTATGGACCTGGCCGGCCAGATCGTGAGACATGATCCGGCGGTGAAGGTGGACTGTAAATCCGAATATCGGAACTCCAAATTCGAAACAAGTACGGATGACCAGAACCGGATTTGAGATCCTGTTCGAAAATACCGATTTGATCGCGGTGAACAAGCCCGAGGGACTTGCGGCGATTCCCGAACAGAACCCACAGGAGCCTTCGCTATTCGAGCGACTGTGCGCCGAGCGGGGTGAGACACTGCTGATTGTCCACCGGATCGACAAAGACACCAGCGGCGTGATTCTCTTCGCCCGCCATGCCGAGGCCCATCGGCGCCTGAACATGGAGTTCGAGACCCACAGAGTTCGCAAAGCGTATCTGGCTCTCGTCCACGGTGTGATCGAGGACGACTGGGGCCACATCGACAAACCGCTGGCCCGTTTCGGTTCCGGCCGGGTCGGTGTCAACGCCCAGCATGGCAAGCCCTCCCTCACCAAGTACCAGGTCGTGCGGCGATTGCCCGCCCACACGCTCCTCGAAGCCTATCCCCACACCGGCCGGAGGCACCAGATCCGCGTACACCTCTACAGCATCGGTCATGCGATCGTAGGCGATCGCCTGTACGGGGACCGCGCCATCCAGCGTGCCTACCCTCGCATGATGTTGCACGCCAGGCATCTAACCGTTCGGCTGCCGTCGGAAGAGACGATTACCGTCGAAGCTCCCGTGCCCCAGTCGTTCCACGACGTCGTCGACGCCGTGGCGGAAGGATGAATCGGGAGCAATCTTCCGCGGTCAGCGGATCCATCTGACAAACACGGGATCCTCCAGCAATCTCCTGGCCCATAGGGCATAGCCTTCGCCGAGGGGGTGGCTGGCATCTACATAGTGCTCCGGCGGCAGCGGTCGCAGCAGGGAAAAGGGAATGTTGTTTTTCACGAGCCAATCGGCCGCTTGCGTCTTGATCGCCTCGTAGTCTGCTGCGTCGGCCTCGTTGAGCATGTGTTCGTTGAACGGGCCCACCAGGACGAAGACGCGGTTGCCCTGGTTTTGCAACAGATCGAGGGCTCGGCGAAAGAACTTCCACTGTAGCGACGTGTCGAATCTGACCCAGGTCACATCTTGCTTCTTGGCCCCTTTCTGAACCCACGTTTCACCCGCGGGTTCTGGCACGCCCACCGAATCGGGCAAGCCTCGCGTCAGCGGCTTCAGCGGGCACGCGTACGGATGTCGCAGCGTCCAGGTCTGGATGTCCGTGCTGTCGTAGTAGGTGGCCCGCAGGTGCGCGATCCAATTCGCGAAAGGGATCGTCCGCTTGATCGCGATTCTTGCCCGCTTGGCGAAAGGGGCTTTGTAGCAGGGGATCGGGACCGTGAACTGCGAGACGAGGTCCGGGTGGTTGAAATGGAATTCCTTGTCGGTCTGGAGGTCGTGCTTGGGCGAGGTCATCCAGAGCGGATTGAAGTGTAGCAGGACCGCGTGTCCGCGGAGTTTGGGACTGTAGAAGCGGAGCAGGCCTTCGAGGGCCGCAGGGTGCGTGCCGTCCAGACCGAGATTGGCGAACTGCCACCGGCCGGTGAACTCGTTGAGGTAGTGCGAGAGTGTCTGGTTCGCAGGGACGTAATGGCCCCAGACGACCGAGTCTCCGATGACGAGCGTCTTTCGCTTGTCGCACGCTTGCCTGCTGTAGCGGCTGTAGAGCCAGTAGCTGCTGCTCAGTTCGTAGGGCATGCGGTAGTCGTCGCCGGGCTCGAAGCGTTCGCAACGCTGCCAGAGGATCGGCGCCAGGCCGAGGATTGCCAGCATCGCCACGCCCACGATGATCCAGTCGACAGCCGAGAGCCGCAGCGAGTGCGAGCAATCGAACGGTGTCACGTCACTTGTCTGATCTGTATTCATCTTCTCTAGAACTGCATGTAAATGAACGGCTGGCCCTCGGCCGGAACGGTCAGGACGAGGTACGTCAACAACAGAATCATCAGGACAATCCGCACGATGCGGATCTCCAGGATCGACCGCAGTCGCGATTCGAAGAGGTACTGATAGATCCAAACCGCCGCGATCAGGACGACGACCAGCACAGGGCACTTGGGGTCGGACAGGCCGGAGGTGAAGATCCGCGTCACGATCGTCCATGCGTCGCCGATGCTGGCGGCGCGGAAGAAGATCCAGGCGAACGTCACCATCGCAAGCACGAAGAGCTGCTTGACGATCGTCGGCAGCCTGCGGACGTAAAAGGGCGTTCGCTCCAACTCGCGCGTCGCGAAGTTGCCCAGGGCGTGGACTGCGCCCCAGAGGACGAACGTCCAGGCGGCGCCGTGCCAGAGGCCCGAGAGGACCATCGTGAGGAACAGGTTGCGGTACGTGGCGAACTTGCCCTTGCGATTGCCGCCCAGCGGGATATAGACGTAGTCGCGGAACCAGGATGACAGGCTGATGTGCCACCGCTTCCAGAAGTCGCCCATGCTGACGGCCAGATACGGATTGTCGAAGTTGAGCATCAGACCGATGCCCATCATCCGCGCGACGCCGCGGGCCATGTCGGTGTAGCCGCTGAAGTCGAAGTAGATCTGCCAGGCGAACAGAAACGTCGCCAGCAGCAGGGCAGGGGACTGCTGCTGCTGGGGTGAGCCGTAGACGCTTGCGACATAGATCGCCAGGTAGTCCGCCAGAGCCACTTTCTTGAAGTAGCCCACGACGAAGATGGACAGGCCGTCGGTGAAGTCTCGCAGGGTGACCCGGCCTGCGCCGTGCAGTTGGGGCAAGAGGTGGTTGGCCCGCTCGATCGGTCCGGCCAGCAGTCGCGGGAAGAACGACACGAAGGTTGCATAGGCGAGGAAACTCTTTTCCCGTTTTGTTGTGCCGCGATAAACGTCGATCGTGTAGCCGATCGATTGCAGGAGAAAGAAGGACAGGCCCGCCGGCAACAGGAGGCTCGGGACGGGAATCTCATACGGCGTGCGCATCGCCGACAGCAGGGCGTTCACGTTTTCCGCGAAGAAGCTCGCGTACTTGAAGTAGCCCAGCACCAGCAGGTTGTTCGCGATGCTCAGGGTCAGCCAGGCGCGCTTCCGCGAACCGGCCTCGATCCGTCCGGCTACGAAATAGTCGACGACGGTCGCGTAAGCCAGCGGGATCAGGTACAGGGGGCTTAACCACGCGTAGAAGACATAGGAACTGACCAGCAGCCAGGGCAGTCGCAGGCGCGTTCCTTTGATGAGCAGGTAAACGCTGTAGACGACCGCGAAGAAGATGAGGAATAGCGGGGTTTGAAAGAGCATTCGATTGTCAGTCCATCAAAACGCGAAGATGAGCCTCTACCGACGAGGCCAGACCGTCCAGGCCGTAGCCGCCTTCGAGGACCGAGACGAGCCGGCCATGGCAATTGCGTTCGGCGATCCCTTTGACGATCTGGGTGAGTTTGCCGAAACAGGCGGTAGTCACTCGCATGCCGCCCAGGGTGTCGTTCTCGTGGGCGTCGAAGCCCGCCGAGACGAAGACGAAGTCGGGACCGAACGAGTCGGCCGCAGGCGTGAGCTTCTTTTCGAACGCTTCGAGGAAGTCGTCGTCGTCGGAGCCGGCGGGCAACGGGACGTTGATCGTCGTTCCGACACCCGCGCCTTTTCCGGTCTCGGACTCGGTGCCTGAGCCGGGATAGAATGGGTACTGGTGCACGCTGAAGTACAGGACACTGGGGTCATCGAAGAACGTCGCCTGCGTGCCGTTGCCGTGATGAACGTCCCAATCGACGATCAGGACTTTGGCCAGGCCATACTGCTGTTGGACGTACCGGGCTCCGATCGCGACGTTGTTGAAGATGCAAAAGCCCATCGCCCGGTCGGCCAGCGCATGATGGCCCGGCGGGCGCACGGCGCAGAAGGCGTTCTCGACCTGGCCTTTCATCACGGCGTCCACCGCGGTCAGCACGCCTCCTGCGGCCATCACCGCGGCCTCGTACGACCGCGTCGAGATGGGGACGTCGCCGGTGTCGAGGTAGTCGTCGCCCTCAGCGCACGCCTTGCGGGCCCGTTCGATATAGCCGGCTGTATGCACGGTTTGAATCCATTTCTGGGACGCCGGTTCGGGCGTCAGTGCGGCCAGCTCGCTGTCGAGATGAACGGCTTTGAGATGCTCGACGATGGCGGTCAGCCGCCCGGGTGATTCGGGATGTCCCGGCGTGGTCTTGTGCTCCAAGTAGAGGTCGTGGTAGACGAACGCGGTCTTGGGTCTGGGATCGGACGGCATGATGGCGCCTCCCTCGCTCGCTGGCGATTCGGTCGGTCCTCTTCTGACGCATCGAAATCCGATCGCGTCGTTGGCCAGGCACGTGTCGTCGATGGCCGGGTCGCCGGCGCGATAGGTGGATTTGCAGGAGGCGGCATTGGAGTTCCACGCGCCGCCGCGGATGACCCGCTCCTGACCCTGGGCGGGTCCTCGCGGGTTTTCGGAGGGGCTGCGGGCGTAATAGTTCGGATCATAGCGATCGTTGCACCACTCGGCGACGTTGCCGTGCATGTCGTACAGGCCCCAGGGGTTGGGCCGTTTGCGACCCACGGGATGCGTGGTTCCGGCGGAATTATCAACGTACCAGCCATAGAAGCCCAGTTGGGCGGGGCGGTCGCCGAAGCTGTACTTCGTGTCGGTTCCGGCCCGGCAGGCGTACTCCCACTCGGCCTCCGTGGGCAGGCGGTAACCGGTGGCGTCGAAGTTGCACTCCCACGTCTCCTCGTCGTAGCAGGGCTCGAATCCTTCCGCCAGGGACCGCTCGTTACAGTACAGGGCCGCGTCCGTCCAGTTGATCTGTTCCAGCGGTCGGTCGTCGCTCTTGAAGTGCGAGGGGTCGGAGATTCTGTGCTTTTTGAACTCCGCCTGCACGACTTCGTAGCGGTCGATGAAGAAGGCGTCCAGCTTCACGCGGTGTGCGGGCCTCTCGTCGGGTTCACCTTCGTCGTCGCCCATGATAAACGTACCCGCGGGGATCAGCACCATCTCGACACCGGTCTTGGTGATGATGCTGATAGGCGTTTGCCCTGGCGTTTCGGCTGGTTGTCGCCTGCAACCGGACAGGGCCGCCAGCATCGTCAGGCTCACCAGGATACCTATTCTCGCCAGTAAATGCGTCATGCTCACCAATCCTTTTTTCTAATGGTTCACCGCAAGACCCCGAAAACGGTCTTTTCGGAACAGGCCGCGATGACAGGTCCGCTGCGACGAGAACTCCTGGGGACATTACCTAGACCCCTGAGATCTGGCACGTTGTACCGATAGCATAAAACAGCAAGGTTTATGATACGCAATTTGTCTTACGTTGTGCAAGGGGCCGTGTGGTGAACAAGGCCGCGTGTGGTGAGTGGAAGTTGTTGAAATCAAGAGCTTGAACATCCGGGTGGTTGCCCATACTATGACATATGGCATTGCGGTGTTGTTGCGTCTTCAGGATCGATAATATGTGGGCTATTCTCGGGGAGGTTTCGAATATGATTTCCAATATGCTCGTCGGTACTGCGTTTTCACTGGTGGTTCTTTCGACGGCTTCGGCCGATTCCCTGCGGGTTTACATCGGGACCTACACCGGGAGCGGGGCGAGCGCCAGCAAGGGGATCTATCGATGCACCCTCGACCTCCAGACCGGGATGCTTTCGAGCCCGGTCCTCGTGGCCGAGGCCCGCAATCCATCGTTCGTCGAGATTCATCCCAACGGCAAATTCCTGTACGCCGTCAGCGAGGCCGGGGGCGGAGGGCGCGTCTTTGCGTACGCCATCGACAAATCCACAGGGGATCTGACTCTCCTGAACGACGCCTCCACAGGTGGGGCCGGGCCCTGCCACGTCAACGTCGATCACGCAGGCAGGTACGTGCTCGTCGCGAACTACGGCAGCGGCAGCGCGTCTGTAATTCCGATCGGCGCCGACGGCAAGCTCGCAGAACCGAGCGGATTCGTCCAGCATGAGGGCTCCAGCGTGAATCCCTCGCGACAGAAAGAGCCGCATGCCCATTCGGTCAACCTGAGCCCCGACGACCGCTTCGTGTTCGTGGCCGACCTGGGCATCGACAAGATCATGATCTACAAGCTCGACGCCCAGACCGGCAAGATCGTCGCCAACGATCCTCCGTTCGCGCAGACCAAGCCCGGCGCCGGCCCACGACATTTCGCTTTTCATCCCGACGGCAAACACGCCTACGTGATCAACGAGCTCGACGGCACGATCGTCGCCTTTGCCTACGACGCAGTCGCCGGGGCTTTGACGGAGATTCAAACGGTCCCGACGCTGCCGAAGGAATACACAGGCGGCAGTTGGTGCGCCGAGGTCCGTGTCCATCCCAACGGCAAGTTCCTGTATGGCTCCAATCGCGGGCACGACAGCATCGCAGTCTATCGCATCGATCCGGCCACCGGGACGCTCACGTTCGTCGAACACGAAACCGACGGCATCAAGACGCCGCGAAACTTCAACATCGACCCGACGGGCAAGTTCTGCCTCGTGGCCAACCAGGACGGCGACAGCGTGGTCGTTTTCCGGATCGATCCCGCAACCGGCTCGCTGGAGCCGACAGGGCAGAAGATCGCAGTTTCCAAGCCGGTTTGCATCCGGTTTCTGTGAGGGCCCGACTTCGTCAGTACTCGCGGTTCTTGAGGAAACCCGGCTGCGGCGTCGGGTACGTGCCGTCTGTCGCGGCCCGTACTGGGGCCGGCGAGTCCATCGTCAGCTTGTCCACGTCCGGGGCGAACTCCTCCTCGCTGCTGAGCATCTCGTCGAAGGTGACGATCTGGCCTGTGTGCACGGCCCTGCGGGCCATCAACGTCACGAGGCTGGCTTCCGTGCCCCGTTTGACCTCGTTGAAAGGCTTGTCGTTGCGGATCGCGTCGATCAGGTGATCCCATTCGAGCTGATAGGGATTGGGCTCGGGCTGCGGGAACGCCCAGACGAGGCTTTCCCTGGAGAAGTCCTGCGTCTTGTAGATCCGGCACTTGGCGGGGGTGTGCATGTGGGTCGAGATCACGGCTGCGCCCTTCGTGCCGTGTGCGTAGCTGGCGAACTCTCCGTGGCAGCCGGGCATGTGGCGGTTGTTCAAGAAGAGCTTCGTGCCGTCGGCGAACGTGTATTCCACATCGTAGTGGTCGAAGTTCTGGTCCACGCAGTTGCCGCGATAGCAGCGCGACCCTGAGCCTTGGGCCCGAACCGGCCAAGCGTCCTTCATCCAGCAGCACTCGTCCACGTTGTGTGCGACGACATCCTGGAACAGCCCGCCGCTGGCCCAGAAGAAGCCCAGATAGTTGCGGATCTGCCAGAGCAATTCGTTGGCGTTGGCTTCCCTGGGACCGGCAAATCCCGCAGGACCCTGCTGACGGTACGTCCGCATCATGTGGATTTCGCCGATCTGGCCGTCCTTGATTCGGTCGTAGAGCTCCCAGCGAGCTTTGCAGTGCCGGCACATCAGGCCGACGCCCACTTTGAGGTTCTTCTTGGCCGATTCCTCCGCAAGCTGGAGCATCTTCCGCGTCGTGGGCCCATCCACGGTGACGGGTTTCTCCATGAACACGTTGATTCCCTTTCGGATCGCGTAGCCAAAGTGCACCCAGCGGAACGCCACCGGGGTGGCCAGGATCACCACATCGCCCGGTCGCAGGCAGTCCATGGCCTTCTGATACGCGTCGAAGCCGAGGAATCGCCGCTCCGGCGGCACGTCGAGTTGTCTGGCCTCGTAGCCCATCACCCAGGTGTCTGCCGATCCGCTGGTCCGAGGCGCGCTGGCGGCTTCGATCAGGCCGTCGTAGCTGCGCTGCAGCCGATCCTGGAAAACGTCGGCCATCGCGACCAGCTTGATCGGTCCGCTCTTGGTCGCCAGGGCATTGGCGGTCGCCCCGGCCCCGCGTCCGCCGCAGCCGACGAGGGCGACGCGGATCGTATTGTCCTCGCCCGCATAGACCCGCGGCCCGATCGCAGCCAGCAGTGCGGAACCGGTCGCGACCTGGCCGGCCCCTTGGAGGAACTCGCGACGCGACGGATTGTGCTTTGTACTCTCGCTCATATCAGGCCATCTCCTCTTGACGTCCACCGATGCGACGCAACGACTTGCGCCTCTGGCGGCCTATTATCTTCGCAGAAGCGGAATTGGCAACGGAATTCGGCCTCCACGGCCCAGCGGCTCTTGCATCTTGTGCCTCTGCCGCCGACAATACGGCCGGCCTTCTGAAATGAGGAGAACCATGCAGAATCGAATCATGTGCCTGACCGTGACCTGGGGGCTCGCAAGCCTGACATCGGTTGCCGCAATCGCGGCGGAGTTTCACGTTTCGCCGGCAGGGGACGATGCGAACCCAGGTGTTCCGAATTGGCCCTTCGCGACGCTCCAGCGAGCGCAGCAGGCGGCCCGACAAACCCCGAAGGGCGAACCTGTTACCATCTACCTGCGAGGAGGCATCTACTATCTGCCCGAGACACTGGTCTTCACGGAAGACGACTCCGGGGCGCCCCAGGCTCTCGTCGAATACGTCGCCTACGGGCAGGAATGCCCTGTCGTCAGTGGCGGCGTGAAGCTGACTCTGCGCTGGGAGCCGTTCCGGGACGGGATCATGAAGGCCGCCGTTCCCGCCGGGCTTGTGACGGACCAGTTGTTCGTCAATGGCGTCCGACGGCCCATGGCCCGATATCCGAATTTCGATCCGAACGTGCGCCATTTCAATGGATTTGCGGCCGATGCCTTCAGTCCGGCGCGGGCTTCGCGATGGTCCGATCCTCGCGGCGGGTTCATCCACGCCATGCACGCCCACGAATGGGGCGACTTTCATTACCTCATCACCGGCAAGAACCCAAATGGCGAGGTCACATACGAGGGCGGCTGGCAGAACAACCGCCGGATGGGGATGCACAAGACCTATCGCATGGTGGAGAATATCTTCGAGGAACTCGACGCCCCCGGGGAGTGGTTCCACGACGCCAGAGCTGCCACGCTCTACTTCTATCCGCCCAGAGATCTGGATCTGGACCAGGCGGTTGTCGAAGCGGTTCGCCTGCGGCATCTGGTCGAATTCCGCGGCACGCGGGACAAGCCCGTTCGTTTCATCAGTCTACGCGGGCTGACGTTCCGTCACGCGGCGCGCACGTTCATGGAGAACCGGGAGCCCCTGCTCCGCAGCGACTGGACCACCTATCGCGGTGGGGCGATCCTCTTTGATGGAGCCGAAGATTGCGTCATTCAGGACTGCACGCTCGACCAGCTCGGCGGCAACGGCGTCTTCGTCAACAACTACAACCAGAGGATCACCGTCCGCGGGTGCCACATTGTGGGGACCGGCGCCAACGGCGTCGCGTTCGTCGGCGATCCGAACGCGGTCCGCAATCCCCTGTTCGAATATAACCAGCGGCAGCACTACAGGGATATCGACAAGACGCCGGGACCCAAGACCCCGAACTACCCGGCCGGTTGTCTCGTCGAGGACTGCCTGATCCACGAAACCGGTCGCGTCGAGAAGCAGACCGCCCCCGTGCAGATCTCCATGTCGATGGGGATTATCGTTCGCCATTGTTCGATCTACGACGTCCCTCGCGCGGGGATCAACATCTCCGAGGGCACGTTCGGCGGCCATGTGATCGAGTTCTGCGACGTGTTCGACACCGTCCTGGAGACCGGCGATCACGGCTCGTTCAATTCGTGGGGCCGCGATCGGTATTGGGGTCTGGAGGGCATCGATCTGGACACGGTGACGCTCGGCACCGACAAGAACCTCCCAACTCTCGACATGGTTCAGCCCAACGTCCTTCGCAACAGCCGGTGGCGATGCGATCACGGCTGGGATATCGACTTGGACGACGGATCGAGTCGTTACCAGATCTACAACAATCTCTGTCTCAATGGCGGCCTGAAGCTCCGCGAAGGATTCTATCGCCACGTCGAGAACAATATCATCGTCGGAAACTCCTTCCACCCGCACGTCTGGTATCGCAACAGCCAGGACGTGTTCCGCCGCAACATCCTGTTCACCGAGTACCGACCGATCCGCGTGAACAAACCCTGGGGCAGGGAATGCGATTTCAATCTCCTCCACGTTCCAGGACAACAGACACCTGCGCCGGCTGCAGCCCTGCAGCGGGCGAGCGGGTTGGACGTCGGCTCTCTCATGGCCGATGCCTTGTTCGTCGATCCCGCTCGCGGGGACTACCGCGTGAAGGAGGGATCGCCGGCCCTGAAGTTGGGCTTCGCCAACTTCCCGATGGACCAATTCGGTGTGCAAAAACCTCAACTGAAGGCCATTGCTCGCACGCCGCGGCTTCCCGGTCCGGCGGCTCTGGTTGCGGAATCATCGCCACAGCGGGATTCTCGCGTGACCGAATGGCTCGGTGCCAAGGTCCGTAACGTCGTCGGGCTGGGCGAGGTCTCGGCGGCCGGGTTGCCGGGCGAAACGGGCGTCGTGGTGGTGGATGTGCCCGCCGCAAGCGTGGCGGCGCAGTGCGGGTTGCGGCAGGGCGATGTCATTCTCCAAGGTGCCGGTCGACAGGTGGGCACGCTGGACGATCTGCTGCGGATCTATCGCGACGCTCCCGCCGGGCAGAAGGTCCGGCTCGACGTTTTCCGGAGCCAGCAGCATGTGGATCTGGAAGTCCCGGCGGCCGGACAGGCGGATCTGTCGCCTGGGGAGCTGCGCTGCGAGTACGCCATGGACCCGCTCGGAATCGATTCCCCTGCGCCGAGACTCTCCTGGCAACTGCGATCGGACGTTCGCGGCCAGCGGCAGACGGCCCATCAGGTGCAGGTCGCAACCTCGCGGGAGTCGCTGGCCCGGTACGACGGCGATCTGTGGGACAGCGGCAAGGTCGCCTCGGAAGAGACGACGCTCATCGCCTACGGCGGGAAGACCCTGACTTCTTCACAACAGGTCTTCTGGCAGGTTCGCGTTTGGAACAAGGACGGTCTGCCCTCGGCTTGGAGCCGGCCGGCATCCTGGACAATGGGCGTGCTTCGTCCGCAGGACTGGCGGGCCAAGTGGATCGGGCAGGACAGTCCCACCCCCGGCGCGGGGCTGCCTCTTTTCCGCAAGGCGTTCGAGGTGTCGTGCCCTGTGACGCGGGCGGTGGTTCACGTCTGCGGCCTGGGCCACTACGACCTGTTCCTCGATGGCTCCAAGGTGGGAGACCGTTTCCTCGATCCTGCCTGGTCGGTCTACGAGAAGACGGTCTATTACGCGACTTTCGACATCACGGATTCGCTCCGCCAGGCTGGCCCGCACGTGTTCGGCCTCATGCTCGGCAAAGGGTTCTACAACACCGCCGGTGACCGTCGCGTGCACGGCGTCAACACAAACCGTCCGCTCAAGGCCATCGTGCAGGCCCATCTGTGGTTTGCCGACGGCAGCGAGGAGTTCATCGTCAGCGACAACTCCTGGAAGACGACGGACGGGCCCATTACTCACAACGCGATCCTCGGAGGCGAGGATTACGACGCCCGCAGGCTGCCTGTCGGTTGGGATCGGCCGGGGTTTGACGATGCGATGTGGAACGCGGCCAAGGAGACGGAAGGGCCCGGCGGACAACTCGTCGCTTCGTACGCTCCTGCAATGACGATGCACGACGTTTTCACACCGGCGCGGATCGACGAGCCTCAGGCTGGCGTGTTCGTCTACGATTTCGGGCAGAATGCATCCGCCGTGCCGCAACTGCGCGTTCGCGGCAAGGCCGGGCAAGTCCTCAGACTCACCCCCGCCGAACAGCGCCACGGCATGTCGCCCCGGCGAAACGACGGCAAGGGCCTCGTCAATCCCGCGGGCGTCGGGACGCCGAACTACTGGCAGTACACGCTGCGCGGTGATGGCTCGGAGAAGTGGACGCCGCAGTTCAACTACAGCGGATTCCAGTACCTCCAGCTCGAAGGGGCGGTTCCCGCTGGGAGGCCCAATCCCGACGGCAAGCCCGTCGTCGAGGAACTGGTCTCCATTCACGTGCGGAACGACGCTGCGACTGCCGGTCGGTTCGAATGCTCCGACCCGCTGTTCAACGACATCGACCGAATCGTCGATTGGGCGGTGCGGTCGAACATGGCCCACGTGCTGACTGATTGTCCCCACCGCGAGAAGCTTGGCTGGCTGGAGGTCTCGTACCTGATGGGCCCGTCGATTGCGGGCCGCTACGACATCGCGAGCTTCTACGGCAAGGTGACGCAGGACTGCGAGGATTCCCAGAGACCCGACGGCATGGTGCCCACGGTGGCGCCCGCCTATCCCGCCTTCTCGGGCGGTTTTGCCTATACGCCGGAGTGGGGCGCTGCGGCGGTGGTTCTGCCCTGGCAGTTGTATGAATGGTACGGCGACAAGCAGGTCCTGGCGGCCCGCTACTCCACGATGAAGCGATTCGTGGACTACATGCGGGCCACGTCGAAGGATCTCGTCCCTGCCGCCGGCCTGGGCGACTGGTACGATTATGGGCACGACAAGCCGCGAGGCGCCGCGCAGTTCACGCCTGTTGAATTGACCGCCATGGCGACCTTCTATCGCTGCACGCGGATCGTCGCCGATGCCGCCCACGCCTTGGATCGCAAGGACGACGAAGCGACGTACGACACCTTGGTCCGCGAGATCGCCCGCTCCTTCAACGCCAGGTATTTCGACGGCAGGGATCAGTACAAGAACCACGGCAGCCCGCAGACCGCCAATAGCATGGCCCTTGTGCTGGGCCTTGTGCCCGCCGGCTTCGAGCAGGCGGTGCTGGAGCGGATCGTTCAGGACATCCGTAGTCGCGCTAACCAGCAGACCACCGGCGACATCGGCTTCTGGTATCTGCTCCAGGCACTGGCCAGAAACGGGCGTAGCGACGTGATCTACGACATGACCGCCCGCACGGACATCGGCAGTTATGGCTTCATCGTCCGAAACGGCTGGACCTCCATGCCCGAGGCCTGGGACGCCGATACCGGCGCTTCGATGAACCACTGCATGCTGGGCCATATCCAGGAGTGGTTCCTGGGCTGGGTGGGCGGCATTCGGCCCGATGTCGAGTCGCCCGGTTTCCGTCGATTCGTTGTCGATCCCCATCCGGTGGGCGATCTCACGTGGGCTCGTGCCAGCTATGACTCCATTCGCGGCCCGATTCGTTCGGAGTGGCGAAAGTCCGGCGAGGTTTTCACGCTCAAGACGACCATCCCGCCCGGCGCGACCGCGACGGTGTGCATTCCGGCGGGCAAGGCCGCGGACGTGACCGAGAGCGGCATCCCCGTCTCCCAGGCTGCCGGTGTTCGTCTGTTGGGCGAAGCGTCGGGCCGGGTGCGATTTCTCGTCGAATCAGGAGTGTACGAGTTTGCATACGGCCGATGACTTCCCTGGGGCAGATCCGAGGCTGAAATGAGAATAGCGATCATTCTATCCATCGTGATTGGGTTCGTTTGTACGCCGGCGGATGCCGCCCGAGAGCAGACGAACAGCGTTTGGAGACTCGAAAAGCAGGGTGGCAACTGGCGTTTACTGCGGGATGGCCAGCCTTTCTACATCAAAGGAGCGGTGGGCTGGCAGGCATACGACCTGCTTCGTCAGTCCGGCGGCAATGCCATCCGCACCGGCTCGAATCGCGCGACGCTCGACAAGGTCCACGAGGCCGGTCTGGTGGCGATGGTCAATCTGCCGGTTCGGGGCGAACGCAATGGGATGAACTGGGACGACGAGCAGATGGTCTCGCAACAGAAGCAGCGGGTGCTCCAGACCGTTCGCGAACTGAAGGACCATCCGGCGGTGATGTGCTGGGCGGTTGGCAACGAACTCGACTGGATTCCGCCGGGGGCGCCGTATAACCCGAACCTCTGGCGGCGGCTCAACGACATCGCGGCCGAGATCCGCGCGATCGATCCCAATCATCCCGTGATGACCGTCATCGGCGACAGCCAGTACGAGCGGAAGATCCAGGAGATCGCCAGGGACTGCACCGACATGGACCTGCTGGGGATCAACAGCTACGGCAACATCGCAACCCTGGCGGATCTGACGCGTAAGCACTGGCCCAAGCCATACGTCGCGGCCGAATGGGGTCCGACGGGTCATTGGCAGACGCCCAAGACCGCCTGGCGGGTCCCCATCGAAGAGACCAGCACCGAAAAGGCTCAGGCCATCTTTGAGCGGTATACCAAGGTGATCCAGGCGGATGCGAGCCACTGCCTGGGGTCGTTCGTATTCCTCTGGGCCCAGAAGCAGGAGACGACTCACACCTGGTACGGCCTGTTCCTCGACGGCCTGCCGACCGAGTCCATCGACGTCATGTGTCGGCTCTGGAGCGGCAGTTGGCCCGAGAATCGGGCCCCGGCGGTTCTGGCTCTCGGCATCGCGGGTTTCGACGACCCGCGGCAGCTCTACCTCAAGCCTGCCCAAACATACGAGGCCCGAGTCGTGTGTTATGACCCCGATCACGATCCGCTGACATTCAAGTGGGACATTCGGCCGGAGGTCGAGATCCCCAAGGACTCCTACGCCGGCGGGGGAGAGAAGCCCGCTGTGCCCATACCCGGGCTGATCGAGGACGGCCACGGCGCACGGATTCGCTTCGCGACTCCGGCGGCAGAGGGGGCTTACCGGCTCTTCGTGCAGGTTCTCGACGGGCGGGGCCACGTGGGGTATGCCAACGTGGCGTTTTGCGTCCGGCCATGACAGGCCATGTGAATACGAGTTCGTTGTGAAGTGATGGGGAGACGCTATGAGCAAGAGACTTCATATTGCTGTGATCGTTGGCTTGTGTCTGATTCTTCAACTCGGCGTTTTGGCGAATGACGACCTGTGGGTGCTCCGTGAGATGCCCGACGGCTCGGCCCCAGGCCAGATGGTGTCGCGCCATCTGCTTCGCCAGGCCAAGCCGCTGTTCGAGCACTGGCGAGGGCAATATGAGCAGCGCAAGACGCCCGAGCAGATCGCGACGTATCAGAAGACCCTCCGGGAGCAGTTCGTTCAAGCGATTGGAGGCCTGCCCGAGCGGACGCCGCTGAATCCGAAGGTCACCGGCGTCGTTGCTCGTGACGGGTACAGGGTCGAGAAGGTCATCTTCGAGAGCCTGCCTGGCTTCTACGTCACGGCGTTGCTCTTTCTGCCCGACGCAAGTCGGCACCCATCCCCGTTCCCAGGAGTTCTCGTGCCATGCGGCCACGCAGGCGAGGCCAAGGCCTACGAAGAGTACCAGACGATGGGGGCCCTGCTTGCTCTCAACGGGATGGCGGCGCTGGTTTTCGACCCCATCGACCAGGGCGAGCGAAGCCAGGATCCTTCGCTGCTGCCCAAGATCTGGGGCACCAGCGCCCACACGATGCTCGGGGTCGGCAGTATTTTGCTGGGCCGCAACACCGCTCGGTTCGAGATCTGGGACGGCATGCGGGCGATCGACTATCTGCAATCCCGGCCCGAGATCGACCCCAAGCGGATCGGCTGCACCGGCAACAGCGGCGGCGGCACACAGACGTCCTATCTGATGGCTCTGGACGATCGGATCGTCGCCGCGGCTGTGAGCTGTTACATCACGAGCTTCGAGGCCCTGCTCTCGACCATCGGGCCGCAGGACGCAGAGCAGAACGTCTTTGGGCAACTGGCGTTCGGAATGGATCACGCCGATTACCTGATGATGAGGGCGCCGACGCCGATCCTGATCTGCGCCGCGACGCAGGACTTCTTCGACATCCAGGGGACCTGGACCTCTTTCCGGTACGCCAAACGCCTGTACACCCGGCTGGGCGTCGCCGAGCGGATCAGTCTGCTGGAGAACGACGCGACGCACAACTACAACAAGACTCAGCGGGAAGGCGTCGCACGGTGGATGTCACGCTGGCTTCTCGGCGTGGACCAGGCGATCGTCGAGCCCAGCATCGTGTTGCTCAGCGCCGAGGAGGCCCGCTGCACGCCCGACGGCCAGGTGATGCGACTGGCAGGCGCGCGTTCGACGTACGATCTGAACCGGGATTTCGAGAAGGAGCAGGCCGCCCGCCGCAGACGACTCTGGTCCACGACGCCTCTTTCCAATCGTCTCGCTGAGGTCCGTCGGCTTGCGGGGGTCCGGCCTCTCGCCGAATTGCCCGAGCCCACGTTGGAACTGCGAGACGCTGGGGATCGCGGCGGTTTCCGCGTCGAGAAGGCCCTCGTGACGGTCGAGGACGGGCTCTATCTGCCGGGATTGGTGTTTTATCCGCAGGGTGAGCCCGTTGGAAACGTCGTGCTGTACGTTCACGAAAGCGGCAAAGAGGCCGATGCCAGTCCCGGCGGCCCGATCGAGAAGCTCGCCCAAGCCGGCCATGTGGTTGCCGCCGTGGATGTTCGCGGCACGGGCGAAACCCAGGCCAAAGGCGGCTGGGGCGGCGATCTGTTTGGTGCGGACACCAAGGACGCTTTCACCACTTACCTGTTGGGTCGTTCGTACGTGGGCATGCGGGCCGAGGACATTCTGATCTGTGCCAGGGCCATCCGTGAACGGTCGTACGGGCCAGTCGACCTGGTGGCGGTTGGGCACATGTGTGTGCCTGCATTGCACGCAGCGGCACTGGAGCCGGAGCTGTTTGGCTCGGTTCGACTGGTTGGCGGGCTTGTCTCCTGGGCCGATGTCGTCGAGCGGGGGCAATCTCGCGGCCAACTGGCGAACGTTGTCCACGGGGCGCTATGCGAATACGACCTGCCCGACCTGGCCAGGACCCTGGGGGATCGGCTGACGATCGAGAAGCCGGTCAACGCGCTGGGGCAATAGGGCGACGCATGCGCCGGCCCTACGAACGGAAGACGGTAAAGACCGACCACGCACCGACGACCAGGAAGGCCGCGAAGGCGATCCAGAGCATGACGTCCGAAAGCCGGCTGGGATGCAGATTCGGGTCGCTCTGGCGGTAGCGGAAGTACAGCGATGCGCCTCCGAGCAGGGGGAGCATGATGGACTGGGCGATTCCGCAGGCGACGATCATCATGGCCGGGGCGCGAACGAAAACGTACAACACCAGGGCGATGAACGGCCAGACCGCGCTGACTCTTCGCGTCCAGAGCGCGCGGGCGGCCTCGGAGCCGTCGGTCAAGCCATAGAGGCCCAGGCCGTCGGCGATCATACGCGAGTTGCCCGCGGCGGCGACGAACAGCGTCGAGTACAGCACTGCGAAGGCCCCGCACAGGAACAGCGGCTGCGCCAGCGGGCCGAAAACCGGGATGTACATGGCCGCCAGCGTTCGGACCATGTCGCGACCCTCGGGGTTGAGCCCGACGCGGCCGAGCACCGCCGCGCCCAACAGGTAGAAGGCGAGCGTCGCGAGGGTGTAGACCACCATCGAGCTCCAGGCGTCGATACGCAGCACGCGAATCCAGCCTCGGGCCCGTTCGGTCCACGCGGCGGTGCCGTCGCGAGGGCCGGTGCAGCGGGCGTACCCCTTCTCCAGGCACCAGTAAGGGTACATGATCAGCTCGGAGGCCCCGATGCCGATGATGCCGAAGGCGCCCAGGGCGGTGCGGACCGGGTTGCCGCCTGCGGGACCGGCGGGGGGAAGCTGAAAGCTCAATCCCGCAGCCAGCTCTTGGGCCGAGACCGCCCACTGTTCCTTCATCTGGAGGGCCACAAGCGTCAGGATCGTTACGAGCGTGAAGACCGCGACGAGGGCAGTGGCGACGCACTGAATGACGCGATATCGACCGACATAGAGCAGCAGCGACGTCGCCGCTGCCAGGACGGCGGCCCAGAGGTAGGGATCGTGCGGCTCGCGACGTCCGGCGAGTTGATCGCCCAGGGCAGCGATTTCCTCCTGCAACTCAGCGGCGCGGGAAGTCTCCCCGCCGCGGGCTTCGATCAGCCTGAGCTCGATGCGATCCTGCGTGAGTTGGTCCTGGAGGCGATTGTACTCAGAACCCGAGGTGGTCAAGGGCCAGGTCATCGCGAGCGTCTGGCCGACGCCTCCGAGGATGCCCCCTTGCTGAAAGACGATCATGGCTGTCATGAAGGTCCAGTAGGCCACGAGCCAGTTGACTCGAAGTTTCGGACCGGGGACATCGTTCAGGGCTTTGAGCGGGGTCCGGCCCCAGGTGATCGTGTGTCGGGCGAACTCGATCTGCGTCGAGACCTTGATCACGCACCCGATAACAATCAGCCACAGGAGCCAGAAACCAGCCTCGGCGCCGACCTTGGTGGTCAGGACCAGCTCGCCCGAGCCGACGATCGATCCGGCGATGATCATCCCCGGCCCGAGTTTCCCCAGGGTTGCGAGAAAACCCCTGGGTGGGAATTGGACGTCGCACCGACTCCAGTCTGTGGGTTCGGACACCGCCATAGGATGACCGCCTGCGAGTGCGTTACGCTTGCTCGGCCTTGGCTTGGGGGGTGTTCGCGGTCTTCAGCACATCGTCTCGGAAGAGGAACCAGAACGCCGCCATCAGAACCGCGCTGACGGCGGTCAGAATGACCCAGATCGCGTTCCAGTTGGTGACGGTCTGCGCAACGCCGTCGATGAGTTTTTCGGTGGTGTACAGATCGATGAGGCGGACGTTAACGAAGGTGCCGACGAACATGCCGACGCCGAACAGGAGCAGGCCGACTAATCCCTGCGCCTGGGCCTTGATCTCCGGCGGGGCCTTCTTGTCTACGTAGACCTGGCCGCCGACGATGAGGAACCCGAAGATGGCGCCGTGGACGAGAATCGCGATGTAGTACATCCAGGTCTGACCGAGCACACCGCCGGCCAGGAATGCGATGTATCGCACCAAGAGCATTCCCAGGCCTGCAGTGATCGCCCATTTGGCGCCGTATCGCGTCAATGCGATCGGGACCAGGAGCATGATGAGAATTTCCGCGACCTGGCCTAGGTTCATCGTCGCGGTCACTTGTTTGAAGCCCTGGCTCATGAAGAACTGCGAGCCCAGGGAGAAGTACATCGTGAAGGGAATCATCGCGATCATGGAAATGAGCATGAAGAAGGCGAAATTGCCACTCTTGAGAAGTCCCAGGGCTCGTAGGCCGAGTACGTCGATGATGGAAGCGGGTTTGCCCTTGGAGGGCGGAGGCGTGTTGGGCAACGTGAAGGTGAGTAGGGCCGCCGCCAGAGCGGTGCCGGCGCCGCAGAATAGGGGAATGTTCGTTCCGTCGATTTTGGCGCCGTTGAAGAACTTATCGGCCACAAGACTGAACACGCCGGCGGCGACCCATCCGATCGACCCAAACACGCGGATCTGGGGGAATTTCTCCGACGGGGCATGCGCCATGGCCACTGCCGCGGTCAGGCTCCACGTGGGCATGTAACAAATCATCGCCAACAACAAGAGCACGAATAGGGCGACGGGGTTGCTGACCAGGGCTGCAAGAAGGAGCAGGCCGGTACAGGCGAAGTTCAAGACCATCAACACTCTCTGGCTGGCGAAGTGTCGATCGGCAATCATGCAGAAGATAGGCGACACCAGGCTGCCCAAGGGCATGCTGCCGAGGATCAAGGCCTTCAAAGTCCCCGTGACACCGATCTTGTCGAGGTAGCCCGCCAATTGCACGAACCACGCGGCGAACAGCATGTACTGGAGGAACATCATAGCGCTGAGGCGGATTCGAACGGTCAAAGGCATGGCGGTCATGGTCATCTCCTTCATAAAGTCACTCCCAGCTCGGCGCATTCACAACGCCGACAGTCACACGCGGCCATCATACTGTCATTGTCCCGACAAAGCCAGAGGGAAACTGCCAAACCGTTGATGCCGTAGGAGAGCGGGGTTACCATAGCCCAAGCCCCAGAGACGGCAATAGACCGAACTCCACCGGCGTCTTTCCTGTTTGAACGCCCCGGCGGGTTGGCAAAACAGCGTCGGGGTCCAAGATCATGAAAGGACTCTTATGAACAGGCAATTGCTTGCATCGGGGATGCTCTTGGTAGCGTCGATTTGCGGTCCGGTCGTCTCGGCGGAACAGAACGGGGACCGCATCCAGCCGTGGTCGAAGAACCCTCGCTATTGGCAATACAAAGGTCGTCCGGTCCTCCTGCTGGGCGGCAGCAAGGACGACAATCTTTTTCAGATCCCCGATCTCAAGGAGCATTTGGACGAGATGGTGGCGGTAGGCGCCAACTACATCCGAAATACGATGAGCGACCGTCCGGACAAGGGGTTTGAAGTCTATCCGTTTGCCCGGCGGTCCGACGGCAAGTACGATCTGGAGCAGTGGAACGACGAATACTGGCGACGGTTCGAGAACATGCTCCGCTGGACGGCCGAGCGGGACATCATCGTTCAGATTGAGGTCTGGGATCGATTCGACTACTCGACGAAGAACTGGGAACCGCACCCCTACAACCCGAAGAACAACGTCAATTACACCTATGAACAGTCGGGCTTCGCGGAGCATTACCCCGATCACCCCGGCGCCAACAGGCAACCGTTCTTCTTCACCACGCCCAAACAACGAAACAACACGGTCGTTTTCCCGTACCAGCAACGATTCGTCGACAAAATGCTGTCGTATTCGCTGAAATATGACCATGTTCTGTATTGCATGGACAACGAGACCTCCGCCGAGGAGGCGTGGGGTGCGTTCTGGGCCGAGCACATTCGTCGACGCGCGACGGAGGCGGGCAAGAAGGTTTGCGTCACGGAGATGTGGGACGCATGGGACCTGAAATCCGACGAACATAAGCGAACGCTCGACCATCCCGAACGGTACGACTTCGCCGATGTTTCCCAGAACAACCAGCAGAAAGGTCAGGTGCACTGGGACAACTTCCAGTGGGTGCGGACCCGCATCGCGGACAAGCCCCGACCGCTGAACACGACCAAGACCTACGGTGCCGACGGGGGTCGGTTCGGCAACAATCGCGACGGTGTCGAGCGGTTCTGGCGTCACGTCATCGGCGGGGCGGCGTCTGCGCGATTCCATCGACCCGATTCCGGCCTAGGGCTCTCCGAACCCGCGAAGGCCGCCATCCAGGCCGCCCGCAAGCTGGAATCGGTCATCAAGTTGTGGGACGTGGAGCCCGCCAACCAGCTGCTCAGCGATCGGGCGGAGAACGAGGCGTACCTGGCCGCCCATCCCGGCGTGGCCTATGCCCTCTACTTCACCGACGGCGGCTCCGTCGGCCTGAACCTGACGGACGCGCCGGGCCGGTTCGAGGTCCGTTGGATCGACATCGCGACCGGCCAGTGGGGTAAGCGGGAGACACTCGATGGCGGCAGGGTGGTGACTGTGGCCGCGCCCGCCCAGGGCCACTGGGTCGCGGCCATCGTGGCCGGCGCAGGGGCCGGGCCGCTGAGGGTTCATCCGACCAATTCTCGCTATTTCACCAACGATACCGGCAGGGCCATCTATCTCTCCGGCTCGCACACCTGGAACAGCCTCGTGGACATGGACAGGGCCGACCCGCCTGCGTCGTTCGATTTCGACGCCTACCTTGCCTTCCTGCATCGCTACGATCACAACTTCATCCGCCTGTGGGCTTGGGACTCCACGATGTGGCACACCCAGGCCAACCGCGGTCTCGGGAAGGACTTCGTCCACCACTGTGCTCCCTTGCCTTGGGCCCGTACCGGCCCGGGCAACGCCCTCGACGGCAAACCCAAGTTCGACCTCACGAAGTACGACCCCGAGTTCTTCACCCGCCTGCGGACGCGAGTCCGCGCCGCCGGCGAGCGGGGAATCTACGTCTCGGTGATGCTGTTCGAAGGTTGGGGCCTGCGCCACGGCAACCGCCGGTCGGGTACTCCCGACGGCTGGGCCTATCGCAGCCATCCCTTCCATCCGGACAACAACATCAACGGGATTACAGGCGACGTCAACGGCGACGGCAACGTGTTGGAAGTGCATTCGCTGGCGAGTCCCGCCATCACAGCTCTCCAGGAGGCGTACATCCGCAAGGTCGTTGATACGGTCAACGACGTGGACAATGTTCTCTTCGAGGTGTGCAACGAGGGCGGCGTGAAGGACTGGAACTGGTGGGTGGTCAAGACCGTCCAGGACTACGAGCGGACCAAGCCCAAGCAGCACCCGGTCGGCATCACAGGCCATGGCGGCGAGAAGACCGACTCCATGCTGCTCAGCCCCGCCGACTGGATCTCCCCCGGCGGGCAGGACGGCTACCGCGATCCTGCCCCTGCCTGGAACGAGAAGAAGGTGAGCCTCCTCGACACAGACCACATCTGGGGCGTCGGCGGCAATCACCGCTGGGTCTGGCACAGCTTCCTGCGCGGACACAACCCGATCTTCATGGACCCCTACGACGGCAGCGTCCTCGGCAACCGCTTCGATCCGCAGTTCGAGCCGCTGCGACGAAACATGGGCTATGCGCTGCGTCTGGCGAGGAAGGTGAACCTGGCCGCGATGGCGCCGCGGCCGGAACTGGCCTCGACGAAATTCTGCCTGGCCGACCCAGGGCGGGAGTACCTGGTCTATCTGCCGGAGGGAGGCGAAGCGACGGTGGATTTGTCGACGGCCCAGGGGACGCTCTCGGTCGAATGGCTCAACCCCGCCGACGGCGCGACCACGCCGGGTCAAGCGACCTCCGGCGGCGAGAAGCGGACGTTCAAAGCGCCCTTCAGCGGCGATGCCGTTCTTTGCATTCAGAGGAATCCGTAGCGAACATGCGAATGACGCACGACAGCCCAAGATCACTTCGCTTGTTTGGACTCTGCTTGTCGGTCCTTGCCCTGTCGGCGGCCGTGGTTCTTGCGGAAGACGACGCGCCCGGCATTTCCCCGCTCGTCTCGTCAGACGGCGGGGCACCCCGCGACGCCGGGCCCATCCTCATCGATCCAGATTATCCGCGATCGTTTCGCTACCGAAACGGCGAGCGATTCTTTCCCATGGGCGATACGGCCTACTTTCTCGTCGGTCTTCCGAAAGACGTGATCACACGCTACATCGACGTACGAAGCCGGCACAAGTTTAATTTCATCCGCATGATGGCGATGACGGAAGGGAACTGGCCGTTCGGCGGCAATCCGAAGAATCCCGACTACACCATGATTGATGAGACGGCGATGCGAAAACTCGACTGGGTGTTCGACTACGCCGCCACAAAGGGGATGAACATCGAGCTGATCGTTTGGGGCTACGGCGTCGAAGGCGGCGAAGGGCTCTGGGCCCATCGGGCCCATCAGAACCTTTGGATTGACACGCTGGTGAATCGTTACAAGGACCGCCCCAACCTGTTCATGTACACCGTGGCCAACGAATTCGAGCGTTACCCGGACGGTCGGTATTCCTACAGTCCCGACGACGTCGAGTGGGCCAGGACCGTGGCCGCCAGGATTCGCAGCATGGACAAGGTGCATCCGATCGGCGTGCATCCCTCGCACTGGATCACCGAGGACAAGCCTTTCCTTGCCTATGGCGGCTTCACGCAACGCCGCCCTCAGGTCGTGTGGCCGCTGTGGGAAGCCAGCGAGGTCAATCTGAACGTCACGCAGAACAACGAAGGCGTCCAGCGGCGCACGTGGGGCGACTTCGGCGGAACCCGGCGAGGCCTGACGTACCATCCGACCACCTGGCAGGGAGTCGAGTACCCGGTACGGTGGACGCCGACCGGCTGGGACTTCGAGGGCGCGGGGATGGAGGACAGCATCGCCGAGGACTGGACCCACGGCAAGCCCGTCTTAAACACCGAGTTCGGCTATCAATATGAGCCCGGAAACGATTCCGGGTTCGCGGTCCAGACCCGCCAGGCCCACCAGCCGTCGAGCGTGAGGAAGAAGGCGTGGAAGATCGCGACGGCAGGCGGGTATTTTGCGATGGGCTTCACGAGCACCGCGGTCGTTCGATTCTCTGCCGGCGACGTCGACAACTTCCGGCCCGGCCAACTCGAGACGCTCTACGACTTTTTCACGACCCGGACGCGGTACTGGAAAATGGCGCCGCATCTGGAACTGGTGGCCTCGCACAACTCGCTGTTGGCGCTGCCGGGGCGCGAGTATGTGGCGTATTTCCCTCGCGGTGGGACGAACTCGATCCGCCTGGCGGCGGGGACCTATGCGGTGCAGTGGCTCCATCCGGAGGCCGGTCGCTACTACCCGCAGCCCGGCATCACCGTGGCGGACGGCGACCGACAGTTCACCCCACCGGACGACCCCGAAGCCGATTGGGTCCTCCACCTCAGGCAACAGCAGGTGGAATAAGGAACGAAGCATGACATCAGAATCTCTGATGACGATCCGGTCCGTCGCGGGTGTACTCACAGCGTTGGCTTTCCTCGTGCCGGTTGTGGCCGAGATGCAGTGGCAGGAGGCCGAGGGCACGAAGATCCTCGTTCGGCTGGCGCTGAGCTGTGTCTGGTCACGCCACTCTGAAGGACAATAGGCTCTTGGGCCGGTACACAAGATTCAACCAATGGAGGACTCTATGAAATCCCGCATCGTATGTGTTGCCGCAGTCTGTATGGTTCTGTCGTGCGCCCTGGCGTCGCAGGCCGAGATCCAGGTGGGGATCGATCGCCAGGCCAATGATTCCGCGTCGGCTGCGTTCAAGTTTGCCAGTGTGCCCCCGGCGTCGCAGAACGACGCGGCCTCCAAGGCCACGTTCACGCTCGTGGACGGCCGACGGGACCGCAACGGCGGCGACTTGGCCGTGCTCCACGATGGCAAACTCCCCTCCGAGGAGGATCAGCCCGCCGCGAATTTCTTTTTCAACGCCGGGACCGAGGGCGGCCGGATCGTCGTGGACCTGGGCAGCGTCATCGACGTCAAGCAGGTGAACACGTACTCCTGGCATCCAGGCGAGCGGGGCCCGCAAGTGTATGACCTCTACGTGGCCGACGGGAACGCCGCGGGCTTCGATTCCCAGCCCAAGAAGGGGACCGATCCACAAACGTGCGGTTGGAAGCGGATCGCGCAGGTCGACACTCGTCCCAAGCAAGGCGAGGTTGGCGGGCAGTACGGCGTGAGCGTCTCGGATTCCGCGGGTCTCCTCGGCAAGTACCGGTACCTGCTTTTCGACGTTTTCCGCACCGACAACGGTAGCCCGTTCGGGCAGACGTTTTTCAGCGAGATCGACGTGGTGGACGCGACGACTCCGCCGGAGCCGGTGGGGACGGGGAAGGCCCTTGGCGAGGGTCGCAGGGAGATCGTCGAGGCCGAAGACGGAAAGTACCAGATCACCATCGATACGACCGAGACGCCCGACTTGGCGGAGTGGGCAACGAAGGAGCTGGCTCCGGTCGTGAAGGAATGGTATCCCAAGCTGGTCAAGATGCTGCCCAGCGAAGGCTATGAGGCGCCGAGGCGATTGAGCATCACGTTCATCGCGGACATGCAGGGCGTCGCCAACGCCGGCGGGACCCGCATCCGCTGCGCCGCGCCCTGGTTCCGCCAGAACCTCAAAGGCGAGGCCAAAGGCGCGATCGTGCATGAAATGGCTCACGTCGTGCAGAACTACGGCATCGCCCGACGGAACAACCCCAACGCGACCCGCACCCCCGGCTGGCTGGTCGAGGGCATCTGCGACTATATCCGCTGGTTCCTGTACGAGCCCGAAACCCGCGGGGCCGAGATCACCGCTCGCAACCTCGCGCGGGCCCAGTACGACGGCAATTACCGCATCAGCGCCAACTTCCTGAACTGGGTGACCAACACGTACGACAAGGAGATTGTCGCCAAGCTCAACGCCGCAGCTCGTGAGGGTCGGTACCGCGAGGATCTGTGGAAGGACGCCACCGGCAAGACCGTTCAGGAACTCGGCGCCGAGTGGAAGGCCGCTCTGGAGAAACAGATCGCTGAGGCCGCGGCACAAGCTGCGAAGATGAACACCCTCACGGACGAGGAGAAGGCCGCCGGCTGGAAGCTCCTGTTCAACGGCAAGGATCTTGAAGGTTGGCACAATTTCCGTCGCCAGGACATCCGTCCCGGCTGGAAGGTCCAGGACGGCGTGCTCGTTTGCGCCGACCCGCACGACGCGGGCGACCTTTGCACGAACGATCAGTTCGACTGGTTCGAGCTGCATCTCGAATACAACATCTCGCCGGCCGGCAACAGCGGAATCATGTACCACGTTACGGACGAGGCACGTTCCGCCTGGGCGACCGGTCCCGAGTTCCAGCTCGAGGACAACGCCGCCGCGGCCGACCCCATTCGCTGCGGCTGGCTCTATGCTCTCTATCAGCCGCCGATCGACCCGAGCACCGGCAAGACGCTCGATGCGACCAAACCCGCAGGCCAGTGGAACCAGATCCGCCTAGTCATCAGTCCCGACAAGTGCGAACACGTCATCAACGGGGTGACTTATTTCACATACGTCTTGGGCAGCGAAGACTTCCAGGAGCGGGTGGCCAAGAGCAAGTTCTCGCGGATGCCGCTGTTTGCCAAGTCCGGCAAGGGCTACATCGCCCTCCAGGGCGACCACGGCCAGGTCTCGTTTCGCAACATCAAGATCCGACCGATCCCGTGAGAAAATCCGAATATCGAAATCCGAAATTCGAAACAAGCACGAATGACCGAAAACCAAATGACCGAAACGGAGCGTCGAAGGGCGACAGCGTTTCGGTCATTTGAGTTTTGTAGCAGAAACGAAAGAGGAAGAAGGCGGGGCTGAACCTTCTTCCTCTTGTGCGTTCCTGTTTTGGCATCCGCTGGCGGCTATCTTCTTCCTCGGAACCGTCCGCTGAGGACCGCCTCGGCCCGGCGATTGACCTCCTCCGAGATATTCATGTCCCGGATCTTCTGGGCGAGTTCCCTTGCGGCCTGCCTGTCGGTCATGCGGCCTGCCAGATCGACCATCGCCAGCGCGGCCTCGGTTTTGAAGGCCTCGTTCTTGAGCAGTTCCTGGAGTCGCTCGATGGTCTTGGGGCTGGGCAGGGCGCCCAGCGTGGCGATTGCCTGTCTCTTCTCGTCGTCGCGACGGGCTTTGTCGAACGTGGCCAGGCACATCGCGACCCGTTGGTCCATCGGAGCCGATTCACTGGCGCCGATCAGACGCAGCGCGCCGCGGGTGGCCAAGACGTAGTGGGTCAGTGGGGTCTGTGGCCTCGAGACGAGGGCGACCAGTGTTTCGACGGCCTCGAAACTCGGCCAGTTGGATAAGGTCCGGATGCCGGCGTCGGACAACGCCTCGTCCGGCGACTGGGCCGCGTCGCACACGACCGCCAGGGCGGCGATGGTGCCGGAGGCGTCCAGGGCGGTCAGCATCGCGATCCGTGCGCCTGCGTCGGCAGTCTTCATCCGATCGATCACCGCCTGGCCCGCGGCGTCCTTGTCCTTCGCCGCGGACAGGACCGCCCGCAGAGCCGTTACCCCATTGTCGCGAGGTCCGCCGGCCTTGGCCTTGGCGACCAGATCCGCCAGCGTCGCCGCATCGATTGTATCGGCGACGTCCGCCATCGCTGCGAACGCTGCACGCGCGATTTGCTCGTCGGCGTCGGAGGCGTAGCTGAGCAGGATTTCCGCTGTGCCCGCCGCGCGTCGTTTTCCCAGCAGGCCGATGGCCACCACGCGTGTTTCAGGTCGTCCGGCTGCGGCGTAGGCGGCGATCGCTTCCTCCACGCGAGGACCGGCCATCGTCGCCAGGCCTTCACGAGCGGCTCTTTGCGCTGGGCCTGAGCCGGCGACTGCGATCGGCAAGAGGGCCTCGGCGCCGTCATCGGTCCCGATCTTCGTGAGAGTCTCGATCGCGGCCAGACGTACTATCTCTTGGTGGCTGTCCAGGAGTCTCTTGACCGGATCGACCGAGGATAGGTCGCCTCGATCGGCGAGCAAGCCGAGGACTTGGACCTGTGACTGAGGGTCCAGCTCGGTCAGCAAGGCGGTCAAGGCCCGGGTCGGTGCCTTACTGGGCGACGCCCGTACTGCTGCGACGACCGCGGCGCGGACCTTGGGATCTTCGTCATGCATCCAGGTGTGGATCTGCTCGCTGGCCTGGAGCGGGTTGCAGGCGATCATCCCCACGATCGCAGCGGCTCGGATATTGAAGGGGTTGATGTCCGGGTTGTTACGAGCAAAGGATGTCGCACCTTCATAGAGCCAGCCGTAGATCTCCATCGCGCCGGCAAGATCGTTCCGGCGGACCCTCTCTTGTGCGATGTCGATCAGCCCCTGAGCGGCCTTCATGTACAATGGGCTGAGGGGCATCTCAAAAACGCTCAGGATGGCTCGGGCACCGTCTTGGCCCCCGATATTCGCCAAGGCGGTGACTGCCGCCGCCGCGACGGAGGGATCCGCATCGCCCAGAGCATCTTGCAGCGGTTGCACCGCGATCCTCGCGCCCCGAGTTCCCAAGGCGTTGATGAGGCCGACTTTCCACTTGGCGTCTTTCGCCTGGACCAAGGCCTTGAGCAGGGCGTCCGTCGCGCTGGCATCGGGGTTTTTCTCCAGAGCCCGGCGGGCGAAATCCCGCAGATGCTCGTCCGGATCGGTCATCAGTTTCGCCAGACAGGGGACCGATTCCCCTTTGCCGATCCGTTCGAGCTGGAGCACGATCCAGTGGCGAACCGTTCTGTCCAGGTCCGCGCGATCGACGTTTTTGGCGAGGACCTTGGCCAGCGCTTCGCGCTCGATCTCCGCGCCGGGGCGGGCTGCATGAGAGCCCATGTCCTGGAGCAGGATCTGGGGTGCGTAGCGAGAGCCCGCGTTCTGCGCGGACATCAGAGGCAGCAGGTGCTCGAACGCCTTCTCATAGGCTTCGGCCCACTGGGCCGCGTTGCGCGCAGGGGCTGGGGTCCTGCCGCACAATTGGTTGATCAGTTCATCCGTGGTCTGGGCGACGGAAGTCGCCGTCAAGGACAAAGCCAGCATCGTCATCGCGACGACCGATATTCTCAAGAGGGTGCGTGTCATTTCTTTTTCCTCTTCAATCATGTGCAGATTCACTTGGGTCCCCAGGGTCGGGCCCATCTCACAACACGTACGGAGCCCGACGCGGCCGGTCATACCAACGCTCGGCCGCGGGGTCGTCGAGAATTTTTTCTTCGATCGGGTCCCATTTCAACGGGCGACCCAGCCGTTCGGCAATGCCGCTGAGGTGGCAAATCGTCGCAGTGCGATGGCCGATCTCGGCAGGGCAGATCGGTGGCTTGCGGGTGCGGATGCAATCGAGCCAATTGACGTCGTGATCGCGGGATTCGTAGAGGTGAATCTCGCTGGGTAGCAGCGGCGCTTTGGCCAGCTCTGCAGGGATCGTATCGAGTCGATCCCCCCGACTGACCATGACCTCGCCCTGCGTGCCGATGAACTGGATCATGTGGCCGCCGCGAATCGGGTGGTCGCGGAGGACCTTGGTGCCGTCGGCGTAATAATGGGTCTGATAACGATGCCCCCCCCAACCTTTAGGCACGAACTTCACCGGACCGGAGTCGTCCATGCCCAGAGCCCATTGGATAATATCGAAGTGATGTGCGCCCCAGTCGCCGTTTTTGCGGGAGCCGTACTCCCAGAATCGTCGCCATCCGCCGCCGAAGTCGGCCTTGACACGTTCAGAATTGTAGGGGAACCAAGGGGTGGGACCCAACCAGCGGTCGTAGTCGAACCCGTCGGGGATCGGTTCTTCAGGCAGCGTCGTCGGCGGGGCGAATTCTCCCAGGCTCGCATAGATCGTGTGAACTTTGCCGATCCACCCGTTGCGGACGATCTCGCAAGCCTTGCGAAAGGCCCGCTCGGACCGTTGCTGTGACCCGACCTGGAAAACCGTACCGTATTGTTTGCAGGCGTCGCTCATCAGACGCCCTTCACGGATCGTGAGCGTCATGGGTTTCTGGCAGAACACATCTTTGCCTGCTTTGATGGCTGCCAGCGAGCACATCGCGTGCCAGTGGTCGGGCGTCATCACCATCACCGCGTCGATGTCCGGCCGGGCACAGAGTTCTTCGTACTCCAGGTATGCGTCGCAGCCCTTATAGGTTCCGCTTCCACTCTGGCCTGCATAGGCCCTCTCCGCCTGGCTCTTGGCGTTCTCCCGTTTGGTCCGGTCCACATCGCAGACCGCCAGGACCTGTACATCCCTGCGGTTGAGCATTCCGCGGAAATGTCCACCCATCTGTAAGCCCATACCGATCATGCCCAGAGTGATGCGATTGCTGGGCGCCGCGGCCCCCAGAACGGTCGAGGGCACGATGGCCGGCCACGTCGCAGCGGCGCCGACTACAGCCGCCCCGTGGAGCAGAAAATTGCGCCGACTGAGATTTCGGTTCTTCATCATCGATCAGGTCTCCTTATTGCCAATGATCCGTTTTGATCCTGAGCAGATCGTCGGTGTTTCACTCTATCCGCTTGTCCATGGGTTGTCCACACGCGGTCTGCGGTTCCCAAAGCAAGACGGCTCAGGACCGCAAAAAATTGCCCTCCACGGCAATCACTCTCTGTCTTGCCGCGGCGGGGATGGCGGCAGTATACTTGTTTCGATCAAGACGCAGTTTTTGGTGTTTTTCAACGGACTGCAAAATAGGAGGTGACTATGGGACAGGTGAAGCGAATCATCATGGCCGTGTGGGTATGTTTGATGTGTGCGAATTCTGTTACGGCCCAGGATTGGCCACAATGGCGAGGTCCCCATCGGGACGGTGTGGTTCACGGGTTCACCGCTCCCCAGGAATGGCCGAAAGAGCTCACGCCGCAATGGAAGACGACGGTGGGCACAGGCTGCGCGACGCCCGCCTTGGTGGGGGACAAGCTCTTTGTTTTTGCTCGACAGGGCGATGAAGAGGCCATCCTGTGCTTGAACGCCGCCGACGGGAAACAGCTCTGGGCGGATAAGTACGTTGCCAAGCCGGTGACCGGAGCGGCCAGTCGGCACCCCGGGCCTCGAAGTTCGCCCGCTGTGGCCGAGGGCAAGATCGTGACGTTGGGTGTCAGCGGCATCGTGTCCTGCCTCTCGGTCGACGGCAAACTTCTGTGGCGCAAGGACCCGTTCCCCAACGTAGTGCCTCGATTCTTTACGGCCATGTCGCCGATTATCGTGGATGGTCTGGCCATCGTGCACGTTGGCGGGCAGGGCAACGGTGCGATCATCGCGTTCGACCTGACCACGGGTGACGAGAAATGGCGCTGGGGCGAGGAAGGGCCGGAGTATGCGTCGCCCGCACTGATGACGGTCGACGGCGTCAAGCAGGTCGTAACGCTGACGGAGAAGGGCATCGTCGGCATCGCGACTTCCGACGGCAAGCTCCTGTGGCAACTTCCCTTCGCGCCCGCGAATCGGTCGTACAATGCCGCGACGCCGATCATCGACGGTCGGACGGTGATCTACATGGGCGCCGGACGGGGCATCAAGGCGGTGAAGATCGAAAAGAAGGGCGAGGGTCTGGCCGCCAGCGAGCTCTGGAGCAATCCGGACATCGCTCCACAGTACAACACGCCGGTGTTGCGCGATGGTTTTCTCTTCGGTCTCTCGGACAGGGGCAACCTGTTCTGCGTCGACGCCAGGACAGGCAAGACAGCCTGGATCGACGAAACCTCGCGAGATCGCGGCGGTTTCGGCGCGACGGTTGACGTGGGTTCCTGCTTGCTGGTTCTGCCCAGCAGTTCCGAATTGATCGTCTTCAAGCCCAGCGAAAAGGCGTATGCGGAAGTGGCGAAGGTCAAAGTCTCCGATACGCCGATCTATGCGCACCCGGTGATGGCGGGCAATCGCATCATCGTCAAGGACCAGGAGACGGTCGCGATGCTGACGATCAACTGAGGCGGTCAGCGGCCGGCCATGGATTCCGCTCGTTCATAGATGCGTGCGATCTCGCGTACGAGGGGCTCCAGCCGTGCGAAGTACTCGGTTTGTGAATATCGGGACTTGGTGTCCCGCAGTTCGATGATCTGGAGTTCGAGCCGATCCCGTTTGGCTCGCAGGTCCGACGGCATCGCGGCTTCCGTTTCGCTGTGCACAAGATGGAGTTGGTGGGCTCGGTAGCCATCGAGGGATACGCCCTCCCGGGCCCTCTGCACCGGGCGGATGCCGCGGAACCATTCGGCGGGCGTGCCCAGGGCATCGCCATTGTCGTCGAGCAGGGCGTGCTCGGTCGCGAGGCGACCGGCAGCGGTGTAGAATGCGCCCACGGCGTGCGACGCGGTGAGATACGCTTCGAGTAGTGAGGTCTGACCGTCCTTGTCGAGGTCTGCCTGCGGTTGCGCGATCGCTTCCGCGAGGTACTGACCGAAACGCGCGAAGTTGTGCTCGAAGCCGCTCTTGGTCGCGGTAATGACCACTCGGCCGGGGGCCGAGAGTTCCTTCAGGAACGGCCCGCTGGCGGAGGCGGTGTTGATCACCGCGATGGGTCTGTTCATCGGTTTGAGCCAGTCCGCCAAGTCGCCGGCCGAGACGTCGGGCCCGCGGAGATTGAATCGGGCCACCCGCCCATCAAAGGTGCCATGCCCGATCAGGACCAGCCACAAAGGGGCGGCGGACTGCCGAGCCTGCTTCGCCAGTGTCTCCTGGAGCCTGGCGCGGTCGGATGCGTTCTCGTTCGGGTCCAGGCCGATGCCGATGAATTCGACGTTCCCCTTCTTACAAGCCTCTTTCCAAAGATCGGCCCAGCGAGCGAACTGCGGCGCATATTCCGGCGTACCGGCGGCGCCCACAACGACGATCACCGTCCCAGACGCAGCGACAGACGGTGTGAAGGCGGTATCCATCGACTCCGTGTTTGGAGAACCAATCAATAAGGTCAATAAGGTCAACAAGGTCCTCACGGCAGTCCTTTCCAGCGACGAAGCCCCCACTCGGCGACGAAGCAACTCAGAGCGAACAGGAACACCACAGGTACCACCCCAGGCAGATCCCACAAAGGGCGGACCCAGACCTCGCTGACCGGGGCCTCCCGTTGCGGCAGATCGCGGGCGAAACGGTTCAATTCATTCAGCTCCACGACGCGTCCCCCGGTCTGGCGGGCGATTTGCTCCAGCAGGGCCCGGTTGGGTCGGATGGAGGCGAATTCGCGTCCCTCCCGATCGACCGACCATCCGGTCTCAGCCTCGCCCAGCCTGTCGCCTTTGGCATCACTGACGGTGACGTGAGCGTAATAGCCGCCGCTGGTCCGCGGGACATAGGTCGCCTCGAACTGCCCGCTCTCGGAGTCCGAGGGCACAGCGGTCAATCGGACCGAGCTTCCGTCGGGTTCGAGCACTTCCATCGAGATCGAGACGTTGTCCATCGGCTCGAACGCTTTGTCGCGGACGCGGACCTGCAGCACGACAGGCTGGTTGGACTCTGCGAGTTTGTGATGGGCCTGGAGCGAGACCCTCGCAGGCACGTCGGCGATCAGCCATCGCAAGGTCTGACGCCAGAACTTGTCCATATCCTCGCGCATCTGGGCGTTCTGCATGCCCCATCGCCAGACGTCACCGACCACCAGGGCGGCCGAGCGGCCGTTGCCGACTTGTTGTGCGATCAGGCCGGGGAGTTCCTGGGAGTCTTTCGCGTCGACCGTGGCGACGACCCTCGCGCCGGGTTTGACGGCTCGCGCCCGGTTCACCACTTGAAATTCCGGCATCTCCGCGAGCCGCTGCTGTTCGTCCTTTTCGTTGTCGCGAAGCCTCGCCCAGGGCTCAAGCCATCCCTCGCGGGTGAGGCTCAGTCTGGCGCCCAGGCTGTTCTTGGCGGCAGGCACGGGGTCCAGGTAGACCGGTACGATGCTCGCGATGGGTGTACGCTGATAGTCGCCTTTCTGGAACGATTCCTTGCCGCCGAGCATGAGGAAGCCGCCGCCTCGCTGTGTGACGTACCGGCGAATCAGGTCCATCTGGTCGCGGGAAAAGAACGTTGCTTCGATGTCGTCCAGGATGACCGCGTGATACTCGAACAACTCTTCCGCGGTCTTGGGGAACCCGTCGCGAAGCTCGTTTCGGTCGAGGGTGTTCAGTCGCACGAGGACGGGTTGATCGTATTGCTCGACCTGCTCTTTATCCTGCACGTCGAAGCCGCGATAGAACGGGTTGCTTGTCTCGCCGGCTCGCCCTCGCCAGTCGTATTTCGGCTCGCGTTTGGCGACGCGGATCAACGCGACCAGTTGCACCTGCTCGTCCTCTTCGAGGGCTCGCTTGAGGAACTTGAAGTCCCAGTTGGGTCGGCCCGACACGTACAGAATGCGATAGGGGCCTTTGCCGCGATCCACGACGATCGTGCGACTGTTGTTGGCGAGCGTCGCCTCCGAAGCCCGATCGGGGTTGTCGGAAGCTTCGACCTGCGTCCTGTCGGTGATGCGAAGACGATAGAACAGAACGCCGCTGCGATCCGGACGCAGACGAAAGCGGAAAAACTGTCTGTCCTCGTTGCGGTGGGGTATCCATTGTTGCTGTTCGACAACTCTGCCGGCGCCGTCGAGCAACTCGATCGCCACGGTCCCGCCTGCGAATCCGACGGCCTCCGCGTCGACTTGGATCGTCACCGGCGCGTCTTCAAAGGACGTCTGACTGACGGTCACGTTCGCCAGGGCCAGATCTCTGTGCGGTCGGTCCTTCCCGATTACGACCGGATACACCGGCCCCAGACCCATGAGGTCAGGCAGTTGCTGGTCGATATCGGTGGCGCAGCCGTCGGTAAACAGGAGCACGCCCGCCAGGGGCCTTTCCTTGTACCGCTCGGCCAAGGTTCGCAGAGCTGCGCCGAGCGACGTGGCTGTGCCGTCGAATGTTAGGTCGGAGAAGTCCGGCGTGCGGCGCAGTCGCGAATCGAACAGGTATTGGCGGACCTGGAATGCGCCGCCCAGCGAGGAGAGCCAGCCGTCCTGGCCGGTTTCCAGCGTTTGGCGAAGGATCTCCCCGCGAGTGGGAGAATCCCTCTCGTCGCGGATGCCCATGCCGCTGCTGTTGTCCGCCGCGACCACCACGATGTTGGCCCCCGAGACGGCCTGCCTGCCGCTCCAGATGGGTTCGATCAGACAGAAAGCCAGCGCCGCGATCCCCAGGAGTTTGAGGGCGAACGCGATTCGCGGGACGGGTCCGGCCGCAGGACTGCGCCGGTAGGACCAGGCCAGCAGGAGCAGGGCCGCAAGGAGCCCGAGACCCGCCGGCCAAATCCAGTCATTGAAGGGGATCGCGATCGTTGCCAAGGGCATCATGGATTCCCCTGCCTGCCGAGGTTTTCGAAATAGGACCGCACGACTTCCGCGAAGCGATCGGGCACCGGGTCGCGGTCGATCGGGACCAGGGCCTCGTCCGATTGGAGCTGGGCCAGTCGCTCGGTCACGCGATGTCGCAACTCCGTCAGCGGGTCCATGATCTGGCTCCTGACCAGGTCCCATTGGGGTTCCTTGCCATGACGTTTGAATTCCGCTCGCACCGTTCGGGCGCGGTCCCAGACGCGCGCCGCTTCATCGCGAAGATCCCGTTCGGAAAGCATGTCCTCGACGTCGCGAAGCCGGTCCGACCACGCGAGGAAGTCCTCGCCGGTAAAGGGGCCTCGCTGCCCCTGATCGTCCCAAGGGCCCTCGGTTCGCAGACCGCCCCGGCCGGTTGGATCGGTTCGGCTGTCTTCATTGTCGCGAGCCTGGCCGCGACCAGAATCCTGTGGCTGCCCGCCATCCTGCGATGGGACACCTTGCCGGGCCTGCTGCAGTTCTCCATCGCCAGGGGCGCCCTCCGCACGAGCCTGCTCCTGTCCCTGGGCTTCCGGCATTGGATTGTCCCTATCTCCGGGGCGGACATTGGCCTGTCTGCCGGTTGCATCGGCCGGCTGACTGGCGTCGGCGGATCGGGATCGTCGGGCGCCGGTGGCCTGGGCGACTTCGTCATCCACTTCGCGAATCAGTTCGTCGAGCTGCTGTTGCGCCAGTCGCAGCGACTCGGCCTCGTCGCCCAACACATTGCGGGCGGCCTGCTCGACTCCCTCGCGAAGACTGTCGATGCCCTCGCTCGCTCGTCGTTCGACTTCCCGTGCCTGGGGGAGGAAATCCCGACGGAGCAGTTCGCCCGCGGCCTGGAGCGCCCGATCGAGGTTTTCCGTGCCCGTCTCGCGAAGGGTGTCGTAGAGCTTTCGGGACAGCAGCGGTTCCGAAACTTCCGCCTGTTCGCTGGTCTCCTTCATCTGGTCGACCAGCTCGTTCACACCTTGTCGTTGCCTTTCGACGCGTTCCGCCAACTCGCGACTCATTCTATCGCCTGTGAGCGATTTCTGTCTGGCCTCGATTTGCTGCGTGATCTCCTCGGCGATCCGGTTCTGTTCTTCGTCGAGTTCGCGAGCCTGCTCCCGCATGTTTCGCATGGCGTCGCTGAACTGGTTGGACGTGCGCCGCTGGAATTCCTCACGCATCTGTTCGAGTTGCCGTCCGGCGCGGGCCGTGGAGGTGATCGCGCGAGAGAGCATCCCTTCCTCCAACGCTTCCGTCGATTGGCGGATCTGCTCTCGGGAATCACCGAGTTGCTCCCTGGCGTCGGCCATGCGTTGGCGATTCTGGGAACTCTCCATCCGCTGCTGAAGGTCGTCCACGTCGCGAAGCGCCTCCATCTGCTCGTCGCGCAGACGCTTCAACTGTCGCAACGCCTCTTGACGCTCCTGTTCGTTCCTCGCCTGACGCAGGGCCGCCTCCGCCTCGCGCAGCCGGTCGGTCATCTCGTTCTGTCGGCGGGCCAGATCGCGGAGCCGGTTCAGGGCCTGGAGGTCCTCCTGTCTCTCGGTCCGCTGCTGGGGTTGCGCCATCCGCTGAGTCTCGTACCGGTCCTCGCGCTGCGTGAGCTCCAACTGCTGCAACTGCTGCTGACGCTGCGCGGAATTGGCGCTGGCTTGGCTGGAGTTGCTTCGACTGCGGGCGATCTGATGCTCGCGTTCCCGCAATCTGAGCAGTTCCTGATAGGCGGATTGCTCGGCCGCCAGAGCGGGTGTGAGTTCGCCTGTCGAAGCGGATTCACCGCTCCTGGCCAGGTGGTCCAACGCGGTCGCCATCTGGTCGCTCGCGGCTCGAAGCGACTTAATGGACGCCGGGTCCTCAGACTCCGCCATCGCCTTGTGCGCCTGCTCCAGGGCGTCGGACTGGGATTGGCGAACCACGTCGAGATCGTCCTTGTACTCGGCGATTCCGCCGGAGCGTTCGGCCCGTTGCTTGATGTTCCATGTCGCGGTGATGATCTGTTTTTGCAACTGCGAGAGTTGCTCGCCCGGTCGGTTCTGCTGTTCACCTTGCTGGTTCTGCTGCTGTTGACTTTGCTCGTTCTGAAACGACTGGCTCTCGCGGAAGATCTCTTCGAAGGGCCTTACTTCGACGAAGTAGATGTCGCTGACGGTCCTGCGAGGTGTGCCGTCGGGCCCGATGTCGTCGGCCCAGAAATGATAGGTGAGCAACTGGTCGGGCTGGGCCTTGAGATCCTCCATGGCCAGCAGGTACTTGATCTGCGGCTTGTCGGCAGGTGTCTGCAAATCCAGCCTCACGTCCCGACTCTCCACGCCGACCAGTGCATATGTCAGACCATAGCCGGTTACGCCGTAATCGTCGGACACCTCGGCTTCCAGGTTGATTTCCTCCAGAGGTGAGGCCGCCACGTCGCGGCTTGGAAACACAGGTTTGATCTCCGCAGGCATGTTCTTGTGTACATCGATTGTGAATCGCGGCGGCATCTTGTTCGGCCGGCCTTGAGCGTCCGCCATATGCAGTTCGTAGCGTTCGCTCTGCGAGGCGGTGATCGATGCCGTCAGCACGTTGGGGTCCTTGTCGTCCGTTGTCAAGGCCAGTGCGATTCCCGATCGGGGACTGAGCCTGGCGGTTGTGACGGGTTTGTTCAATGTGAATCGCAGCGTGATCTTGGAACCCTCGACCACAGCGATCTGTCGCGTGTCGGCAATCGTCTTTTCGGGCAGTTTCGTGTACGAGGGATAGGTGATTGTCGCATCCGTGCGGAGCAGCTCGGGGCTCTGAAAGACGCTGATCGTGTATTCGCGGGTGCGTCGGCCCTCATACTCGATGTGGTATCGCAGGTTGGATCGGACGTCCTGGAGGATACCGCCGAAGACCGGGTCGTCGAGACTGCGGGTCAACGGAATCTGCTGGGACTCTTGCCCGGTCGGCGTGAAGACGAGGTTCACGCTCGACGGCACCTTGTCTTCGAAGCGGCCCAGGATCACCACGGGCGACCCCTGCTCGATTTCCGCGTCGCCCGGGCTGACGCGGACGCTGTAGTCCTGGGTGTTCAGAATCCCTTTTCCATGGCCGAGCATGAACGACGTGGAGGGCACGACCTGCAGCAGAACGATGACCAGGAACACGATCGCGGCAAAGCGGGCGAAATTGGCCACGAAGAGCTGGGTCACCGATATGCTCTCCTGCCATTCATGACCGGCCGCATGCTCGATGGCCTCGCCGATGACTCGTCTTTGCATGTAGCCCCACTGGCCCTCCGGGCCCTCGGGTTTCTGCTCGACCGCCGCCAGGAGCAGGGCCTGGAGTTCAGGGTACTGCTGCTCAATGGTTCTCGCCAAAGCGCGATAGTCCGGCTGCATACGGCGCGACCGCTGGATCAGCCAGATTGTCGCCAGGAGCGAGCCGATGAACAGGCCCAGGGTGGCCCAGGGCGATCTCCAGCCCCACAGCCAGCCCACCATTGCCAGAATGATGCCGATGAGTCCGGCGATGAGCCAGCAGGCGGCCATCCGCCACGCCAGATGCACGTGTATTCGACGGTCCACCGCGGGCTGCATTTGTCTGCGAAGAGCTTCTTCGATCATGGTTGTTGTCCCTCGGATATCGGCCCGATGCGGGTCAGCCGGCCCGCCAGCCAGATCTCGACCAAGAGCATGCCTAGCGTTGCCGCCAGAACCCATCGCCAGAGCTTCTGTTGAGATTCCATCTGCGCAAAACTGCGGTGCTGCATCGCGTGTGCGCCGACTGTGGACACGACATCGGAGACAGATCGCAGGGAAATCCCCATCCTCTCCAGGTCTTCGACCGCCATCGGTTCCGTGCGGCTCTCCGCGGGGGCGAGATTGACGGCGAAGTTTCTGCTGCCGGTCGGTGACTGGACGGCATAGATGCCGGGAAGGTCGGTCGCTGTGAAGGCCAAGTCATCGTCCAGAACCAGGGTCGAACCATCGGGTTTCTGGACACGTTGGGCCGACATGCGGACCGCATCCCCGATGAGGTACTGCGACTGTCGTTCCGCAAACGTCCCACCTTGTTCGAGGATCGAGTACAGCAGCGGCACGAACTTGGACGACAACGCCAGGTCGCTGTCCGATGGATGCCACCCGCTGGTCCAGACCAGCAATGAGCCCCGGCCGACGGGGATCTCGATCCAGGCGGGCGCGTCGCCGTCGAAACGGGCGAGCACTCTGGCCTGGGGAAGATCGGCAAGGCTGAGGCGACGGTGCTTCCAGAAATGAATCCGGGTGAAGTCGCCGAACCGCGGGTCGGAGAACGGTGCCAACAACGGATGCTTGAAGTCGATCGAATCGAGCATGGCGTACCGTCCGACCTCGGCCTCGTGACACTCCAGGTCGCCGATGCCCGTCAGAGCCCGCACCGTCGCAGCACCTTCAGGGGAACCAAGCGCCAGCAGAATCGTGCGGCCGGATTCCAGATACCGGCGCAATGCCGCAGTATTCGCCTGGGCTGTCGCATCCGCGACAACCACCAGGCTCGCAGTCGTCAAATCCTGCTCGGTCAGGACGCCTCGGGCCGATCGTATTGTGACGTGCGAAGAGGCGGTGAACGCCTGGTGAACGTAATAGTGCATCGCCTTGGGATCGTTCGGGTCGTCATCGCCGAGGTAGAGAATGATCGCCCGCTGTTCCAACGGCAGGGCGACGTGCAGAGTATTGTCGAAGTCGTGATCGTCGCCGGTCAGGACGAGCCGGGTCGCGGTCGGAGAAGCGGATCTTGGCGGGGCCTGAACGACCACGCTCTGTCCCGGCGGCACGTAGACCTCACGGGCCGTCTGAGGCTCGGCATCCCATCCCAGTTGGAAGCGAGTCTTCGCCGCGTCCGTGGAGTTGCTGACGCGGACGCTGATCCCGCCATTCTGTCGGGGCGATGCCAGGACATTTCGGCTGGCGACCAGTTGCAGGGACGCGTTGGTCGCCCCCTTAGAGGCGATTGTTCGGATCGCCAATTCGATGGACTCAGGCCATTCGTAGGCGAGCAGGGCCGAAAGGTCACTGCCCTGTTGCAGGTCGCTGATCAGTACGATTTGTCGGAGACCTGGAGCTTGCCGGTCGTCGCCGACTTCGTCGTCCTCGATCGTCTCAGCGGCCGCGATCAGGGCTTGCCCCAGATTTGTGGTCCCCCAGCCCGGAGATGCGTCTGTCAGGCTTCGTATCGCGGCGGGTGTCCGCTGGGACAGGTCCATCGTACTCCATTGCTCGAAGCCGATCCATGTCTTCGCGACCCCGTCGAACGTCATCAGGCACACGCGATCTGACGGCCCGACATCCGCCAGGACGGATCGGGCTTCTTCGACGGCCTGCTCCCACATGCCGGCTCGTCGCATCGACGCGCTGGTGTCCAGGAGAAGGACGATCCGCCTTGCGGGTTGGGTTTTGGTTGCTGTAAGGGGTTTCGACAAGAACGGTCTTGCGAAGGCCAGCGCCAGCAGGCACACGATCAGACAACGCAGAATCAGCAGGGGGATGTGCTCCAGACGGCTGCGGTTTCGCAATCGTGGGGCCGTGGTTCGCAGGAACATCAACGAACTGAACGTCACCCGCTTTCGCGTATGCCGCCGGATCATGTGCAGCACGATGGGCAACGCCACCGCAGCAATGCCGGCCAGGAGCAGGGGGTACAGAAAACTCATGGGATCCTCCCGCCTCCCGGCCTGCGGATACGCCGGACCTGTTTGCGAACTCGCATCCGGTGCTGCAAGAACTCCAGCAACGCGGCATCGTACGGGCGGTCCGTCGCGAACAAATGGTAATCGATTCCGAGTCGGCCGCAGATGGACTTGGCGCTGTCGAGATGCTCGCCCAGCATGCGTCCATAGTGTTTCTGTGCGGCGACGGGATCGACGTAGAGGTCCCGACCGCTTTCGACGTCTTCGAACAGAGCGGGGACCTCGAAATCGAAGTTCAGCTCCGTCGGGTCCAGAACGTGGAAAAGCACGATGTCATGTCCCCCGGCGCGGAGGGAGCCCAGGTCTCGTTCAAGCTGCTCGATCGAGGTCAACAGGTCGGAGATCAACACGATCATGCCTCGTTTGGTCAGGATCTGTGCGATTCGCTGGAGGGGAGCCCCCAGATTTGTCGCTTTGCCCTCGGGCCGAGCCTCCAAGGCCTGCATCAGGCGGCGCAGATAGCTGGGCCGGTTGCGGGGCGGCATGTACTCGCGGATCCGGTCGTCGAACGTCGCCAGTCCGACCGCGTCGCCCTGCGTGAACAAGAAGTACGCCAGCGTCGCCGCGAGTGTGCCGGCGTACTGTGATTTCGTGTACTCGCCTGAGCCGTAGCCCATCGATTTGCTGTGGTCGATCAACAGATGGCAGCGGAGGTTGGTCTCGTCCTCGAACTTCTTGATGAAGTACCGGTCGCTGCGGGCGAAGACCCGCCAGTCGATGTAACGGGGATCGTCGCCCCGCGTGTACTGGCGGTACTCAGTGAACTCGGCGGAAAAGCCGTGGTAGGGACTGCGATGGATCCCTTTCCAGAACCCTTCGACCACCGCCTTGGCGCGGAGCTCCATCGATTTGATCTTCATCAACGCCGATGGATCGATCATGCCGCCAAACTGGGATGGGATCACACCGTCTCTCACTTCACAGGTTTCTCCTTCACGGATTTGAGCAGTCGTTCGGTGAGACCGTCAACATGGACACCCTCGGCTTCCGCGCGGTAGTTGAGCAGGACGCGATGGCGAAGCACCGGCGCCGCCAGGGCCTTGATGTCCTCAAAACTCACGTGCGAGCGGCCGTAGAGCAGGGCGCGGGCTTTGGCGCCGAGCACCATGTACTGCGAGGCCCGCAGGCCGGCACCCCAGGTGACCCATTCGTTGACGAACGCCAGGGGGTTCTCCGGATGGGGACGCGACGCGGCCGCCAGACGCACCGCGTACCGCACGACATCCTCAGCGATTGGGACCTTTCGTACCACATTGCGAAACCGCAACAGATCCTCGCCGCTGAAGATACGCGAGATGGGCTCCGGTTCGGTCGTCGTGGTCTGCCGCACGACCGCGACTTCGTCGTCCTCCGAGAGGTAGTCGATCGACACGTTGAACATGAACCGGTCGAGCTGAGCTTCGGGCAGTGGGTACGTACCTTCCATCTCGATGGGGTTTTGCGTGGCAAAAACGAAAAAGGGCTCGCTGAGCTTGTAGCAGACCCCCGCCGCGGTGACGTGATGTTCCTGCATCGCTTCGAGCATGGCCGCCTGCGTCTTGGGCGGCGTGCGGTTGATCTCGTCGGCCAGGATCATGTTGGCGAAGATGGGCCCTTTGACGAACGTCATCGTTCGTTCGTGGTCGGAGCCCTGGAGGATCTCCGTACCCGTGATGTCCGCGGGCATCAAGTCCGGCGTGAACTGGATCCGTTGGAACTTCAGATCGAACAGCTCCGCCAGCGACTTGACCAGCAGCGTCTTGGCCAGACCCGGCGCGCCGGTCAGGAGGCAGTGGCCGCCGGAGAGGACCGCGATCAGCAGGTGCTCGATTGTTTCTTGCTGGCCGACGATCACCTTGGACAGCTCGGCGCCGATTCGCGCGCGGGCGTTGCTGATTTGCTCGACGGTCAACCGCTCGGATTCATATGCTTCATTGTTCAACGGACGGGTCCTTTCCTATAGGTCCTATTGTCCGATCAGTCCTATAGGACCTATGCGACACATAGGACCAATAGGACTGCGCTGCTCTGTTCAACTCAGTGCGTCATCGCATAGAACACGATATTGATTCCCAGTGGATACGCTTTCTTTTCGCTGAACTCGTGAAAATACCATTCGTTTTCGCCCTCGCGTTCCCAGCCGTCGCCGAGGTCGGTGTTGTGGCAGAGGATCGCCATCATCCGACCCTTGTCGTCATAGAGGGCCTTGTAGTGGGGCTCGCGGGCGTCGGGACGTTCCCACGTGATACCCTGGCTCCGGCCGGCCAAAGCGATGTTGATCGCGGGGATCTGGGGTTTTTCCTTCAGATCGAAGACCGCGTGAAAGATCGGGTGCGACAGCGGCAACTCGACCGGCTCGCGGTCGGGGAACACCCGCTTGATTTCCCGATAGAAGTTGTACCATTCGTCCTCGCCCCAGAAATCGTCAACCATCAGGAACCCGCCGTTGAGGAGGTATTGACGCAGGGCTTCGACTTCCGCCTCTTCGAAAACGAGCCGGCCGGGCTCGACGATATAAATGAACGGGTAGTCGACGAGCCTGGGGTCGGTCAAGTCGAGAACCAGCGGCTCGGGGTTTACCTGTATCGAGGTCAACTGGTGCAGACGCCAGGAGAAGTTCAGATCGCTGTCGGGGTAGTCGGTCGCCCAGCTTCCACCGCCGCCGCCATAGAAGTCTCCTCGAAACCCCCGTCTGCCGCCGCGTCCGCCATAGCCCGAGGAATACCGGATTCGCACGAAGGTGAACGCATCCTGGGCGAATTCCGGCTCCAGTTCCCAGTTCGGCACGTCGCGTCGATCCACGCGGTCATAGTATCGCTGGGCCAGCGCGCCGGTGACCACCAGCGCCGGTACGGTCAACAGGATAGCCAGACGTGTCTTGGTCATTGCTGAGTCACCTGGATTGTTGGATTTTCTCCTTCGGGCATCACAAGAAGCAATCGATGGCCTTCTCGAAACCGTGGGGCGTCGGCAAGGGCTTCGAGGATGTGCCTTTTGGCTTGCACCGGGTCGCGCTTCTGGAGGAGCTTCGCCAGGCGATAGTGGATGTCGACGGGGTCCGCGGGATCGAGCAACAGCAAGCGTCGGTAGGCGTCGGTTGCAGGTTCCTCGCGTTCGAGCTCTTCGTTGGCCCGGCCGAGCCACCAGTATGCCGCAGGCAACATGGGATAGACCGCAAGGTAGCGACTACCGTTCTCGGCCACCTGCATCCAATTCTTTTGTTCCATCCCGATCTCCATCAGGCGGCTGTATGCGTCCGCCGCGTCCGCCGACAACCTGGCCAACGTCGTCAGTGTCTGAGCCTCTTGTTCGATTTCCCCTAGATTGCGGTGCACTTGGGCCAGCAGTCGGTACGCGTTATCCTGTCCGGTGTAATCAGGATACAGAGAGATTATCTTTGTCAGGGGGACCTTCGCCTCTTCCCACTTTTGTTCGGCGATCAGATTGCGGGCATGAAGACCCAGGGCCCAGAAGTTGTTCGGATGCTGGGCCAGCCATCGGGCGACTGCGTCCGAGTCCGTCGGATCGACCTGATCCTGCGACGGTTGCTCCCAGTCCACGCCGGGAGCCAGGGCCTCAGCTCGTTTGCGAGCGAAAGCTTCGAAATCAGTCTCGATCTTCTCGATGGATCCGGCGTACTTCACCAGGGTCTTGTTGATCTCCGCGCCTTGGGCCAGGTCCGCAAGAATGGCTTTGATCGACTCGAATCCGTGCCGCTCGACGAGGAACTCGACCACGAGCGACGACTGGTAGTACGCGAATTGCAGATGGAGAGGACTGGGCGGGCTCATGAACGCAGTGCTGAGTTTGCCGACCGGTGTCATCTCACCGGCCAGGATCATCCGTCGGTACTGGGGGATCATTCTCTGGCCCCAGGTGGGGTTGCGCTGCAATTCCTCGTAGACCGAGATCCCTTCGCTCAGCCAGCGGGGCATCTTGTTGTTCGTGAGGTTCAGCGTCACGACATGGGCGAACTCGTGCCAGAGGGTCGCTTGCCAGTTGACGTGCCTCTGGGGCTGCGGACTGGTGGCGGTGACGACGTCGCCGAAGCAGACGCCGAGGAAGCCGTCGCCGCCGGGCATGCCGAACGTGCGGACCGCGAAGTCCTGCTGATGGGGGAACAACTCGATGGTGATCGGATTGCTCGGCACGAAACCGTACTTCTTGCACAGTTCGTTCTTGGCCTGTTTGAGTAACTCCATCACCTGGTCGCCGTACACGTCGGCTTCGTGGTTCTCCATCTTCAGGACGAGCCCCTCCTCGGAGAGGGTCCGAAAGCCGGTGAGCGTGTCGCGAAGGTGAACGAGGTTGTAGGCCTCGACGTTGTAGGGGTCTTTCTTATTCACTTCGTCGGCCAGGACCCAACCCTGTCCCTCCTCGCCCAGTCGAAGCAGATCCTGGGCCAGTTGGATACGGGCAGGCAGGTAGGTGGGGTCCGCCTGGATCGCTCGGCGTTGAAAGGCAGCGCCCTCATTGAAGCGATAGTTCTGAGAGAGCTTGCGGCCGATGAGGTAGTCCACTTCCGGATTCGTGGGCCAGAATTTCAGGCCATTGGCCCGGTAGCTCTGGGCGGCGTTGGGGTCGTTGGCCAGATGGGCCAGCACCGCTCGGTAGGCCCACGCCTGCGGATGCCAGGGATTGACAGCCAGGACGCGGGCCAGGGATTCACCTGCCTCTTTGTAGTCTTCGCTGTCGATCTGATGCTCGGCCAGGAGGATCAGGGATGGCGCGTGCCTGGGGTTCACGATCAGGGCCGCGTCCAGGGCTGCGATCATCTCGCGACGGTCGCTGTGATAGAATGCCTGGGCCAAGCCAAAGTGGGCGTCCGGGTCGTTTCCGAAACGTTTGAGGGCTTCGCGGTACTGCTGGGCCGCCAGCTCAAAGTCCTGCTTGTCCAGGGCCAATGCCCCGGCGGCCAGATAGGCCTCCCGGCAATTCGGGTCATTTTTGATGACCGAGGTGTAGAAGTTTTGCAAGACAAGGCGGGGTTCGGCTCCGAGCAGAAGAAGGGACTGGCCCAGGGCCACCGCCTCGGAACTGCCCAGATACTCGATTCGCCGATAGGAGCCGATTCGAGAGATGGTCGCGAGCATCGAAGCGGCCTCGCGGGCTTGGCCATTGTGGAGGTAGGCTTGGTGAGCCAGCCGCAACAGGCGAAAGTCCGCGCGGGATTCCCTCAAGGCGGTCTCCAAGTACTGGGCCGCTTCCTTGTATTGCCCCAGAGCCAGCATGGCTTCGAGCTCCAGGATACGCCAGTCCGATTGATAGGCTCCATCCTTGATGGCTTGGCGTGCGGCTTCGAGACATTCGGTGTACTTCCCCGTGCGAAGCTGTTCCCGGCAAGTCTCGATTGTGATCGCCGCCATAGCTTGTGTCCCGCAGGCCAAGACAATCACCGCGGCCATCCAGTGGATTCGACTGCGATCGGATATGGTAGATGACCCGCAAGCCATTACTTCTTCCTGTCCGTATTCATGCCTGTCATATGAAGGCAGCTCCGGGCTGTCTATGGCAACGAGCTATACGGCCTGACCCCATTGTAGTTCATGCGTCAATAGAGGAGAAGACGCAAAGGTAGACGCGCGGATCGTAATTCCGATTGCACCGGAAAAAAAGAGATATTTTCTGTCACCGCACTCCCAATGAAGCCACTACCTGAAGAAGGAGAGGTTCTGCGCAGGGTGGGTCGAGCCGTCGTTGCGTAGGACTTTTTGAAAATGGTGATCCCGCAATGCCGCAATATTGTGTCAACTTGGGGCGTCTAACTGAAGTGTAATGTCGAATCACGGCTCCCGATGTGGGGGTCGATTGTCGGGTCGGTGGAAACATCCTTTTTGGAGGGCAGCACCATGAACAAACGTTTAGTTCTCGTTGGCGGCATCGTGTTGAGCGGCGTCCTGGCCTGGAGCGCGTTCGCACAACCTTAAGGCGGCGGCCGGGGATTCGGTCCAATGCGGGAGTCGCGTCTCAAGGCCATCGCAGCACTGCAGGAGCAGGTCGCCAAACTCAAGGCTATGGCGGAACAGCAACCTGCCGCACGGGGCAACTTCCAGGACATGACCGACGAGGAACGCACCAAGATGCGTGAGGAGATGACCCGCAGACAGGAAGAACAGACGGCGGTTATGGCCGAGATTCAGAAGCAGATCGACATCCTCAAGGGCACCATGCAGTTGGCCCGAGAGCATCGGGAAGCGATGACGCCGCTCAATGAGCTGCTGGCCTCGGCCAAAAGCGAGAACGCTACCGCGACTGCCGCCAAGATCCAGAAGATGATCGACGAGCGACAGAAACAGTTCCAGGACAAGATGGCCGCAATGGGCATGGATCCCGAGATGGTCCAGCGGATGATGGAGCGAGGCGGACAGAGACGCGGACAGTGATGCGAACTCTGAAGTGGGGAGTTCGAAAGCGGAAGCATCAGATCACGGTGATTTGCCTCAGACTTCACACTTGAGACTTTAAACTCGCTGATACGGCCCTTGCTTGCGGAATTGTGCTGTCCAGGTACAATACCGCAAGCAAGGGCCTGCCTTTTTGTGGACACACGGATCGCAATGGCATCGAGTGAGGAGAATCGAATGGCCAGGAAAATGAGACTCGTCATGACAGGGGGGATGATCGCAATGTTGTTCCTTGTGGCACAGACGCAGGCGGCGGAGACCCTCGCAGACAGGCGCATCGCCAGCTTCAATGGGGATTGGAGATTCGCCAAGGGCGCCCAGGCTGGAGCCGAGAACCCCAGTTTCGACGACTCTGCTTGGCAGGCGGTTCGCATCCCGCATGACTGGGCGATCAGAGGGCCGTTCAACCCGAGCGAAGACGGTTACGCAGGGAAATTGCCCTGGAAAGGCGAGGGCTGGTATCGCAAGACCTTCACCTTGGACAAGGCCGCCGAGGGTTCCCGCGTTTATTTCGATTTCGATGGAGTCATGGCCTTTCCCAAGGTCTACGTCAATGGGCAACTGGCCGGGCAGTGGGACTACGGTTATATGTCCTTCCGTGTCGACGCCACACCCTACGTGAAGTTCGGGCAGTCCAATGTTGTCGCCGTCCACGTGGACACCCGCAACCAGGGCACCCGGTGGTATCCCGGCGCGGGGATCTACCGTAAGGTGACAATGACGATCTGCAATCCGGTCCACATCGCCCATTGGGGCACGTTCGTGACGACTCCAAGCGTCGACGATGCGTCGGCCACCGTGCGGGTGCGATCGACCATCCAGAACCACCTCGACGAGGCTGCCCCGGCGGTCGTCGAAGTCGTAGTCGTTGATCCCTCCGGAAAGTCCATGGCCCCAGGGCGCAAGGGAACACAGGTTATCGTACCGGCCGGCGGCACGGGCGAATTCGATCAGTCGTTCACTCTCAAGAAGCCCCAGCGATGGGACATCGACAGTCCGAAACTGTACACCGCCAAAGTGATCGTTCGTATGGGCAAGAAAGTCGTGGATACCGAAACCGTCTTGTTCGGGGTCCGGACGTTTCAGTTTACCGCCAACGACGGTTTCCATCTCAACGGCCGGCGGGTGCAGCTCTTTGGCGTGAACCTGCACCACGACCACGGCCCCCTCGGCGCCGCCTTCTACACCCGCGCCATGGAGCGGCAGTTGGAGATCATGAAGGATATGGGCGTCAACTGCCTGCGCACCAGCCACAACCCGCCGTCGCCGGAGGTGCTGGAGTTGTGCGATCGGATGGGCATCGTCGTCTGGGACGAGGCCTTCGACAAGTGGGACGGCACCGCCGGCCGCGTCCGCGATGAGCCGCCCCTGGAACAATATGGCGAGAAACAGATTCGCAATCTGGTGATGCGCGACCGCAATCATCCTTCAGTCGTCGTCTGGTCGATCGGTAACGAGATCGGCGGAGGCGGCCGCAGCGGACTGACGCCGGAACGGGTCAAGTTCATGAGTGATGTCGTCCGCAAGTACGACCCGACCCGCCCGGTCGGCATCGGTTGCCATATCCCGGAACTTGCAAGGCAACCGATTTTCGACGCCCTGGACCTGACGGGCTGGAACTACATGCGGCGTTACGCGATCTATCGCGAGCGGAATCCCGACAAGCCCATCGTCTACAGCGAATCGGCCTCCGCGCTCAGCACGCGGGGCTTCTACGAGTTGCCGCTGCCGAATCGCAAGAACGAGTACTCCAAGCAGTTCCAGGTCAATTCGTACGATCTGAATGCCGCGGATTGGTCGGACATTCCTGACGTCGAATTCAAGCTGATGAAGGACGATCCCTTCGTCGCCGGCGAGATAGTCTGGACCGGTTTCGATTACCTGGGCGAACCGACGCCGTTCAGTCGGGAGGCGAAGAACTCCTACTTCGGGATTGTGGATTTGGCCGGGATTCCAAAGGATCGGTTCTACCTGTATCGCAGCTATTGGCGGCCCGAAGCGAAGACGTTGCACATCCTACCGCACTGGAACTGGCCCGACCGGGTCGGACAGAACGTGCCGGTCTTCGTTTACACCAACGGCGACTCCGCCGAGTTGTTCCTCAACGGCAGGTCCTTGGGCCGCCGGCGGAAGGGCGTCGTTCCAGATGGCCCGCCGAATTTCGCCAAGGGCAGACCTGCGACGGCCGGTTCCAGCCAGGAGGGCCATCCGGCCGAGCACGCCAGCGATCGCGACAAGAATTCCCGCTGGTGCGCCGCCTCGGGGGACCCGGACCAGTGGTGGCAGGTGGACCTGGGCGAGAGCCGAACGGTCCGCTACCTGGCCATCGAGTTCGAGCGGGAGGAAAAGAACTATGGCTATGATGTCAAGGTCTCGGACGACGGCTCAACCTGGAAAACGATTGTGACCAAGAACGTCAGCCGCTTCCCGCAGTGGGGCGGCCCGACGCAGATCTTCCACGATGTGGATGCGAAGGGCCGGTACCTTCGAGTCGAGTTTAATCGACTACAGGGCAACGTCTGGGCGAGTATCCGCGAATTCGCAGCCTACCCCACGCACGCAGAGTCCGACTACTACGCACCGACCTACACGTACCGCCTGCGGTGGAACGACGTTGTGTATGAACCGGGCGAGTTGAAGGCCGTCGCGTACAAGGACGGAAAGCGGATCGGCGAGGCCATTATGCGGACAGCGGGCGCTCCGGCGGTTCTTCGCCTGACGCCGGACCGCACGAAACTGGCCGCCACCGGCGAGGACCTCTGTTACATTTTGGTCGAAGCGTTCGACGACAAGGGAACACTGTGCCCGCTGGCGGACAATCTCGTTCGGTTCAAGGTCGATGGCCCGGCCGAGATCGCCGGTGTCGGCAACGGCAATCCGCTCTCCATCGAGCCGTTCCAGGCGGACTACCGCAAGCTCTTCTACGGCAAAGCCATGCTGATCCTGCGGACCCAGCCCGGCCAGAAGGGCAAGATACGCGTAACCGCCTCCAGTGATGGCCTGGCCTCCGCCCAGACTGTGGTTCAGTGCCAGTTGGTCAAGTGAGTACTGTCTCAAGAGAAGGGGAAGAGATGAGAATCCGTCCCGCGGTTGTTGTGCTTCTATTCTGTGCGAATGGGGTGTTGGCCGCCGATTCGGACATCCGGCTCAATTCGCTGGGTTTTCTCCCGAAGCTGGCCAAGAAGGCGTCGATTGTCGCGCCGTGCTCGGAGTTCATGGTCAAGAGAGCTTCCGGCGGAGAGACCGTCTTCACCGGCAAGGCCACTGGGCCCATCCACCAGGACGACGTGAAGCAGGACGTCTGGATCGCGGATTTCTCGTCAGTGAATGCCAAAGGCAAGTTCTACCTGGATGTGCCCGGCGTGGGTCGTTCGATCGACTTCGAGATTGGCGATGCGGTCTACGATTTCGCCTACCGTACTGCCATGCGGGCCTTCTATCTCTGGCGCTGCGGCACGGAAGTTCGCGGCGAATACAACGGCCAGGTCTACTCCCACGCCGCATGTCATCTCAATGACGGCTGGCTGGACTACATCGGTGCGAAGGACTCTCGCCGGGATGGTGTCGGCGGCTGGCACGACGCCGGCGACTATGGCAAGTACGTCGTCAATGCCGGTATCACCGTGGGCAACCTGTTCTTCGCATGGGATCACTTCCAGGACAGACTCAAGAACGTGTTCCTCGATTTGCCCGATACCGCCCCAGGTTATCCCGACTTTCTTAAGGAACTCAAGTGGGAGACGGACTGGCTCCTGAAGATGCCGTACTCCGATGGCTCCGGCAAGGTCTCGCACAAATTGACGCGAACGAACTTCGAAGGTTTCGTCATGCCGGAAAAAGACGATGGCAAGCGGTTCTTCACCGACTGGAGCACCGCCGCGACCGCCGACTTCGTCGCGATGATGGCGATGGCGGCGCGGTACTTCAAGCCCTACGATGCAGCCTACGCACAGAAGTGCCTGGACGCCGCCGAGAACAGCTACAAACTCCTTCGCAGCAGTGAGGAAAAGCGGTTCCAACAGGGTGATTTCCGCACGGGCGGCTACCAGACCAACGATTCGGACGACCGCCTCTGGGCCGCCGCGGAGATGTGGGAGACGACGGGCAATCCCGAGTGCCTGCAGGACTTCGAGACGCTCGCGAAGGCTGCCCCCCAGACCTTCGGTCGAAGGTCCGGCCCCGTCCCGACGAGCAAGATAGACGAGAACTGGGATTGGGGTAACGTGCGTAACCTCGGCATGTTCACCTACATCCTCTCCCAGAGAGAAGGCCGCGATCCAAATCTGGTGGAACAAGTCCGCCGGGATACGCTGGCCACCGCGGATTCCCTGGTCGCCAAGGCCAAACGCGATGTCTACGGCCGCCCGCTGGCCGGCGTGTATTACTGGGGCTGCAACGGAACCATCGCCCGCCAGGTCCTGAATCTGCAGGTCGCCAACAAGCTCTCGCCGAATTCGGAGTATGTGAACGCTTCGCTGGATGCGGTGGCCCATCTGTTCGGCCGCAACTACTACAACCGCTCCTACGTCACCGGCCTGGGCCACGAACCGCCCATGCGTCCGCACGACCGCCGCTGCGGGGCCGACGGCATCGACGCCCCCTGGCCCGGCTATGTTGTCGGCGGAGGCCACTCCGCGACAGGCTGGAACGACGACCAGGAAGACTACCGGACCAACGAGATCGCCATCAACTGGCAGGCCGGTCTGGTTTATGCCCTGGCGGCTTTCACAAGCGGGGAAAAGTAGGTTGCAAGCGTCAAGTTCGAAGTGTGCAGACGAACCCACATCGCTTGACACTTGAAACTTCAAACTTGAGAACTCATTCGGATGAATGAGATGAAGATCGTCGTCGCAATGGATTCGTTCAAAGGCTCGCTGACCGCGAGGAAGGCCTGTGACATCGTCGCCGAGGCGATCCGTTCGTCGTGGCCCGATGCGACGGTTGTCGCCAAGCCCATGGCCGACGGCGGCGAAGGCACCGCTGTCACGCTGATGGCCGCGGCGGGCGGAGAATGGGTCGCAGTCGAAGTCATGGGCCCATTGCCCGAAATGCGCGTGAACGCAGGCTACGTCTGGCTGCCGGACACACGCACCGCGGTAGTCGAAATGGCTACCGCCAGCGGCCTGCCCCTCCTGCGTCCGGACCAATACAACCCGCTCAAGACCACTACTTACGGCACAGGTCAACTCGTTAAATCTGCAATCGAGCGAGGCGCAGATCAAATTCTTCTCGCGATAGGCGGCAGCGCAACAGTCGACGGCGGCGTAGGGGCCGCCATGGCCCTGGGCTGGCGATTCCTGGCGGCCGACGGCCGCGAGATCGGTCTGGGCGGTGGGGCACTCTCCGAGATCCGCGAGATCCTTCCGCCGACCAATGGAAGCGGTGACCCGTCTTCCGTGACCGGTGACCCGAAAAACGAGTCACAAGCCACGGGTCGCCAGTCACCCCTTGACCGCCGCCCGACGGAGGTCAAGGTCTTGTGCGACGTGGACAATCCGCTCTGCGGGCAGCACGGCGCGGCCCGAGTCTACGGCCCGCAAAAGGGCGCCACGCCCGAAATGGTGGAAATCCTCGACGCCAACCTCGCCCACCTCGCGGCCAGAGTGAAGGACCAGCTCGGCGAGAACATCAGAGACCTCCCAGGCTCCGGCGCAGCAGGGGGCCTGGCCGCAGGCGCAGTAGCCTTCCTCGACGCCCGCCTGGTGAGCGGCGTAGACGAAGTGATCGCCCAGAACGGCTTGCGGCAGGAGCTATCCGACGCCGACTGGGTCATCACAGGCGAAGGCCGCTTCGACACCCAGTCCCTCCGAGGCAAAGTCGTCTCCGGCGTAGCCCGAGCCGCCCGCGAAGCGGGCGCCAAGATCGCGGTCCTCGCCGGCCAAGTCCTCCTCCCCCCAGAACTCTACCGCCACGCGGGAATCGAAATCGCCCTCCCCTGCATGACCGGCTCCATGACCCTCAACTACGCCTTCACGCACAGCGAAGGTCTTCTCCGCGAAGCCGCGCAGAAACTCGCAGATACGAATCTTCGTTGAAGTCCCAGACCTGTGCATTTTCCGCTTTGAGCTGGCGGCACGAGAGAGGGGGAATGCGGCAGTACCATGGCATCAAGCGTGTGATTGTCCCCGATGCATGGAGTGCCCACAGCTATGGAACCCCCTCATCTGATCGAGCTCCCGGTGTATGACAGGTAGCAGGATCGAATGGCCTGAGTTGTGGCGTCGAGAAGTAATCCCTAAAACCCGATCATTTCTCCACTCACGTCCTGTTTTCTTCTTATCCCACCGGTCGTTTGGACCGATAGACAGGAGGCCGAGAACAATCAGATGAGGCGTCATGAGATACTCCTGGGATGATCCTTCGCGAGAGAAGGGGTGATAGTATTTGAGGGGAGCGAACTCCGAGAATCTGTCTCTGAAACCTTGTCGGGAGGAATAGGTACACATGGGAAATGAAGAAGAAAGCGCTTGCCAACCCACCAAGATCGCATTTATGGGACACAGGGAATTTGAGGATGGCGGATCATACAGAGGCGCAATTCTTGTGACCGACGACTGGGGGAAACCACTCGAGTTTCGCTGCACGGCACCGGTGAAACCCACGTCCGTACAACGCACGCTCTATGGTTCAACGCTAATGCCCCATATTCTCGTCGAGCTTATCGCGAAACCCTTGATGGATGCTTTGAACGAGAAGCCGGCAGCAGCTCTCGTGTCGGAACCGTTGTTTCTTGGCCTACGGCACAAAGTAGACCTGCCCGTTGTGTGGATTCGCAGGCAGAGCATTGACATAAAGGTGGCCACTGGGGCAGACAGGGGCGATAACAACATCCTGATGAATTGCGAGTCGGGGCATTTTGAACCTGTGATCATTGAGGCTCATTGGGAGTTTCCTGGAGACGCAGATGCGTGTGCTCGCATTCTGAAAGAGTTGTTTGGCCGATGGGATATCGTCGAGCCGTTCGAGCGTCTCCATAAGGGCCTGGAGTACGTTCACAACGAGAAGGTACTGGCATCATAGATGGGGCTGCTCACTCAAGCATTCCGCATCGCTCGTTACAGTCTGGCGAAAGGTACGACGCCGATTGAACTGGCCGCTTTGCTGCGATTAGAATTTGATGAAGTCGCGGTCCCAAGGGCGGCCGAAGTTGCGTGAGCGTCCGGCCAACCCCGTTTTCTTCCTTCGGGCACTTGGCATCGTGTTTGCCGACGATGCGTGACGGATCGAACGTAAGACGAGGATGATGGAGGGATCGGGAGAGGCGGCTTACTCGGTTC
>Ga0208198_1000221_pt1 | contig 69462 bp, 67 predicted proteins | sample AD_JPNTR2_MetaG_FD_184446 | JGI IMG/M metagenome (GOLD analysis project Ga0208198, IMG submission 184446) | Active sludge microbial communities of municipal wastewater-treating anaerobic digesters from Japan - AD_JPNTR2_MetaG (SPAdes) (version 2) | ecosystem: Engineered > Bioreactor > Anaerobic...
CCATTCCGAACAGAGAAGTTAAGCCCGTTTGCGCCGATGGTACTGCTAAACCAAGTGGGAGAGTAGGTAGCCGCCATCTTTTTAAAAAGAGGTGTCCAGAAAGTTTTGGACACCTCTTTTTTTATTTAAATTTGAAGAATACAAATAATTACTAACTATAGTGATGAGAGAAACAGTTGAGAGTATCTTCCGTGAACTACAAGATTTTAAGGATGATGCCAAAGTTGCCGATTATATTCCGGCTTTAGCGAAAGTAAATCCTGATTCGTATGCAATCTCAGTATCAATACTGGGAAAAGAAAATATATATGTAGGAGATTATTTGGACAACGGAGTGTAAATGTGGGGGGGACATGGTGCAAGTGTTTTGTTTATTTATTGTGTTAATAATGTGAGTATTACTAATTATTTATTTTTAAGTTATTACTAATCAGGCACATGCTTCATACCGTGGCAGTGTCCCACTGAAGTTCCCCATGTTCTTTAAGTACTCAATTGTGTACAATGACTTATATTTTATGGAAATTACTTCTTCATAATCAGCCTGCCATGTCATGACAGCAAAGCAGAAGGGTGCATTGTTTTTTTAGCCAATTTCGAAGCTGTTTTTTAGGAAAAAGTGCGAGGACCGTCCAACGACCGAAGGGAGGCGTTCATCAACACCTTGAAAACAAGCAAGAAATGGCGTGAAGAAAAAACACAGTACCCGATGATTATGCTGTTTCTGACCGGTTAGCAGTGAAGGAGTGAATAGTTTTTAGATTTACACCATGATTTTCAATAGGAGGATTATGGTGTATTTTTGTTTATAAAACTAAGAGTGGCAGCCGATTACCTTAGACTTTGGACATTTAGACATTAGACGTTTAATGCACTCCATCATTTTTCACTATTAGTTAGCTTCACATGTGGGGAACTTCAGCAGAGTGTGCCTGAACAAAACCTGGTAATTCGTTGTTAATTGAATTGATAAATCACAATTCAACATGACAATTTTCAACGAGTACGATCCAATAAAAAAACAGATTTTCAGGATAATGGATGATGATGGAAAAATCATCAATAAGACCTGGATGCCTGAAATCGACAATGAACGTCTTGTTAAGGCATACAAGGACATGCTTTTCTCAAGGATTGCAGATCTACAGATAGTTTCTTATCAAAGACAGGGCAGAATCTACACATATCCCCCAAACTATGGACAGGAAGCAATCTCCGGCGCAGCAGGCGCAATAATAAAGGACAGGGACTGGATGGTTCCGGCATTCAGGGAAATAGGAACAATGATGGCAAAAGGAGTGTCTCTCAAGGAGATCTTTCTTTACTATATGGGATATGAAGAAGGCTCCAACTTCAAGAATGCAGAATTTGTACTACCTGTGAGTGTCCCTATCGCTTCTCAGCTAATCCATGCTTCAGGTATTGGATATGCAATTAAATACAAGAAAGAGGAGAAGGTGGTGTATGCTTTCGTTGGAGATGGCGGCACATCCGAAGGTGACTTTCATGAAGCAGTAAACTTTGCCGGAGTCTGGAAGGTCCCGGTAATATTCATTATCCAAAATAATCAATATGGAATTTCAACACCAGTACGTTTGCAGACAGCGTCAGAATCACTTGCCATCAAGTCAATAGCTTATGGGGTCAAGGGTATTCAGGTGGACGGAAATGACTTCTTTGCCATGTACAAAACTTTGGAAGAGAGCGCTAAAGCATGCCTTGCAGGGGAAGGTCCTATCCTTATTGAGGCTGTGACTTACAGAAAGGGGGCACATACTACATCTGACGATCCATCAAGATACAGAACAAAAGAGGAGGAGGAATCTTGGGAAAAGAGGGATCCACTTAAAAGGCTCAAGAATTATTTAATATCAAAAGAATTATGGAGTGAGCGAGAGGAAGAGAAGCTTATTCCTCAATACAGAGAAGAGGTCGACAGACAATTCATTGAGGCTGAAAATTTCGGACCATACCCAAAAGAGGATGTATTCAAACACCTATATGCAGACATGCCGGATGATCTTCTGGAACAGATGAACCAGTACGACCGTTTCTTGCAGTGGAAAGAGACAAAAGTTAATAACAAGACAACGTAGCAAGCAATGAAAATAATGAATATGGTCAATGCGATAAATGACGCATTGGATATAAAACTAAAAGAAGACAGGGGAGTTATTGTATATGGGGAAGATGTTGGCGTAGAAGGTGGAGTCTTTCGTGTTACAGAGGAACTTCAACAGAAATATGGTAAAGAGAGAGTATTCGACTCTCCTCTTGCAGAATCAGGAATAATGGGAACTGCAATAGGTATGGCGGTTGCGGGACTCAGGCCTGTGGTTGAAATGCAATTCTGCGGATTTATTTATCCAGCATTCAATCAGATAATAAGTCATGCCTCCCGGATGCGCAACCGCTCAAGGGGAAAATATGAAACTCCTATAGTCATCCGAATGCCTTATGGTGGTGGTATTAATGCACTTGAACATCACAGTGAGAGCATGGAGGCTATCTTCGGCCATATTCCAGGACTTAAAGTTGTCATCCCATCAACACCGCACGATGCCAAAGGTATGCTAATCTCGGCAATAGAAAGTAATGACACTATCCTCTTTATGGAGCCAAAAAGAATTTACCGAGCCATAAAACAAGAGGTTGCTGAAGGTAAGTACACTATACCATTAGGAAAAGCCAATGTCGTGACTCAAGGAACAGATGTAACAGTAGTAGCATACGGTGCAATGGTAAGAGAAGTACAAAGAGCGATGGTAATGGCAAAGGAACAGGGAATAAGTATAGAGTTGATAGATCTTCGTTCTATCTATCCTATTGACAGGGAGACTATAGCAAAATCGGTCAAGAAGACTGGCCGGATAATTACGGTAACAGAGGGGCCTCGTTCGTTCGGAGTGGGTTCGGAAATCAGTCAGATTGCTATTGAGGAAGCATTCCTTAGTCTTGAGGCACCTCCCTCAAGAATTTCCGGATTTGATACCATTGTGCCACTACCAAGGGGAGAATATCATTACATGCAGGACCCATACAAGATTCTGTACGAAATTGAAAAAATTGTAAAATATTAAAGTTATGAGATATATATTTAAATTTCCCGATATTGGAGAGGGTCTCGATGAAGGGACTATTGTTGAATGGCACGTTGAGAAAGGCCAGTCGGTCAAAATGGGAGATCCACTTTGCACAATGGAGACAGACAAGGTTGTAACAGCCATCCCATCGCCAAAAGATGGTATTATTGCTGCAAGGTTTGGAAAAACCGGCGAAGTCATTCATGTAGGAAATGCGCTCGTAGAAATTGATATTGAAGGTATTGATGGAGAAGCTGCCGTAGAGGAGGCAAATAAGGTAGAGGTTGTGAACGAAGAGGGTGCAGGTGTTGTCGGGACACTTGAGGTTGCAGGTAATAATTTTGTTCTATCCGCAAGTAACGAAGGCGTACAAAAAATGGATGATGATGTAAGCAGGCGCGGTGGAAAGGTTCTGGCCACTCCCGTGGCCCGCGCGATTGCAAAAGATCTTGGTGTCAAGATAGACCTGGTAAAAGGCTCCGGTCCTGCGGGCAGGGTTACAAAGGAAGATATTATCCGCTTTTCAGAGGATCAAGGTTCTGCAGCAACAACAACAAGATCCACCTCAGATATTCTTGTGGTAAATCAAACCTCAGCTCCAAACAATCCAGAAAATCTGGTTGAGATCGAGAATATGTCACAGATACGCAAGAGCATTGCAAAGCACATGAGCCAAAGCAAGCACAATGCTGCACACATGACATTGTTTGAGGAGGTAGAAATATCGGAACTGGAGAGAATACGCACTAAATACAAGGAAGAACTTCTAAAAGAGGGGGTAAAACTGACATATCTTGCGTTTATTGTCAAGGCTGTTGCCCTATCTCTCAAAAAATTCCGTGCACTCAATTCAGAAATGAACTTTGAGGGCGGTAAAATGATTTATAAAAAATATTATAACATCGGAATTGCAACCGATACAGACAAGGGGCTGGTTGTACCTGTCATAAAGAATGCAGACCAGCTCTCTGTAAAAGAGATTGCACAGGAGATAACCCATATATCCAATAAGGCCCGTCAGGGCAAACTTACTCTTGAGGATATGAAAGGAGGCACATTTACTATCACGAGCTATGGCAGCATAGGTGGACTTTTCGCAGTACCTGTGATAAATTACCCTGAAGCAGCCATCCTTGGTGTAGGTAGAATTTCAAAACAGCCAGTTGTAAAGGGAAATGAGCTTGCTGTTGGTCTTGTTCTCCCTCTCTCCCTTAGTGTTGACCATCGCATCGCAGACGGCGGGGAGACTGCCCGCTTTATGAACTCAGTATTGAGTTATATTTCAGATCCTGTCACTCTACTTTTTAACTAATTATGGAAAAAATCATGTACGATATAATAATCATTGGTTCCGGGCCAGCAGGCTATGTAGCCTCAATCCGTGCCGGGCAGATGGGCCTCCGGTGCGCCATAGTTGAGAAGGAAAAAATAGGCGGAATGTGCCTCAACTGGGGATGTATCCCCTCAAAGTCAATGATAGAGAGTGTAAAATTTTACCAAAGGATTATCAAGGATTCTTCCCGCTTCGGCATTGAAGGAATTGACCGGAAGGTGGTCACCTTTAGTTGGAATACAGCTATCAAAAGAGCTGACACAATTGTAAAGAGGCTCACAGGAGGTGTTGAATTTCTTCTTAAGAAAAACGGAGTAGAGATAATTACAGGCGAAGCAAGAATTATTTCAGCAAATTCAGTACTTGTCGAGAACCGCTTGTTGAAAACAAAGAATATAATAATTGCTACCGGTTCAACGTCTCTCCCGATAGATAACTTATTTGAGAATCTTGTTATTGAGCCGAAAGATCTTTTCAAAGAAAGAGAAATCCCTGAAAACATAGTCATTACAGGAAATGCGCCAGTAGCGATAGAGCTTGCACAACTATTCCGGATGATGGAGAGATCAGTCACATTAGTGTCTACTGCCGATCACATCATGCCCAAAGCCGATGATTATATCAGAAAATATATGGAGAATAAGTTGAAGAAGGATAAAATTGAAATACTCTACAACATTGGACTTTCATCGACTGCAGGATCTTGGAATGACGGCGTTCTCAACCTTGAAGGAAAAGAGGTCAAGTGCGATCTCATTATAAACGCATCCTCTCGCAAAGGAAACCTCATCAAATCAGACATAGAGATTGTAATTGAAAATGGGTTCTACTCTGTAAACGAAGATTGTGAAACATCTGTAAAAGGGATTTACGCTGTTGGGGACGTAAATGGAGTCTCACAATTTGCGCATATAGGTTCAGCACAGGGACTTCATGTTGTCAATCTTCTCAAAGGAATCCGGCAGCGTCTTGATATTAAGAAACTCCCGATGAATATGTATTCTGTCCCCGAAGCTGCTCAGATAGGGCTCACTGAACAAGAGGCAAAAGAAGAGGGATACGATTACAAGATCAGCGAATTTCCTCTGTCAGCAAATGGCAAGGCTATGGCCGAAGGCCAGGCAGAGGGTTTTGTAAGACTTATTTCAGAGAAAAAATACGGAGAGGTACTTGGTGTACAAATCGTGGCTCCAAATGCCACAGACATGATAAATGAGGCAGCTGCCTATATGCAATTGGAATCAACTGTGTACGACATTGCACAGACTGTCCATACCCACCCTACTGTTTCGGAAGTATTCATGGAAGCTGGCTTCGAGGCTGTAGACAAAGCAATACATAAATAAATTGGAACCAATTGTAAATAAATATACTCTGCCAGATGCAGCAATTCTCGACTCACCTGACGAGTACTCATACAAAGTCTGGCAGCCGGACAAGTTATATGCTGTACTTGGCAGAGCCAACAACATAGATGATTCACTCATAACCGGCAATATCACCAAGGACAACGTTACCGTACTAAAACGTCCATCTGGCGGAGAGGCGGTGATATTGTCCCCAAGGATGCTTGTAATATCTGCAAAAATGAAATTTTACAAAGAGATGAATACAAAGCAAATTTTTAACCGAATCAACACTTTGCTTATCGACCGCCTCTCCGCATTAGGAATCAAGGGACTTTATTCACGAGGAATCTCTGATCTCTCGATCAATGACAGGAAAATTCTCGGTTCCTCAATGTACCTGAACAAAGATGTAATTTTTTACCATGCCGTGCTGAATATATCAGAGGATGTATCACTCTTATCGAAGTATCTGAAGCACCCTACACGTGAACCAGATTACAGAAAAGGGAGAAGCCATCTCGAATTCGTCACCTCAATTCATAAAGAGGGATACCCATTCACATCGCGCGAGCTATCATCTGTACTCACCCTCGCGCTGCAGCAAATCCTATTTTCAAAATAAATTCTATAAAAAAGATTTATACAAATTCATACCCATTTTACGAAACATACCGGCGAAATTTTTAATAGCATTTCTGTTTGGTTTGTTTATTGTCTTTTTCCTTGTGGCATTCAATCCATCACACAATACAGACTTTGTTCAAGAACAGTTTCTGAAAGTTACTGTATATGGATTCATAACATTTTTCACTATCAGCTTATACAATGTAGGTGCCCCTTTGCTTTTCCCAAAAGTATTCGACTCAGAAAAATGGAGTGTAAAAAACAATGATTCGCATAAGCCTTAAACAAGTCGAACAAGCCTTCTCTTATTCAGAGAATATAATTTATCACATAAAGTTCCATCATTAAAGATAACCAGCTACTTTCGTGAAAATTTCAAAATTATGAATAACGATACAAAAAGGTACCTGAAATTTCTTATCACACCCGTTGCAATTCTTTTACTTGGAATCGTTATCGGACGGTCTTGTTTCATATTTTTAAGAAACTGGGCATGGATACCGGTTGTATTAACTTATTGGATAGCAATAGGGCTGGTCCTATATTTAGATTATAAGAAGAAAGGGACTACTCCTGTCTATTCCTGCACCAAAATTGACGATGAACCGCAAATTGCGGGAGTATTATAATCATACAACCGGAGGTAACTTTATGTCAGCGGTTTTAAACGACAAAGGAGAATTCATCGGTGTGAATTTCGACAGAATATGGCAGGGAGTAGTATCGGATTATAGATATAATTCAACCCCATCACAGGCTATTGCGGTGGATATAAGATATATAATGTCTCTCTTTGATAAGTTGTAACTGGAATAGAGGAGGCAAACAGATAATTTAAGCTAAGTATTCAGGATTAATTACTATCTTAGAAGTAATTAAAATTCAATAAATAAAGTTATGAATACTTATGTAGTTATTGCGATTATCGTGCTGGTCATTTTTGCAGCAGGAATAAGGATTGTACGGCCTACTCACCGCGCCCTGATTGAGAGGCTCGGTAAATATTACAAATTTGCCAATCCGGGATTTCACTGGATAATTCCTGTCATAGACAAAATATATAAGGTTAATGTAACTGAGAGGATGGTTGATGCCGAGCCTCAGGAGATTATAACCAATGATAATCTTAATGCAAAGGTTGATGCTCAGGTATATTTTCGTGTAAAATCTGACGAGGAGAGTGTTAAGGGATCTATTTACAATGTCAATAATTTTCAATGGCAGATAGTAAATCTTGCCAGGACCACACTCAGAAATATAATTGGCACTCTTACCCTGAAGTCTGCTAATAGTGAAAGAGGAAAGATAAATTCAGATCTTTATAAAACATTGCATGACGAGACAAGAGAATGGGGAATTGAGATAGTACGAACCGAGCTGAAAGAGATAGATCCTCCGAAAGATGTTCAGGAGACAATGAACAAGGTTGTAAAGGCAGAAAACGAAAAGATAGCCGCCATAGATTCTGCTACTGCAGCTGAGACTGTAGCTGACGGTGTAAAACGTGCAAAAATAAAAGAGGCAGAGGGATACAAACAATCAAAGATTCTTCACGCTGAGGGTGAGGCTGAGGCAATACGCCTTGTCAACGAGGCTGCAGACAAGTATTTTATCGGGAATGCACAGTTGCTAAAGAGACTTGAGACTCTGGAAGGGGCACTTTCTGAAAATTCAAAAATAGTTATTCCGACAGGAACAGATTTGGTTAATATTATCAGTGACATGGCAGGAGTGAATGTGCTTCCATTGGAAAAAAGAAAGAAGTCTGAATAGTCTGATGATATGGGCAATGCTTTTTTATTATTATAACCTTATTAATTTAATAAGATTATAATAATAATTATTCAGTAAACCCTACATTAGAACTGCTTATTGTATTTTAAAACAATAAAAACTCAATATTATGTTACCAACCATCAGGAAAGCAACAGCTGACGACATTTCTCAAATAGTCTATTTCCAGATGAATATGGCATTAGAGACAGAGAGACTTGAGTTAAACAGAGATATACTTACAGCTGGTGTCACAAATGTACTGACAGGTGAGAAGGGAGCATCCTATTACATGGCTGAAATAGATGGCACTTTGGCCGGAATGCTGATGATCACTCTGGAGTGGAGTGACTGGCGCAATGGATGGGTGTGGTGGATTCAGTCGGTTTATATCAGACCGGAATTCAGAGGTAAAGGTTTATACAAAATGTTATATTTTCATATTGTTAACCTTGCGAAGAAATCGGATGATGTCATGGGAATCAGGTTATATGTAGACAAAACCAATACTAATGCACAAAAGGTGTATAAAGCCCTGGGAATGAATGGTGACCACTACCTGGTCTATGAATGGATGAAGGATTGACTATTACATGTGATTTAATTCTTTGGATGGAATAAAAAAAGAAGCTGCCTAGTACTTTTTAGACAGCCTCTTGTTTTATGCATTGGTTTTTTGACAGATTAATAACGTCTTCTGTTTTCGTATCCGCCTCTTCTATCGTTTCCACCGCCACGGTTGTAACCGCCACGGCTGTTGTCTCTGTTCTCTTTTGGTTTAGCAACATTTACATTGATAACTTTGCCGTCATACTCGCATCCGTTAAGTTCGTTGATTGCTTTTTGTCCAGCTTCTTCGTCTTGCATATCTACGAAGCCGAATCCTCTTGATCTGCCGGTTTCTCTGTCCATGATAACTTTAGCAGAGCTGATTTCACCGAACTCGCTGAATAATTGGTTGAGCTCAGCGTCTTTTACGCTGTAACTCAGATTTGAAATAAAAATGTTCATTAAATAAACTTTAATATAAAATAATAATAATGTGAGTGTTATAGATATTAATGTCTATTAATAAACTAAAAAATCAGTAAAAACATAAACTTTTGAATTGATGAATAACACTCTTTCGGTGCAAAGCTACAATAAAAAAATGATATTTTAAACTTGGATATAAAAAAATTTTCTAAAATTGTAACATGAGAAAGAAAGATTTAAAGAAACTTATACTGGCTCTGGTTTTAATTACTACCGTCCAGGGAATAGGGATTGATATTTATGTAAACTCTGCTGAAGGTGGAATCTGGGAGGGACTTTCAATATTCAAATACTTCACTTTGCAATCGAATGCTCTGGTCATGCTTTACGCGCTCCTGGCACTCATCAATTTCAGATCAATGACGGAAAAAGAGTGGTTTAAAAGAGCCCTTACACCTGTCACCTCATATATAATGCTTACGGGAATTACATTCCTGATTATATTGGCCCCGACTTCAAACGCTCAGGGCCTGCAGAGAGTTGCATCTGATCTTTTGCATTATCTCGTACCATCACTGATGTTCTTCTATTGGATTGTTTTTGAAGAGAGGGAATTACAGTATAGTTATATATGGAGCTGGATTATATATCCGTTTGTTTTTATGTTCTGGGGCTTATACCTTGCAATAATGAAAGAGGACTATCTCTATCCCTTCTTTGACATAAACAAACTCGGAATATTGATAGTCCCCTATCTGGCCGGCATGACTATTGCTGTTTTTCTTATATGCAGTTTTCTGGTTTTTCTAAGGAAATGTCTCTCAGTTCATAGAATCAGCTAAGCTTGTGAATAGTAAGCCCGCTTCTCAGTTTTGGCTCGAACCAGGTTGTCTTTGGCGGCATTATATTGCCAGTATCTGCTATATCGATAAGCTGTCTCATAGATACAGGATATAAAGCAAAGGCAGCAGCCATTTTACCTGAGTCAACGCGTTTCTTCAGCTCACCTAAACCTCGGATACCTCCGATGAAGTCAATACGTTTTGATGTTCTCAGATCTTTAATATCCAAAAGCTTGTCGAACACAAGATTTGAAATAATTGTGACATCGAGCACTCCGACAGGATCATTCTCATCATATTTTCCGGGTTTTGCTGTGAGTGAATACCAGCAACCATCAATATACATGGAAAAATTGTGAAATGTATCTGGCCTGTAAATTTCACTTCCTTTTTTCTCGACCGTGAAATCATATTTAAGTTTTTCAACGAACTCGGAAGGTGTCATACCGTTAAGGTCTTTAACTACACGATTGTAGTCCATAATTTTAAGATGACTTTCCGGAAAGACAACAGCGAGAAAATAGTTATATTCTTCATCTCCTGTGTGGTGAGGATTGTTTCTTCTCTTTTCCTCTCCAACGAGTGCTGCAGCAGCTGTTCTGTGATGTCCATCGGCAACGTAAAATGCTGGTATATCAGAGAATATATCAGTTATTCTTTTGATAGTTGTATTGTCTTCTATTAGCCATAATTTGTGTCCAAAACCATCTTCTGCTACAAAATCGTATTCAGGTGTACTCTTAACAATTTCCGATACCGTTTTATTAATCTCGTCATTGTCGGGATATGCAAAGAAAACGGGTTCAAGATTGGCATTTTGAATGCGAACATGAATCATTCGGTCTTCTTCTTTATCCTTTCTGGTGAGTTCGTGCTTTTTGATCTTTCCTGAAAGATAGTCATCAACGTTGGCTCCAACAACAAGTCCGTACTGAGTCCTTTCTCCCATTGTTTGAGCGTAAACATAATACATCTCTTTTTTGTCTTGAACCAGCCATCCTTTCTGCTGCCATAATTTGAAATTTTCAACAGCCTTGTCATAGGCTTTCTGGGAATGTTCATCAATTATAGGGTCAAAATCAATCTCAGGTTTAATGATATGTAACAGAGATTTCTCTCCTGCAAGTGATTTTGCCTCTTCGGAGCTAAGGACATCATAGGGAGGTGATGCTACTTCGTGTGCAATCTCTTTTGGAGGGCGTATAGCTGCAAAAGGTTTAACTTTTACCATATTATCTTTACTGTTTACTCTATTTGTTAAGTTGAAATGTTCTGTCATCCGCAGTGAAAAATCTTATTATCTGATTTGCAGCAGCAAGTCCGGCATTGATGTTTGCTTCTGCAGTTTCTGCTCCCATTTTTTTAGGAGTAGCATAGACTCTTATACCAAACTTTTCGTTGAGTATTGCCTGGTTGTCTGCAGCAACATCTGTTGCATATTTAAGATCGCTTCTCTCTTCGAGAACTTTAATGAGTCCATCTTCATTTATTACCTCTTTTCGGGCTGTGTTTACTAAAACGGCTCCCTTAGGCATTTTATTAATAAGGTCGTAACCTATTGATTTTTTAGTTTGATCAGTGGCAGGTATATGAATTGAAAGATAATTTGAATGTTCGTAAAGTTCATCGAGATTATTAACCGGAGTTACACCGGAGCTTTTAATTGATTCAGCATTTACATATGGATCAAATGCTATGACATTCATGCCAAATCCCTTTCCCAATTCGGCAACAAGCCGTCCTACATTGCCAAAAGCCTGGATACCAAGAGTCTTCTCCTTTAGCTCAACACCTGTGCCCGGAGTAAAACAGTTTCTTGACATGTAGATCATCAACCCTATTGCAAGCTCTGCAACAGCATTAGAATTCTGTCCAGGGGTGTTCATGGCTACAATCCCTCTTTCACTGCAGGCATTAAGGTCAAGATTATCATATCCGGCGCCTGCGCGTACAACAATTTTCAACTTTTTTGCAGCGTTTATTACCTCTTTTGTCACCTTGTCGGAGCGGACGATTAATGCATCTGCGTCTGCTACTGCTGTGTAAAATTCATCACTTGAAGTATATTTTTCGAGTAGTGCTAAAGTGTAACCTGCACCTTCAACTATTTTTCTTATTCCGTCAACTGCAACTTTAGCAAATGGTTTTTCTGTGGCAACTAATACTTTCATAACCTTAACTGTTTAATTTTTCAAATTCCTGCATACATGAAATCAATGCTTTAACGCTTTCAACAGGGCATGCGTTGTATATTGAAGCACGGAAACCTCCTACTGAACGGTGTCCCTTGATACCAACCATTCCTCTCTCTTTGGCAAATGCCATGAAAGCATCTTCTTTGTCTTTGTAACCTTCTGCCATCACAAAGCATACATTCATCAGTGATCTGTCCTCTTTGGCTGCAGTGCCAACAAACATTTTGTTACGATCTATCTCATTGTACAGAAGAGCTGCCTTTTCTTTATTTTGCCTGTATATTGCCTGGAGACCGCCAAATCCCTTGAGCCATTTGAGAGTCTCTGTCATAACAAAAATTGAGAATACAGGCGGAGTATTGAACATTGACTGTTCCTTTATGTGAGTTCTGTAGTCGAGCATTGTAGGCAGGTAGCGAGATACTTTGCCTAAAATATCTTCACGAACTATTACGAATGCAACGCCGGCAGGGCCAACATTTTTCTGGGCTCCTCCATAAATAAGTGCATACTTGCTTACATCAACCGGACGACTCATAATGTCGGATGACATATCAGCTACAAGGTTGACAGGGCAGTCTATGTCTTCGTGAATCTCAGTACCGTAAATAGTGTTGTTTGTTGTAATGTGGAAATAATCCAAATCTTTAGGAATCTCATATCCTTTAGGTATATAGTTGAAGTTTTTATCTGAGGATGAGGCAACAGCAAAGGCATTACCGATACCTTGGGCCTCCTTAAGTGCTTTCTTTGCCCATACACCTGTTTCGAGATAACCTGCTTTATTTTCCAGCAGGTTCATTGCAACGTACAGGAATTGAAGACTTGCGCCTCCTCCAAGGAACAATACATGATACCCTTCAGGAATGTTAAGTAGCTCTTTCCATAGTGCACGACACTCTTCCATTGTTGCTTCCCACTCTTTTGAACGGTGTGATACCTCGATAACTGACATGCCTGTACCCTTATAGTCATTAAGGGCTTCAATTGCAGCCTTGATGGCTGGTTTTGGCAGGACACAAGGGCCTGCATTAAAGTTGTGAGCGACTTTCATGATATAATATATATTAATTCAACATTTAATTTTAATGTGTTTCAAAGATAGACAAAAATTAACAATTTGTAAGCTAATTGTTAATCATTACTTATGATTTTGATGTTTTTTTCACTTGTTGCTTTCTCACAGTAATGACAGAGAAGTTTCAGCTCCCCGTTTTCCTTTATTGTTGTGAATAGGGTTTCTACAGGTTGATGATTTGTTATGCATACGGGATTCATGCATTTAACTATTCCCTTAATAGTCGCAGGTATCGAAAGCTCTTTCTTTTCTACGACTTCGAAGTCGTGTATGATGTTTATCTTGGCTTGAGGAGCAATGAGTGCTATTTTGTTGATATCGTCGTCTTTGAAGAAACGATCGGCTATTTTTATTATTGCTTTTTTTCCAAGCAGTTTGCTATCGAGATTTGTTCCAAATGTCATTTGGTTTGTGCTATGAGCAAGCCCCAATATGTCAATTACATTGAATAGCTGGTCTGGAGGAATATGGTCTAGCACAGTTCCTTCCTTTATCGCACTTACTTTTAGATGTTTTTCCATTGTTTGAAATTATTTTTCTCCTAATAGTTTAGCTATAATGGCCATTCTGGTATATACGCCGTTTTTGGCTTGTTCAAAATAATAGGCGTGATTGCTGTTATCTACATCATATGCAATTTCGTTTACTCTTGGAAGTGGGTGAAGAATTTTCATGTTTGGTTTAGTTTTTTCAAGCATGGAAAGATTTAGACTATAAACGTTTTTAACTCTTTCATATTCTATAGGATCAGTAAATCGTTCTCTCTGTACTCTTGTCATGTAAATAATATCTGCATCATTAAAGCCGTAAATCAATTCATTAGTCTCACTGAAGGGAATATCTTTGCTTTTTAAAAATAATTTGTATTCGTCGGGAAGTTTAAGTTCTTCAGGCGCAGTAAAGATAAATGTAGGAGAGAAATGTGACATGGCTTGAAGAAGAGAATGAACTGTTCTTCCGTATTTCAGATCTCCAACCACATCAATTTTGAGGTTTGAAAGCATTCCTTGTGTTTTTTGAATCGAGTAAAGATCTAGCAATGTTTGCGATGGATGTTGGTTGGCTCCATCTCCTGCATTTATTACTGGGACTTTTGAAACTTCAGATGCATATCTTGCGCTGCCTTCGAGCGGATGTCTCATAATTATGAGATCTGCATAATTAGAGACCATCATTATAGTGTCTTTAAGAGTTTCTCCTTTTGACACACTTGTATTGCCTGCATCGGAAAAACCTATTACCCTCGCACCAAGCCTGTTAGCTGCTGTTTCGAAACTTAGTCTCGTTCTGGTAGATGGTTCAAAAAAGATGCTTGCAATTACCTTATCGTGGAAAATAGGCTGTGATGGTTGTTTTTCAAAATCTGCAGCCATCCGAAGAACATCCAGGATATCCTCTTTGGAGAAATCGTGGATGGATATAAGGTGTTTTGGCATATAATTATATTTGTGTTAGAAGATTAGTTGCATATTTCAAAAGTTGCACCAAATGACGAGAGTTTATTGCAGAAAGAATCAAATGCATTTTCTTTGATTTTGAGCTTAAGAATACTGTTTTGCTCAATGCGTTGGTCTACTATTTCTGCTTCGTTCTCCTTAATTGATTGCATAATCTCGTGCGTAAGTGAGTAATCGTAATGCACAACCAGTTGTTTGAAAACTGTTTTCATTATTATCTCACTGTTGGAAACAGCATCAGCTGCTGCATTTCTGTAAGCCCTCATCAGTCCGGGCAGTCCTAATTTTGTGCCTCCAAAGTATCTCACAACTACGATAAGAATGTCGCTCAATTCGTTTGAGAGCAATTGCCCAAGGATAGGCTTGCCACCTGTTGAAGATGGTTCACCGTCATCACTGACTTTCCATTTTTCTCCATTTTTGCCAAGTCTGTATGCGTAACAATGGTGTTTGGCATCGAAATATGTCTTCCTCAAGTATGCCAGTATGTCTTTAATTTCTTCTTCAGAACTCACAGGGTATGCGAATGAGAGAAATTTACTGCCAAGTTCTTTATATATACCTGAAGCAGGCTTGGATATTGACTTGAATGTATCCATGATCTTGATTTGTTCCATTTGAACAAACTTTGCGTTTTGTAAAAGTAGCCCCTTTTGCTAAATTTGCCAAATGTATAGTAAAGTTTTTATTGATGATTTTTCTGCCCTGGGTGATAGATTGAAAGCGACTCTGAGCGGATCGGTTTTTGATAGAAAATTTGAAGCTGCATTGAGAAACTCTTTTAAGGGTAATCCTCTTTTTACTTTGAATATGCAGCATATTGCCCTGACTTCTATTTGTAATTGTTTTCTTGAGAAATCCAAACTTGAAAAATGGCTTTTAGATTACTCTGACAGAATAGAAGAACGCCAAGGAGAAGTACTGGCAGTGATGGCAGGGAACATTCCTCTTGTCGGATTTCACGATTTTATGACTATTCTTGCAGCAGGGTTTAGAGCGAAAATAAAACTTTCTTCCAAAGATTCTTATTTGTTACCATATATTCTTGGAGTACTCTTTGAAATAGATGATTATTGGAGTGATAGAGTGGAAATTATTGACTATTTACCTTTATGTGCAGATATTTTAATTGCATCAGGTTCAGATAACACTGCTTCCTTTTTTGAGAATAAATATCCTTTATCCAAAAAAATTATCAGGGGCAGTCGGTTTAGTATTGCAGTTTTGAAGGGAGATGAAGACTATGTTGCACTTGAGGCTCTGGCAAAGGACGTTTTTTTATATTACGGTCTTGGGTGTAGAAGTGTGAGCTCTCTGTTTGTGCCATGTGGATATGATTTAACTCTTTTGTCAGTCTCATTTGCAACAATGAGGTCAGAACTGACGTCGGATGATTATTTGGCCGCTTATAGATATCAAAAGGCTGTTATGACTTTAGAATCTAAAAATATTGTGGATGGTAATTTTTACATTCTTGCAAGAGGAGGCAATTTACCTCCATCTATGGGAGTAGTCAATTTGTTTGAATATGACAATTTAGATGAGATAAAGGAGTTTGTTCAAACTAATAGAAATCGGCTTCAATGTGTAGTGAATTATGACAGCAACGTTTCATTTGGGCAAGCTCAATTTCCTGGTATAGAGCAGTATGCAGACAATTTAAATTCTTTGGAATTTTTACTGCAATTTGTTTAACTTTGCGTAAAGAATCTTCATGTTATGGTTTACAGGTTCAAAGCGTCAATTGCTGGTAACAAGATTTTCATGAGGGAGTATGAGATTAAAGGCAATACTTCTTTATATTCATTACATCTGTTTTTGCAGAATGACTTGGGTTTTGCTCCTGACCAAATGGTGGTTTTCAGAGGATTGAATGGCGAAGGTAAGGTAAAAAGTGAATATGGTCTTTTTGATCTTGGAGATGGCGCTATGGATTCTATATCAGTTGAAAAAGTTGTGAATAAAGGTGAGGTAAAACTTCAGTATGTCTATGATATCTATAAAGACAAGGCTATAGACTTGGAATTTCTTTCAACTGAAGAAGAGTCTCTGAAACGCTCTTATCCCAGACTTGTGGCAGAAAGAGGGAAAAATCCGGATCAGTTTTCTGATAATTATGACGACTTTGAACAGATGATTGAAATGGGCGATTCTGACTCTGAAGATTTTTTAGGAGGTCAGGAAGATACTGATGATTAGAAAGAGGTTGACTATCATCGTCGGACCAACTGCTGCCGGCAAAACTGATTATGCCATTTCACTAGCTCTTAAGTTTGGTTCTCCTGTTATTTCTTGCGATTCCCGCCAGATATACAGAGAAATGAAAATTGGCACTGCGCCTCCTACTCCTGAACAATTATCTCTCGTTAAACACTATTTTATTTTTTCACATTCTATTCACGATGATTATACTGCCGGCCAATATGAAATGGAGGCACTACCTCTTATCGAAACATTGTTTGAGAATCACGACAATCTGGTGATGGTTGGCGGAAGCGGTCTCTATGTTGATGCCATATGCAAAGGCATGGATGATTTTCCAAAAAGCGATCCAGAGTTACGAATGACCTTAATGTCTCGATTGAAAACTGAGGGACTTTATTCTCTTAGATCTGAATTGAGGTTGTTGGACAGAGAGAGCTACGATTCAATAGATATTACAAATCCTCAGAGGGTAATACGGGCTTTGGAGGTTACTTTGATGACCGGAAGAAAATTTTCATCCTTCAAAAGTTATACTCAAAAGAAGAGGAATTTTGAAATAGAAAAGATAGTTGTTGACAGGCCGAGAGAAGAGTTGTATGAAAGAATAAATCTAAGAGTAGAGAAGATGATGGAAGCTGGCCTTCTTGAAGAGGCAACAGGGCTGTATCAGTTTCGAAAACGGACAGCCTTAAAGACTGTAGGCTATTCTGAACTGTTTGATTATATTGATGGTAAGGTTTCTCTTGATGAAGCGGTTTGGTTGATTAAACGCAATACAAGACGCTATGCTAAAAGGCAAATAACTTGGTGGCGACGAGAAGGTCTTATTCCTTCGGAATCCATAAAACGTCGCTCAAGATAAAAAATAAATGGAGCTGACTCAAAAAAATATTCTTTTGTTCAGCTCCATATGTCGTTATAGAGTGACTATTAATTAGAAAGGAAGATCATCTATCTCTGAGTCGGAATCATAATTTTCACTGTTAGAGATTTGAGATGAATTCTGATGTTCAGGTTGAGAATTGTAATGAGGGCTATTGTCAGTATTTTCGCCTGATAATTTCTCAATTCTCCACGCGCGGACATCAGTATACCATCTTTGGTTATATTCTCTTGACTCAATGTTGACTGAAAGTTTGAGAATATCTCCTTCTGAATGGCGTTCAATGTCTGATATTCCATCATCTCCCCACACACTCATACAGATCTTTTTTGGATAATTTTCCTGTGTTTCGATGATAAATTCCTGTTTCTTCCATTCTCCACGAGGAGTAGATCCGGATTGAAGAGGGAGTTTTTTTATCAGTTTACCTGTGATTTCAATAGCCATAACCACATTTATTTAGCAGCTTTTGTCTCTGCAACTGGTTTGCTTGGACTAACCTTCAGCAGGTCAATAGTGAAGATAAGTGTTGAGTTTGGACCAATTTGCGGGCCGGCTTGCTGAGCGCCGTATGCAAGTTCAGATGGGATAAAGAGTTTTATTTTGCCACCTTCACCGATAAGTTGAACACCTTCGACCCAGCCTTTGATCACACCGTTAAGCGGAAATCTTGCAGGCTCTCCTCTCTTGTATGAAGAATCAAATTCTGTACCGTCAATCAAAGTTCCTACATAATGAACCTGAACTGTATCTGTTTCTGTAGGTTTAAGCGGAGATCCTGGGTTGATAATGATGTATTGCAAACCAGACGCTGTTGTTACAACACTGTCTTTAGTTGCATTGGCTTTTAAAAACTCTTCACCTTTGGTTTTATTTTCTGCGCCAATAGCTTCCTGTCTTTTCATTAAGAAATTCTGGATCACTTCATTAGCTTTAATCATGCTTATTTTTAGGCTGTCTCCGTCAATAACGGCCTTCATTGCCTTGGTAACTTCTTTCAGATTCAGTTCACCAAAATTGGACTGTTTGATCATTGAACCCAAAGTGATGCCGACTGCATAACTTGCTGAATCGATAGCTGATTGGGAAATACCATAATTACTGTTAGTGCTTGTGCTCTCCTTTTTACCACAAGAAGTTGACACAAGGAGTGCAATTAAGATTACAGAAATAAATTTAATTGTTTTCATTTTTTTGTTTATTTGGTTTGTTTGTTTCCATTGTTTTTTTAGTTGAAGCGTATAGAATTAAGGATCCAATTATGGCAGCAGTTAATGAGGAAAGCAAAACAACTCTTTTACCTGCTGCAACTATGTCAGGATCTTCAAATGCTAAATTATCGATAAAGATAGACATTGTAAAACCAATTCCAGCAATTATTCCTACTGAAAATAACATTTTCCAGTTGGAATTTGTTGGTAAATCGGCCAAACCTATTTTACAGGCGACATAAGATGAGAGGAATATTCCAATTGGTTTACCAAAGACCAGGCCACAAAAAATACCTTTTGAGATATTCTGAAGTGGTCCGCTTAAGTCTATTGAAAATTTAACTCCTGCATTAGCAAGGGCAAACACAGGAACTATTATAAATGTAACTATTGGAGTAATGAAACTCTCCATTTTCTTTAAAAGAGGAACTCTATTCTTCGTTAAATTATCTTCTTTCATTTTTACCGGGATAGTCATAGCTAGAAGTACTCCGGCAATAGTTGAATGTATTCCCGATTTCAATATGAAAAGCCAAAGCAATAAGCCTGGAAGAATATAAAAAACAGCGTTTTGAACATTCTTCTTGTTCATGGCTATCAGGATTATCATTATGGCAGATGCCCATAAAAGCATTGTAAAGTTAATATCATGTGTTGGATAAAAGATCGCTATTACGATGATTGCGCCTAAATCGTCGACAATGGCCAAAGCTGTGAGAAAAACTTTCAATGAATGGGGAACTCTTTTATTCATTAATGAGATAACTCCTATTGCAAAAGCAATATCAGTAGCCATTGGTATTCCCCATCCATTTTGGGTCGGAGTATTATAATTGAATGCCGAATAAATTAAAGCGGGGAATATCATGCCTCCTAATGCCGCGATAATTGGGAGAGACGCGCGTTTAATTGATGAAAGCTCCCCTGTAACAAGCTCACGTTTTATCCCAAGACCCACAGAAAGGAAAAAGAGAGCCATTAAACCATCGTTGATCCAGTGCAGGAGAGACATCTTAAGCTCAAAGCTGCCCAAAGAAAAACCTATTTCTCTGTCCCACAGCTTAGTTAAAAAATTTAATGGTTCAAAATTGGCTGCAATAATCGAAATAGATGCAAAAATCAGCAATGCTATTCCTCCACTGTGCTGATTGTTTAGAAAGGATCTAAATGCAGACTTGGTGGACGGACGTTTGATCTTCGTAATAGGAGTCGTTTGCTGGCTCATCGATCTAATTGTCTTTTTGAATTATATTGTGAATAAATACACAATTTATAAAGTAATCTTGCTCCGACATTGGCATCCCATTCGTTGTCAGAAGCTGGCGCTACTTCACATAAATCAAAACCGATGATTTTTTTGTTGGATAAAGCCAGCATGTACAGCAGGAAATCTGCTTCCATAAAGCTCAGTCCTCCCGGCACAGGAGTACCTGTATTGGGGCAATTGTCGGGAGAAAGACCATCAATGTCAAAACTTATGTATACGTTTTGAGGCAGAGAAGAAATGATTTCTTCACACTGTCTTTTCCAGACTTTACCTTCAAAGATATTAGTGCGGATTTCATAATCAGTGAAGCTTCTGATGCGTGGGTCTCTATTGATGAAATCTGCCTCTTCCTGACAATAATCCCTGATGCCTACTTGAGTAAGTTGAGAAATTTGAGGTATTTCATTCAAAGCATTATACATTATTGAGGCGTGAGAATATTTAAAACCTTCGTATGCTTTCCTCAGATCTGCATGAGCATCTATCTGAAGTATGCCAAAATCTTCGTATATTTCAGACAGTGCTGTGAAATATCCAAATGGCACACTGTGTTCTCCACCCACAATCCCTGCAGTCAACCCTTTAGATATATAGTCTTTACTAATTCTGTAAATGTTGCTGTTTAGAGCCGCTGACGCAGTGTTAACTGTATCCACTTCACTCTGGACTGATTGCAAAGATTCTCCTTTAGCGAGATGTTCAATAACCTTTTCTGCTATTTTGCGTACTTTTTTATTATCTTGTCTTATTGAATAATCTTCGGGTATTGTACCAATTTTAGTTTCCCATGCACGTTTAACATGATTGTCAAACAGATCTACCTGCAGTGATGCATTCATTATAGCTTGTGGTCCGTAGCTGGTGCCGGAACGATAAGATGTTGTGACATCCCATGGAACAGAGATTAGAACAATCTCAGATTGTTCGGGTTTGAAAGGTAACCCAAAAAAATTGCCATTAGCTACTCCTATGTCATTAGGATTGAATTCTGTCATACTATTCCCTCTCTGAGTATGTCGTGAATGTGTACAAGTCCTATATATTTTCCTTTTTCAATAACAACCAAAGAGGTAATTTTGTTCTGCTCCATCATGTTGAAAGCTTTTACAGCCAATTCTTCTGCATCAATTTTTTTAGGGTTGGGTGACATTATATCACTGGCTCGGAGTGTCTGTATATCGATTCCTTTTTCAACCATTCTTCTTACATCTCCGTCTGTAATAATACCTGCTATCTCTCCGTTTTCATGCAATACCACTGTGGCTCCAAGTCTGTTGGCCGAGATATTTAATATTGTATTCTGGATAGAATCGTCTTCTCTAACCATTGGTTTTACAGATCTGTCTATCAAGTCCGATACTCTTGTATAGAGTTTTTTCCCCAGTGAACCTCCCGGGTGGACTTTTGCGAAGTCTTCCTGTGAAAATCCTCTCATTTTGAGTAGACAAACTGCAAGAGCATCGCCCATTACTAACTGAGCAGTTGTGCTTGATGTAGGAGCAAGATTGTTAGGACAGGCTTCAGAATCGACTGTTGCTCTGATAAGATAATCTGAATTTTTTGCCAAAAATGAATTGGTGTCGGATACCATGCCTATTATTTTGTTACCCATTTTCTTAATCCATGGTACCAAAACCTTTATTTCGGCAGTATTACCGCTTTTTGAGAGGCAAAGAACTATATCATCTTTTTGAATAATACCAAGATCTCCATGAATAGCATCTGCTGCGTGCATAAATATGGCAGGAGTACCTGTTGAATTGAGAGTTGCCACAACTTTGTTGGCAATTATGGCACTTTTGCCTATGCCTGTAACTATCAATCTTCCCTTACTGTTGAATATTAAATGGAGTATATCTATGAACTGACTGTCAATGAAACCAGCAAGGCGTGCGATTGAAGTTGCCTCCTTATTAATTACTTCCTGTGCAATTTGTGCTAGTTCTTCTTTTGAAATGGTCATAAAAATTTTGAGATAAAAAAACTAATGGATAACTTAGTATTGCAAAGGTAACTTATTTTGTTCTGTTTTTAGACAATTATTCCTTATTTTATTATATGCAAATTACTTCTGAATTTTTGCATGAACAGTTGAAGAGGTTTTTTGGGTTTGACTCTTTCAAATGGCAGCAGGAGGATATTATTAATCATCTTATTAATGGAGGTGATGCATTTGTGTTGATGCCTACGGGCGGTGGCAAGTCTCTGTGTTATCAGCTTCCGGCTTTACTTATGGATGGTACGGCTGTTATTATATCTCCGCTTATTGCTCTTATGAAAAACCAGGTAGATGCTATTAGGGGTTTTGTGGAAGAGAGGGAAGGTATAGCTCATTTCTTAAATTCTTCTCTCACCAAGTCGCAACTTCAGGAGGTCAAGGATGACCTTCTTGCGGGAAATACCAAATTGCTTTATGTTGCTCCAGAGTCTCTTACAAAAGAGGAGAACATTCAACTTCTCAAGCAGATTAAAATTTCATTTTATGCTGTTGATGAGGCTCACTGTATTTCTGAGTGGGGCCACGATTTTCGTCCAGAATATAGAAGGATTCATCAAATTGCCACAGATATAGGGATTGCTCCAATAATTGCTCTTACTGCGACTGCAACTCCTAAAGTCCAGCATGATATTCAGAAGAATCTGGATATGCTCGAGGCTAAGGTTTTTAAATCCTCTTTTAACAGACCAAACCTCTATTACGAGATTAGGCCCAAGGTTAATGTTGACAAGGAGATTATTAAGTTTATAAAATCCAATCCGGGTAAGTCGGGTATTATTTACTGTCTTAGCAGAAAAAAGGTCGAAGACGTAGCAGAACTTTTGGTGGTCAACGGGATAAGAGCTTTGCCATATCATGCAGGTCTTGACGCTGCTACGAGATCTTCCAATCAGGACAAATTTCTTATGGAGGAGGCAGATGTGATTGTTGCAACGATAGCTTTTGGGATGGGTATTGACAAACCTGATGTGAGGTTTGTGATTCACTATGACATACCTAAAAGTCTTGAAGGATATTATCAGGAGACAGGACGTGCAGGAAGAGATGGTGGTGAAGGGCAGTGTGTGGCATTTTATTCTTATAAGGACATTCAGAAGTTGGAGAAATTCATGCAAGGGAAACCAATATCAGAACAGGAGATTGGTAAGCAACTGTTGATGGAAACAGTCTCTTACGCTGAATCAAATCTTTGTCGCCGTAAAGTTCTGCTCAACTATTTTGGTGAAGATTATAATCATGATAATTGTGGATCATGTGATAATTGTCTTTATCCCAAGAAACAATTTGACGGCAAAGAGGATATTTTGCTTGTGCTCGATCTGATTTCAAGTATGAAGGAGCAGTTTAAGGCTGAACACATTGCCAACATTCTTGCTGGAGTAAGTAATTCAATAATTAAATCCTACAATCACCACCATCACGAACTATTTGGCGTTGGCAGCTCCAAAGGTGTAAGGTATTGGATGGCAGTCATCAGACAAGCTCTTATTCATCATTTAATTGACAAGGATATTGAAAGGTATGGACTTTTGTTCTGTACTGATAATGGAATTAAATTTTTAGAGAATCCAACTACTATAATGCTTACAGAAGACAGGGAGTTTATGGAAGCTGATGAAGAGGAGGAGATGGCAACTGCAGAAATGCGAAAAGGCGGAGGAGGGGGAGATGCTACTTTGCTGGCAATGTTGAAGGACTTGAGACTGTCAATGGCAAAAAGACTTAATCTCCCACCTTTTGTCATTTTTAATGATCCTTCACTTGAAGACATGTCTATTCAGTACCCAGTTACTCTTGATGAGCTTAAGAACTGTCAAGGAGTAGGTGAGGGTAAGGCAAAAAAGTACGGGAAGGAATTCATTGATCTTATTTCAAAGTATGTTGTAGAAAACGAAATAGACAGGCCGTTGGATTTAGTTGTGAAAAGTGTGGCCAATAAATCTTTGAACAAGGTTTTCATAATTACAAGCATTGATAGAAAACTGCCATTTGAAGACATAGCTGAGGCCAAAGATTTAGAAATGAATGAACTGTTGGAAGAAATAGAATCAATAGTCAATTCAGGCACAAAACTCAATATTGATTATTATATACGTCAGACTGTGGATGATGACAAAGTTGATGATATATACGAGTATTTCAAAACAGAAGCATCCACAGACTCTCTTAAAGAGGCTGTGGATGAGCTTGGGAAAAATTATACTGAGGAAGAAATACGTCTTGTGAAAATAAAGTTTATCTCAGAAGTAGGCAACTAACCACAGTAATAGTATTTTTTAACCAGTTCCGAAAGAAATTTAGGGCTCTTTTCTGCTTCAGATCTTAGATTTTCGTCATTGAATGATTTGAGGCGTTCTATAACCCCGTTAAGCAGAACATCGTTGAAAACTCCGTCTTTTCGATAGATGTCTCTCATTTTATCAAGTTCACTGGCCGATTGGACACATGATGAAGGAAGTTGTTGAAGAAAATTCAATTTTTTTGCGTGTTCTTTGCTGTGGATGTTTACGTCAACATATGTCTTTTGTACAACTTCAAGAGCATCTTCCATTTCGAACCCTGTTCGAGCTGCTACTGTAAGACCTGCCAACATCTGGTAAATGTCTGCTGATCCGTCTGGTGACCGCATTTCAACAGTTTGTTTGTCTGAAATAGTCTCCTGATTTTTATCCTCTTTAGGATTAGCAATATTCATCATATCGTTTTTTCCGGTCCATCCCAGAGGAACTCTTACCAGCACAGATCTGTTTCTGTCTCCCCAACATATACTTGTGGGAGCCTCCTGATGAGGCACAAGTCTGAAATATGACATAGGATTGGTATTTCCGAATGCTGTAAGAGATGAGGCGCATTTCATAAATCCTGCGATACTTTTTTTTGCTTCTTCTGAAAGACCTCCTTCTTTTATCATCAGCGATTGACCATCTTTTACTATTCTTGTATGAAAATGAAGACCACTTCCAGCCTTGCCTGTAGTTATTTTTGGTGCAAAAGTCACATCTATCCCATATTTAAAGGCAAGATTGCGAATAATCCATTTGGCCATTACGAGTTGATCGGCTGCTTTTTCAACCGGTGATACAAGAAATTCGATTTCGTTTTGTTCATAAATTTTCCCATCCATCGTGAAATTTCCAACTTCTGAATGAGCATATTTTATCTCCCCGCCTGATTGTGCTATTGCATTTACTGCTTCACATCTAAATTGCTCAAATTTTGTGAATGGGGAAGATTCATGATATCCTTTTTGATTTTCAATTGGAAATTTTCCACTGTCATCTCCAACAATATAAAATTCTAGCTCTCCCATGGCTTCAAAATCAAAACCTGTTTTCTTGCTGAAGGATCTTGCAGCTTTGCGGAGAGTGTTCTCAGGAGAACTTTCCAAAGGAAAACCGTCTTTGTTGAAGTAGGAACAAAGAAGTCCAAGCGTTGGAATTGTCGAAAAAGGATCTAAATATGCAGTTGAAAATCTAGGTATTACATAAAGATCGCTCGATTCAGCATCGATATAGGGAAAGAGATTGGAACCGTCAACTCTTTCTCCATAAGAAAGAGTAGTATCAAGGTATTTATAATTTGTTACTGGCAGGTTTAATGTTTTTAATCTCCCATCAGCGGCGATATATCTGAAATTTATCAGTCGTATTCCGTTGTTTGTTACAAATTTAATGATATCATTTTTAGTAAAATCTGATGAATTTTTATTTAAATATGCAACAATAGGATTAATGTTGTAGTTAAGAAACTGATCCATAAATGTGATAAAATTTTATTATTTTTTTTATTTTGAAACGAAATTAATGCAAAAAAGTAACGATTTGGATAATTTATTGCTTTTTGTCACCTTTTTTATTTTTAATAGCTTTGCAGCCTAATGAGAAAGATAAATAAAATATATATTACAGTTACCTTTTTTTTGCTTGCCCTTATTGTTACTGTCGTTTTTTTTTATTTTAAAAACAATTATAATGGTAATAATAATTTTGTCACCGGGTTTAAGTTAAGTACAGTCTCTGTCATTCCTACCGATGCTATTGCTGTTTTGCATTTTAACAGAATTAGCAATTCCATCGATTTTCTGTCAGATACATCTCATATGTTTCCTCCTTTATATCCTTCTTCGTCGCCTGTAGGAAATTTAATTAATCTTTCAGTCTACAGAGGAGTATCACAACTGACTGTTTCATTTCACTATTCTGCCAAAAATGAGATGTCTCCATTAGTTATACTGTATTTTGATTCGGATTCTTCTTTCACTTCAAATTCCAGTTATATTCTCAGGAAGATGTCTGCCATTAAGGAGAGTTCATATAATGGTGTAGATATACTTGCAGGAGGGGGGATGAAATTTTTTAAACGAGGAAGGATGGTAGTTGCCAGTAATTCTCTGATTATTCTTCAGTCTTCAATTAGACATGTTAAAAGTGGTGCCTCCATTATGGATAATTCTAATTTCAAAGAAATAGTTGCATCTACTCCAAATGGAGATCACATGTGCTTTTTTAATATTCAGCAATTTGGGAAAATTTTTTCGAGCTTCACTGAATATCCTTACTGGAAATATGCTGATTTTTTTTCAAAAATCTCTTCTTGGTGTTCTTTTAAATATGAAATTAATGGTAGTGGTGTATACTTATCGGGAGATATGTATAATACAAGAGGAAGACGAGATTTTGCAACCATATTCCAATATGCCGAAGCAGGCAGTTCCCAGTTGAGTGATGTTTTGCCATATAACACATTGGTTGCCTTATCAATATCGGTTAAGGACTTTGATAAACTTCTTAATTCGTTTTATGAATATAAGCGTTCATACAAGGTTATTGATCCGTCGTTATTTGAAAACGATAAGCAGTGGTTTATGTCACAAAATCCAGAAGAACTTGTGCTTGCTCTTTTACCATATAAGAGCAGTTACAGATGGGTCACTCTTATTAGGAGTAAAGAAGCAGTGAAGAAGAGATCTGTTACTTTATTTGAACATAAGGGGGCACTTGAGAGATTGTTTGGCAAGGCATTTTCTTACAATAATGAAAGTTTTGTTTTAACGTTTGGTCATTGGCAGTTTATTGGAGACGAGGATATGTTGCATGCATTTGCTTCCGGTAATTTTGAAAGATATTCCTTAAAAGATTTTGTCGCTCAGGGGGAGGCTTATGGTGCCATGGCAAAATTGGATGCACCATTGACAGTCATTGCAAATGTGTCTATGATGCCTGATTCGGTTGGAAACATTTTTCGTGAACCTCTCAATGCCAAAATTTCCGCAAAATTGCATGAAAAAAATTATCAGATTGTAATTTTTAAACTTTTTCCTTATGAAAATAAAACAGGGTTTTCCTTGAATCTTACTTCTCAAAGAGTAGCCAAGCTAAGAGAACCGGATACAGACCTTGTGAATATACCAGATACAGTCAGAATACCTTCGGGACCTTTTATATTGTCAAAAGATGAAAATGACAAATTAATTCTTGAACAGTTACCAGATTATAAATTGAGATTAAAACATGCGGATGGTAAAGGGATTTGGACAATTCCGTTTGAAGGACCTCTGAGAGGATTTGTTGAAGAGGTAGATTATTTTTCACATAAGAGTTATCAAATGCTGTTTGCAAGTGGAAACAAACTATATTTGCTGGATAAAAGAGGTCGATTTTTCGGGAGGTTTCCAAAGAGTGTTGATTCAGTCATTGTCCTTGGTCCGAAAGTTTACGAAAAACCTGATGGAGAAGGATTTAACATCATGCTCATGCATCCGGGCAACACTTTAAGGATGTATGACAAAGAATGTCATCCTGTTGAAGGCTGGAAAGATATTGTTTTAGATGAAACTATTGAAAATTTTCCCGAAATGCTGATTGTGGATGGTAAGACATTCTGGGTTTTGAGAACCAGGACTAAAACTATGATTTACCGGGAAAATGGAGAAGCTGTTGGAGATCTTAAAGGCGATAAGACTCTCCTTCCTAATTCCGGGATACGTGTGCTGCATGGCACAAAAGTGGCAGTTACCTCTCGCAAGGGAAAGGAGGTTGTATTAGACCTTGAAAGCGGAAAATTAAGTAAATTGAAAAAGAGCGACTTATAATTATAAATGGGAACATTATTAACTATTCTTCTTTTTATAATACTTTTCTTTTGGATTGTGGGGAGAGTGTTGCCACTCATGCTGGGTTGGTGGGTTAAAAGGAAGTTGAACAGATTTGGCAATCAACAAGAAAGTTCGGGATTTTCAAACGAGAAGCAGCGTAAAAATAAAATAATAGACAAAAACGTCGGTGAGTATGTGGATTTTGTAGAGACAAAAGAAGATGATTGAGTATGAAAACTTTTTTTAGATTGCTGTCCTTCGCAAAGCCATATGGGAGATATTGGCCGACATATTTGCTTATCTCTATTTTTTCCATGATTTTTGGGATTTTTAATTTTGCCCTCGTTGCACCAATTGTAAGAATAATATTCAGTCCTAATGCAATAGTTCAGCAGTTGACCATGCCTGAATTCTCCATAAGTGTCGACTACTTTACTAATCTTTTTCAGTATTATCTAACTAAGATAATTGGAAGATCTTCTTTATTGAACGGCTTGCTGTTTGTTTCTATTTTCATGCTGTTTATGTCTTTTTGTTCCAACCTGTCAAACTATATTGCTCAAAGGATACTTGTAAGTGTGAAGACCAAACTGATGTATAACATTCGTAAAGCCCTGTTTCTTAAGATTTCAAGACTTCACATAGGCTATTTTCATGAGAAGAGAAAGGGGGATATCTTATCAAGCGTCTCGAATGATGTCACTGAAGTTCAGAATACTATTGCAAACACTTTCCATATACTTTTCAGGGATCCGTTGATGATTTTAGGTTTTCTGGGGGCACTTTTTTACATGTCGCCACAGTTAACTGCTTTTACTCTTCTAGCATTGCCGATTACAACATTTGCGATTGCCAGAGTTGTGAGGTCTCTTAGAAGAAGTACTGTGATTACTCAGTCACTGATGGGAAGAATTATAAGCCATTTTGAGGAAGCCATTTCAGGTGCAAGAATTATTAAAGCTTTTAATGCGCAGAGATATATAAACAAACGCTTTGACATCACAAATACAAGTCACAGGAAGACAAGTAAAAGGGCCTTTAACAGGCAGACACTTGCTTCTCCGCTTTCTGAATTTTTGGGAGTATCTGTCGCTACTTCTGTTCTCTTATATGGCGGTTATCTTCAATTGGATGGAAGACTTGGTATGGATGCTGCAGCTTTTTTAGTTTATATTGGTTTTTATTGGAAAGTTCTGGAACCTACAAAATCAATTTCTAATGCTTTCGCTAGTCTTCAAAGAGGTGTAGTCTCAGGAGAGAGAATTTTTGCAATTCTTGATGTTGATCCTGTAATAGTAAAGGCTAAAAATCCTATTCCTATAAAAGAGTTTAAGGATAGTATCGTTTTTAACAATGTTGGTTTCAAATATAGTACTGAACCTGTTCTTAAAAATATTAATCTTGAAATAAGAAAAGGGAAAATGGTAGCTCTTGTAGGACCTTCCGGTGCAGGTAAATCAACAATGGCGGATTTGATTCCTCGTTTTTATGATGTCACTTCTGGCTCAATAACTCTTGATGGCATAGATATAAGGGATTATGAACCGAAGGATCTTATAGGCCTAATGGGGATTGTGACTCAGGAGGCCATTCTGTTTAATGACACTGTTTTTAATAACATATCCTTTGGAATGGAAAATGTAAATGAGGAGGATGTAATTAAAGCTGCAAAAATTGCAAATGCACACGAATTTATTACACAAATGGAGAATGGATATTATACGAACATTGGAGACAGAGGACTTAAACTTTCTGGAGGGCAAAGGCAAAGGCTTGCTATTGCAAGAGCAGTGCTGAAAAACCCTCCTATCCTTATACTTGATGAAGCTACCTCAGCATTGGATACTGAAAGCGAAAGGCTTGTACAGGAGGCTTTAGTCAAGTTGATGGAGAACAGAACATCTGTTGTGATTGCACACAGACTTTCCACAATTCAGTTTGCTGATGAAATAGTTGTTCTAAAATCAGGTGAGATTGTTGAGAGAGGTACTCATCAGGAACTTATCAAACTCGATGGCCTGTATTCTCATCTGTGCAGCCTTCAGACATTTGCCTAATATTTTTGAAGTATATGGAACAATCATTAAATCTCATTTTTGAGAGAAGTTTTAAAGAAAATTGGGACAATCCAGCTCTATCTGATTACAAGGGTGTTACATTATATTACAGAGACGTTGCCCGTAAAATCGAGAAGTTGCACATAGTATTCGAAATTTGTGGGTTAAAGAAAGGCGACAAGGTTTCTATTTGTTCAAAGAATCAGGCTAACTGGGGAGTTGTTCTTCTTGCAGCGCTTACTTATGGTGCAGTAGCGGTGCCTATTTTGCATGATTTCAAGCCGGGGAATATTAGGCATATATTAAGTCACTCGGATTCCAAGATTTTTTTTGTTGGAGAGCAAGTTTGGGAGCAGATGAATGGTATAGAAATATCAGAACTGGAAGCAATTATTCAAATATCCGATTTTTCTGTGCTGTATGCCAGGGATCCACTTATATATGATACCAGGGAACATTTAAACGAATTGTTTGGGAAAAAATATCCGAAGAATTTCAGGCCAGAGCATATTCATTATTACCAGGATACTCTTGATGAACTTGCTTTGATAAACTACACTTCAGGCACAACAGGCTTTTCAAAAGGGGTAATGCTTCCATATAGATCTCTAGTTTCAAACATTATGTTTGGCTGGGAAGTGCATCCTGAATTAAACAATACATCAAATGTGGTTTCCATGCTTCCTGTTGCTCATATGTATGGAATGATGTTTGAATTTCTTTTTGAGGTGTCTGTTGGAGCTCACGTCTATTTTCTCACAAAGTTACCAAGCCCTAAGATAATTATGGAAGCATTCGCTGAGGTGAAGCCTGACATAATAATAACTGTGCCTTTGATTATTGAGAAGATATACAAAATACAACTTCAACCTCTTATCAATAAAACTGCGATGAGGGTACTTCTCCGGCTTCCGGTAGTGGATCAAAAAATTGGCAAGAAGATACAGCAGGAGCTTGTAAAAGCCTTTGGCGGAAAGTTTCAGGAAGTTATTATTGGAGGTGCTGCTTTCAATAAAGAGGCTGAAGCTTTTTTCAAAAGAATTGGGTTTCCGTTTACCGTTGGTTACGGGATGACTGAGTGTGGCCCAATTATCTCTTATGCACCATGGAATAAAAATAGATTGTATTCATGTGGTAAAGCTGTTCCGAGGATGGAAATCAAGATTGATTCGGAGGATCCGCAGAATATACCTGGTGAGATTTTATGTAAGGGTATGAATGTCATGCTTGGCTATTATAAGAACCAGAAAGCTACTGATGAGGTGCTTTTAAAGGATGGGTGGCTTAGAACCGGAGATATCGGGGTGATGGACAGTGATGGATTTCTTTACATAAGGGGAAGATCAAAAAGTGTGATTTTAGGACCTAATGGTCAAAATATTTATCCTGAAGAGATTGAAAGTATTTTTAACAATATGCAGTATGTTGTAGAATCTTTGGTGATTGAAGAAAAGGGTTCTTTGACATTGCTTGTTTATCCTGATTTTGAGCAGGCCGAAAAGGATGGGCTTTCACAGGTAGACCTTGAAAGAAAAATGGAAGAAAATCGCATTTTACTCAATGAAGAGCTCACTAATTTCAGTAAAATACAACAAATTAAAATCTTTCCGGAGGAATTTGAAAAAACTCCGAAAAAAAGTATAAAAAGATTTTTATATCAAAGAGTTCAGGAGTAAGTTTTATGCAAGACAAACAGGAACAGTTTGACAGAAGCTATCTGGAGATGGCTGAAGTATGGGCGAAGAATTCATATTGTAAGAGAAGACAGGTAGGAGCATTACTGGTTAAGGACAGAATGATCATTTCTGATGGATACAATGGTACTCCTGCCGGTTTTGAGAATATTTGTGAAGACGATGAAGGACACACAAAGCCTTATGTGCTTCATGCAGAAGCAAACGCAATTACTAAAGTTGCCCGATCTGGTAATAGTAGCCTTGGAGCCACTTTATATGTAACTACTGCTCCTTGTTTGGAGTGCGCCAAACTGATAATTCAAGCAGGTATTGTAAGGCTGGTTTACAAGGAAGATTACAGAGTCTCTGATGGAATTGAACTTCTTAGAAGAGCAGGAATAGAAATTGTTAATATTGAATAATATGTCATTTTTCAAGAATTTCAAAGAGAGGATGAAGAATAATCCTTTTATATATATCTTAATATTTTGTTTGATAATTTTTCTGATATTCAGAATATTGGATACATATTCGGCCAGAAACAGAGAGTTGTCCGTAAAAGCAGGAAAATGGGATAAACTTTTGTTGGTGCTCTCTGAAGTTGAGAAAAATTATGTCGACTCCATTGACAGAGACACTTTGACTGAAATTATTATTCCATATCTTCTCGAAAATCTCGATCCTCATTCGGTATACCTTCCTCCTGCAGAACTTAAAGAGGCAGATGAATCTCTGGAGGGTAATTTTGACGGTATAGGTATTCAGTTTAATATTCCTAATGATACGGCAATAGTTATCAGTGTAATACCTGGTGGTCCTTCCGAGAGAGCTGGTTTGCTTTCAGGTGACAGAATTGTAAAAGTAAATGATGAAACAGTTGCAGGAGTTAAAATAAATCAGGATTCTCTTGTGGCAAGACTTAGAGGTAAATCGGGTTCTATTGTTAAGATTGGCATCAAACGGGGTAATAACAACAATTTGGTATATTTTGACATCAAAAGAGACAAGATACCTGTTAAAAGCGTGGACGTAAGATATATGATTGATGACACAACCGGGTATATCAAATTGTCTAAGTTTACAAAAACCAGCTATGAAGAGTTTTTGAAAGCAGCTCTTGAACTTAAAGAGAAAGGTATGAAGGAATTGATTTTTGATTTAAGAGGTAATGCAGGTGGTTATTTTGATCAGGCTTTTCTTATTGCCAACGAATTCCTTGATAAGGGACAAATGATTGTATATATGCAAGGTCTTCACAGACATAGACAAGATTTTAAAGCTGATGGAAAGGGTAAACTGAAAGATATTGCTTTAAAGGTTCTTATTGATGAAGGATCAGCCTCTTCAAGTGAAATTTTTGCCGGAGCCATTCAGGATAATGATAGGGGAACAGTTATTGGAAGACGTTCATTTGGAAAGGGACTTGTTCAGGAGCCGATTTATTTTTCTGACAAGTCTGGAATAAGACTTACTGTAGCGAGGTTCTATACTCCGACAGGCAGGTCTATTCAAAAACCTTATTCAAAGGATTATCAGTATGATATAATTGAACGATACAAGCATGGAGAACTGACATATGCTGATAGCATCAAAAAGAATGACTCTCTTAAGTACACAACTCCTAAAGGAAAGATTGTATATGGCGGAGGAGGTATTACTCCGGATGTATTTGTGCCTATAGACACTGTGGGAGTGAATCATTTTTTGATAGAAGTCTCAAACAAGGGTTTGCCTTTTAAGTTCAGTTCTATGATCGCAGATGCTTATAGACCTGCTTTACAAAACATAAGGGATCTTCAATCCATGGAAACTCTTTTTTCAAAGATGAATCTGGAGCAGAGGTTTCTAAAATATGCTGCAGACAATAAGCTGGTACCTTCTTCTAAGGAGTGGGAGGAGAGTAAATATATAATAATAGCTCAGATAAAGGCGCTAATAGGCAGATATTCTCCACTAGATGACGAAGCTTTTTATCCAATAATGGCTGAAATTGATAATGTTATAAAAAAGGCGATTGAGCTATGAATCTGTAAACGATCTCTCCCTGCTGCTTTTCTGGAGCAGTGTCAGATGCCGTAAATCGAGATGATTTAGCTGCTCGTATGGCGTATTCTCTTATGCAGTCGTCATTTGCAGATATCCCGTCTATAATTGATGCAGAGACTACGTATCCCTTTCTATTGACAATAATTGAAATATAGACATCTCCACCTGCTATGCATTTATAAACAGGAATTGGCAGGGATATTGCTTTTCTTCCTTCGAGAGTATATGATAGAACTGAAGGGCCTTTGTATGACTCACTTTGAGACTGTTTGGAGCTATTGGTAGAAGTTGGAACGTCATCACTGCCCTGATAAGCTTCTGCCTCTTTTTTTGAAGCTTCGAGTTTCTTCTGGAGCTCCATTGCTTCTTGATAGACTTGTGAGGGATTTTTGAAACGGTCGTCTCTTAATTCACTTCCCTTTTTAGCTCCTGCATCGACAATCACATTTCGAATATTATTTCTGGTGGTTGAACCGTAAGTCTGCCCTGAAAGTTCTTCATCCAATTCTTTGCTGATCTCTTCTTTAAGTTTAATCTCTTCAGCCTCTTTTTCTATTTGTTCCTGTTTTGAAAAATCAATTACGAAGGAGTTTTCTTCTGATACGAGAGCGCTAATTTTGGCTAGCAGGAGAATTATAATTATCAGAAGATGAACTGCAATTGTAAGATAGAGACCAACTTTGTTTTCAAATTTAAGCATTTTTCTTGTTGAGAAACTTTTCTATTGATGCAAGCAAGATATCAATAGCAACCTGATTGTGACCTCCTTGCGGAATAATGATATCAGCGTATCTTTTACTTGGTTCTATGAATTGAAGATGCATCGGTTTTACAGTCTTTTCGTATCTTTCAAGGACTTTTTCAACAGACCTTCCTCTTTCAAGATTGTCTCGAGCAATTACCCTGCCAAGCCTGTCATCAGCATCTGCATCGACAAAGACCTTTATATCCAGACAGTTTCTCAGTTCAGGACAGGTGAAAATGAGTATTCCTTCCACAATAATTATGGGAGCAGGTGATACTCTTACCGTCTCAGTAGTCGATCTTGAGCATGTAAGATAAGAATAAACTGGCTGTTCAATGGATTTTCCTGACTTAAGTTCCTTGATTTGTTTGACAAGAAGCTCGAAGTCGACTGAATCCGGATGGTCAAAATTAAGTTCAAGTCTCTCTTCAAGTGGGAGGTGACTGTTATCCTTATAATAGGCATCTTGAGGAATAACTACTACATGATCTCTAATCCTGCTTACAATCTGAGATACAACAGTAGTTTTTCCTGCTCCCGTACCGCCGGCAATTCCAATTATTAGCATATGTTATTAAAATTCAGCATTTTTAGGCGTTCTAGGGAATGGAATCACATCTCTAATATTTGACATGCCTGTAACAAAAAGCAAAAGCCTTTCAAATCCAAGTCCGAAACCGGAATGAGGAGCTGTCCCGAATCTTCTGGTATCGAGATACCACCAAAGTGATTCAATACCCATGTTAAGTTCTGCAATTCTTTTTTCAAGTTTTTCCAGAGATTCTTCACGTTGAGAGCCACCTATTATCTCTCCAATCTTTGGAAACAGAACATCCATTGCCCTTACAGTTTTACCGTCATCATTCTGTTTCATATAGAAAGCTTTAATCTCTTTTGGGTAGTCTGTGAGGATTACTGGTTTTTTAAAATGTTTCTCAACAAGGTATCTTTCATGTTCACTCTGCAAATCAGTACCCCAGAAAACGGGATATTCAAATTTTTGTCCCGATTTCATGAGAATATCAACTCCTTCGGTATAGGTTAGTCTTACAAAATCAGTGTTGATAACGCTCTCAAGTCTATCAATCAGTTCTTTATCAAACATATCATTTAAGAACCTTAAGTCGTCAAAGCAATTGTCCAGAGCATATTTTACGAGATATTTGATGAACTCTTCTGCAAGATCCATATTCTCCTTGATCTCATAAAATGCCATTTCCGGTTCAATCATCCAAAATTCAGCAAGATGTCTTGGTGTATTGGAATTTTCTGCTCTAAATGTAGGTCCGAAGGTATAAATTTCTCCAAGAGCCATAGCTCCTAATTCTCCTTCAAGTTGTCCGCTGACTGTAAGATATGTGGGCTTGCCAAAAAAATCAGAGCTAAAATCTATTTTTCCTTCAGGTGTTCTCGGAGGATTGTCAATATCGAGAGTCGTCACCTGAAACATTGCTCCTGCACCTTCTGCATCAGAACCGGTTATCAGAGGAGTATGGAGGTAATAAAAACCTTTGTCGTTAAAGAACCTATGAATAGCAAAAGCCATTGCATGGCGGATACGGAGTATAGCTCCAAAGGTGTTGGTACGTGGCCTCAGATGTCCAATTTCACGTAAAAATTCCATACTGTGGCCTTTTTTCTGAAGAGGATATTTCTCCGGATCGGCTGAACCATACAATATAAGTTTTTTTGCCTGAATCTCAACAGCCTGTCTACTGCCAACAGATGCGACCAGAGAACCCTCGACGCAAATACACGCTCCAGTTGTCACATCCTTGAGCTGTTCATCTGAGAAATTGCTCATATCAAACACAATCTGTATATTATTGATTGTGGAGCCATCATTTAGAGCGACGAAAGATATGTTTTTATTGCCTCTTTTTGTTCTTACCCATCCTTTAACTTGTACATCGACACCTGCATTCAGTTTCAACAGTTCGCGAACCTTAATTCTTTCCATATAATTTTGATAACAACTCTATTTATATATCAAGCAAAGTTACTCAATTGGTAGGAAATCACAATAATATTATTTTGGATGGTTCACTCTCGTTGGAGCAATGGTCAATGGCAGTGATAACATATTGATATCTAACTTTTCTGCCCTTTGGAACTTCGGGTTTGTAGTAATTTGTATTAACGACTTTTAGCAGATATTTCGGATTATCTATATCAATTTTTTCTCTGAGAGGGAAGCGATATACTGCAAAAAATCTGGCCTCTTGCATTTTGTCATTATTGCTATTGTGATTCCACCTTATAATACCCTTTTTCACTGTCAAATCTGTCACTGGTGGAGGTGCGATTGAGTCAAGAGATTTATATGCAGGAACAAGGGCAATGTATTTTTGATATTTTTGAATAAGAGAGTCAGTAAATCCAAATGGGTTTGTAAGTAATGACCAGCCAGGCCACCATACGTTTCCATCAACATTTGGCAGCTCTCTTTCAAGTCTCATCTTTTCAGCAAACTGAGTCTTGGTAGAATCTTCGATGTCTTTTTCATTGAATGTACTGATACTTTGTCCTATGTAGAGCTGTCCCTTAAAATTGGCGTCATTCCACCAATTAATCAATGTCAAATAATCTGCAGCTGGGTGCCCTATTTTCCAGTAAAGCTGTGGAACATTGTAGTCTATCCATCCATTTTCCAGCCAAAGGGGAATGTCGGCATATAGGTCCTCATAAGTAGAAAGGCTATTTGTTTTGCTTCCGCTTCCATCTGGAGTATCTTTAAAGTTTCTGTGGACTCCGAAGGGACTGATCCCAAATCTTATCCATGGCTTGATTTTCTTGATTGTATCATTAATTTCTCTTATGAGAGTTGATACGTTATTTCTTCTCCAGTCACCTTTTTGCCAGTATTCAAATCCCTGTTTTTTAGCATATTTCACAAATGATGCATCATCATGAAATTCTTCAAATTTTTCCGGATAGGGATAAAAGTAATCGTCAAAGTGAATTGCATCAACATCATATCTTGTCACAATATCTGCAATAACATTTTTTGTATGAGCTATTGCTTCTGGTTCACCCGGGTCAAAGTAAAGCTGTTTGCCATATTTTTTGAATATTTCAGGTTTTTTGAAATAGAGATGATTTGGATGGAGTTGCTCCTGATCATTTGAAGTTACACGATATGGGTTACACCAGGCATGTAATTCCATACCTCTTTTATGAGCTTCTGTAATCATAAATTCAAGAGGATCCCATAGTGGTTCCGGCGCCTTTCCCTGTTCACCGGCAATAAATCTGCTCCATGGCTCCAAATCTGATACATAAAATGCATCAGCTTGTGGTCTTACCTGAAAAATCACAGCATTAATTCCAGCTTGTTGAAGGACGTCAAGAGTATGGCTGAGGTACTGTTTCAATGAATCACTGCTCATATGCTTGAAATTTTGATTTCCCACCGTATGAAGCCATGCGCCACGAAATTCTCTCTTAGGCAAATCTTGAGAATAGAGTTGGAGAGAAAAAAGAAAAATTGCTATATAAATAATAATACTTTTTTTCATAGTTTATATTTTTAGAAATTGAGATTCATAGCTTTCATGATTTTTTTAGGAATTTCGGTATTATCCATTCTCCCGTTAAAGAGATAATCTCCGGCACCTATCGAATAAACAGGAACATATACTCCTGTGTGACCTGATGTTGTCCAACCAATGTTTGCCTTAGTATTTATTGTTTCGTTATCTTTGATTGTCTCGTTATCAACGGCAAAAGATCTATCTTGCGTATTCAAAACATCCAAATTAAGATTGTTGCCGCCCTTATTTCTTCCAAGTGAAGCTCCTCCTGTATCGTGATCCGCAGTAACTATAATAAGAGTCTCTTTAGGATGCTTCAGATAAAATTGGTATGCAACTTCTACGGCGTCAGCAAAATCGATTATTTCGAGAATATCCGTTTTGGCATCGTTACTGTGTGCAGCCCAATCTATTTTACCTCCTTCTGCCATCATAAAAAAACCATGTTTGTTTTTACTCAAATGATCAATGCCGGCTTTAACCACATCGCATAATTTGAGGTCGTTATCTTTTCTGTCAATGGCAAACGGAAGATCAGATTCTTTGCCTTCCTCCTGAAATAAAGCAACTTTTTTTGAATTTTTAACTTTTTCAATTTCGGACAATCCTCTTATTATGGTATAGTTACTATCTGCTAGAATCTTGAAAATATCTTGTTTATCTCCATTTTTGCCCCTTGGTTCAGAAAAATCACCCCCTCCAACAAATTCAAAACCACTCTTTGGCAATTGGAGAGATATTTCGTAATAGTTTCTTCTGTTGGCATTGTTCGCATAAAATGATGCAGGTGTTGCTTGTTCAAGTTGAACTGTTGATATTATTCCAATAGAATAGCCCTTTTCATGAAGCATGTACGTTATACTCTTTAACTTGTTGGTGTCAGAATCAACACCTAACATATAGTTCTTCGTTTTCTTTCCAGTAGAAAGAGCTGTTCCTGCTGCTGCTGAACATGTAATATGATAATTTGCAGAATGTGTTGAGCAAAACCCAAATGATGGAAATTTTGAAAAGACAAGTGGTTCAGATCCGATAATGCCTTTTTTTGAGGCAAGATATGTTTCTGTTAGTGCAACTTGAGAAATTCCCATGCCATCGCCAATAAAAAGAAAGACATACTTTGTATGGTCATTACCTCCTAAACATATTGTTGATGGAAAAATTATTATTGCAATGATAATTGAAATGAATCTGTTTTTCATTAAAAAAGGGTGGTTTAAATATAACAATAAAGGGTGCCCTAAATTTAAATAGGTGCACCCTTATAGTACAATTGTATAGGCAATTATATGCTAGGTTCAGATTCCGGTTTTCTTGCAGAGTACATAATTTTAAGAGCTGAACACCTTCTAAGTTCCTGCTTAATATCAGTGATAATACCCATTCTGACATTTTGATCAGCCTTTATGCATACTGTCATGAACTGCTTGTCAGCTTCTGATAGGGATTCTCTTTCTGCAGCAATAAAATCACGTATATCATCGATAGTCTTGAAAGAATCGTTTAGCTGTATTCGAGCATCAGTACCGTATTTACTTTGTTCAGCACGGATAGGTGTTCCAACATAAATATGCGCAGCCAAATCTTTTCTTTCAAGTTTTGCAGCCTCAGAAGCTTCAGGTAATTTGAATTCAACCTTCCTTGTAACCTCCCGGATAGTTGTTGTAATCATAAAGAAGAACAGCAACATGAACACAACATCAGGCAATGACGACGTGCTAATCGGCGCCATTGTTTTAGTTTTTTTATTTGCAATCATATTATATTCTCCTTTCTAATATTTTTTACCAGTATCCTTTGGTTCTGCTTCAGAAATGTTCTGAGGGATAGCCTTTCTTACTATTTCCTGTTTGGCTTCGTCTAGAGCAAAGAATGACTTGCCAAAATGCTCAAGAGCGAATTGATTTCGGACCTCATTAACTGCTTTGACCAATTCGTTTTGAACCCTTATATAGGCATCATAGCTTGTCCCACGAGTATTCTGAAGTGAGATAATACCTTTGGAAACAGGATACATCCCAAACCCTTCAATGAATTTATCCTCTTTTTCAGGGAGAGATGGATCATTGTTGGGATTTAAAAGGAACTCCTTTGCCTTGTCTTTCAACATAGATATGTCAATGATCTGGCCTCCTGCAAAAAGTCTGTCAGATTCATTAATCCTTACAACCAAAACATTTCTACGGTTGACCTTCTGATCTACAACCTTCTGATTCTTATCAGGCATTGGTGGTAAACGACGCTGAAGGCCAGAATTGGAGTCCATGTTCGATGTTATAAGGAAAAACACCAGAATTATGAAAGCCATATCGGCAGTAGAGCTCGCGTTAACTTGATTTACTGGTCTTGCCATGTTTTATTTTCTGTTTTGGATAATGGATTTGATACCTCCTCCTATAATAACTAAAATCGAAGCTCCAAGCATAAGATAAGTAATGATAAGCGCAGTATCGGTAAGTTTAAGAGTTTGTGCACTTGGAGGTGTTTCAATCATAAGTCCTTCAATAGGTGCTCCGGAAGCTAAAAGATAACCGGCTACACACACAATAACTACTAGAAGAATGGTCAACAGCATCTTCTTAATTTTTTTTGGATATTGTAAAAGAAGAGGCAGCGGAAGAACCAATGCTAGAATTGCTGATAAGGCCAACAGTATATATCCAAAATAAAGAATAACATCTATCATCTTTTCTGATTCGGAATTAGAAAAGAATAATACTGCCACCAAAGCAATCAGCACAAACATTAATGCTGAAAATATTTTTAAAGCTTTTTGCATAATCTGCTATTTTTTACTTTTTACAAGTATGTCTATCAATGAGACGGATGAGTCTTCCATTGAAAGAACTATAGAGTCAATCTTTGAAACGATATAAGAGTAGAAAAGCTGAAGAATAATGGCAACTATAAGACCTCCAATAGTTGTGATCAACGCCACTTTCATACCTCCTGCTACGATGTTAGGAGAGATATCACCGGCTTTTTGAATATCATCAAATGCCATGACCAGTCCGATAACTGTACCGAGGAATCCTAACATAGGTGCTATGGAAATAAAGAGGTTTATCCAGTTAAGGCCACTTTCGAGCTGTGACATTTGAATTGAACCTGAAGAAGAAATGGATTTTTCAACCATCTCGATTCCCTCGTCTGCACGGCTGAGCCCTTCATAGAAAATGCTTGCAACAGGACCTTTAGTATTCCGGCAAACTTCTTTTGCTGCTTCAACTCCACCACTAGCGAGTGCATCTTCAATTTGTTTCAATAGTTTTTCAATATTTGTTGATGCGAGGTTTAAGTAAATGATTCTTTCAATGGCAATTGCCAGACCTATGATAAGACACAGGAGAATTGCAGCCATAAATCCCGGGCCACCCTCGATAAATTTTGTCTTAAGCTGTTGGTGAATCGGAATCTCTTTTTGAACTGTCTGGTCAGAAGAAGGAGCGGCAGTAGAAGCGGCGGCAACACTTGTTGTTGTTGCAGCAGAATCAGGTGTCTGAGCAGAAACATACTGAGCAGAAATGGCTATTAATCCCACAACTGCCAAAAACATGAAAAATTTTTTCATAAATTTTTGAATAATTAAAGTATTAAACAATGTATATTAAATAGTTATCAATTTTAACCAAAAGTTAAATTCGATGCAATTTATAAAGAATTTTATAAAATTACTAATCTATTGAAATTTCACCCCTTAAATTTTTTGATAATAAATTTACAATATTTTGATTGTCAAAGTTATGACCTAGAATAAAAAATAATTTTGTCAATGCTGCTTCTGTTGTACTGTCGTAACCACTTTGAACTCCTATTTTTTTTAACAGAATTCCTGTAGAATATGCTTCCATATTTACACTCCCTGCGGGGCACTGAGTTACATTCAAAATAATAAGACCTTGGTTGATGGAATTTTTAAGCAAAGATATCAACCAGTCAAATGTGGGAGCATTTCCTGAACCATAGGTTTCAAGTATTATGGCTCTCAATCCATTTATTCTTAGAAAGCTTTCTACCACATATTGAGAGATACCGGGAAAGATTTTGAGAATTGCAACATTTGTGTCAAGACTGGTATTAATTTTAAATTGCTGTCCCCACTTTTCAGGATATGATATGAAGTTTCTATTATATTTAATATGTATGCCTACTTCTGCAAGATATGGGTAATTGGCTGATCTGAAAGCCCGGAAATTTTCAGCATTATCCTTTGTTGTCCGGTTCCCTCTATACAGTCTGCTTTCAAAGTATACGCAAACTTCTGGGACTATTGCTCTGCCATTGTCGTCACGAGCTGCTGCAATTTCTATTGAAGATATAAGATTCTCTTTTCCGTCAGTACGAAGCATCCCTATGGGAAGCTGACTTCCTGTGAATATCACGGGTTTCTCAAGATTTTCGAGCATAAAACTCAGTGCAGAGGCAGAATAAGACATAGTATCTGTCCCGTGAAGTATCACAAAACCGTCATATTTTTCATAATTTTCATAGATTATTTCAGCAAGTTCGACCCAGAAGGAGGTATTAATTTCAGATGAATCAATTGGAGGATCGAATGAGTAGGAATCTATTTTGTAGCCGAATTTTCTTAATTCAGGGACTTCAGCTTCAATCTGATCAAATTTAAATGGGACAAGAGCAAGAGTATCAGGATCTTGCTTCATGCCAATAGTCCCACCTGTGTAAATAATAAGGATTGATGAATTCATTTTTGTAATTTAAATAATCTTATAGCATTAGCAGTCGTAATCTCTGCTACCTCATCTATACTGCATCTTTTGGATTCAGCTATTTTGTCGGCAATGAAAGGAATAAAAGACGGTTCATTTCTTTTGCCTCTGAACGGCACAGGAGTCAGCCAAGGTGCATCTGTCTCAAGTACTATGCGGTCAAGAGGAATTTTTAAGAGAGTAGAAGGAAGGCTGGAGTTTTTATATGTGACTGTACCACCAATGCCAACCATAAAATCTCCATATTTTTGTGTTCTTTTGAATGTCTCGTAACTGCCCGAAAAGGCATGAAACACTCCTTTCAACCCTAAATGTTTTGTTTTGTCAAGGATTGAAAATGTCTTTTCAGTTGCTTCTCTGACATGGATTATGACAGGTAGTGACAGCATGGCTGCAAGTTCAAGTTGTTTTTGAAATGCAATAAATTGTTGTTCAAGAAACTCTTTTGACCAGTATCCATCCATTCCAATCTCACCGATGGCTGTGTAGATACCTTTTTTAGCATTATCGAAGACAAACGCAAGTTCATCTTCCCATTCATTATTTACAGATGTTGGGTGCAATCCAGTGGCTGGATATGCAAAAGAACTTTTTTTGTTTGACAGTGCAATTAAATCAGAATGTGACTTTTTGTCTATCCCGGGCAAAATACAGGAAAAGACGCCCTCTTCTTCGGCTCTTGAAATCACTTCATCAATATCTGTTACAAAATCGGCATCATAGAGATGTGAGTGAGTATCGATATACTTTTTCATCTATGTGTTATGATACTGTATCTCTCTCCGGGCAGTGCTAAGACAGAACCTTCGAGTTCCATGTCGAGCAGTAATGATGAAAGAAGAGGCAGATTTATGTGGCATTTTGCCATAATTTCATCTTTTGTCAACCCGGATTCATTGTTCAAAGCTAATATAATTTTTTCTTTGTTAGGGTCGTCATAATAAAATAGTTTTTTTTGAACTGGCTGATGGCTTCTCTTTAATTCCCAACCCATAGATTTTACGAAATCTTCTGTCGAAGTAAAAATTGAGGCTAAATTTTTTGAAATAAGAGTGTTACAGCCTTGAGAGCATATGTCTCCAATTCTTCCAGGTAAAGCAAAGACCTCTCTTGAATAGGAATGTGCTAATTTTGCGGTAATTAGAGCACCTCCCCGTTCTCTGGATTCAATAATAATGGTCGCTTCGGAAAGCCCTGCAATTATTCTGTTTCTTTGGACAAAGTTAACCTTGTGAAACTGGCTGTTTCTTGGAAATTCCGTAATAAGAGAACCATTATTGATTATTTTTTCTGCAAGGTTTTTGTGGGAAGCAGGGTAAATTTTTTCCATACCCCCCGGCAAAATAGCGATTGTACTTAAACTTGCATTTAATGCGGCTGTGTGGGCGACAGCATCTATCCCATATGCAAGTCCACTGACTATCACAGGCTTTAAGCCTATCTCTTTCATGGTTTGAATTATATTTTTGCAACACTCACTTCCATATTTCGTGGGCATTCTTGTACCAACTATCGAAATCAACAGGTTGTTGTTTAAAGGGGCATTGCCGAGAAGATAGAGAAGAATAGGAGGATCTGAACAGCCTTTCAATTTTGAGGGATAATCTTCTGAACTAATAGGAATAATTTTTATGCCCTCATTTTTGGCCCATGCTATTTCTTCTTCAGCGTATTCAAGATTCTTACCATTACTTATTTTGGAGAGGAAATCATAGTTCTTGCCAAATCGTTCTACTAGTTCCGAATAACTCATTCTGAAAAGAGGTGAAAAACTGCCAAACTCTTCCAGAATAGTATTTGAGAGTTTCGGCCGGTAGCAGAATATATTGTTAATAGCAACAGTACAAAGTAATTCATCATTTTGCATAATGCAAAAATAAATGACCCCGTTGTTTTTGGGGTCATCAAAAGGGATAAATAAAATTTAGAATCAGAAAATGCTATTAATTATACAATTATAGTATCAACATTGCATCACCATAGGTTCCAAATTTATAACCTTCTTTAAGTGCAACATGATAGGCATTCATGACAGGATCATATCCTCCGAATGCAGCTACTGCCATGAGCATTGTTGACTGTGGAAGTTGGAAATTAGTCACAAGTGCGTCAGGAACTGAAATATTATAGGGAGGAAAAATAAATTTGTTGGTCCAACCCTCAAATGGTTTGAGTCTTCCCTGAGTTGTAACGGAGGTTTCGACAGCTCTTAGTACGGTCACACCAATGGCAAATACTTTTTTCCCTTTATCTTTTGTCTCATTTATTGAATTAGCAGATTCTTCAGTAATTTCAACCTGTTCAGAATCCATTTTGTGTTTTGAAAGATCTTCAACATCAACTGTACGAAAGTTACCGAGTCCCATGTGCAGTGTTATGAATGTTGAATTTACACCTTTTATTTCCATCCTCTTGAGCAGTTCGCGGCTGAAGTGAAGTCCTGCTGCAGGAGCTGCTACAGCACCCTCTTTCTGGGCAAAAATAGTCTGATATCTTTCATAATCGATGCTCTCAACTTTAGTCCTAATCCATTTTGGGATGGGCATTTCACCTAATTTGAAAAGTGCCTCCTTGAACTCTTCGTGAGGGCCATCAAAGAGGAATCTCAAAGTTCGTCCTCGTGAAGTTGTATTGTCAATAACCTCTGCGACCAGATTGTCATTTTCGCCAAAGTAAAGTTTATTGCCAATTCTGATTTTTCTTGCAGGGTCAACTAGAACATCCCACAATTTTTGCTCGCGGTTCAACTCTCTAAGAAGGAAAACTTCTATTTCAGCTCCTGTCTTTTCCTTGTTCCCTTTTAATCTTGCCGGGAAAACTTTGGTATTGTTAAAAATATAAATATCACCTTCTTCACTGTAATCCAATATATCCTTAAAAATACGATGTTCAATCTCACCTGTAGATTTGTGAAGGATCATCAATCTTGATTCATCTCTGTATTTTGCTGGATACTTGGCAATTTGATTATGATTTAGAGGATAGTTAAACTGAGATAGTTTCATTTGAAAAAATTAAAAAAATTATATAAACCAAAAATTATACGTAATATTTTTAAATTTGTTTCAAAAGAGATTCAATTTCTTCGATTTTTACACTATTTTTCAAGTTGAAGATTCCAGTGGAAGTTCTCACCAATCCACTTAAATACGCACCGCTGTCTAAGGAATAACCAAGATCGCGTGCAAGAGATCGAATATATGTTCCTTTGCTGCATCTTATTTGCAAAACAAGAAGAGGCTTTTCGTAAGTAACAATATTCAATTCGGAGATTGTAATTTTTGAAGGTTTAAGTTCCATAGAATTCCCTGATCTTGCAATTTCGTATGCTCTTTTACCATCTACAAGTTTTGCCGAAAAAAGTGGAGGTATCTGATCCTGCTCCCCAATAAATTTTGTCAGACTTGTTTCTATAAGTGGTTTGTCAATATGTTCATAAGGAAAATATGCATCTATTTCTTTTTCCTTATCGAATGAGGGTGTTGTGCATCCAAATGTTATCTCTGCAAGGTACTCCTTTTCTTCTTGCTGTAGTTTTTCAGCTTCTTTAGTGGCATTACCCACACAGATAAGGAGGATTCCTGTAGCAAGGGGATCAAGTGTGCCTGCATGTCCGACCTTGATGTTCCTGATTTTGAAAAAATTTTGCAGCATAAATTTGATTTTCCTTACAGCATCTGCAGATGTCCATTTATAAGGTTTGTCCAAAGGAATAACTATGCCGGAAGGATAATTATTAAAATCAGTAGAGAGTTTTGCATTAACATGCTCTCTATCAAGAATATAAAATGGCATTATTTAATGTCTATTTTGTCAATTCGCCGTTTGTGTCTTCCTCCTTCGAATTCAGTAGTAAGGAATGTTTTTACTATAGAAATGGCGAGTGAAGAGGATATAAAACGTGCCGGAAGAGAACAGATATTGGCATTATTATGTTGTCTGGCAAGGGAAGCAATCTCTTCATTCCAACAGAGAGCAGCTCTGATACCTGCGTGCTTGTTCAAAACCATACTTATTCCATTGCCTGTCCCACAAATAGCAACAGCACGTGTAATTTCGCCTTTTGATACAGCTTCGGCCAAAGGATGTGCAACATCGGGATAATCTATGCTTTCAGTTGAATATGTGCCGAAATCCTTACAGGTAAAACCCATTGATTCGATTTCCTTTTTTAGAATCTCTTTCAATTCAAATCCTGCATGATCTGCAGCAATTCCGATAATCTTGTCATTTGTTAACATAACATTACAAAGATAGCAGTTAATTAACTTCTGTCGAAATAATATTTTTAAATTTGTGGTTAATAAATATTAAATACATATGACTATTCCCATGTTAGACCTTAAGGGTCAATACAAAAAAATAAAAAAAGATGTTGATGAGTCTATTCAAAAAGTTATTGACAGTGCCATATTTATTAATGGAAAAGAGGTGTTTAATTTTGAAAAGAATCTTTCTGAATATTTGCTTTCCAAACACGTAATTGCTTGTGCGAATGGGACTGATGCATTGCAAATTGCAATGATGGCACTGGAACTTAAACCTGGTGATGAAGTGATTGTTCCTGCTTTTACATATGCTGCAACTGCCGAGGTGGTTGCTTTGTTGGGTTTGGTTCCTGTACTTGTAGATGTTTATTCAGATACTTTTAATATTAAGGTTGAGGACATCGAACCTTCTGTTACACCAAAAACAAGAGCTATAGTGCCTGTACACCTTTTTGGCCAGACAAGTGACATGGGCAGGATATTGGAGATTGCTCAAAAATACAATCTTTATGTGATTGAGGACAATGCTCAAGCTCTTGGAGCAAAATACAGATTCGAAGACAACTCTGAAAAATTTGCCGGTACTATTGGGCATATTGGCTGTACATCTTTTTTCCCCACAAAGAATCTTGGCTGTTATGGTGACGGAGGAGCAATTTTTACTCAAGATTCGTCTCTTGCTGAGAGGATAAGAATGGTGACAGATCATGGTCAAAAGGTAAAGTATTATCACGACATAATTGGCTGTAATTCAAGACTTGACACCATTCAGGCAGCTATTCTGAATGTTAAGCTCGACCACCTAAATGAATATTCAGCTTCGAGGTACCAAGCTGCTCAAAGATATAAAGAGCTTCTTTCGGATGTTAGGGAGTTGGTTCTTCCTGTAGAATCAGATTTCTCAACTCATGTTTATCATCAGTTTACTTTGAGAGTTAAGGAAGGGAGGAATGAACTTAAGAAGTTCTTAAATGAAAAAGGTATAGCTTCTACAATTTACTATCCGCTTCCTCTCAATCGTCAAAAAGCATTTAACCGCATTTCCAAGATTTATGTTTCTTTGGAAAATTCTGGCAGAGTGGCCAATGAGGTTCTCTCTCTTCCAATGCATACTGAGCTTACTGAAGATATTCAGATGGAAGTGTGTAATGCTATAAAAGATTTTTTTGGATATTAACCAATAATTTTTAATCTCATGCACAAACAGAAGATACTTGTTACTGGAGGAACCGGATATATAGGGGCTCACACTGTTGTTGAACTCTATGAATCAGGGTATGAAGCTGTAATAGTGGATAATTTCTCAAATTCTTCTCCGGATGTGTTGCTTGGGATTGAGCAAATAACAGGAAAACCTCCAATTTTTTTTGAAGCTGATTGTTCTGACTATCACTCTTTTGCCAATGTATTCAAAACTTTTCCTGACATAAGGGCTGCAATTCATTTTGCTGCGTTTAAGGCAGTTGGTGAGAGTGTGGAAAAACCTGTTGAATACTACAAAAATAATATCAATTCTTTAATCAATCTGATTGATTTGATGCGAGGGAGAGAGGATTCTTCTATAGTATTCTCTTCTTCTTGTACAGTCTATGGTCAGCCTGATCATCTTCCCGTAAGCGAAAATGCTCCTTTGCAACCGGCAACCAGTCCTTATGGTAATACCAAGCAAATATGTGAGGAGATACTTAGAGATTGTGCTCTCTCTTTAAAAGGGAAGTTGAAAGTTGTTTCTCTGAGATATTTCAATCCCATTGGAGCTCATCCTTCTTCTTTAATTGGAGAGTTACCACGAGGTGTTCCTCAAAATTTACTGCCTTTTATTACTCAGACTGCTGCGGGGGTGAGAAAAGAACTTTCTGTGTTTGGAGATGATTACAACACTCCTGACGGTTCATGCATAAGAGATTATATTTATGTGTGTGATTTGGCAAAGGCTCATATATTGGCACTTGATCGTCTTATTAGTGGTAGAAGTGAAATGGAAGGGGATATGGAGTATTATAACCTTGGCACAGGACAGGGAATATCTGTACTTCAAATGGTTTCTTTGTTCGAAAAGGCCACTGGTATAAAGATTCCTTATAAGATTACCGAGAGAAGGGCGGGGGATATAGAAAAGGTGTGGGCGGATCCTTCGAAAGCAAATAATATGCTAGGATGGAAAGCAGTGACACCTATTGATGATGTTTTGAGATCTGCTTGGAAGTGGGAGAAAAAAATGAGGGGAATTTAATATTCCCTCAATTTAGGTGTGCCGTGCATGATAAATAACTTGGTGGTGCAAGTCCACTATGGGGGTTCATAATCGCCAACCATTAGCTAAGGACAAGGGTGTTTATCGCGAGATGGAATCTGGAGGAGACTGCCTAACAAGTCAAAGTCCAAAGATTATGCGGACAACGGAGTGTAAATGCGGCGGGGACATGGGATGAAGGTTATTTATCTTACCACGGGAGATCTCACGAGGGCGTGCCGCAGGGAGGACCATTAAGTCCACTTTTGGGAAATATCCTACTGAACGAGTTAGACCGAGAGCTTGAAAGCAGGGGTCATAAATTTGTCCGCTACGCTGATGACAGGGCGCAACGAATGCGAGAAGCTCCAGACGTGACAGTTTTTATCGTTTTAAAGAGTTGTACGAACAAGGAGGTGAAGTTGCCTTGCAGGAGATATCCCGCCGTAAACCAATTCTAAAGAATCGTGTGTAAGGACACATCGAACAGGCTGTCTTACAAATGGCGACAGACAATCCTGCATTGGGACAAGTCCGGGTATCCAATGAACTGCGTAAGAAAGGTATTCTTATTTCACCTGGTGGAGTGCGTTCCATATGGTTAAGGCATGACATGGAGACCTTCCAGAAACGCCTGAAAGCGTTATCAGTCAAAGTGGAACAAGAGGGCATAATCCTCGATGAGAACCAGGTAGCAGCATTGGAGAAAGCGAAAGAGGAGAAGTATGCCCATGGGGAAATAGAGACTTATTACCCCGGTTTCCTTGTTGCCCAAGACACTTATTATGTGGGACATATCAAAGGTGTGGGACATATTTATCAGCAGACGGTCATCGACACTTACTCTAAAATTGGGTTTGCAAAGTTGTATGACAGAAAGAATGCACTTGTTGCTGCTGACATTGATGCGTGGATACTGCTTCGGAAAAACTCCCATGCAAACTTTTATCGAAGGAATTGCCGTGGCAAGGATGATGATAAAATCTCATTCGGTTTTGAGGATGAAGAAAGTTGTGTAACATCGCAACGAACATATGACAGTTTTGGGGTCCGAATGGTTGGCGATTATGAACCCCCATAGTGGACTTGCACCACCAAGTTATTTATCATGCACGGCACACATACAAAGAAAGGGATTTCAAAAAAAACTTCCCCTTCTTTTTTTGTTCATTTTTCGCAATCCCTTGCCCAACGCCACCTCTAACCACCATTTGTGCTTTTAATGAGCATCTTATGAGCATTTCATGTGCAATTGTCAAAAAATATATTTAAATTGTACCCTGTTATTGGATTGATTCAAAGCTATTAAGTCTTGCAAACTTAAAAAGCCGTTTTGATTCTAATCCAATGAAATCGATTACCCGCCAAAGTAACGAATCTATTAACTAAAATTGCAAAACGGCATAGCGAATATACCAAGTCTATTTCACATTACATCATCTGTAATACCTTTTCAAGTTTCCATTATCAATTCATTTTTTATATCGTCACTATTTTATGAAGAATCAAAAAAATATTCGCTATTTCAAGTGGCTCTTGTTTGCCGTGTCTGCTATCACAGTTTCCTGAGAAAAGGCAGACCCTCAAGATAACCACACGGGACTTATACCTGACATGGCAAAGCAAATAGAATCAATAATTACCAGCAAACACCATGGTCGTGTGTTTGCTCCTGACCTTTCTGCTTACAACCACATTGCCACAACAAAGGCAAACTCACAACAACAGTATACTACAACTGACCTGTTATGGGACAAAGCCATCTTCTTGTCAAGGGAAGACACAAAATACACTGTTGTTGAAATCGATGGACCAAACAAAACAGCTATCTTTTCACTATACCGTGAAGATCCCCTGCAATTGCAATCTTTCAAAAGACCCGTAAAGGCTTTCCTGATATACAAATCCGACAGTGCAAACGTAAACAACCTCTTTAGGGTTGTTACAATGATCAACCTTAACGGAAATCAAGAAAATCCAGGCGTTTTCAACCCTGTTGACCTGTCTGAATTTATAGGGTTCATTATTCACTCCGATATAGGAGGCCGTTTCATCTCAATTAACCTTTACGATGGCAAGCTGTTTCACAAGCTTGACTTGGCAACTCCTGATCATAAAAACCAAGCTTTGTTATATAAACTCCATTTCTACTCGATGGTCAAAACAAAAAGTGAAACCACCAGCGAAGAAGGTAATTACATGGATGGAGGTGAGCTCGAAGGGGCATATTGTATAGCGGACAGAGACGAAAATGACCCTCCGCAGGACAATGAAGATGCTGATTGGTTAGATTTGGATGGGGGTGGGCCAGACAATATGGATGATCCCTCGGGAGGTGGTAGTTCCGGAGACCAACAAGGAGAATTAACGCTTACCGTTGCTCTGGGAGCTACAAGCGGAGGACATGCAACCGGTTCCGGAAGCTATCCATGGGGGGAAACGGTATCAATACAGGCAATTCCTGACCTGGGTTGCAGGTTCATTCAATGGACAGGAGACCTGGTAAGCTTTGGAAGCAACCCGGCTTTCAGCTTACAACTGTTTATTAGCATCTCGGCTATGGCAGTATTCCACAGGGATCAACCATGCAGGGATGCAAATACAGCAGACCCGCTTATGAACATGGCCCTGCAGGGTACTCCGCTAAACCCGATTAACGGCGGAAGATTTGAAGCTTTGAGGGTAAGGACAAATAAGGAGGGCGTCCGCGAAACTTACCAGCATCAGGGGCTGGACCTGAGGGTAGAACACGATACTCCCTCTTATTCCATCTATGGTGGAACCGTAATAGGAATAAGGAATACATTCGACCCCAATGTGCCATGGAATAAGTATAGGGAAGTGTATGGCTATTTGAAACCAAATATATACTCTGCTGGAAATATGATTACGATACGTTCCTATGTCGACGGGAATACAATCGACATTGTATACATGCATCTGGACAGCGTGAACGGGAACCTGTCCATTGGAAGTACGATTGAACCGGGCACAATTATTGGTGTGGGTGGAAGTACAGGGGCGGCAAATAGCTCCTCGAGCGGAGGACCGCACCTGCACCTGTATGTATACAAAAACGGGGTGAAAAAAGACGTGGAGGATTACCTTTATACCAAATTCGACGCCAATGCCAATGTTACAAGATCTTGCAATAACTAAACACTAAATAATCATGAAAAAAACATTATTCTTAATCGCTGCCTTATTTGTTTCGGCAACTTTGTTTGCACAACATGACACTATAAAGGTAAATGGGCTAATCCTGGGAGGCTCATATACCGAAGCGCAAATAATTGATAGTCTGGGAGTCCCTTCAACAATCGGTGAAAATGACCCAAACTTTGAGGGGTGGATAACATACCGATACATCGATAGCTTTACCGGGCTCTTTAACGACTTCCTATTTATCTATGGCTCGCTTCAAAGCTTTACCATAAGGGGCAAGGACTTCAAGTTGAACAACTTCCTTGAAGTAGGGATGGATGTATCAGCCGTATCACAAATGGGGGGCATCGTATTCGGAGTAGAACTAGACCTCTTTTGTTGGGCCCCAAGTGAAGAATACAAGAGGATAGGCTATGTCACCATTTTCATTGATACCGCCACTCAAAAAATCAAACTTATTGGTGCAGACACTACTAGCGATGTGATGTGATAACAGGGCAATGTAATAACTAAAATGCTCTGTCATCACAAAATCACATGGTGGTCAGCTACACAAAGAAGGGGATTTCAAAAAAAACTTCCCCTTCTTTTTTTTGTTCATTTTTCGCAACCCCTTGCCCAAAGCCACCTCTAACCACCATTTGTGCTTTTACTTAGTCGGCCATTAAAAAGCATTCAATCGTCTATAATACAGTATAATAGTAAATATTTTTCTTGGTTAATTTTGCAAGTTTTCGTAAATTTGAGATATAAATCTTGCAGAAAATTATACTGGCAAAACAACAGGACCGGTCAAAACATTCATTGTTCTTTTCACTGGAGAGCACATTGAATCATAAGCACCCGCTATTCATTCTGTCCAATAAAATTGATTGGGAGATGTTTGAAAGAGAGTTCTTACCCTTGTATTGTCCCGATAATTGGCGTCCGGCGAAACCTATTCGTCTGATGGTGGGGTTATTGATCCTGAAACATGTTCGCGATCTCTCTGACGGAAGCGTGGTAGAACGAAGAATATCACCTTTCCCACGGATTATAAACTGGCAAAGAAAATTATCAAGAGGTGCTGGAAGATAGCCGATAGGAATGGTTTGGAGTTGCGCCAAAGTTACAGGCGAATCCTAAAAGATCTTTCCTGCGACCAACGCTTCCGCTACACAAAATTCTGGACAGTGCCTCAAGTGTCAGAAAAAGTCTTGACTATTACATTTTTATATTTGGATTTAGTCCTGTGTCTGATGTATAAATGAGTTGTCCGGGTTTATCTGATGTTTACCGTCAATCTCCTCCAATTTAAATGTTGAACCTATTTTCATGTCTTCTTTTAAGTTGGACATACTTGCCTGACTGTTCATTTTCATCTGTTTTCTGATGTAGGCAGGTTGATTTTCCAATTCCTTAATGTTGTCGCCCTCTTCAATAATCAGAGCAGGTTTAACTCGTTTTTCACTTCTGTCGTCCTCTTGCGGTGACTCAGAATTTTTAATTCTGGTTTTTAAGGGAGTTATGGGCTCTCTTTGAACACCTGTGGCTTGTTGATAAAAATCTGAACCGCTTTTGGTATCTTGTAAGGAGAACTGTTCGGGCAGCACGCTGTCACTTCCGAGTACTACAGATTCTACGAGTTTATCTCCATCAGACGATATTTGAGGCAGTGAGTTCATGTCAAATCCTGTTGCTACAACTGTTACGCTGATGGATTCACCCATGCTTTCATTACAAACTACACCTCTCTTAAAGTGTTCAGGATGGTTGCCGGTATATTCTTTTACATAGTCCATTATCTGTGACAGCTCTGCCATAGTAAGTCCCTTTTCTCTTCCAGAAGTGATATTTACCAGTACATTTTTTGCTGTTGTTAGATCACAATCGTTGAGCAAAGGTGATGAGAATGCTTCTTCTACAGCTCGTACTGCTCTGTTTTCTCCTTCTGCAGACCCGCTTCCCATCAGAGCCATTCCACTATTACTCATTACCATTCTGACATCTGCAAAGTCAACATTTATAAAGCCAGGTCTGGTGATTATCTCTGCTATACCTTTTACGGCAGTGCTTAAAACTGTATCTGCCTTTGGAAACGCATCAAAAATAGTTAGGTCGCCGAAAATACTGTATAACTTTTGATTGTCAATGATTAGCAGGCAATCTACGTATTTTTCCAGTTCTCTAATACCTAATATGGCTCTTTTCATGAATTCCACTCCTTCATCCCTGAATGGGAGAGTAACAACGGCAACAGTCAGGATGCCCATTTCTTTAGCTACTTTTGCTATAACAGGAGTGGCACCAGTCCCGGTTCCGCCTCCCATACCAGCAGTAAGAAAAATCATCTCTGTCATTCCCTCCAGTTTTTCTCTAATTTGATCAATAGATTCTTCTGCTGCTTTCCTTCCCTGTTCTGGGTTACAGCCTGCACCGAGCCCTCGTGTCACAACATTTCCCAACTGAAGTTTTTCTGTTACAGGGCTGATGGCAAGGGATTGAGTGTCAGTATTGCAAATCATGAAATCGACATTTTTAATGCCTTGACGAAACATTTCGCTCACGGCATTACAACCTCCACCTCCTACACCAATAACCTTAATTATAGAGTTGTCTGATTCCCAATCTATCGGTATGTATTCTTTCATAATTAAGCTTCGTTTGAACTGTTAAATATGTCACCAATCATTATCTCTCCAAAAGATTTCATAAAACTTCTTTTTTTATGTGGTTTTTCTGACTTATCTTTTTTATCGTCATTTTTTGTTTGAGGTGAGACTGCCACCTCTTCTTCAGGAAATAGTTCATCGCTATACGCAGCAGAAACAGCGATTGAACTTTTTTTCATTTCTTCGAGTTCAAATCCATGGATAATCAATCCTACAGCAGTTGAAGATCCTGGTTTAAATGTTCCTTCGCAACCATCAAAAACAACACTTGGGTCTGGAGATGCGATTCTTGCATCCAAACCTGTCTTAAGCGAGACAAAATCACGAAGATCTTTGAGTTGAGAAGAACCACCGGTAATTACAATCCCGGCGTGAAGTTTATCCTGGTATCCTGAATTTTCAATTTCGTACATTATTGCCTCAATAATTTCTTCTACTCTCGCTTCAATAATGCCGGCTATAACTTTAAAAGCGACCTCTCTCGAATCACGCCCACCAAGACCTGGTATTATTACAGTCTTATTATCCGGAGCACGGTCACTGTAGCAAGAACCATATTGGATCTTCATCTGTTCAGCATTTCGGAGAGATACGCCACATCCTTGACGGAGGTCTTCAGTAATGGAATTCCCGCCGAAAGGTATTACTGCAGTATGCCTGATAATGTTATCCTGTATTATAAGAAGGTCTGTTGTCCCTCCTCCCATGTCAACCATTGCAACACCAAGTTCCATTTCGTCTTCTGTGAGAACTGCCTTGGCCGATGCGACCGGTTCCAGGATTATATCTTTTAACTTTAAGCCTGCTCTTTCGATAACAATTTTACTGTGCTCAAAGGAATTGGTCTTGCCTATAAAAAGCTTGTAATCTCCTTCAATACGAGTCCCAGTCATGCCTACTGCCTCTTTTACACCAACATTGTCGTCGACATTATATGATTGAGGAATAACATGAAGAATTTTTTCTCCAGCGTTGACTCTTGAATTGAACATTTCTCTCTCCATCTCTTCGACTTCCCTGTTTGTAATCCATTCTGATGACCGGCTTCTGTTCCTGCTGATTCTTGCCGAGTTACATTTTATATTCTGCCCTGCTATACCGACGTATACTTCACTAATTTCAATGCCCTCTGCTCTTATTTCTTCGAGAGTCGGTTTAAGAGATTCCAGAACGTTTTGAATATTGACAACTTCACCACGCATTACCCCTTTTGAAGGGGCTTCTTTCAATGCCACAATCCTGTAACCGGATTCACTTTTTTCACCTACAACAGAGACGACCTTTGTTGTCCCAAGGTCTACGGCTGCGACAAGTTTTTTCATATCTCAATGTTTTTATTTGTTTTTTTACATACTATCTGTTTGTCAAACTGAAGGTTAATTTTGCAGTATTTCTCCGGACCGACGTTTGGAAGTATATCCTTATAAAAGGCATACAATTTTTTGAACTTATATTCTATCTTGTCCATATTTCCAAATATTATTTCAAAATCTCCATCACGGGGGATGAAGCTTAAAATACCTCTGCTGTCAACATATATCTGTTCAATTAATGCATCCCAGGATTCGTTTTTTAAGATATATAAACATAAATCCTTAAGAGAATTAGCCCACTGTTCGTTGTTTTTGACATATCCGTTGTATTTTGGAGGAATTTCAAGCGGAATCTCTCCAGATACAACAGGAACAAAAGGGGAGAATCCTTTTATTAATGGAAATACATAAGCGTTTTCATCCATGTAAAAACCTCCATTTTCTGTCTGAAGTCTGAGAATCGGTTTTCTTTGTAAAATTATAACTCTCAAAATACCGTCTCTCGTATAGCTTACTTCAGATTTTTTGACGGCAGTTCTTTTATTTAGAAGTTGTTCTATCTGGTAATTGTTAATATGGCGTAACTTGCTCTCTCCTGGAGTTATACCATTATCGACGATCAAATCTGCAATCTCTGTTTTTGAAACGAATCTTATCTCGGCACTGTCAAGTATTACAACTTTTATTTGATGGCACATTTCGTGCATTTTGCCCTCTTTTGTTATTTTAGATGAGAAGATGAAATAGCAACAAAGTACTCCGGTCAGAAGCAGATAAAGAATAATTATGAGAGTTTTTTTTAGCATTTTGATTTTGCAGAAACTAATTGTGTTATTGGATTTACGAAACGGTCAATGTCTCCTGCGCCGAATGTGACTAAAACATCTATATCTATCTTTGCCAAGTAGTTTATTAGTTCTTCCTTGTGCAACATTATTTTACTGTCGAGGCTGACGTTTTTATATATTATTTCGGATGTTACTCCTTCTATTGGTTCTTCTCTTGCAGGATAAATGTCGAGCAGAATTAGTTCATCCAGAAGACTGAGACTTTTTGCAAATTCTTCCGCAAAGTCCCTTGTTCTTGTATAGAGATGCGGCTGGAAAATTCCTGTAATCTTTCTTCCAGCAAAGATTTCTCTCAAAGAGCTTATTGCAGAAGATAATTCTTTTGGATGGTGAGCATAATCGTCGACATAGGAACATTTTTCGTTCTTTACTCTTATGTCAAGTCTACGTTCAACTCCTGCAAACGTTTTGAGACTGTTTTTTAAATCTTCGGGGGAGATGCCCTCGAGAAGAGCAATCGAAGAGGCGGCAATGGAATTTTCAATGTTTATCCATCCTGGTATTCCTACAGTGCAATTTTTTATAACGCCACCAGGATAGTTAAGATCAAAATTAAAAAAGCCATCTTCCAATACTTTGATTGACGACGCATAGAAATCGCAGGGAATGTCATAGGAATATTCATATACTCTCTCTGCTTTTACAGAGCTGAGGTCTATGTCAGTGCCTTTTTTGACGATAAGTGCTCCGTCGGGCTTAACTTGTGAAGCAAATTCTAAAAAAGCCTCCTTTATTTTGTTATGGGTACTGTAAATATCGAGATGATCGGCATCTGTCGAAGTTATGACTGCCATTTCAGGATAAAGTTGTAAAAAAGAGCGATCAAATTCATCTGCCTCTGCAACAAGGTAATCTCTTTTGTCAAGAAGAAGATTGGAGTGATAATTTTTTGAGATGCCTCCTAAAAATGCAGTACAGCCCTTGCCTGATTGGGTTAAAATATGAGCCAGTAATGTGGAAGTAGTAGTTTTACCGTGAGTGCCCGATATTGCAAGGCAGCGTTTTTGAGACGCAATATTTCCGAGTGCCCGTGAACGTTTTACGATGTTATATCCGTTTTTCAGAAAATACTGATACTCGCTGTGATTGTCAGGTATGGCAGGAGTATAAATCACTAACGTTTTCTCCTTGTAACTTGTGAACTCAGGTGGGATTAGTGCAATATCGTCTTCATAATGAATTCTGATTCCCTCTTTTTCAAGTTCTGAAGTAAGTTTGCTGGGGGTGCGATCATATCCGGCAACAATTGCCCCTGCGTGGTTGTAATACCTTGCGAGAGCGCTCATGCCTATTCCTCCTATTCCTATTAAATATACAAAGTTCATTTCTCTGCCAGTTTAAGTACCTCACGGGCAATAATTTCAGCTGAATTTCTTATAGCCATTCCGGATATTCGAGTCTCGAGCTCTTTTCTTTTATTTTCATCTTCTGCCAGATCCACGGCCGCCTTAAATGCTTTTTCTACAGCTTCATCGTCAGGAATCATTATAGCGGCATTCTTTCTGACTAGAGCCATTGCATTGTGAGTCTGATGGTCTTTAACAACATTTGGAGATGGTATCAGCACCGATGCCTTGCCGGCTACTGCCAATTCTGAGATTGTTCCCGCTCCTGCTCTTGAAATTACTACATCTGCTATTGCATATGCATAATCCATTCTCTTGATAAATTCAAATGCTTTAACATTTGGTTTTGGATTGGCACTTATAAAGTCACGTATCTCATTTTTATAAAAACTTCCATATTGCCATATTAGCTGAATATTTTCCTGAGTGCCTTTTCTTATCCATTCTTTTGCACAATTATTCAGGGTGCTGGCGCCAAGACTACCTCCAATAATAAGAATTGTTTTCTTTTGAGGGTCCAGTTCAAAATATCGATAAGCTTCTTCTTTTTGTTGTGGGTTTATGAGAACTATCCCTTCACGAACCGGATTCCCGGTGAGAATTATTTTCTCAGCTTTAAAAAACTTTTCCATTCCTTCATAGGCTACGCATATTTTTTTGGCTTTTTTTCCAAGAATCCGGTTGGTAAGGCCTGCATAGGAGTTTTGTTCCTGTATCAGGATAGGAATATTCATTCTACTTGCCATCCAGAGTACCGGACCACTCGCATATCCTCCTACTCCCACTGCTACGTCCGGATCAAAGTCGTAAACTATTTTTCTTGCCTGACAAAGACTTTTAAAAATTTTAAAAGGCAATTTTAGATTTTCGACAGACAACTCCCTTTTGAGACCTGCAACTGGAAGGCCGACAATCTTATAGCCTGCTGCAGGTACTTTTTCCATCTCCATTCTTCCGAGTGCACCAACAAAAAGAATCTCACACTCAGGATCAATCTTTTTAAGACTGTTGGCGATGGAGATGGCAGGAAATATATGACCCCCTGTTCCCCCTCCACTAATTATAATTCTCTTCTCCGACATTTACTTCAATTTTTTTTGTGTTATTTTCTTTGGTTATCTCAATAGTTCTGCTTATAGAGAGAATTATTCCAAAAGCTCCACCCATAATAATAATAGATGTTCCTCCAAGGCTTACTAATGGTAAAGTATGACCCGTTACCGGGATCAGAGTAACATTTACCATCATATGCAATAGTGCCTGAAATGTTATCATAAGGCCAAGGCCAATGACAACTATCCGCGAGAATGGTTTCGTACAGGAATAGGCGAGAGTCATACATCTGAACAGCAGCCACAGATAAAGCATAAGTACAATAACACCTCCTATCAGACCATATTCCTCGACTATTATTGCATATATGAAATCGGAGTAAGGGTGAGGCAATACATATCTTTGAGTACTTTTTCCCGGCCCTTTACCTATTATCCCTGCTGAAGAGACGGCCACTTTAGCCATTCTTTTTTGAAATGTGCTGTTTTCCAGTTCTTTTCTGTCTTCTGGTGAGAGGTTTTTATTGTTTAGTTGTTCCGTATCATTGTTTTTTATACGGCTGATTGCTGTATCTATGCGTCCGAATATCCCAAAGCTGAAGTGGAGTAATAGAATCAGAATTAGTCCGGCACCAATTATACCTGCACTTTTAAGGAGATGACTTCTTTTTACATCAGATATATAAAGAATCAGACAGCATATAAATGCCAGCAACAGTGCCTGTGAGGCACTTCCCCATAGTATTAACACAAGTACTATTGAGACAGGTACCAGTATTAGAAGCGTGAATTTTTTAAATGTCTCTAAATTATTTTTTTCTACTATTTTGGCAATGTAGAGTATTGTACATATTTTAGCTATTTCGGAGGGCTGAAAAGATAAGCCGAATATTTCAATCCACCTGCTGGCGCTGTTGATGCTTTTTCCGACAAAAATTGTTGCAATTAATAATCCAATGCTTACTAGCATAAGAATATTTGCAAAGCTTCTGTAATATTTAAGAGGTATTTTATAACAAATGTACAGAGCTGTCAATCCCAAAACAATTGATGAAAGTTGACGAAGAAGTATGTCAAAGGTGGTTTTACCCTCTCTTAACGCCAGAGAGCAGCTTGATGAGTATACAGCTGCAAGTGATGTAAGAGAAAGTAACAGTACTACTGTCCATATTACTTTGTCGCCTCTCAGACGGTAAATTATTGGATTGGGCTCACTCATTTTAAAGTTTTTTAACTGCTTCCTTAAATAATCTTCCTCTTTCCTCGTAATTTTTGAATAAATCAAAGCTTGCACATGCAGGCGAAAGCAATACTGTTTCACCTGGTTGTGCTATGTTATATGCAATCTTCACAGCTTCTTCGGCAGAATTTGTATCATACATTTCTTCAACTAGATTGCCAAATACATTGTGTAGCTTTGTATTGTCAGCGCCAAGACATATAATTGCCCTAACCTTTTCTTTTACCAGGTCAAACAGAGGAGTATAATCATTCCCCTTATCCTTGCCTCCAGCAATCCATATTACAGGGGTTGTCATACTTTCAAGTGCATACCATGTTGAATTGACATTGGTGGCTTTAGAGTCATTTATGTATAGCACATTTTTAACCTTCAGCACTTTCTCAAGTCTGTGCTCAACTCCTTTAAAAGAGGAAAGGCTTTGGCGAAGTACTTCGTTTCTGATATTAAGTACTTTGCCTGTTATTGCCGCTGCCATGGAGTTGTAAATATTATGTTTCCCCTGAAGTGAAAGCTCGTTGAGGAACATATTATACTCATCATCTTTATATCTGACTTTAATCTGTTCTTCTTCAATAAATGCACCCTCATCAAATTTCTCTTTTTGACTGAACGGCAGTTGTTTTGCCTTGAGAACAATCTCGTTTAGATGGGATATGCTTATCTCATCATCCGCACAAAAAATAAAGCAGTCGCTTTCGGACATATTTTGAGTTATTCTGAATTTTGATTTAATATATTTCTCCATTTGATTGTCATATCTGTCAAGATGATCTGGAGTGATATTGAGCAATACAGCTATATCAGCCTTGAAGTCATACATTCCATCCAGCTGGAAGCTGCTAAGTTCGAGTACATAATAGTCATAATCCTGTGTTGCGACTTGATATGCATAGGATTGTCCGATATTACCTGCAAGGCCTACGTTCAGACCTGCATTTTTCATTAAAAAATATATTATTGAGGTAGTGGTAGTTTTACCGTTGCTGCCTGTGATACAGATTTTTTTTGCTCTATCGTATCTTCCTGCAAACTCTATTTCTGAAATTACAGGTATACCTTTAACTTTTATGTCTTCGATAATAGGCGCCGAATCAGGGATGCCTGGACTTTTTATAACTTCGTCTGCTTTCAGAATAAGTTCGCGAGTATGTCTTCCTTCCTCATAATCTATTTTCCATCTTTCAAGTGATTCTTTTGCCTCCTGTGAAAGCATGCCGTTGTCTGAAAGAAATGTTTCATGTCCTTTTATCTTAGCAAGGACAGCAGCTCCAACGCCGCTTTCGCCTCCTCCCAATATGACTACTCTTGACATATTATCTTATTTTTAATGTTATTAATGTAAATACAGCAAGTAAAATGGCTATTATCCAAAATCTTGTTACAATCTTTGCTTCAGGAATTATTCTTTTTGGGATACGTATTAACGCATCTCCGTCAATTTTCTGAAAATGATGGTGAAGAGGAGTCATTCTGAATACTCTTCTTCCTGCTCCATATTTTATTCTTGTATACTTAAAATAAGATGTTTGGATAATCACGGAAAGACTTTCTGCCAGCAGAATGCCACAGAAGATGGGAATAAGCAGTTCCTTTTTTATAACAATGGCAGAAACAGCAATTATTCCTCCGATTGCAAGGCTTCCTGTATCACCCATAAAGACCTGGGCAGGGTAGGAGTTGTACCATAAAAAACCTATTAGAGCTCCTATAAATGCGGCAAGTACTATTACAAGTTCTCCCGTATATGGGATATACATAATATTCAGATAGTTTGAATAGATAATATTACCAGATACATATGCGAGCACTCCAAGTGTCGCCACCTCTATTGCCGATATACCTGTGGCAAGGCCATCAAGTCCGTCGGTTAGGTTTGTACTGTTTGACACAGCTGTAACAACAAATATGATAACTGCTATATATATTATCCATCCTGCAAGTTCTTCCCATTTCCCTCCAACCGGAGAGAGCCAGGAGTAGTCAAATTCATTTCCTTTGAAGAATGGTATGGTAGTTTTTGTACTTTTTTCTTCCTTAAAAAATGTGATTTTATCGGAGAATCCTTGTTGTGAAACTATTTCAGGGCGTGCTTCACTACCTCTTTGAGAAGAAGGTACTCTTATCACTGCCTGATCGCTAAAATACAGTGTCAGTCCTACAACTAAACCAAGAGAGACTTGACCTATAATTTTAAATTTACCGGATAGACCCTGCTTGTTTTTCTTAAATACCTTAATATAATCATCGATAAAACCGACAAATCCCAACCATAGGGCTGTGATAATCATAAGGATCACATAAACATTTGTAAGATCGGCAAGAAGAAGAGTTGGAACAAGAAACGAAATCAGAATAATTATCCCACCCATGGTAGGAGAATTTTTTTTCTGTTGTTCACCTTCCAGGCCAAGTTCCCTGATGGTCTCTCCTATTTGTTTTTTTGTAAGGGTTTTAATAATTTTTTTCCCAACGAACAGTGCTATCAGAAGAGATAATATTGAGGCAGAAATAGCCCTGAAGGAGATGTACTTAAAAAGTCCCATTCCGGGGAAATCAATTTTTCCGTTTAAATATTCAAATAGATTATAAAGCATCTCCTGTTATTATTTTATAATTGGTTAAAAGTTTCTGCTATTATCTCCTTATCGTCAAAGTGATGCTTTTCACCCTTTACATCCTGGTAGTCTTCGTGACCTTTGCCTGCAACGAGAATAACTTCTCCAGGTAAGGCAGTAATTATTGCGGTTCTAATTGCTTCTTTACGGTCTGTTATAAAAATTGTCTTTGACAAATCATTGTGGTTAAAGCCATTTTTAATCTCTTTAATTATTTCATCCGGGTCTTCAAAACGTGGATTGTCGGAAGTTACAATGATTCTATCTGAATATTTGGCTGCAATTTCGGCCATTTCAGGTCTTTTGCTTCTGTCACGGTTACCTCCACATCCGAAAACGGTTGTGAGTTTCTTACCTCTGGCTGTCTCGCGAAGAGTCTTCAGTACATTTTCAAGTGCGTCAGGTGTATGTGCATAGTCAACTATAGCAGTAATGTCGTTTTTGCCTTTAAGATATTCTAACCTGCCTGCTACTGATGTCATATTGCTTAGCTTAAGCAGCACTTCTTCCTTGTTAGCTCCCAATATCACTGCAGTAGCATATACTGCCAGAATATTATATGCATTGTGTTCACCTATAAATCTTGTCCATACTTCTCGATTGTCAATATTTAACAACATCCCGTCCATGCTTTTTTCAATTATTCTGCAATTAAAATTTGCAGGAGAGTGGCATGAGTAGGTATATTTTTTTGCAGATGTGTTCTGCAGCATAACCATTCCGTTCTTGTCGTCAATATTGACAAGCGCAAAAGCAGTAGAAGGCAGATTGTCGAACAAACTTTTCTTGACTCTGATATACTCTTCTAAGGTCTTGTGATAATCAAGATGGTCGTGTGTAATATTTGAGAAGATAGCTCCTGTAAAATGAAGTCCTGCGACTCTTTTCTGGTCGAGAGAATGTGAACTTACCTCCATAAAACAGAATTCACATCCACATTCAGCCATTTGTGAAAGAAGCTCGTTTATTTCAATTGGATCGGGAGTTGTATGTGTTGCACCGACTTGCTTGTCTACTACGAAATTAGCAATTGTAGAGAGCAAACCACATTTGTAGCCGAGTTCTGTAAATAATCTGTAAAGCAATGTAACTGTGGTCGTTTTTCCATTGGTGCCTGTTATTCCAATAAGTTTTAAACTTTCGGAGGGATTACCATAAAAGTTTGATGCTATAATGCTTAGAGCAAGATGGCTGTCATCTACTTGTATTATTGTTGCAGGTAATTGTTCTTCAGGTATCTTTTCACAAACAATAGCAGTGGCTCCTGCTTCGACTGCCTGCCGGATAAAGTCGTGACCGTCTGAAGTGACACCTTTGAATGCGACAAAGAGAGCACCTTTGCCAACTTTACGTGAATCAAAACATACAGTTTTTATGTCGATTTCCTCGTTACCTATTATCTGCAACACTTTGCATTTTGAGAGTATCTTCAGAAGTTTCATATTTATCTGATAATTGTAAATAGATATATCCTTTGTTGTCGCTATTATTCCCAGGGAAGAAATTTTGTGCAACCACTCTTCCCTTTCCGCTAAATTTTACATTATATCCTTGGTTTTCCAGGATATAGATTGCATCACGTATTCCCATTCCGGTTACTTGAGGTATGGAGTCACATTTCATTGACTCTTCGAGTTGAGTAATTATCTTAGTCTTTTTCAATGAAATGTTGCCGTTGCCTTTCACTGGTTCGTTCCATTCTGGTGAAGCAACATATATCTTATCTGAAATTTTCTTAAAGACTGGAGCCGCCCAGCCACCACCGTAAAAATTACCTTTTGTTCTTCCTGTGTATAAAACAACTATAGCAGAGTATTTTGGGTTGTTTGACGGGAAAAATCCTGCGAAAGATGCCTGATGTCTTCTATATCCTTCCCTGTCAGTATATCCCGAACCGTTAAAAGCTATTCTCGCTGTCCCTGTTTTGCCTGAGATACTATAACGCTTGTCGTTTAAAGCTTTGGCTGTTCCCTCTTCAACAACACTCCTAAGTGCTTTGTGAACAGTTTCTATGGTAGATTTTGAACAAATTGCACCACTCAATTCAACAGGCTCAAATTTTTTTTCTATTACTCCGTTTCTTTGAATATTATCTACAAAATATGGTTTCATCATTTTGCCTCCGTTAGCTATAGCATTGTAGAAGGCTAAAGTGTGCATGGGAGTCAGCAGAGTTGCATAACCTATTCCCATGAGAGGAAGTGTAAGTTTTGACCAAGATACGTCTCCTGGTGAATATATAACAGCTCTTGCCTCTCCTTTGATATCCAAATTAAATTTTTCATTGACCTTCATGTTGTTGATTCTTTCAACAAAGTGTTTCTCGTTGTTGGCATAAAATTCAACTGTAAGTTTGGCAAATGCCACATTTGACGATTTTTCAAATGCTTTTAAAACGTTGATTTGGCCATATCCTCCGGCAGTAACATCCGAAATAGTATGTCCGGCATAAGTCCATTTGCCATTTCCTGCATCGACAGGAGTTTCAAGAGTCACATACCCATCTTCTATAAGAGAGACAAGGGTGACAAGTTTAAAAGTAGATCCCGGTTCTGTAGCCTGGCCAATTGCATAGTTGAAAACCTCATCAAAATTTCCATTGCTGTCCTTTCTCATGTTTGCAATTGCTCTGACAGCACCGGTCTGTATCTCCATAACAATAGCAGTTGCCCCTTCGAACTGGTCAGAAAGAGAAAGCTGTTCTTTAAGAGCTGCTTCTGCTGCTTCTTGGATGTCTATGTCGAGTGTAGTCTGAACATCATATCCGTCCTGAGGTGGTATAATTTTATCGATGTCAACGGGCTTCCACTGGTTTCTGAGAACTCTCTGAACTACTTGTCTACCTGGTGTTCCTTTGAGGTAATAATCAAAACTCTCCTCGATTCCCACACCCTGTCCATTAGAGTTAATAAATCCTATTGTGCGGTATGCCAGTCTTCCATACGGGTTATTTCTTTTGTTTTTTTGTTCATAGATGAAGCCTCCCTTAAGTGAACCGAGTTTGAAAAGAGGGAAATTTTTAATTGTTACAAGTTCAGAGTGATCGACCAGTCTGTTGCCAAGCGATATGTCCCTGTCTTTTATTGCTCTTGCATTTTCAATTCTTTTTTTGTACCAAGCTGCAGTATTGTCTCCAAAAAAATTGCTAAGTGCAATTGCCAATGAATCTTTAAATTTATCAAACACAGCCTGTTCTGGTGCAACACAATCCATTTTAATTTTGTAGTATGGAACAGAGGCAGAGAGTATTCTACCATCACATGCCAGAATGCTTCCACGGTTGGCTTCAATTTCTTCTACTCTAAATGTTTTAACTTCGTTACTGAGATCTTCAGAGGCTACAAACTGCAAATACACAATTCTTGCAATAATCGCAATGCCGATTAACACAAAAAGTGCGTATACTACAAAAGCTCTATTCATCTCTGTTTTCATACTATCTCTCAATGATTACACGTTTAGGAGGCTCTGTAGGATTTTTTAGTTTTGAATTATATTCAACAAGTCTTTTTTCAATCTCGAGTCGCTTGCTTTGATACAGCAGTTTGGCAGTTTTACCTGTATAGTCGGCCTTAAGGTCTTTAATTATGCCCAAATTGCGTCTCTCTTTTATCTGACTGTTTTCAAAGCCATAGCTCATTCCAATATACACCAAAATGAGAAAGAATATATAGATCACAAAATAGGCATGTTTAAAGATGCCTGTTTTGACCAGCCACATTCCTCCGGCAATATCATCTATGATCTGTTTGACTTTCATCAGTTATTTACATTTTCTCTCCAACTCTAAGTTTCGCACTTCTTGCTCTTGCATTTGATGCAACTTCAGTTTCGGATGGTATGATTGGTTTCTTTGTTATTACTTTAAAAGGTGAAAGAATATTGCCAAAAAAGTCTCTTTCAGATAACCCGCTAATATTCCCGCTTTTAAGAAAATTTTTGACCATTCTGTCTTCAAGAGAATGATAGGTAATTATCACTACTCTTCCTCCTTTTTTGAGAGAGAACAGTGCTCCGTGAAGAAATCCCTCAAGTGCTCTCATTTCACCGTTAACCTCAATTCTTAGTGCCTGATATATTTTAGCCAAGTATTTATATTCGTTAAATCTTGGTATTAATGGTTCTATTGCTTTGTTTAGATCGGTTGTAGTCATTATTGTATTTTCAGCTCTGTATTTGCAGATAAGATTAGCAACCTTCTTGCTGTTTTCAACTTCGCCATAATCGGCAAAAAGAGTTTCCATTTCTTCTTCTGAATATGCATTTACCACATCTGCCGCTGTTAACTTTGAATTACTGCTCATTCTCATATCGAGAGGTGCATCATATCTGAACGAAAAACCTCTTTCTCCTGTGTCAAACTGATGTGATGATACACCCAAATCACAAATTATTCCGTCAACATACTCATAACCTTCTAATCTTATGAAATTTCTTATAAATCTAAAATTGTTGTTTATTAATGTTAATCTATAGTCGTCTGGAGCATTTTTAAGAGCTTCCTCATCTCGATCAAAAGCAATAAGCCTGGATTTCTTATCCATCCTCGAAAGGATCTCTCTGCTGTGTCCTCCTCCTCCGAATGTGGCATCTACATATACACCCCCAGGCGATATTGCAAGGGCTGACACACTTTCGTCAAGCAGGACAGGTGTATGATAATCACTCATGATGTAGTGCCTCCTTATCCTAATATCTTTTCCAGTAATGAAAGATAGTCGTTGTCAGATAATTTAGAGTTCTGGTATTTTTCGCTGGCCCAAACTTCGATTTTGTTGCCTATCCCGACAAAAACCACCTCCTTGACAATTCCTATTTTTTCAAGTAATTTCTTGGGAATGGAGATTCTGCCCATCTTTTCGTCAGGGGTGACAAGTGCTACTTCGCGATTGTATTCACGCCACAAAAGAGCATGTTCCCTGTTATTCATGTTTAATTTGGCACGTATTTTCTCCGATTCTGCGTTCCAGTCCTCAAACGTGAACATTTCGAGGCAGTCCGAAAAGATCTCCTTTCTTACTACAAAGCGCATGTCTCCATCTTTTAGAAAGGATTTGAACGATGATGGTAGAACTAATCTGTTCTTATCGTCCATCTTAACAGTGAATTCCCCGAAAAAGTTAACCATCGAATTTCCAATTTCTTTGTTATGCAAAAATATAAAATCTTTTTACAATATTACCCAAATTTTTACAAACTTTTACACCAAATTACAAACAATTTCCCTGAAATTATTAACTTCGGCCTGAAATAACATAACATGAAACATCCATGACTAAAAAATAAACGCCAAAGGGGATGAAAATATATTGGGATAATTTAGATTTGTATCGAACAAATCTAAATTACTAGGAAATGGAAGAAGTATCCTTTCGTCAAGTTGTATCACGAGGCTGTGGTATAGACGTACACCAGAAAGTAGCAGTGGCTACAATCTCAGGAGAATCACTTCGGACTCAGACCCGCGAGTTTGGTACTACAACAAGTTCTTTGACAGAAATGAAAGAGTGGTTATTGGGCAATGGCATAACGCATGTAGCGATGGAGAGCACAGGGGTTTACTGGAAGCCTGT
>Ga0208198_1000225_pt1 | contig 68581 bp, 70 predicted proteins | sample AD_JPNTR2_MetaG_FD_184446 | JGI IMG/M metagenome (GOLD analysis project Ga0208198, IMG submission 184446) | Active sludge microbial communities of municipal wastewater-treating anaerobic digesters from Japan - AD_JPNTR2_MetaG (SPAdes) (version 2) | ecosystem: Engineered > Bioreactor > Anaerobic...
TTCATCCAGATCCTCAAGGAAGACCCTCATCGCCTTAATCTGAGTCTTGCATGCAATCTTAAATGCAGCTTGTTCTATCTCTCGGAAGGAAATCTCTTTAAAATCACGAATACTGTCCATGACGGAAAGTCAGCACCCCTTTCGAGTTTGCTTCACACTAACTCTTCGAGGGTGAAGGCTCTCCGTCCTTCTTTTCCCAAGTACTCCGCCGCACGTACCTTAATCCCAGAGTTCTATAGAAACTTCTTTGGGTCACTCCCACGGCTCCCCCGTACGGTACTCGGTACTGTACCCACATTAACTTTACTCAGTCCGCGCGCATGTTAAGCGTGCACGTATCGGCCGCGTTGTCACTGGCCCATCCCTAATACAACAGAAAATCTTTCCGTTCCTCCTGAAATCTCCAAGACTCCAGTCGCCATTGTTCCATGAGAGAGTCCGTATCTCCGTCCTTATCAATTACCTTGCGGAGCTTATCCGTGCCGGCAAGGATGTCTATATGAAGCATACCGCGGGATGTCCGCTCAAGAGTCTTTACCCAGCAGAATTGTCTCGGCCAAAGCCTCTTTATAGTCTTAAGAATCACTATACCGGTAGCTATAGGCTCGAAAGCCTCCCTATCTTTAACATGCACCTGCACGCCCTGACACAACAAACCGGCATACTTCGAAAACGTAGGCGCAAAACAACAAGACCTGAAAACACATCCTGAGAGTCCTTCAGAGTTGAGGGCGCCTGCTAATGATTTAGCTTGCATCCAAGGCGCGCCAATAAGTTCAAAAGGCCGGGTAGTGCCGCGCCCTTCAGAGACATTTATCCCCTCAATAAAGCACATCCCCGGAAAGACTGTAGCTGTATCAAGTGTAGGCATGTTAGGTGAAGGCATGACCCATGGCAAGCCGGTTTCATCATACCACGTGTCTCTATTCCAGCCCTGCATCTTAACTACAATGAGATTGCATCTGATTTTCAGTGTTTCATTCGCCCATATGGCAAGCTCCCCTACTGTAAGTCCATGCTGTATGGTAAGCCCTGGAAGACCCAGAAAAGATGTGAATCCTTCTTCAATAATATTTCCGCTCACAACGGTCCCGCCTATCGGATTGGGCCGGTCTAAGACAATGAACTCTTTCCCGTGTTCAGCACATGCCTCCATAGCGAAAACCATCGTAGTTATGTACGAATAAAACCTAACGCCTATGTCTTGGATGTCAAAGATCAGAGCGTCTATTCCTTCTAACATCTCAGCCGTAGGCTTTCTCTCATCCCCATACAAGCTGTATACGGGTAACCCTGTAGAATCGTCACGATACTCAGGAATCTTCAACGCATCTTGAATCTCGCCATGTAGACCATGTTCAGGGCTGAAGAGCGCCATCAGATGAAAATCCCTATGAAGAACATCAAGGGTTCTTTCAAGACTCCCTGTCACGCCTGTGGGGTTCGTGATGAGACCCAGCTTTTTGTTGATAAGATGCTTCCTTTCCTTCCCATCTCGAAGGATCACATCAACACCGGTAGAAACCATGGTATCTTCCTCCTGTCCGGCATCTGGGTTCCCTTGAATTATCCCTTAACAGCCCCGGCAGTCAGTCCCTTGATGAATTGATGTGAAAGAAGAACGTGGAGAACAAGTAATGCTCAAGCAGACCGAGTCTTAGCCACATCTATAGCTTGGCGAACATACCCCTCTGTCTGCTCAAGCGCAAGATGAGCCGATTCCTGAGTTGCGCCTGCTAAACCCATTACAAGCGCAACCTTTACATTGGCGCCTGACTCCTCAAAAAGCCGCGTGCTTTCGTGAAGATTAAGACCGGTCGCCATACTGATAATTCGGATTGCCCTGTTCCTGAGTTTCTTATTTGTGGCATTGAGATCTACCATCAGGTTATCGTATACCTTGCCCAGTTTCACCATAGACGCAGTGGAAATCATGTTTAAGACCAGTTTTTGAGCAGTCCCTGCCTTCATTCTCGTTGAACCTGTCAGAACTTCAGGGCCGGTAATAACCGGGATCATGACATCCACTTCGAAGTCAAGCCCTTCCACCTCAGTGCAGACAATAGCTATGGTGGCGGCATCCAAGCTTCGGGCAGCCCGGAGCGCGCCACGCACATATGGAGTCACACCGCTTGCGGAGATCCCAACTACGACATGATTTGGCATGACTCTTGCGGTAACGTCAGCTTCTCCCAAAGCCTCATCGTCTTCACATTCTTCAACTGCTTGAAAGACCGCGTCTCGTCCGCCTGCAATTATCGCAGAAACCAGCTCAGGATCAACTCCGAAAGTCGGAGGACATTCGGCTGCATCTATAATACCAAGCCTTCCGCTGGTTCCCGCACCAACGTAAAGAACTCGCCCACCTTTTTTCAGTCTGTCTACAATAACATCTACAGCTTGGGCAATTTGGGGAATGGCATCAGCAACAGCATAAGGGACAGTCTTGTCCTCGTCATTGATTACTTGGAGAAGCTGTATGGTATCCATTTTGTCAAGATCCCGAGACCTCGGATTCCTTTGTTCAGTTACAAGAGCTTCGTAGTCAGTCACTGTCATTACCTGTCCTTTCTGTCTACTTGCGCTGCTCATACTTTCATTCTTGAATGAGCTGTCCTTTCAGAATCTGCGAAAGAAAACAATACCATACTGAAGAACGCAGTAGGCAATAGCAAGTTCATCATAACGCACGTAATCTCTCAAATGAGCTGTTCTGACTGCCTGCCAAATATGCCACAACCGGATACTCTATCTTATTTATTCTGCAAAACAGGAAGCTTTCCTTCCATATTCAGAAGGATTTCGAAGAATGTTTTCTTATTGGAGGCAACTACGCCAAAAAAATGGTGCCGGAGGCGGGAATCGAACCCGCACGGGCCGTACGGCCCAAGGGATTTTAAGTCCCTTGCGTCTGCCTATTCCGCCACTCCGGCACTGATCTCATGAAGGAGTATTATACGTATTCAGTTTCCTACTACATTATAGCACCGTAATCCTTGTACAACAACGTGGATTTATCGACTCAGCAACTGATAAACCCATCGCCCAATCGGATTAGTGCCTCTGGCAAGATAATCGGCATAATGGGCATGAAGGCATTTTAGGCCTTTATTGCCTTGGGGAATACCGCCTATCCCGGATTCACAAATAACATCATACCAAGACGGTCGGTAGGCCTCAATCCACTTCAGCTGATCTTCTGTCAAGAGCGTCTGTCGAAAGGTTGCATACGACCTGGAGGCCTCCTTGTATTCCCTCTGCGCTTCGGGATCCTGGGCCAGACGGGCCTCAAGCTCAGTTATCCAACCTTCAGCTTCCAATCGGGACACCGCCCTGACAGCGCCGGGACATGTCAGCCAGAACACAGTGGGAAAAGGCTCAAAAGGCACATCAAGACCATACCTTGCAGACACGACAGGACCGGTGACTATAGTCTCAGGCATCCCTAAAGGACACCGACTTGCGACTTTCAGAAATCCTCTGGGCTTACGTCCTATTTGTCTTTCAATAATCTCTTCATCTCTCATGACTCACCGCAGCCCACATTTTAGAGATACATCCCTGACTCAGCAACAGGCAACCTAATCTGCCTAAACAGTCTCCCAAAAACATCGGTAACAATCTCGCTTCTGAAAGCAGCCAAAATCTCGCAGGCCCTCGCAATCGGACACATGGAAACCGTAGACTTTCTCCCGGAGTCTCACTAAGAGCGCATCTAGAAACATATCCGGAAAGTCACTCCAATTTGCAAGTTACATATAATTCTCAACAAGAACGAGCAAAGTGATTCGGCAGGGCAAACATGCCTCGCTCACACCTAAGAAAAGCCGGTCGCGAAATGCGCCGGCCTTTTCTTTCTCTCAAAATTAACACGCTTCTGAATCAATTATACGGATTTATTGCTTACGAAAACTCATAATTACCAACAACTACTATATCGTACAGGCAAACGATCTGCCAACCAAAGCGAACCGCTTAACGAACGGCTTAACCCCACAGGCAACTGAACTCGAGGCCCATATATAAGCCTAAGCACAAGCCCAATAAATCCGATATCCAACGGGAATCAGTCCAGGCATGAAAACCAAGATTAAAATTACCCGCCTATTCGGGAATATCTGGTGCCACGACCGCCCCGTTTTGAATCCTGACTCTTCTTGAGGTCTGACAGCCGTTCATCACTCTCTTTTAGAAACTTGGACAATTTGTCTTCGAATGATTGACGATTGGCGGATGGCGCCCGTCGGCTACGCATCGGTCGATAATTGGGGTCAGCCTGTTTGATTGAAAGCCCAATCTTGCCACCCTCAATAGATAGAATCTTCACCCTTACAACATCATTTTCATTTAAGTAATCCTTGACATCCTTCACGTAAGTGTCAGCGACTTCGGAAATGTGGACCAACCCTGTCTGACCCCCGGCCAGTTCGACGAAGGCTCCGAAGTGGGTAATCCCAGTGACACGGCCTTCGACGATGCTGCCTACCTCAAGTGACGGCATAACCGGCAAATTCCTCCTCATTAGTTTATCTAGGGTGATACCTCACCCAATTCTTACTTCATTATACTTTGCCTGCATGTCCTCTGTCAACGAAGATTAGACGTTATCCATCCATAGGACCCTTGCTAATGCATTAGTCAATCACGGATCTTTGAAGGATCTGTACCAGGCCTTTCTTCAACTTCCACCGGTTTGTTGGAAGAAGCAGGATCAGTGACAATGAATTGGATCTCACCAGGTTTCACCAAGCCTAATTTTTCTCTGGCCATCTTCTCAACATATTCATTGCTGGACAGATATTCTATCTGTTCGCGTAATTCATTGCACCTCTCTTCCCATACCTCAATCTCCCCTTTAACTACGGATATCTGGTAATTCACCCGGACCAGTTCAAGATAACTCCTGAGATATAGAAAAGCTACGGCAAAGATGAAAAAGCCCACCAATACTTGGCGGACACGTTTCCATGTTATCCAGCCGGCTGCTTGTCCTGTCTCCTTAGTCAGAATCATCTCTCCCACAACCCGGAATGTCGATAATTACTTTATTATCTTCTCCATCACTCTTAGGATTCCTTCCGCGATAAGCTTAACTTGCTCTTGATATTTGCCCACAGCGTCCCCATGCAAGCCGAGGCTTTGCGAAACCCTTTACGCAATCTTGTGTCCGCCCTTTTTAATTTCAAAGCTCCTTCCCTGTAACCCAAGACTATCTTGTTTCGCGCATTTTGCGCATGTTCATAGGCGGAAACTGCACCGCCCACTACATGACGCCCCAGAACCACCCTGTACACACCAAAACCCGAGGCAAATCCAACAAACATATAAAATCTTACCTCTCCCCAGGAATAAGCAAGAAGGAACTTAAAAACCATTGTAGCAGCAAAAAGCCAGAAGATAACGTCACATATGGCAGTAAATGCTCTACCCGGACGCAAGGCCCACCTCGCCACTCGGTATAAGTCAAACAGGGCTCCCATTATCACGCCTGCCAACAGCGTGACAGCAAGCCCTATCAACTGAAACCGGACAGTACCTGTCATTTGAACAGCCGCTCCACAAACCCCTTGGCCTTTTTCCCCATTTCCTCCGCGTACTCAAGCCCTATAACATAGCCTTCAATTATCAGGTTTCCTTGGTCCAAATTGAGTTGCTTGATATGAAAGTCACTACCGTGTAATATCAGCATTCCTGACGTGGTCTCCAGGATTACTTCCCGGTCATCAAAACTCTCCACATTATTTACACCGTCAACAATCACGGATTCACGCTCGGTAATGGTCAACCTGTGTTGGAACGGTGTGGATACACGTTTTCTATCATCTAACATACATGATCCCTCCCAAGACCTGCACTCTGCCAGACTTGTCTGTTAAATGATTATTACTGTGTCCCCCAAAATAGACCTTACCGAACCTGAATACAGTTTTGAGAGCTAAGCCGCTATATCTTTGCGCGCGTGTCTTGTCCTGTGTGGATTCCGGAGGGATGACCGATGCCGACGTGAGCAACCACTTATTGACCCTCTGTCTTCTTAGACTCTTCCCACAGCATGTCCATCTCTTCAAGAGTCATCTCTTCCAAATGTCTGTTGCTCCGTTCCACTTTATTTTCAATGTATTGAAATCTCGCAATGAACTTATCCACAGCTTTTCCCAGGGCAATTTCAGGATCCACTTTCAAAAACCTTGCAACGTTCACCATGGCAAACAGAACATCTCCCACTTCCTCTTCAATAGCGTTAACGTCTTTCGCCAGACGAGCCTCTTTGAGTTCAGCGAGTTCTTCATTTACCTTAGACAATGCGCCTTCTATATCAGGCCAGTCAAACCCTACCCTGGACGCTTTGGCCTGGACCTTGACCGCCCTCATCAGGGCAGGCATAGCGCCTGCCACATTATGGAGGATTGAGACTCGTCCCTCTTCGTCCCCGCTTTCAGCATGCTCCTTCTGCTTAATTCTCTCCCAGTTACGAAGGACTGTTTCACTGTCCTCAGCCTTAACATCGCCGAACACATGAGGATGACGTCTAATCAGCTTTTTCACGATTCCTTCTATGACATCTGCAATATCGAATTTCCCGCACTCCCGAGCAATCTCGGAATGGAATACCACTTGCAGGAGGACATCTCCAAGCTCCTCACAAAGCGCTTCATCATCCTCATCGTCAATTGCCTGAATTACCTCATACGCTTCCTCAATCAAGTAAGTCCTAAGTGACCTATGCGTCTGTTTGCGGTCCCAGGGACACCCGTCCTCTGCCCTCAGCCTGCGCATAATTTCAACCAAATAAGACATATCACGGCGTCCATCCGTTTCCAAAACTATTACCTCCTAAGTAGCCCTAACCTCTCCAGGACCCCTGCGACGCTCTTGCCTCCGGGGAAGACTTCAAGCTCGTGGCGGCCGATGACTCCGGTCACAAGAAGAGTTGCTCCATAAATTATCACTGCAATGACAATAGCTACAAGACATCCAACCGTGTTGCTTGCCGTCGCCGCGTACACCCCGGCATACGCAGCTCTTGAACCGAGCACCATCAGCAGCACACCAAAAATCGGTTTAATCACGCTATTTGGCACATCTATAGAGAATCCCAGCATCCTAACAAGGGTTACGACATTCAGGAGCCCTGCAACAGCAAACGCTGCCACAGTGCCTAAAGCAGCGCCACGTATACCGAAGGCAGGCACCCCGGTAAGAGAGAAACTAACGATAAACTTAGCTACTGCGCCTTTTGCAAGGTTCCTGACAGGAACTCCTACAGCCCCAAGCCCTTGAAGAATCCCAGAGCTGATCTGCTGGAGCGCAAGAAATACCGTTCCAAAGGCCAAAGCCCGCAAAGGAACTGCCACTTCCTGGGGCCATCTGAGCATTAGCGAGAATTCCGGAGCGAAAACAAAAAGTCCCACAGCTGACGGAAGAGCGAAAAGGAATCCAAGTCTTATCGCTTCCTGGGCCCGCATTGACAAGGCAGATCGATCTCCTTTTGCCAAAGCCTCGGAGATAGCAGGCACGGAACTTGTGGCCACAGCTGCAGTAACAAGTGTAGGGAAATACATGAGCGGTTGTGCCATTCCCGTCAACCGTCCGAAAAGCTTAGTAATCTCATCAGGCGAAAACCCTGCATGGCTAAGCCTTAAAGGAACAATGCCGATATCCAAAAACTGCATGAGAGGCATTATCGCAGCTGCCAGCACCACCGGCAAGGAAAGCTCAAATATCTTACGTATGAGAGATGACCTGGACGCCATGTAATTATCTTTAGCTCCGGATTTCCACTGAGAAGCAGACTTAGGCGCTACGTCGCAGTCTTTTAGGGACCATGTCGTCCTCCAGGATCCTCGCTCATGTTCTTGCCTGAGATATGCGATGATTAGAACTAATAAGCCTGCAGTCCCTCCAAATACAGCCCCCAGATTCGCCCCTGCAGCCGCGTATTCCACCCCACGAGGCAGGAATATCCATGCCAGTCCGATCATGACACTGACCCTGACTATTTGTTCTATTACCTGTGAAAGTGCGCTAGGCACCATATTTTGCAACCCTTGAAAGAAACCTCGAAATGCTGAAGCCACTGAAAGAACAAGTACAGCCGGAGAGACTGCAACGATAGCCAGGGCGGCCCTGGGGTCACGCGCAACATATGTAGCGATAGGTTTAGCCGCAAAAGCCAGTCCTAAAGAAAACAAAGCCCCTGTGAAAATTAGGATAACTGTAGCAACTTGCAGAATCGTAAGCGCGCCTCTCCTATTCTTCTGCACGACTTGCTCTGCGACAAGCTTAGATACTGCAACCGGGATCCCTGCAGTGGAAATCACAAGGAAAATGCTATAAACAGGATATGCCATTTGATACAAACCGACACCTTCATCCCCAATCAGGGTCGGGAGGGCAATCCTTGCGACAGCCCCCAAAAAGCGATTGACCAGTCCTGCAGCTGCCAGGATGGCAGCTCCTCTTATCATGGATTTCTTTGTCATGAATTCACGCTCCCAGGCAAATCAGAACCGCCGACAATCAAGGACCTCACAAATCCCACCGGCACGAGATAATTCTACTACACCCGTTCCGGAAAGCAAATAGCAGCAAGCCTTATGCCTGCTGCCATCTCACTCACTGTCTTTTCGGAGCGCACCCGATATTCTCTGACTTCCAAATGTTACTGTTCCATCTGTTTCGCCAGGAAGCCTGCGGCAGTCTCCACCAGCTTCGTCTCGAGATCAGTCATTTTTACGTTTGGCTCCATTGACGAAAGGATAACAGCTCCGATTGGATCCCCTTCTGCAATAATCGGAGCTATCACTTGACTTGAATATTTACATTCCTTACTGTCTTCAATGACCGGACATGTGGCGCAGTATTCTTCAGTCCCAGGCTCATTAATCACGAGAGTCCTACGAGTCTCCATAGCCGTTTCCACAGCAGGAGAGATTCGTCTTTCAAGGAACTGCTTCTTCGGACCTCCGGCCACTGCGATAATCACGTCGCGATCGGCAATGCAGGAAATGTGGCCTGTCGCTTCATACAACGAATCCGCATATTCCTTGGCAAAATCGCCCAACTCCCCAATGGGAGAGTACTTTTTCAATATAACTTCGCCTTCACGGTCAACGAATATCTCTAACGGGTCGCCTTCACGGATCCGTAATGTCCTTCTTATCTCCTTGGGGATAACAACCCTACCCAGATCGTCGATGCGCCTTACAATGCCTGTAGCCTTCAATCGTTATCCCTCCTCTCAGGCCAGACACTCGGGTTCTTGTCTTGGTGTTCTTAGTCGTTTTCTCAAGTGCCATTTTTGATCAGTTCTTCCAAATAACTTCTCTTTTTTATAGCGCACTCGAGGATGGTCTTCTGACTAAACATATGATATCCAATTACACAACAAACATGCAGAAACACCCATGGAATGTAATAGGGAGGAAAGAGCTGATTGAATGCGCAAAGGCTGCCTCACTACGTGCGTTGCACAGCAGCGCCTGCCCAGGATCGCATTAAACTGTCACTGGACGCTTTGCTTCCTGCCACCTTGAGAGTGTTCTCAATAAGATTCAAAAGGGCCTCATCAGCTAAACCTGCACGCCTGATTCTCACAGAGGGGCTCTTGCCGAAATTCACAAGTATTCTCCCTCTGTTTGCCCTAACAACTTCCATTATGCGGTCCTGAGACACCTTGGCTGCAGGGTGCAGTTTAATGACAATACTGTCACGTTCCGTTGTAACAGAGGCGACCTTCATATCCCGAGCCAAGGCCTTGATACGAGCTATACATAGAAGATTTCTGGAAGGCTCAGGCAGATTTCCGAATCTGTCTTCGAGCTCTTCTTCCAGGTCATTCAAGTCTTCCAGAGTTCTTGCAGCGTTGATTTTTCGATACAAATCAATTTTCTGCCTGGGATCAGCGATATAGTCATCGCCGATAAAAGCGCTGACCGGAAGGTCTATGAACGGATCTTGCTTTTCTTCTTCTTTGTCTATACCCTTTAGTTCCTGTACAGCCTCTTCCACAAGTCTTGAGTAAAGCTCGAAGCCTACTTGGGCAATGTGGCCGTGTTGCTCAGGCCCTAAGAGATTGCCTGCCCCGCGAATCTCCAGATCTCGCATAGCTATCCTGAAGCCTGAACCAAAATCGGTAAATTCGCGTATCGCGGCAAGTCTCTTCTCCGCCACTTCGCTGAGAACAGCGTCACTGCGATACATGAAATAGGAATACGCCACCCTATTGCTTCGTCCGACCCTTCCGCGAAGCTGATATAGTTGGGATAACCCCAGACAATCCGAGTCAGTTACAATAAGCGTATTGACATTGGGTATATCAAGCCCGCTTTCAATGATAGTAGTAGACACCAAGACATCAAACTCGCAATCTAAGAACCTGAGCATAATATCCTCCAGCCGGTCCTCAGGCATCTGGCCATGGGCTACGGCAATCCTGGCGTCCGGGATTGACCTGGCAAGAGCAGCAGCGGTTGCGTCTATAGTTTGGACCCGGTTGTGAACAAAGTAGACCTGTCCCCCTCTGGCCCGCTCCCTCAGGATCGCCTCTCTAATCACAGCATCGTTATGCTCCATGACATATGTCCTGACAGGATATCTGTCCTCAGGCGGAGTCTCAATAGCGCTCATATCACGCACGCCGACAAGCGCCATGTGCAGGGTCCTGGGAATAGGAGTCGCTGTCAAAGTTAAGGTATCCACCGTCTTCTTCATTTCTTTCAACACTTCTTTGTGAGCTACGCCAAACCTTTGCTCTTCATCAACTATCAGTAACCCTAAATCGCGAAACTTCACGTCAGGCTGGAGGAGCCTGTGTGTTCCAATTACGATATCAACCGTTCCTTCTCTTAGATGTTTCAAGATGCTTCGCTGCTGGGACGGGGATTGGAACCTGGAAAGAGCGGCAATATTCACAGGGTACCCCGAAAACCTCTCCTTGAAAGTAGCGAAGTGCTGTTGAGCCAGAATAGTTGTAGGCACTAATACTGCAACTTGCTTTGAATCCATTACAGCCTTGAAAGCGGCTCGAATCGCCACCTCGGTTTTGCCGTATCCTACATCTCCGCAAATCAGCCTATCCATAGGCCTTGACCGTTCCATATCAGCCTTCACTTCTTGAATAGCCTTTAGCTGGTCAGGTGTCTCTTCATACGGAAACGCTTCTTCAAACTCCTTCTGCCACGGGGTATCAGGACTAAAGGAATGCCCTTTCATTGACTCACGGGCCGCATAGAGCTCAAGCAACCCTTGGGCCATTTCGTGCACAGACTCCTTGACCTTGGCCTTTACCTTGTTCCACTCAGCACCACCAAGCTTATAGAGCTTTGGCGGCGAATCTTCAGGGCCTACATATTTCTGCAGGAGGTCTATTTGCTCAGTAGGCACATATAACCTGTCTTCACCTGCATATCGAATCATTAGATAATCCCTTTGAGTCCCTGCTGCTTCCAGCGTAGTAACTCCGATATACTTTCCGATACCGTGTGCTCGGTGCACCACATAGTCGCCGGGCTTAAGGTCTGTAAATACAGAAAGTTTGGCTTTGTCGGGCGGGACAGGTAAAAACCGCCTCTTCCGCTTCTCGACTCCGTACAGCTCTAAGTCAGTAAGTACAACGAGGCGCAAAGACGGAAACTCAAACCCGGATTCAAGGGTGCCAACGGTGACTATGACATTACCGGGTTTCACTTGGTCAGTGACAGTTGGCACATACACAGCTTCGATACCGCACTCAGACATTACCTCAACGAATCTCCCTGCTCTGTCCTGTGTAGAAACACAGATGACCACACGGTAACCTTTTCTTCTCCAAGTCTTGATATCTCGGACCAGAAATTCCACCCGTCCATGATATGAACTCGCTGAATTCGCCGCAAAACCCCTCACGTGCTCGGATTCATGCAGATCCATGCCTCTTGCCAGTAACACAAGTTCCAGTCTCTGCTCCTTTTCTATCCTGGCAAGTGACTCTTGGACAGAATTGAATATCCTCGCCTCATCCGGAAGGACTACGCCGTTCTCAATAAATGACGCATAAGCCTCTTGAATCTCTGCCTGAAATGCCAGAAGAGACTCTTTTACACGCGAAGGCTCATCCACGATGACAAGCGGCATAGCAGCATAATCCAGCACAGTCTCACACCTTGGGTAAAAGATGGGCAGAAACTGTTCTTCACCGTCAAACGGCATGCCTTCCTTAAGTCTTTCCAAACCCTTGAATATCCGCTTTTCAAGAAGAATCGCTCTGTCTTCCGGACCGGTCTCACGTAGTTTCCGGGCTTGCAGGGCCAGTCTGCTTTCGCCTGCAGAGATCCCGATATCCTTAACCTCATCGGCAATAAAGAATTCCTTACCGGGTGGTATGATGACGCGCCTGAACTCACATAATGATCGCTGTGTTTCAATGCTGAATTGTCTTATCGAGTCTATTTCGCTGTCAAAGAGTTCTATTCTGACAGGCTTAGGCTGATCCAAGGGGAAAATATCAATGATATCCCCTCTTATGGCATATTGTCTGTGAGATTCCACCATATCAACGCGTTCATAACCTGTAGCACTGAGTTTCTTCTGAAGTCTGTCTGTTCTAAGTTCATTTCCTACGACAAGCTCAAGCATGGCCCGGGAAAACACGTCATGTGGCATGAGTTTACGTCCTATTGCCCTTGCAGGCACAATGAAGACCCTGCGCTCTCTTCGTGCAAGAGCGGACATCACTGCCATGCGTTGCGAAAGCACGTCAAGGCTTTCCCTGGCTTCTTCGTGTGGCCGGATCTCCGAATAAGGGAAAACCATAACCTCACCGGGGGATAGGAAGGTTGTAAGGTCCTCTTCGAGTTTCTCGGCCTGCTGAGGATTGTAGGTTACCAGTATGAACGGTCTCATGCCGGCGCTGCGATACAAACCTGCTATCAAGTAGGATTTCATGGTCCCCGAAAGCCCCAGGACTACCTCTCGCGTCCTTCCTCTTTCTATTCCTTCAAGGATACTAATAAACTCTTGGGACTTACTGATCGCTGACAAAAAGCTGTTCAAGCCTCATGCCTCCGATGTACAATATGTATTACGTGCCTGCCATTGCAATGGAATGGGAAAATCCAATCTGCAAAGCCGCTCAAAGCCGAAAAGGGCTTCAGCCCGAAACCCGCCGTCTAAAGCCCAATTCATTATATTCTCAGCTTAAAAAGGGAGTCAAGTTGAATGCGACATGGACTTCAACGAACTCTTACAGAGTCTATGCACTCTGATTTTACCTGCAACGGCGTGATCAACGGCAACCCTGGTGTTTTCAACCTGAAAAACCACAACCGGGAATGTAAACTCCACCCTCAATCTGCTGCCGGGGATCACTGCCATGGCAAGGAGCTTCTGAAGGACAGTCCTATCAGCCCTCTGTATATCGACTACCTCTCCTGTTTCGCCCGGCTTTAATTGACACAGAGAAACAACTTGACTGTCTTTATTATACCTGACACTCGCTGTCTCATACCTTGTCCCGGATATCCTCATTTCCGCCTCGGACATTATAGCATCAACCCCAACCATGTCAGGGTAAAATTCAATATCATTCCCGAAGTAAATGCAATAACTATTGTGCTGGCTGCTATGACACAAGCTGTAAGCCCGCCTCGTTCCTTCCACATTATGGCGAACTGGGCAACACAGGGAACAAACAAGGTAAGAACCACACATGCCACCACAAGCTGAACACTGTTTAGTTTGCCTAATCTGAACAAATCATATAAGCCGGCTGCTCCGTAATCCCTGCGCAAAAAACCGAATAGAAAGGCAAACGCAGTCTCTTCAGGGAGCCCAAGAATACAAACAGGAGTCCTTAAGCAACTTACCAGGATCTCAAGAATCCCGGTGGTTTTTCCCACCCATATGAGCAAGCTGGTACCTATGAATATTGGGATGATTTCCGCAAAATACCACTTCAGGCGAACTACGGTTTTGGTGAGTACGTTGGAGAGGATCGGCATTCTAAGCGGAGGAACCTCCATAACAAAAACCGTTTCATCTCCTGGAATGATCTTCTTTGCAATAAACCCTGACAAGAGGAAAACTGCTGAGACAGACACAGCCCATATGAATAAAGCAAGCGGCCTCTGAGACAACATCCCTATAATAACGCCCAGTTGACCTGAGCATGGCACAGCGAGGGCCAGAAGAAACGTGGTTATTACCCTTTCGCGATGGGACTCCAATGTCCTTGTGACCAGTGTAGCCATGGTATCACACCCCAGCCCCAAGGTAAGTGGAATTACAGCACGCCCTGTCAGGCCTACAAGTTTAAGCGCCCTGTCAGCCAAAAGTGACAGCCTTGGCAGATACCCTGTATCCTCAAGCACAGAAAATACGATAAAAAAAGCGCCTACAATAGGAAGAATCATCGCTACAGCATAACGCAGTCCTAATGTGATTATCCCGTACTCTCCGACAACTAACTCCCTTAGGCTTCTGCTACTGATATACTTATCTGCAAGTGATGTCGCCAATGGGTTTATGAAACTATGGAACACCTTGAGCTCCAGGAAATTTACGACTGTGCGGGCACCGAACCCTCCCACGAATCTGTATAAACCATAGTACAGAACAAGACAAAGGATAGGGATACCTGTAACCGGCCATATAGTTATGTAATCTAAAACCCGGGAGACAGCGCTTTGCTTCCTCGGAGATACGCGAGTTACACTATTTGCGATCATTTCCGCCTGACTCTGCCTCTTCAATCCTATCACGTACGACAGCGGTAGTTCATATGACTTCGCGCAAGCATCGATAATACGACAGATGTTCATGTAGTCCTTACGGCTTTCAAGTTTCTTCACAATTTTATGGATATCTTTATCACCTGATAATAGAAGAAGGGCTATCGCTCTACGAGAAAGCCTATACTCTCCTTTGAGCTGAAGGCTTATTTCATGCACCGCAGTCTCTAACCGGTCTCTCTTTGGCTTTTGACTGGAAGATACGAATACCCGAGACATAATGAGCCACCCTGTCCTTTAGTTCGCTCAATCCCCGGCCTTTTGCAAGAGCTGTCCCTACAACAGGGATCCCCAGCGCCTTTTCAAGACCGAGGATGTCTATACTCATCCCTATGCGGGCGGCTTCGTCCAGTATGTTCACATCAAGTATTAATGGAAGGTCTGCTTCAAGCAACTGCAACGTGAAAGCCAACATTCTTCTTAAGCAACGTGCGTCAACCACATGAAGCACTATGTCAAAATCCTCATTGAGAAGGAGCATGAGGGTAACTCGCTCATCCTCAGTCAGGGGTAAGAGAGAGTACGCACCCGGAGTGTCCACTATATCAAACTCGATCCCACAAATACTTGCATGACCCCACATGACTTCCACAGTTGTCCCCGGATAGTTGGATACCGTAGCATACGCCCCTGTCAGAGCATTGAAAAGAACACTCTTCCCCACGTTGGGCATGCCCACAATGGCCAGTCTCTTTCGACTCATGAAATACTATCCCTTCCACCTGCTTCTTTCACATGGCGGGGCACCGCGCCTAGGACAAGCGCTGTGTTGAACAAGGGATCTTGCAGTTCTTGCAACTCGCAATACTATATTCGGCAGAGGTCAGTTTCGCGCTTATTCCTCATCCGGATTAGGAGGGTTGCCTGAAGAGTCTCCTGAATCCGTCCGGTCCGGTTTCTTTTGACATGTCCTGCAATAGCCATAGATGGCCAGGGAATGATCTACAATGGCAAAACCCGTGCTACTTGCGACAGCATCTTCAATATCTTCAAGTAAGTCCTCATTGAACTCGGAAATCCTGCCGCAGCCGAGACAGATAATATGATGATGGTAGTGTTTGTGGTAACCCGGGTTGAATTCATAGAGGGCTCTTTCCTCGCTGAACTGGAGCTTATTGATTATGCCTAAGGTCTCAAAAATCTCGAGTGTGCGGTAGATGGTGGCAATGCCGATTTCGGGATACGCTTCTTTCGTCTTGCGATATATCTCATCAGCGGTTAAATGGGTATCCTGACATTGCATAATAACATGAAGTATGGCTTCGCGCTGGGGTGTGAAACGGTAGTCTTTCTCGGCAAGAAGCTCCTTTATATGCGAAAGCTTTTCGGACACCCGCCACACCCTCTTTCCCTTTTCCTTAATACTTTGCGCTTACAATGTAAAGCACACACTATGGGCAACGTCCGCAAAATGCGAAGCATCTACAATGCAAGGCATCTGTAATATGCAGTGTCAATCATGCAAAACGTTCGTTAGAATCCGCCATGGAATTTGGCGTAATTAGGCGCCTACTATATCTTCAACCATCTTCGGCAACGCAAATGAAGCCTTGTGGAGTTCAGTGGTGTAATACTTGGTTTTAAGATCCACTCGGCGCACACACGTAACAGGATCATATTTCTTTGACGCCAAAGTAAAGGTCCAAAGGGCTCCGGGATATGTAGGCATTACCGTGACATACGTCTTAACTATCGGGAATATCCCTTTCAGGGTCTGAGACACCTTAGACAGCAAGTCTCTATAGTAAAACGGAGACTCAGTCTGAGCCACGAATATCCCATCATCCTTTAAGGAACTATATACTCCCTTGTAGAACTCCTCGCTGAACAACACTATTCCCGGCCCGACAGGGTCCGTGGAATCGCATAATATGACGTCATATTCCGCGGGATGAGTGTTAACATGCCGGAATCCGTCACCTATCATAATGCTGCACCTAGGATCATCCAGTCTGCACGAGGTGTTTGGCAGATACTTCTTTGCAGCCTCAACAACTTTCCCGTCGATTTCAGAAAGCACTGCCTGTTTAACTGAATCATGCTTAAGAATCTCACGAATACTGCCGCCATCGCCTCCGCCTACTACCAGCACCTTCTCAGGGGATGGGTGGACGCACAGAGGTACATGAACTATCATCTCATGGTAAATGAACTCGTCCATATCCGATGTCATGATACAACCATCCAGTACCAGGGCCCTGCCTGCATCAATAGTCTCAATCACAGCTAAATCCTGATACTCTGTCTTTTCCCGATGAATTGTGCCCATGGCCTTTAGGGCAAGTGCCATTCCCGGGGCTTGCTCTTCGATAAACCAAAGGTGCAATTCCATTCCCCCTAAAATTGTCATATTCCCTCTTCGCGCTGTTATTATAGACTTACGTTGTCAAAACTGTCAACAATACACTGGATTGACACAATACAGCAGACTGGCACCTTGAATCGAGCAGCCGGGCGTAAATGGCCCGGCTTACCTTAAGTGATACCCATGATCAACATGGTCAACATATGATCCCTGCAGACAAAGGAGAATCAACGATCCCGTCCCATTGGCCTAGGCCTGAACGTCCTACACATAGTATGCTCAGAAGTCCAAGCCATATTTTCCTTTCTTGCACGGGTGCCCGGATCCCCCATACGGCCGGCTTCCATATCTCTTCTGCCTAACTCGGCTCCGGCCGCGCCACCTTCATGGCTCCTTGTATTCCTTTTGACTTCAATAGATTCAGCTTCACAAACATCACCTGTACCCCAATAGACACACTCATCTACCGAACATTTCACATTTGAAACCTTGCCCACCTTATCACCTCCTACTAAGAGAGTGCCACTAAGGCGGGATTTTATGCTCCGAAAAGCCGGAGCCAAGACACGTTAAACAGAACTGTCTTTATCTTAGGCCCGGACATTGTTTTGACCCCGGATGTATTAAACAGGAGAACCCTATAGATATCAGCCTCGCAACATTTCCCTGAACAACTCCTGTGAACCGCTTTGCGAGATTGGTTTCACAAGCTGTACTCTTTCTTCTTCAAGCTTACGCCTTTCCATCTCACTTTCCTCAAGAGAATCAGCTGGGATAATCCCTATGTTTCTTCCGACAAGCCCTCGAATAAACGGTATGGCACCTGGATTATTATCGAACTTCATTGAGAGAGCCACTCTGAAAGCTAAACGAGCGTAATCCATTTTATTGTCCAGAACAAACAGATACGCTGTTTCTTCTAACCTTCTCCGGTAAGCTTCTATCATATCCTTGGAGAATTCAGCGGAAATGAAATCATTTACAATCCTTTGAAGACGCTCTTCACGCACAATATCAGATGTGACTATAACACTTTTTACTACCTCAAGCACCCGCTCCCGGTACTTCGCGACTTTTTCTTCATCAAGCAACCACTCACACTCGGCAAGGTCAAGCAATTCTTCCGATACCAAAAGGGCAGTGGAATCCGACTTGACTTCCTCTTCATCCAGGAGTTCATATATAATTGGCATTTCAGGCAAATCAGGCATATTCTTCACAGTCTCAAGGTATACTCCGATTCCGTCGGGAAGCGACGCGCCGACATGGGAAGTCTTCTCATAAGCCTCATTCGCAATGTATCTACAATGGACAGGATCAATTCGGAATATGTTTCTTTCCTCCGACCTGAACTCATTAATCCATTCTTCAAACCCGCGCTTGCTTGAGCGTGCAACAAAGGAGTCATGCACACCCTTTTCCTGGGATATCGCCCAGATCACTCTGAATAGAGGTCTGCCCGAAGGCCTCATACCCATAATCAGAAGACGCACTCCTACAGGGTCATAGTAAGTGGCATAGGCGTTTTCGATTTTCCCGGAAGGAACGAACCCCGGCATCCTCCCGACAGGCTCAGGGCTCTCCTCAGGCTCAACCCCACTGGACCTCAGCCTATGCAGGGCATGACCCGCCTCTTTTCGGACTTGCTTGTCCTTTACGGATTTCCTAATCCTAAGCAGGGCATTTGCAGCAGACACGTCATGCACCGCTCCCAAAGCGGAGCATACTGCTTTTGCCACCCGATAATCGCCTCCGGTTGCAAGCTTCTCTAAGTCAGACACTGCTTCAACACCGTAGCTTGCGATTAAGTCATCCAAAGCGTCGCCAATCTCTTTATCGGATAAGCCTGACAGGCCTTCCCTTGGTATAGCGCTTTGAAAATCAACTTTGTCGTCAGAACGTTCCGTCACTTATAAGTCCTCCCTACTTGCAGCCTTATCTCTTATGTCACAATGGCTTATTCCCCGTTCCTAAACCCTTTGTTACGCCCTGGATGTTCTTGACACGGTAACTGTGATAACCTTAACATCTTCAAGGTATCCTTAGCAATATTCTGTCCCGGGATATAAACTCCTCCACCATTGACAAGCAGAGGTCCGCGAGATAGTCTCTTTCCCTCCTAATACAGCTCAGGCTAAGACACCCCAAGTCGGCCTAAACGGCCCTAAAAAGCCGGGCCGGGCCCTAGGCCGGGCTTAACTCTCGTAGGAAATTCCGTGTAGGAATTCCGCTCATTGCATAGAATTAACATGGACAGGAGGGATTAAGCTGAAACGGTTCATACCTTTAGGGGTTACAATATTTCTTATTGTCCTTGCAACCATATATGGTCTACGACTGCCCTTTCGAACCGACAAAACTCATGTCCGGACATGCATAACCCTGGCAGGCTCAACTTCTGTCCAGCCCTTCGCAGAGCTCTTGGCGGATGAATACATGAGTGAGAAGAAAAACATCATTATCAATGTCCAAGGAGGCGGCTCCAGCGCAGGCGCCAGGGCAGTTCTTTCAGAGGTGGCTGAAGTAGGAATGTTATCCCGCGAGCTCCAAGGGGATGAGAAAGCCTTGATCCCCACAATTATCGCCTATGACGCAATTGCCATTATTGTGCACCCTTTAAATCCCTCTTGCAACCTTGACATCACCGAGATTAGATCCATATTTGCCGGGGAGATTACCAACTGGTCGGAAGTAGGAGGTAACGCCCGAAAGATTCATATAGTCGCCCGCGAAGAGGGCTCCGGAACCCGTGGTGCCTTTGACGAGATAATCATGGGAGAAACTGAAGTTGCACCCGGCGCCATAGTCCAGGATTCCAACGGCGCAGTGAGAGAAATCATAGCAGGCGATCCTTCAGCCATAGGTTATCTATCCCTCGGTCTTGTGGACAAGCGTGTGAAAGCCATGGCAATCTCGGGTGTGCTACCAAGTGTAGACACAGTAACTGAGAAAACCTACAAGCTGGTAAGGCCTATGATACTTGCCACACTCGAAAACCCGGGGAAAGAGACAAGAGATTTCATCAGCTTCTGCCTGAGTGAAAAAGCCCGGGAAATACTGGCCCGTGAAGGTTTGGTGCCGGTTGCGCCGACTGCAGCGGGAAGATCACCGAAGCCCGATCATGACAAGTAAAGGTATAATAGGGGGACATCATAGACTATGCACAATAAAGAAACCCTGATCCAATGGCTTCTGGCGACAGTTGCGCTTTCTGCAATAGCAGTCCTCGCCCTTATCATCATCTTCATCTTCAAAGAAGGGTCGCCTGTTATAGCCAGACTGGGCCTTGCCAAATTCATTACCGGGACCAAATGGTCTCCGACAAGAGGCATGTTTGGAATACTCCCAATGATACTCGGTTCGGTTTGGGTAACATTAGGCGCCCTTTTAATTGGGGTTCCAATGGGTCTCGCTACAGCCATTTTTCTCGCTGAAATGGCGCCTCCCGGAGCAAGTCGCATCCTGAAGTTTGCCATACAACTCCTGGCAGGAATCCCGTCTGTTGTCTTTGGATTTATAGGGCTTGTCATTCTTGTCCCCTTTATCAGGCAATGGATAGGCGGGCCCGGATTTTCCGTCCTTGCAGCCGCCATTGTCCTTGGGATCATGATACTGCCAACAATAGTCAGTGTATGTTATGACGTGTTCAAAGCTGTGCCTGAAGCGTACAGAGAAGGGATGCTGGCCTTAGGCGCAACAAGATGGCAAACCATAAAGATGGTAGTCCTCCCTGCAGCGAAGTCCGGAATCATAGCAGCGGTTATTCTTGGTATGGGACGAGCCATAGGAGAGACTATGGCAGTGATAATGGTAGCAGGCAACGCCACAAAGATCCCGGTTTCTCCCTTGGAGCCGGTAAGGACGCTCACAAGCAACATCGCCCTGGAAATGGGCTATGCCATAGGCGAACACAGAGAAGCGCTTTTCGCCACCGGCATAGTGCTCTTTATAATCATAGCGCTTCTAAATACCCTGGCGCGCATAGTCGCCCGGTCCGAAAAGGTATGAAAATGACCGACAGACGAATTACCCTTCTTTTTACCTGCATAACAGGTTTAACTATCCTGATCTTGGTGTTCATCATAGGTTTTATCATGGTGAAAGGGTTGCCTGGGCTTACTCTGTCATTTCTTCTGGAGTCGCCGAAGGAAATGGGCAGGACAGGAGGAATTTTCCCTGCAATAGTAGGGACTGTCCTCCTTACCGGAATGGCAGTGGTTATCGCAGCGCCGGTCGGAGTATTGACTGCAGTGTATCTGACTGAGTATACCCGCGATACATGGTTGCCTAAGATAGTTCGATTCGGCACTGAGAGCTTAGCAGGGATCCCCTCCATCATTTTCGGGCTATTTGGTTTTCTCTTCTTCGTAATATACATGGATCTGGGCTGGTCTGTTCTATCCGGCGCCTTGACCCTTTCTGCGATGATACTCCCAACCATTGTAAGGACGTCTGAAGAAGCCATTCGAGCGGTGCCGGACGCTTATCGCGAGGTAAGCTTTGCCCTGGGCTCAACCAGGTGGCAGACGGTAACAAGCGTAGTCCTGCCATCAGCGAAACCGGGAATTATGACAGGAGTAATGCTCGCTGTAGGGAGAGCAATTGGCGAGACAGCTGCTGTAATTTTCACTGCAGGATCATCGCTCAGGCTGCCCGGGACCCTCCTGGATTCCACAAGGACCCTCCCTGTCCATTTCTATATCCTTGCAAGGGAAGGCATATCCTTGGAGAATGCATATAGCACAGCTCTGGTGTTAATCCTCCTGATACTGGTGATTAACATAACAGCGTACGCCGTAATGAACCGGCTTGCCAATAAAGGGAGATAGAGCCTATTTGTGGAATAATCGAGGTGATACGGGAAACTATGTCTGAAACCGAAGCAGCTCAAGACAGAGCCTGTAAAATCTCTGCGCGCAATTTCAGCTTCTTCTATGGGGAACACTGCGCCCTAAGAGACATCAATCTTGAAATCAAGCGTAATCAGCTCTTGACAATTATGGGTCCGTCAGGGAGCGGCAAAACTACGTTCCTTCGCTCCTTAAACAGACTGGGCGACCTAATCCCGGGTACGCGGCACGAAGGTTCCCTGGAAATCGATGGAACAGATGTGTATAGCCCGGGAGTGGACGTAGCGGACCTACGTAGACGTGTAGGCATGGTTTTCGCCCTGCCTGTCGCACTTCCCATGAGCATATTCAATAATGTCGCCCACGGTCCGCGAATGCAAGGGATACGACATTCGAAGAAGCTTGAAAAGATTGTTGAGAAAGCTTTACGTGATGCCATTCTTTGGGATGAGGTAAAGGATAGACTGAGCGATCACGCATCACGTCTATCGGGCGGACAGTTGCAGAGGCTTTCCATCGCACGCGTACTGGCCTTGGAACCGGAGATCGTCCTCCTTGATGAACCCACATCCGGACTGGATCCGATTTCCACATTGAAAATTGAAGAGCTCCTCTGGGAATTGGTTGACCGCTACACAATTGTCCTTGTGACACATAACCCCCTCCAAGGCGCGCGTATTGACAGCGAGACAGCCTTTCTCTTAATGGGAGAACTTGTAGAAACCGGATCTGCCTATGACATTTTTACAAGGCCGAAGGACAAGAGGACGGAGGATTATGTTTCAGGGAAATTCGGATGATATATTGTTTAGGGTGGCCGGTGTTGACCTGTGTTGAATTCAAGAGGCTCGGCATTATCGGCGCATCCCGTCCAAACCCAATTATTGGGTAAATCATTTATGAAGACTGTGAACGGTATGTGAGGCTTATGGATCAAAAAGACTGCTATAAGATCAGAATTGAAGACCTGAACCTATACTTTGCCACTAACCATGTGCTAAAAGGCATTAATCTGGATATCCGAAAAAACTCCATTACAGCTCTAATCGGGCCTTCAGGATGCGGGAAATCAACATTGCTAAGGTGCATAAACAGGATGAATGACGTTATTGACGAGGTAAGAATTGTGGGGCGGATCTTCCTTGGACATGAGGACATCTATGCAGATGACACAGATGTTACGCACCTCCGTAAGAGGGTCGGAATGGTATTTCAAAGACCTGTGGCTTTCCCTCTTTCAATATACGAAAACGTGGCTTCAGCGCCCAGGGTCCATGGGGTCTCGCATAAAGAAACCCTTGACAATATAGTCACATCGAGCCTGACGAAAGTCGGTCTATGGGATGAAGTGGCTGATAAACTGCATAAGTCCGCGCTTAACCTGTCCCTCGGACAGCAGCAGCAGTTATGTGTCGCCAGGGTCATAGCCAGTGAACCTGAGGTGATCCTCCTGGATGAGCCGTGCTCCGCCTTGGATCCGATATCCACCATGAAGATTGAGGAGCTCATGAGACAACTGGCCGAAAACTATACTGTAGTAATAGTGACTCACAGTATGCAACAAGCTGCCAGAGCATCTGATTGCACCGTATTCATGCTTTCCGGGGAGATCATAGAGTCCGGCCCCACAGGGGAGATGTTCACATCCCCGAGGGACAGTCGAACTGAGAACTACATAACAGGAAGATTTCGTTAATCAGCAGTTGAAACACAGCGAAAATATGTGGATGCAAGCGACGCATAGGAGGGGTTAAAGATGGTAAAGCCTCGAAGGAGGTTTGAACAGGAATTAGTCGAACTCGAACAACTGATCCTACGTATGGGCGCCATTTCTGAAGATATGTTGAGCAGGATGATACAAGCGCTCAAAGAAAGGAATACAGAACTTGCGGAAGAGACTGTACGTATGGATGATCAGGTGGATGCGCTCAATCTTGAAATCGAGACTATATGCATAAAACTGATTGCGACACAGCAGCCTCAAGCCAGAGATCTGAGGAGGATAATAGCTGCTCTTAAAATCGCTGGAGACGTTGAAAGAGTCGCGGACTATGCAGTGGATATCTGCTTAGTAGGAAGAGAGCTTGCAGATAAACCCCTATTTAAACCCCTTGAAGATATCCCGAAAATGCAAGAGATAGTCAAGAGAATGCTCCATGAGACCTTGGACGCTTTTGTCACACGGGACTTGGATCTTGTCTATAAGATGATCGCTGATGACGAAGAAGTCGATACACTCTATGAAAACCTGTACGTTGAGTTAAAGGACTTTATGAAGCAAGACCCTTCCCTGGTGGATCAGGCAGTGCCGTTAATCCTCATTACACGTTATTTGGAACGCATAGCGGATCACATCACCAACATAGGAGAGCGCGTGTTTTATGTGGAAACCGGTGAACTTAAGGAGTTGCATGTATAGCGATAGCAGGGAAAACTCACAGTAAAAGAGCTCCCTTGTCCTTCTTTGCTGTGTACAGTCAAGGAGCCGCCGTGACTTTGGATAATTCCGTGGCTTACAGCAAGCCCTAAACCAATCCCGCTGCTACGAGTAGTAAAGAAAGGCATAAACACCTTCTTCAGGTCTTCTTCTTGAATTCCGCATCCTGTATCAGTGAAGCAAACCTTCACTTCTTCAGGTGTTCCGTTTTGCGGCTCAGAGGAGATATCGACTTTAAGCAGGCCTCCGTCAGGCATTGCCTGCATAGCGTTGATCGTAAGGTTTAAAAATACCTGCCGAATCTGAGCTTCATCAGCAAGGACAAAAAGCCTGTCTTCATGACCTGATACATCATTAAACTCAACTCTAACCCCTGTTTGTTCAGCCTGGGGTCTTTCTGCTTCCAGAACTCCTTGAACCACATATCCTATATCAGTAGGTTTTAGATTGAACTCTTGCCTGCGGGAAAATACAGTCAGATTCTTTATTATCGCAGAACATCTGGCCGCCTCTTCCTCAATGATCTTAAGAGATCTTAGGTATTCATTAGGTGTTTCTTTCTCCCTTTCAAGTTTTCTTCCAAGATGTTCAGCGCAAGCGGATATTATGCCAATAGGATTGTTGATTTCGTGGGCGATACCGGCTGAAAATTCGCCTACGACTTTCATTCTCTCCGCCCATCGCAACTGCTCTTCCATGTTAACAGTGGTTGTAATATCCTGCACGACAATTATTGCACCTTGAGGTTTCCCCTGACTCAAGGCACCGGACGAGCCCTCTTCATCCTCCTTTGTCCTGCCCAATGATATCAAAGGACAAGCCTTGCAAGAGATCACACGCTCCTGTCCGTCGAAAGCGACGCATCTAAGCTCGCTCAGTTCAGAAGTTACACCTTCCTCCAGAGTCCGTCTGAGCAAATCCTGAAAACGCGCATCTTCATGGAAAGGCAGCGTCTGAAAGTAACTCCGTCCGACTGCTTCCTCTTTAAGTATTCCGGTGATATTCTCCATACCCGGATTCCAGGTCCAAATAGTCAGGTCTCTATTGATTACAGCTAAACCGAGGGTAACACTTTCGAGGATACTCTCATTGTAATCCTTCAAACCGGATAGCTCCTGATAAGCCAGGCCGAGCTCCTCATAGAGCTTAGCGCTTTCCAAAGCAGCGGAAGCGAAGGCTGCTAATATAGTAAGCAACTGAATATCATCAGAGGTCCTATCATAGAGATTGGGAGTATATACGCTAAGGACACCTGTAACCTTGCCCTGCACCACGATAGGAACGGATAGGTGGAAAGTCACCCCTTCAGATTCTGCACCCTCTGTTGATGAGGCGCCTCTGTCATAATCACCTACACCTGCCAAAGGTTTATTCTCCTTTACAACCTGAACAAATGGGCTGGAATCCAATGCAATGGATTCGGCCTTTTCTACATATTCTTTAGAAAGTCCGATGTATGACTCAAGATCAAGCCGTGACTCATCTTTATTGAGAATTCTGATGGCGACCCCTTGGCACGGCAGGAGCCGACTCACAGTAACCGGAATAAGGTCCAGTATTTCCTTGGGACTACGGGTAACCATTAATTCCTTGGAGATCTCAAGCACGGTGGCAAACTGAAGCATGCGTCGGTTGAGTTCTGTGTTGCTTGCTACAAGCTCTCTTTGGAGTACGACATCGTTCCGAGCGAGTTCACTGACGAAATTCTGCATTGAAAGAAGCTGTTTTCTAGCTTCCGAGAGTTTCTTCTTGCTATTCCTTGTGAGCACATATGTATAAATGAGCACTCCCGCAGTAATGGCAATGAGCACCCATCCCTTGACTTCAAACATTCGCTATGACACCCCACAGCAAACTCGCATGTTGTCATAAATCTGTTATATTGTACTCTTTGATCTTGTTTTGCAAAGTCCTTCTACTAATCTCCAAGATCTCCGCAGCTTGCGTACGGTTACTGTTGGTCGCCCTAAGGACCCTGATAATATGGGCTTTTTCCACCTCCTTGATAGACCTTGGTTCATAAGAAGCGGATCCGTCAAGATCATACGTCTCCAAAAGAGGCACGTTTATCGCAGGTAAACCCACAAAAAGATTGTCCCTTTCGATAACAGGACCGTTTGCGAAAATCACTGCGCGTTCAATACAGTTCTCCAGTTCCCTGACGTTCCCCGGCCAATCATATGCCATCAATGTTTCCATTGCTTCTTCTGAAATCAACTCTACCTTCTTGCCCAGCGCGTCAGAGTAGTTTCTTAAGAATGTCTCGGAAAGTATGGGTATATCCTTTTTCCTCTGGCGAAGCGGTGGAATATAAACAGGAATCACACTTAGGCGATAGTAGAGATCCTCCCTGAAGCCGCCTGTTGCCACTTGCTCAATAAGGTTCTTGTTGGTCGCCGAGATGATTCGTACGTCAACTGACCGAGTCTCAGAGCTTCCTACCCTCTCGAATTCCTTCTCCTGTGTAACCCTTAACACTTTCGCTTGCATCGCAGGGCTCATCTCCGCGATTTCATCGAGGAATATAGTCCCTGAATCAGCCATCTCAAAGCGGCCGAGTCTCGTTGTGACTGCAGAAGTAAACGCCCCACGCTCATGCCCGAAAAGCTCAGATTCGAGCAGCCCTTCGGGAATAGCAGCACAATTAACCTTAACAAAAGGCTTCCCCGCCCTGTGACTGCGATTATGAATCGCTTTTGCCAAGAGTTCCTTGCCTGTACCGGTCTCACCGTATATAAGGATACTGGCGTTAGTGGGAGCGACATAATCAATCATCTTGAAAATCTCTTGCATCTCATTAGTGGACCCAATCATCCCAAAATCCCGTTCCCCTCGGGTTTGGGCAAAGGGTGTACGGAAAAAGGACGCTCCCAGTTCAAGAGCGCTCGCCGCCGTTTTCTTGAATTGCTCAATTTTGAATGGTTTCGTAATATAATCGTAGGCACCGATCTTCATCGCTTGGATAGCGGTATCAACCGATGAATATGCAGTAATCATAATGGTTACAGTCTGAGGGGTTTTGGACTTTATTTCACGCAGGATATCAAGTCCGCTCATATCGGGGAGCTTGAGATCGAGAACAGCCACATGAAAATCACCGAAGGCAGCTTTCGAAATGGCGTCTGTGCCGCTCGAAGCCACATCTACATTATAACCTTCATCTGTTAGAACATCTGATAGAACATCCAGCATGTTAGGTTCATCATCTACTATAAGCACTCTACGTTCCACGTTCGACATCCCTTTAGCAGAAATGGTAATAATAAGACAAAAAAACTGAGTACATGGCAAAACAATCTACGTCGTTCCTTGTTTCGACGTTTGGATAGTATTTCCTTCTTCTTTTACCTTTCTCGATCCAGGAACATCGAATGAGAACTTGAAGCCTTGACTTCGTTATAGGCGCCGGTTGCAGTCTTCTTCTGCTCGAGAGCAGTAATATCTCCTTCAAAGACGGTCTTAAGCTCCGCCAGGAGGGCGCGGAGTCGGTTATTGGCAAGTAGAGCCTTCCTATGCGCAATCAAGGCTCGGCTTTCGGCTTCCTTGACATCATCAGGAAGCCGGCCGGATAATTCCTTCTCCAGGCTTGCTCTTTTTACTTCCAGTTGAGCTATGGCTTCTATGCGTTCTCCACGCCCTAGCAAGCAATGGCATAATGCGGGAAAATCACCTTCTTCCGCTAACTTCTGACTACGCTCTGTGTACTCTATCACTTCCTCAAGGAGTTTCGTCTCAGTCTCGTAGCTTTCAACCAAATCGCAGACGATCCCCTGAGCCGGATTATCCTTCACTTGTCGCGCTCACTCTCCTTTCTTGGCATTACACTGCCTGCCCGAATTTTGCCGGAATAAATCCGCCTAGTACAGCAAAGACATATAAGAAGACTGGGTCATGAAGCTGTTTAGCATAGCGCTTTGGGTATTGACAAGAGTAAGCGCGCGAAGCAGCGACGCAAATTGAGTCCTCAAGGTTTTTTCTCTCATTTCCAGCCGCCCTTCCAAGCTCTTCACCTGTGAATCACAGGCGCTAATCTGATTGCTTATGGATTTTCGCTGCTTGTCTATTATACCTGTGGACTTCACAAAAGGCTCCATAAGGTTTCTGACCCTTCGGGCAATGCCGTCTTCAGACGCAAACAAATCAAGCACATTGCCGGGGTTCTCCAGAAGAGCCTTGTCAAGCTTTGACTCATTGGCGATACTCAGCTGCCCGTTTCTGTCGCGGGTAATACCAAGATCAAAAAGCCTTGCAATCGTTTGAGATTCGCACCCTTCTACCCTTGTTTGGACAGCCCTTGCCATCTTTGTCTTAAGATCAAGATAGACCGCTTCACCTGCAAGATCCCCTCTTATCCCGGCATTGGCGTCAACCATGGTCTTGTTTTGCAAGAATTTCACTGTCGCGTTAAAGCTTGTGATAAATGCTTTGATCTTTGCTTTAATAACATTAGTGTCAGGCTTGATTTCCAAGCTCACAGCTTGAGCCCCGGACTCCTGAGATTTTCTAAGCGTCAAGGTGACGCCTTCGATGGCATCTGTAACTACGTTGGACGATCTTAGAAAGTCAAGCCCGTTTAAGTTGAATTTGGCGTCCAGGAGATCCCTGGCAACAAGATAACCACCGCTTTCCCCAAGAGACTGTACTTCAGAAGATATACCGCACACTCTCAAGATACCCTGAGATCCGCCTGACTCACTTAAAACCACAGCGTTAGCGCTGCCTGAGGATTTTGATGAGATGACAAGACGTGATGTACCCGCTTCCTCACAGACGACAGTTGCACCGGCATAAGCACCTGCTTCAGAACGATTGATTGCAGTAGCCAGATTTGTCAAGACAGTGGAATTATCGTCCCCTTCAGAAACACAGACCAAGACTTCGCATGAGATATCCCCTACTGTAATTGTGAAGGCCTTATCCCCGGAACCCGCGTTTTCTGCGATTTCCGTTGCAGACGACAGGAATCTGCCTGAAACCACCGTGTCCGTCTGTGCAAGCCTTTCCACGAATATGCTGTACGACGCTTCTTGCGCCTCCGGTCCGGCTTGAGCGGTGAGTACATTTGCATCACCGGTGACTGCCGTTTTAGCGTCATAAAGGGATGAAGTATCCGTGGGAATAAGCGCGTCTGATGCGTTCTTTAAAGAGAGCAATGAAGAGTTGAGGTCTTGGAACATAGCTGACCTGACGGAAAGACTTTCCTTAGTCTTTTTCAAGGTCTCTATAGGCTTTGATTCCATGGCCATATACTTCTTGATAAGCTCTTCAATTTGAGACGATTGTCCTCCTATAGGAGACATTCCAATACTCACAACCCACACCCCTCACATTTTATCGCATCTCATCTATTACAAGGCCGGCTATGATTTCTTGAAATTCACATAGCCAGGATATTACTGACATGAGGTCTTCCGGCGGCACGTGCCGGATAACCTCGTCAGTCAAGTTGTCTATAACTTTGATACTGATACGTCCTGATTTATCATCAATACTAAAAGCTATCCTGATATTGCTTATGGACACTGCGCAACCTTTTTCATTCTCTGTCTCATCTGTTTGCTCTTCAACAGGCTGCATAGTCTCCCAGGGTTTCTCAGCACATGTGTGATTACTGCTATCGATATCATCCGCATTGATTTCCGGAATTTGCCCATATACCCCTTCGTAGAGCCTGGTGAACATGTTCATGCTCTTCAGGTTCACCGCTGCCAGTGTGTATTCCAAAGGGAATCACCCCGCTGTTCGGGGCGACTCGGCTGCGCCTCTTAATGCCTCTCCCCAAGTCTCGCGGAGAGGACGCATCACGGAAATCGCCCCGTCAAAATCGCCTTCGCGCACCCTGTCCATGGCATACTGGTAAAGCCTTAAAAGCCCCACAGCCACCTCGCCTTGAGAGAAGTCAAGAGCGTCAATAAGCTCAGCCAATCCGCGTGAAGCTTTCGTCTTGTCTTGCATGTTACATCCGGCTAACACATAATCATATGCCATTAGAATCAGTCTCTCCGGACTCGCAGAAAGCACCTGCTGAGTACGGTAAGCGTCTGCTGCGTTTCCCGCTTGATAATTCGCCCTGCCTTCCATTATGTCAACTGCTACATCCATCTTCCATAACCACCGCCTTCGGTTCCCTTACGTTCAGAAGAGGAGGGAGAGCGATTTCTCCCTCCCATCTAACTCAATGCCTCTTTTCTGAAATTGTCTTATCTAAACAGGGCCAAAACCGCCTGAGGCGCTACGTTGGCCTGGGCAAGCATTGCAGTGGCCGTCTGCTGCAGGATCTGTAGCTTCGTTGCCTCGAGCTGCTCTGCCGCCATATCAGCATTCATGATACGGCTGTAAGCTGCTTCAGTGTTGATCTTTGCAACCACCAAAGTCTCTTCTTTGAAAGTCAGCCTGGATACAGACGCACCGACCTTTGCAATGCTGTCACTCACTGTTGCGATAGCATCATCAATCTTGCTCATGTAGGCGGTTGCATTTCCGTTTGAATCGACAGCATTTCCAGGCACGAAGTAGAATTGGTAAGACTTGGTAGTACTGTCGCTAGGCTTAGTCCCAAGCTCCATTTTAAAACCGCACCCAAAGTCGTACTCTTTGTTCCAGGCAGCTTCGGCTGCGGCGTGACCTGTTGAATCTTCCCCTCCTATTGCACCGATGATGTCATCAAACCCTGCGGGCCCGGTTACTTTCCATTCCAACTTAGCAAAGGTAGTTGTCCCGTCTCCCTTTGTCCAATCAACTTTAATGGTATACTCTCCCCTAGGCGCCGCCTCAGTTCCGGTCACATCAGTAAGCCCTATTTCAGTAACCACTGCACCGGTTCCACCGACAGGTGTTGATTCGTCAACTTCAAGAGAGGCCTTTAAGTTCACACCAAGTTCCTGCGCATCATGCGCCTGAGAGAGCGTGATAGGCGTAACCCCGTCAGACAGGTACCCTGTTTGGAACTTGAGATCAGCGGTTCCGTCAATCAACTGCGTGCCGTTCCATTCAGTCTCGTCAACAATCTTGTCGATCTCAGTTAAGAGTTCGTCGATTTGCTTTCTTATGGCTTCGCGTTCAGCTACACCCAATGCGTCGTTTGCAGCCTGCTCCGCCTTGTCCCTTACCACAAGAAGTATGTCATTAATCTTGGTAAGGCCGGCTTCCGCCACAGACAGCAAGTTCTTCGCGTCACCGATGTTGTCTAAGGCGACCCCAAGACCACGGCTCTTTGCGTTAAACTTCGTTGCAATGGTGAGACCTGCAGGGTCATCAGCAGCCTCATTAATCCTTTTGCCGGTGGCAAGACGCAACTGGTGGATTCCAAGCTTCGTGTTGACGCTATTGAGAGCATTAAGTGAGTTTAAGCCGGCGATGTTCGATGCAATACGAGTAATATCCGCCTGTGCCATTTTCTTTTACCTCCTTGTAGTTTCCCTGCTTACCGCAGGATGAGGATCCTTCCTCATGCTGTGCTTGCTATTTGCGGGGTACAGCTTGCCCGCACGCGATAGACTATCTATCCTTCTTTGCAGCCTGCTCTTACCTTAAGCCTATCTAAACAGGGCCAAAACCGCCTGAGGCGCTACGTTGGCCTGGGCAAGCATTGCAGTGGCTGTCTGCTGCAGGATCTGTAGCTTCGTTGCCTCGAGCTGCTCTGCCGCCATATCAGCATTCATGATACGGCTGTAAGCTGCTTCAGTGTTGATCTTTGCAACCACCAAAGTCTCTTCTTTAAAAGTCAGCCTGGATACAGACGCACCGATCTTTGCAATGCTGTCGCTTACCGTTGCGATAGCATCATCGATCTTGCTCATGTAGGCGGTTGCATTTTCGTTTGAATCGACAGCATTTGCAGGCGCGAAGTAGACATTGTAGGACTTGTTAGCGCTCGCACTAGGCATAGTCCCAAGCTTCATTTTAAAACCGCACCCAAAGTCAATCTCGGTTCCCCACGCGCCTTGTGCTTCACTCGCCGTGTCTGAGGTTCCTCCCAATGTCTCTGTGATCGAAGTAAACTCTGTCGGTCCTGTAACCGAGTAAGTCAACTTATCATAAGTAGTTGTCCCGTCTCCCTTTGTCCAATCAACTTTAATGGTATACTCTCCCCTAGGCGCCGCCTCGGCTCCGGTCACATCAGCAAGCCCTATTTGGGCAACCACTTCATCGACAGGTGTTGATTCGTCAACTTCAAGAGAGGCCTCTAAGTTCACACCAAGTTTCCGCGCATCATGCGCCTTAGAGAGCGTGATGGGCGTAACCCCGTCAGACAGGTACCCTGTTTGGAACTTGAGATCAGCGGTTCCGTCAATCAACTGCGTGCCGTTCCATTCAGTCTCATCAACAATCTTGTCGATCTCAGTTAAGAGTTCGTCGATTTGCTTCCTTATGGCTTCGCGCTCAGCTACGCCCAATGCGTCGTTTGCAGCCTGCTCCGCCTTGTCCCTTACCACAAGAAGTATGTCATTAATCTTGGTAAGGCCGGCTTCCGCCACAGACAGCAAGTTCTTCGCGTCACCGATGTTGTCTAAGGAGACCCCAAGGCCACGGCTCTTTGCGTTAAACTTCGTTGCAATGGTGAGACCTGCAGGGTCATCAGCAGCCTCATTAATCCTTTTGCCGGTAGCCAGACGCAACTGGTGGATTCCAAGCTTCGTGTTGACGTTATTGAGGGCATTAAGTGAGTTTAAGCCGGCGATGTTCGATGCAATACGAGTAATATCCGCCTGTGCCATTTTCTTTTACCTCCTTGTAGTTTCCCTGCTTACCGCAGGATGAGGATCCTTCCTCATGCTGTGCTTGCTATTTGCGGGGTACAGCTTGCCCGCATGTGGTTAGATTGTCCCTACCTTTGTCTGTAACCTCTGCATTCACCCTACCAGAATCGAAAACACCCCCTTATCCAAGATAGTGGACACAATTGCCCTTTCACATAATTATATCGGCAAGTATGAAAGGAAATTTAGCGCTTGGAGGGATGACTCTGCACAGGAATACCGTGTGTTTCTTGGCAGGAATTACTCAGGTTTTGGCGAAGTTTGCCGATACTTGAGTATAGCGCCATTGGATCTACTTAACACTGTTTCGGAAAAGAGGGGAGAAATAGATGTCTGCAACTGTCGATATCGGTGTACGCCGGGGAACGGAATCTGTTCAGGTAGTCGTATTTCAGATGGGCAAGGAGCTTTTTGCGGTCAGTATCAGCGATGTGTGGGAAATCGTACGCATGCAACCTATTACACCTGTACCAGGTGCGCCTCACTTCGTTGAAGGTGTTGTTAATCTACGAGGGCAGATAATTCCGGTAATTAACTTGGCGAAGCGCCTGGAGCTTGAGCCAAAGCCTGTAACATCGGCAACTCGTATTGTAGTCGCTCAGGTAGGCGCTGATACTATAGGAATGATAGTCGATGCAGTTCAAAAGGTAACACATATACCTACAGAAGATATAGAATCGCCTGAGGGGATTGCACTTGAAGGGGAAAACCTTACATATGTGGGAGGTATCGCTAAGGTAGACGGCGGATTGATAACCCTTATTGATCTTGAGGAAGTTCTTTCTCTTTAAGCCAAGCCTTGGAAAGAGCGCTAAGATCACCGGCCGTAACAACTGACGCTGCCTGGTTTTCTCGTTTTATCTCTTCATATATTTCCTCACGGAATATCTTATACTTGGCAGGAGCAGTGATGCCGAGTGTTACGTAAGGTCTGCCTGATCTTGTGCTTACAGAAACAACTGTCACTTTGATATCGTCATTGATGACGATGCTTTCACCGCTGCGTCGAGTTAGTACCAGCACCTGATACCCCAGCCTTTCTATTGCGGACACACTCCGGGAAAAGATGAGCCTTAAGAGGGTAATCACCGTCTCTTAGCAGCACTTGTTTCATCCGCCCTGATTCTTCACATACCACTATCGGAGCAAAGCAGTTTCCAGTCGCCCATAGAGGGTCGCAGGGCACAGTGACAATTACGAGCAATCTCGTTTCAGACACCGAATCTACCCCAATAGCTTCCAAATCTTCACGAGGTATTTCCGGCAGGTAGTCTTCCCAAAACAATCCGGGTTCAGCCACGATAAAACGGAGGTCGGCATCTACAGCCTCAAGCCACATAAATGGGCCGGGCTCTTCCGCCTCAACCAGCCGGTAATTGTGTATGTTTTCAAACCCCAGTAACCCTTCAATACAGATGAATTCCATTATACTCCGCCCCTTGCGCCGATTTACGCTAAGAGTCAAACAATACCTACAATAAGTCTGGTTTGATGTTCAGGTTGACAGAGGTCAATTTCTTCGGAAGTCTCTATTAAAGAGTCACCTTCTTTTTTTACTACTCGCACTGTTGGCCTGGTAAGAAGTCCTGCTGAAATTCGTGATACAACAGCCAGCTCCCCTGTGGAAAGCCGTACTGTCGCCCCTTCCGGGAACGGGGTAACACATGAAAGCATTACCCTGACTACATCCTTATCCAGTTCAAACCCGGCAAGGCTCATCATGTACTCCACTGCCTCCGCCGGACTTATCGTTTTGTATAGATATGATTTGTGAAGAAGGGAGCTGTAAACATCTGCGCACGCAACTATCCGCGAATATAAGTGTATGTCAGAACCTCGGAAACCCCTGGGAAACCCGGTGCCGTCCATCCGTTCGTGATGCTGAGAGACTATCGCTTTGACAAACGCGGATATCCTTGGGTGTTGCCTGAGCACCTTAACGCCTAGCTCAGGGTGGGAACGGTACCGTAAGATATCATCTTCGGAAAGACCTTCCCCTTCTATATGGGTTGGGGGAATATTGATCAAGGCCATTCCAATATCATGGAGAAAGGCACCTACACCAATATCGCTGATACGGTTAACATTCTCCATACACATAGCAGCAGCTATTGAAAAAACAGCTACATCATATGGGTGCGCATATTCATATTCATCCATTGTTGAAATGAGGGTCCAAGATACAAGAGGCTCAGGGAGGGCTTCAATATCTTCACGTATCCCCCGGACAATTTCCAGCAAATCCTCGTACGGAGGTTCAACCGTAGGCGCCGCGACCCGTCTTAACTCATCTGTCAGATCCATCATTAATCTAAAGGCGCGGTCACGTATGGCTCCGGAAACAGCCCCTTTGGGTTCGCTCGTCAATAATATCACCTCATAGAAATACTTCACTTATGAATTACACTTTGCGATAAAAAAACGGAAGAATCAACTGAAAACCATAAAGAGGTGCTGACATCAGAGTCTCAGTTCCCCCGATAAAGAGAACTCCTCCGGGAGAAAGGCTTTCATAAAACCCCTTAAAAACCTTGGATTTAGCCTCTTCCGTAAAGTAAATCATAACATTTCTGCAAACGATAAGATCAAAGTCTGTGTCGTATGGGTCAGACAGTAAATTATGTGCTTTGTACTCTACCATCTGCCTGACAGAAGGGCACAATATAAACCTGTCTTCCTGTTTAATAAAGTATTTCGACAGAAGAGACGGCTTCACCTCCTTGACGTCATCTTCAGTATATACGCCGTCTTCCGCAATCTGAAGCACCGTCTTATTAACGTCAGTACCCAAGATATAATGCCTTGTTAAAGGAGTCAGCTCTTTCAGGATTATGGCAATACTATACGGCTCCTGCCCTGCTGAACACCCGGCTGACCATATTCTCAGAGTCTTGCGGGTCGCAAGCAGTTCCGGCAATATTTTAGTTTGTAAGTCATTAAATCTCTCAACGTTTCGAAAAAAATTAGAAACATTGATTGTCAGAAAATCCACAAGTTCATTTAACATTGCAGAGTCTTTCTGGAGAGTTCTCCAGTATTCATTTAGGCTTGTATGCCCGGACTTGGCTAAAGCAGCGCTCAAACGACGCTGAACTTGTTTCTCCTTATAACACGAAAGGTCGAGCCCACTGGCTTCCATAAGTCTGTCTTGAAACACTTTGAATTCCATATCTTCCACGTTTTGCACGTTTCTTGCAGCTCCTGATCGCATATTATTTAATTTCGTCAATACTTCTTATAATGGCTTCCCCTACTTCATCGAGGGGCACTATCACATCTGCCAGTCCTCTTTCAATTACAGCCTTAGGCATTCCGTAAATAACACATGTGGACTCATGCTCTGCTATGGTCTTGCCTCCTGAAGCCTTAATTGCGGCCATGCCTTCGGCTCCGTCTCTACCCATCCCGGTGAGCACTACACCAATTAGCTTATTGCCATAGACGTCTGCCGCTGACTCCATGGTATTGTCAATAGCAGGCCTCACACCGTTCCGCGGTGGAGCACCGGAAAGACGCACCTTCCCATTTGCTTTAACAACCATATGGTATCCGCCCGGTGCAACAAGAGCCTTGCCCTTTTCAATCCCATCGCCTTCATCAGCTTCTTTAACCTCAATTTGGCATGCATTATTAAGCCTTTTTGCAAGCGACTTTGTAAATCCTGCAGGCATATGCTGAACAACAAGGAGCCCTGCGGGAATATCCGCAGGCAGAACCGGAAGGACCCTGCTAAGAGCTGACGGCCCCCCTGTGGATGTGCCTATTACCACTACAGCGTTACCATGTTCCCATCTGCGGGGCGGAGATTCCCCGAGCGTTTTCAACTGACTGAGGTTCATTACAGTCTTTTCAGACTGATATCGGGCCTTCTGCGGCCGCAGCCTGGCTTTTGCTGCCAGTTTGACTTTTTTTATAAGCATATCGCGGATCTCATCTACACTCAATACAATAGAACCTGACGGTTTAGGCACAAATTCTACAGCGCCTATTTCCAAAGCCTCAAGAGTAATATCAGCGCCTTCCTGTGTCAACGCACTTAACATAACAACAGGAGTAGGAATTTCTCTCATTATGATCTTCAAGGCTTCCAGGCCGTCCATTACAGGCATCTCAACATCCAATGTTATGACATCCGGTTTCAGGCTTCGGGCTTTCTCAACTCCTATCGCGCCGTTTCTTGCTACATCCACAACTGTTATGTCCGGATCCGCATTTAGCATATCCGAGATTATTTTCCTCGTAAAAGCGGAATCATCAACAACTAACACCCTAATAGGACTTGACACCTACATAAACCCCTTACACTATTTTTCTACAAGCCTCTTTACGGATGCCAGGACTTTCTCCGGATCAAGAGGTTTCAGCAAATAGTCATTTGCTCCTGCCTTTATCGCCTCAAGCACAAGGGATTGCTGCCCTACAGCAGTGCACATTACCACCTTCGCTTTAGGATCTATGCGTTTGATTTCCTTAAGCGCAGCTATTCCATCCATTACAGGCATGGTAATATCCAAGAGGACTATGTCAGGGGAGATTTCGCAGAATTTCAGGACAGCCTCTTTGCCGTCCTGAGCTTCTTCAACTTCATATCCGTTTTCCTCCAGCAGTTTTCGTGTTCTTAACCTAATGAAAGCAGCGTCATCAACCACAAGCGCAAGAGGCACTCTTATATCCCCCCATTCAATTCCTTGCCGCTCTTCTTAAGCGCCGCAAGAATGGTCGCCAGTGACTCATGAGTAGGAAGGATGAAAAACATGGCGTCAACGCTTTCAGCGCTATAGGAAAGCACGGTCTGAGCGACAAATGCCCGACTACAATCCGATTGACCTGAGCCACGGAGAACCCCCTGGAGTTCCCGGGTCACAAGAGCAGAACCGTTTAACACAGGAGGACTGGGCATAGCTTTAAGTCCCGTAGCCTCAGCTAAGTAGTTCAGGAAAAACGAGCCTGCAAGGTTCCCGATTTCGCAAAGAGCGGATCCGCCAATCTCCGTAAGGTGTGAACTTGAACCGCACTCGTTGCCTAAAAGCAAGTCAATGACATAGTAAGCGCTGGCAGGAGGAAAGAATAACGCTACACAGCCTTCAATATCCCCTGACATCCCTACCTGAACCCCAATGGAGGGTTCATCTATGTCATATGTACGTATTTTGGAAATCTCATTCCACGATATCAATAAAACTTCAGGAACACTCATACTGATTCTCTGCCCTATCATATCAGACACAACTTGCGCGACACTTTCCATGCCTTTTGCGAGTATAGCTTTTAGAAGATTAAGCTCATTATCTGTGTAATCAACGCTACGTTGGATAACCGCTCCCCCCTTAGACGCCGCCTTTCTTATGACCTGCTACGTCCTGCTGTTTTCTCAATAACCCTGGCTATGTCAAGGATAAGAGCGATTCTGCCGTCGCCAAGAACGGAAGCTCCCAGAAAGCCGGTAACCCACCTTGACAACACGCCCAGACTCTTAATGACTATTTCCTGCTCACCTAAGAGTGAATCTACAACAATACCGACCCGCGAATCTTCATATTTCACAACGACCATTACCAGGTCGTCCTTGTTGTTTCTCTCAATATCGGTATTCCCTTGCGCAAATTCGTTTAGGTTGAATATTGGGAGAACCCGTCCCCTGAGGACAATGACTTCGCCTGTGCCTACAGACTTCACATTCGCCACAGGCACCTGAGCCACTTCCACAACTCCTGAAAGAGGAATCGCAAACCTCTGCCCGGACGCAGTCACAAGTAGCGCTCTGAAAACAGCAAGAGTCAAGGGAACTGAGATTGTGAAAGCGGTTCCCTCTCCCAGGCTTGTCTTTACCCTTACTGTGCCTCCGAGTTTCACTATGTTCGAGCGCACAATGTCAAGGCCTACACCCCTGCCTGAAACATCATCAGCTTCAATTTCAGTGGAAAATCCCGGCTGGAAAAGGAGATCAATGGCTTCTTCTTCTGATAACGAAGCAGCCATATCGTCTGTGATAAACCCGCGTCTTACAGCTGACTCCCGTACTCGTTTTGGGTCAATCCCTCTTCCGTCGTCCTCTACAGTAATGATCACCCGATCCTCTGCATATCCTGCAGCAAGACGAACCCGTCCGGTTGCAGGCTTATCTGCTTTAAGACGGTCTTCAGCGGATTCAATTCCATGCCCCACGGAATTTCTCAAAAGATGTATAATAGGATCCGCCACTTCATCAATTAAGGCCCTATCGAGCTCCGTATCTTCTCCTTCAACGATAAACTCTACCTGTTTACCGAGTTTTGAGGATATGTCCCTTACCATCCTGGGGAATCTCCTAAACAAGTGGGCAAGCGGAGTCATCCTGGCTTTCATGACTTCTTCCTGAAGCTCAGTGGAGAGTCTGCTCATCTGCGCGATAACCTGCTCAAGCCCTTGAACGAGCTCCAGTTCGAACATGTTGGTCTGACTGAGCCTACGCTGCATCTCAACAAGTCTTGCTTGCTCAATTGTCATCTCGGAAGCGATTCGGACAAGCCTGTCAAAAGCCGCTATGTCCACGCGGATAGCATGATCACTCACTTTCCCCAGTATCTTTCGGGAATCGCCCGGAGACGAACTGTCGTCTTCGTATTCTACATCAGGCAAGTATGTTGTTGAGTCTTCCTTTAAACCAAGCTTTTCCATATCGCCGTCCGGTCGGCAATCGACGCTATCCACGTCAGGGACATCATTGATACCCCTCACAATGTCTTCTTTAGTTACAGTAGGGGCAGGATTAAAGGTCGCAAAGAAGTCGAAGCCTCTCATCTCCCCTTGTGTAACTTGGTCTGCTGACGGCTGAGACGCGACGACAGTCCCGAGTTCATCGAGAACCTGCAATACTTGAAGAGCCCTGACAGCAGGCATGGCAGTGTCTTCATAGAACTTGACGGAAATCCCGTAGAAAGGCGAAGTCGGAGACGCTTTGGCAGCTTTTGAAGTAGCGCTTTCAAGCCTTTCAAGATATGGCTTGATATCAACCTTCTCTCCTTGAAATCCCGGAGTTGTCTCAATTGCCAAATCCCTCAAAGCGTCTAATGTATCAAGGATGACATTGACCAAGCCTTGTTCCGGCAGGAGTTCACCGTCACGCAAGCGTGAAAACACATCCTCCATGGAATGAGCCAAGTCAGACATGCGGATATGCCCAATAGTACCGGCGGAACCCTTTACTGTATGGGCTATCCTAAACATATCCTGAAGCAGCTCAGAGTCTTCCCCCTCCTCCTCGAGTTTGATAATCTCCTCTTCGAGGACTTCCAGCATCTCTAAAGTCTCGTCCAAAAAGAGTTTTATATCTTCCTCGCTAAACGAATACTTGTCAGAAACCACATGACCTACTCCTATCTCAAATAGTCAAGAAGGGATGTTTTCATTATGTCAGAAGTGGAATAAAGAATCGCCATATATACGGTTTTTTGCAATTGCAGCTCCACTACAGCTTTGGCGATATCCGCATCGAGAGTCTTAGACAATAGCGACTCTATCTCAACCTCGTTCTGGGTAAGTTTAGCGGAGACTCGCTGAAGATTTCTCACCTTCGCGCCGACACCGGTCACGTGATTCAAGATGTGATCCTGAACAATCGCGATAGCATCTATGTCTTCCGCGAGGTCATCGTGGAATGTCGGGGATAAATAAGACTCGGCCACATGCTCCCTAATATCGAGCAGAGTCCGAAGCACACTGCGATTCCCGGCTTCCTCAAGATCCGTCATGAAAGCCAATTTGCCGTTAATATTAATCTGCATTGTCATACCGGGCTCTACCTCGATCTCTTTCCGACCGTCAGTGTCATCTGCCCCGTAGTAAACGATTTCTCCGTTTTCAAGAACAAAAGGTTGTGTCGTGGTGGCAAGGCCTGAGAAAATGTATCTGTCATCGTGTTTGGTATTAAGAACTGCTATAGCTTCTTCAATGATTCTGTCAAGTTCCTGAACAAAGGATTCTTTGTCCTTGTCGGAGCGGGTTTGGTTCGCTGCGTCTAACACAAGAACATTAGCCTGCTCAAAGAGGTCATTAAGGTTCATAAGGGATGTCTCAGTAGCAAGAAGCCAATCTCTGCCGTCAGCGACGTTCATCTTATGCTGCTCAAGACCGGATTTCAGCGCACGAAGCGCCAGGCCTCGTGATGCAGCTACAGGATCTTCCGAAGGCTTTCTTACACGTTTACCTGTAGCTATGTCTTGAGACAACTCATTTAACTGAGAAAGCTGGTTGCCTACGCCTTTCATCATGTTGTTCAAAAGATGGTTGGTGCTTACGCGCAAATCTCTCATCCCCCCGGTAGGTTGCTACAACCCTTCGCCATTCCTCGTCTATAAGTCAAGTCTTGCCGCAAATGATGTTCCCGGCCGCACCTGCTTCGCGTCTTATCGACCGACAATACCGGTTCGATTGATAATTGTATCCAGCATTTCGTCTACAACAGTAAAAAACCTGGATGCAGCCTGGTATACCTTTTGATAACGAGTAAGGTTAATTAATTCTTCATCAATGGAAACCCCTGAGACACTGTCTTTATTATTTATGCATTGCCTGTACGTAGCTTCATGAACCTCCACCATGTGAGCAGAATTTCTTGTAGCAACTCCAATCCTGGCGATGAGGTTCTGATAAAACCCGGGAATACTCTCTGTGCCGCCTTCCATGACAAGCTCTTCCTTCAGGCGGGCAATAGCAAACGCAACAGAACCGTCACCTACATGCTGAGTTGAGGCTGCTGCAATTCGTGACAAGCTCCCTCCCACCTCAGGGTCGAATTGGGGATTAACTCTTAGAATACGCTTTTCATGATCATAAATGAGAAAATCTATTTCGGTAGTAGGAGGATCATCAATACCATATCCTGACCTATGAATACTGTTTACCTCATTACAGAGGGTGGTAATGAATGTTTCAATATAGTTGTAGTATTCAGGCACCCGCTCATTTCTTCCCTCAAGCCTCGCAGCAAGATCCCCGCCTTTAATGTCTACAGGCCTGGCATCCCTTTTCCATAGGATCCTGGAAATCTCTACATCAGCGGGATCCAGCTGCTCTCCGGGCAGAGAACCTGATTCATAGACCAGTTCATACGCAAAATCCTCACGGACCAGATCCCGGGAGCCAATCTGAATTGCCACCCCTCCTCCTTCCGTCTCGAAAGCTGTTATGTTCACCAATTTCGACAGACGGGAAATGGCGATATCTCTCTTGTCTTTCAGATCGCCGGGATCATTGCCGACCGCGGTAACCTTCACGATCTCATGGTTTTGGGCTGCGATTTCTCGGGCAAGAGAATTTATCTCACTGACTTTCGCCGAAAGGTCCACATCAATATCAGAGGATAGGTCCCTGAGGCTTCTCGTGATACGGTTTACATGTGAAGCCAAGGTTTTTGACTCCTCTACAAGTGCAGCGCGGAGCGGGGTGCCTTCAGGCCTACTGGAAAGGTTGTCCCATGCCAGAAAGAACCTGGTCAAGTCTTCTCCCAGTCCCACATCGGACGGTTCTCGAAACACGCTCTCAATCTCTGTGAGGACCTGTTCCAGGCCTTCCCAGTAACCTAAAGTCACATTCGCCTCTCGGATACGGCCTTCCAGAAACCCGTCGAATATCCGTTTTATCTTTGCGACTTCAACCCCTGTTCCGATTGCGCCTGTCCTCGCAAAAGATGTACCTTGAGCAGCTACATAGGGAGGCGTAGCCTCAAGAATTGCCTCACGACGCACATACCCGGGATTAGCAGCGTTGGCAATGTTGTGTCCTACTACTTCCATAGCTTTTTGGTGAGCACTAAGCGCTCGTCTGGCAGTCTCAAGCGCGAGAAATGTGGAATACATCAGGCCTCCCCCCTTTCCTCACAGTGTAAGTGTTCACTTGATCACGGCATGCTAATGTCTGTGCGGCAAAATCAAAGTAATCCAGGATATTGTTAACAAGGGCCATGTTTCCCCCGTTAAGCAAGACAAGCCTTTCAAGAGTCGGGGCTAACGCCTTCGTGATTCGTCCGTATCTTTCCTGAAGTTCCGGTCCCCCATTGTCCACAACGTGTTTAAAGGTTGCAGTCCCACGAGGAAGTCCCATAGAAGACTCCAGCTCAGCCAAGATGTTCAGCCTTGCCTCTACGCTTTCCCTTATTTCATCGACCACGGCTTCCACGTCAGACAACGCATCCGCAAGATCTTTGGCGTCCATTATTATAAGAGCCCCTTGTTTCCTCTTGGAGAAGCTTATGAGGTCATTGTATAAGTCAATTTCCCGTTCGAGGAGGTTAAGAAGCAGGTCACATTGCTCTTCGAAATCCCGGTCACGTTTTTCCATTGCATGTACACTCCATACTCTGTGGAAGTCACCCAAAACCAGTTGGGCTCAGGTTTTCAGGATTCAAGCAGTTTCTTGGCTACCATTGCCCCTGTCACTTCATACCTGCCTGATTCCAAATCAAGACGAATGCTCTCTACCTTCTCCAGACGAGCTTTAGCTATATCCTCAAGTTCTCGAAAAGCATATCGTAAATGGAGAGCCTCATCGGATAAGGTAACTCTGTCAGAAGGAATATCTTCCTTCACACTCTCACTCTTAGCGCAAGGCGTGTCACAACGAGCGTCTTTCATATGTGCCACTTCTCTTTGCTGCTGTATATATCTATTGAGAATCCCTTGCATTCTTTCATCAGTAATTCTCACGATATGCACCTCTCTTGGAGTCTGACTTATTCTCTTTATTCTTGTCGGCAAGTATGGCTCTTTAGTTTAGTCTTGTAAATACACCTTTTTTGCGTTCAACTGATTGTATAGAGTATCCGCTATACCCAGTCCGCCACGAGAGGTTATTTGACATGCGATCTCTTGATCGAATAATTCCTGAAACACTTCTTCACCGAAGCCCCCGCTAAATAGCCCGTCTTTTGGCACGGTCTTGCGCATAGCCTTTATCACTGACTCAATGAAGATTGCTTCAAATTCCGAGCACGCCTTTTTGAGCAAAGCGTCATCAGAGGAAGAATCAGTCTTGCCCATACTTAACGTTTTGAAATTACATATGCCGGGCCTGCCCTCTTCCCATCTAACAAGAGTATTCACTTAGAGCACCTCGATTTCAGCAAGTAGCGCCCCGCATGCCTTAAGTGCTTGCAGGATTGCAATAATGTCATGGGGTGTCGCCCCTATAGCGTTTAAGGCAGCCACCAGATCATCCACTGTATCTGTAGCTGCAACAGGAACAACAGTCTCACCTGAAGTACCTGTTACACTATCCAAAGTCCCGTCCAGAACTTGGACTCTGAGATTGCCGTGGGAAACCACAGCCGGAAGAACTCTGGAGCTTCCTCCGATAACCACTGTCCCTGTCCTTTCATTGAAAACCACCTTAGCCGGGGCATCCGCATTTATCGGAATCTCTTCTATTTTGGCAAGGAACCCCACAACATTGCCGGAGTAGTCACGTGGAATTCTTACACTGACAGCCCCTGCGTCCTCCGCTTTCGCAGTTCCTTCCCCGAAGCGCTCACATATGGCCTTCGCTACTCTGTCAGCAGTTGTGAAATCCGCATCTTTCAAGGTAAGAACAATCCTATCCCCGGACATGCCGAAATCAGAGTTGTTAAGCGCCTGTTCCACAGTGGCGCCTCCGGGGATTCTGGCGACTGTAGGATGAACCTTCACCCGCCTGTCAGCGCTGCTCCCTCCGAGAGATATTTGGCCTTGGGCAGCGGCATATAGGTTTTCATCCGGGCCATAGAGCGGAGTCATGAGCAAAGTGCCTCCTTCAAGGCTTCGGGCGTCTCCTATAGAAGAAACAGCTACGTCAAGGCTGTCGCCGACACGCGCAAACGCAGGCAGCTTCGCTGTAACCATGACCGCAGCGACATTCCTTACTCGAAACTGATCCGGAGACACCGTGACTCCAAAACGCATAAGCATGTTAGCTATAGACTGGACTGTAAACATGGCGCTTCCGGAGTCTCCTGTGCCTTTTAAACCTACCACTAAACCGTAGCCTATAAGATCGTTTTCTCTGACTCCTTCCACCCCGGCTATATCCTTTATTCTTGATTCCGCCAAGACGCCCCGGGTAGTCGCAAGAACCAAGGCGCAAAGGACAAAGCCTATGAAGGCTGCTTTATTGAACCTCATGCGTCACACCTCCTTGCCTTCAGCACTTAAGTGACATATCAAAAGAGAAAGTTGATTATCCCTGCAAAGAATCTTTGCAGAAAACCAACGAGTCCTGTCTTTTGCTCAGCGTCCAGCATGCCTTCATATCGTATCTCAGCGCATCCTACGTGAGTGGACAAGACTGTATTATCAGCTTTTACGTCTTCAGGCCTGACCAGGCCTGAAATGACTATATTCTGCTTTTCATTGTTGATTACAAGACCTTGTATGCCTTCTATCCTCAGCGTGCCGTCAGGCAACACCTCAACGACCCTTGCAGTCATCTTCGCTACCAGATCGCCTGAGCGGGACGTTGCGCCTTGTCCTTTAAAGTTCGTATTCGCGTTAAGGCCGACTGCAGGTACAAACGACAACACCCCTGAACCTTCAGCCAAAGTTATGCCTGTCCCTTTCCCTGCTCCGGTTTGAGCTCTATGGCTGGCGTACGCCCGTTCTATGATGAGAACGGTTATTAGGTCCCCCTCTTTTCCGGCTTTATGGTCGGCAAAAAGCGAATTTGAATCAAGCCGCCAAAGAGAATTATCCGCCCCTTCAGCCTGAAATCCCGGCACGAAAACGCCGATTAGCATTGTCACAACACATATAACCAGACCCAAAAACATCTTGCGAGGCACTGTACCACCTCCTGTATCAGCGAGTGAACACGATCCTAAATCCCCTGCACACGTTGGGAGTCAATTACCTTGGCACTCACAACCGCCCCGGAGGAAGTGTTTCTGACTCGAATCCGGTCACCGACAGATCCTGATTCAAGAGCCTCTCCGGGAATTGCCACAATCACACCGCCTGACATTGCCTCCAGCGTTACCAGATCTCCTCGGGAAATTACAGGCAGACATTGAATACTGCTGAACGTAACAGGTTTCCCTGCTTGAATTGTGTGTTTTGCCATCATACCGTCTACGAGCAAGGGGTCAAACACCACATCCGGGGGGACATTAGCGAGGTCATGGACTCGAAGAGTCAGGTCATCAGGGGATATGATTTCATTCCTCCGGATGGTCCTTGTGGCGACTACTACCTCTTTCGTTACGTCCAACCTTACTCTCACATGGAGAGTCCGAGAGACCTTGCCATTTACCACGATCTGCGCCTTCACATTGGTAGTCCCTAAAAACTTGGTAGTGGATGAGGGTTCCACTTGGACCTGAATATCGCCGTCAGGAACCAATATCCTGTCCTGGCCAGGAGCTACACTGATTCTCACATCCGTAGGATCCCACGGCATGTTCGCCTTGACATAGTCCTCCACAGCCCGAATAATCTCATCATAATTCATTACAGCAGGCCGTGTGCTTACCGCGATAGTAACCGGTCCGGAAATCGTGATACTGTCAGGGTCATAACCTTTTTGCCTCAGTCTGATCTTCACTATCGCAAGACTCAAAGTCCTGGTTTGTCCCGGCGGAGGGGCTTTTCCCACCTCAATGGCAGACAGGCTCTCTATTACGTCTTCGGACATTCCTCTGAAAGTTGCGATATCCCCGAGGCTTATGACCGACTTTCCAACCTCCAGAGGACTTGTAATTGATATTTGCGCCCCGGGTCCGAAGATTCCGGTTTCATCTTGTGCGTCCTTTGCTATAACGGTAGATACAGGAATAAGAAAGACAAGAGCCACCGGAATGATCTTCATCAATTTCCGGATTTGCCCCTTACATCCTATGGTTTGTTTCATAACTCTAAAATCTGACACTTCGCATCCCTTGCGTCTATCTCTTGAGGTTGTTTGCAATTGCCAACATATCATCAGAAGTTTGAATGGCTTTGGAGTTCACTTCATACGCGCGCTGCGCAATAATCATGTTCACCATCTCTTCCACCACTTTAACATTGGACATCTCAAGAAAGCCTTGAGATATGGTTCCAAAGCCTTCGAGACCCGGTGTTCCTATTACAGGCTGTCCTGAAGCTGCGGTAGCTGCGTACAGGTTTCTGCCTATTGCAGACAGGCCGGCAGGATTTACAAATCTCGCAAGCTCAATCTTACCTATCTCCTGGGGATCGCTGTCACCTGCAAGAAGCACTGACACAGTCCCGTCCGTGCCGATGGAAAGATCGACAGCCTCAGCAGGAATGAGAACCTCCGGTTCCATTGGGAAACCGTCAGAGGTAACCATTCGTCCTTCACTGTCCCTCTTGAACGCACCATCCCTCGTAAATGCGACGGTACCGTCAGGCATTAATACCTGGAAGAAACCGTCACCTTCAATAACCAGGTCAAGAGCACCTTCAGTCTGAATAAAGTCTCCCTGGGAAAATATCCTTTGAATAGAAGCAGGCCGTGTACCGAGTCCCACCTCAATACCGGCAGGCACCCGGGCGCCTTCTGCTACAGTGGATCCTGTCATACGAAGGTTTTGATACATGAGGTCCTGAAAGTCGACTCTGCTTCTTTTGAACCCATATGTGTTGAGGTTAGCCAGGTTGTTGGCGATAACATCCATGTTTAATTGTTTCGCCAGCATGCCTGTGGCTGCGCTCCATAATGCCCTCATCATTTCCTGATCACCGTCCGTTCAAAATGGTATCATCAAAAAAACAGGGATGACTAAAGCTCCGGCAGGCACTTGATGAGCCTTGCCTTTTTCGGAGAGTCATCCCAAAATGTTGCCTCAATCGTTCAGCAACTTACGGCTTCCGCACCGGCGGTCCGGCCTCTCAATTAAATCAAACAACTCTCCCTACATCATTTACAGTTTTGTCCAGCGTCTGGTCGATGGCCCAAATCATCTTTTGACACGCCTCATAGGTTCGCATGCCTGTTATCATTCGCGTCATTTCTGAGATGACATCCACGTTCGACATCTCGAGAAACCCTTGGCGAACAACAAATGAACCTGATCCGGCCGGTCTTGCGCTTCCCCGCGGGACTCTGAACAGCCCGTCCCCTACCTTCTCCGCAAGGTTACGATTATCAAGGGACACAATGCTCAACCTGTCATGGACTCTGCCATCCACGTACACAGTGCCGTCTGCCAGGATTTCGATATCTGCGGCCTCAGGTGGAATAATAATAGGCCCGGACATGCCTAAAAGGGGCATATCATTCACGGTCATAACCATACCTGAAGTTGATAACCGGAAGGAGCCGGAACGGGTCAGCAAGTCTCCGGAAGGGCTTCTTACAACAAAGTAGCCGTCTCCTTCAATACCGAGGTCCAAGGTCCCTTGAGTCTCAATGAGCTGCCCCTGACTATGATCTGAGCCTATACTATGGACATACGCCCCGTACCCAAGAAGACCTATAGGGGTACTCTCCACTTGACCTCCCCGTCCCGACCCGGCAAGGCTTCTTACCATTTCTTGCTGAAATGAACCGGTAATTGGTATATCCCTCTTGTAGCCCGGTGTATCTACGTTAGCCAGATTCGTGGCAATTACGTCATGCCCTATGAGTCCGGCAACCATACCCGAGGTTGCAGCATATAAACTATGAACCAATTTATCACCTCCCTTTGCTTTTTACTTCCTTGCATCTATTCCATGTAATGAAAGAACCTGTCAAACTAATGCCACTCATCCGTCTTATAAATCAAGCAATTACCATGCCAGTTCCGAAAGATTCCTCGCCCAAAGCCTTTAAGAAAAGCTAAACGGCAGCTTATTAAGCTGCCGCAACAGATTTTGGTAGGGTTAATTCCTGTTTTTGAATTCTTATATCGTGCGTTCAAAAATCACTTTTGACAAACCTATGCGCAAAAATTGCCGAGTTATGTGTCAAGTCACGACTTACAAGCACATCCGCATCCTTCTTTACGCGCTCTCCTCCATGCCGCGTCCATAGTGTTACGCATGAGCATAGCAATGGTCATAGGGCCTACGCCGCCGGGCACCGGTGTAATATGGCTTGCGATTTCCTTCGCCTCGTCGAATTTTACATCTCCGACTAATATGCGTTTACCCTCATCCGTCCTGCCAATCTCATTTACACCGACATCTATTACCACTGCCCCTGGCTTTATATAACTCCCATCTAACATCTCGGGCTTGCCGATTGCAGCGACGAGTATATCTGCCTCCCTGCACACGCCTGCCAAATCCACCGTACGAGAGTGACAGATGGTCACAGTCGCATGCTGGGCAAGGAGCAGCATGGCTACAGGCTTGCCTACTATGTTGCTACGCCCCACTACCACTGCCCGCTTACCCTTAATCTCTATCCCTGTCTTCTTTATCAAACGCATAATTCCCATAGGCGTGCATGGCACGAAGGCCTCCTTGCCGACAACGAAATTCCCGACGCTTATGGGATGGAAACCATCCACGTCCTTACCGGGATCGATGGTCTCCAACACCTCGCCTTCGTCAAGGTGATCCGGCAGAGGCAGCTGCACAAGGATACCATGAATTCTTCTGTCCTGGTTTAGATTCTTGATTGCGGCAATAAGCTCTTCCTGACCGGTTGAAGCAGGCATAGCATATTCCTCTGAGCGTATACCCAGATTTTCACACATCTTTTTCTTGTTCGCCACATAGACACGGGATGCCGGATCATCGCCGACAATAATCACAGCAAGCCCCGGAGGATAGCCGTAAGCCTTCTTGAAGTCTTCTACCTCTCCTGCCACCTCCGTTCGGACTTCCTTCGCTACAGCTCTCCCATCAATAATCGATGCAGCCATATCTCGCAGGCCTCCTTCAGTTTTCATATTGCTACACTAGCTTATACCCTGGACAATCTCTTTGAATCTTTCCCCCCTGGCCTTGTAGTTGCTGAAGAAATCAAAGCTGGCACATGCAGGCGACAGCAAAACTACATCACCCGGGGACGCTTCCAGAAATGCAGTATGGACGGCTTCCTCGAAATCCTCGGCCATTATAGTTCTTACCTTTCGCCCTGTTTCCGCCCCTGCTTTTTCTATGGAAGCCTGAATTTCCGGAGCAGTATGTCCTACAAGCACAGCAGATTTAACTCTCTTTGCGATGACTTCACCAAGGCTGTCAAAAGACAGCTTCTTGCCGGAGCCCCCGGCTATAAGAACCACCGGCGCCTCAAAAGACTTGATTCCCGCAATGGACCGACTGGGCGTGGTAGCACTGGAATCATCATAAAACTTAACACCGCGCTTTTCTGCGACAAATTGAATTCTGTGTTCCACCCCGGTAAATTCCTTCACCACACTGCGAAGATGTGCAAGATCGCATCCGGCCAGAGCTGTAACTGCAGTTACAGCCAGGATATTCTCTACATTATGTTCACCCGGCAGTCGAATGTCACAAAGACTGAGAGCCACCCCGCTTTTGCCCTCAATATCCACAATAATTTCGTTCCTCCTGACATATACTCCGTGTGGAATCTCTTCATACTTTGAAAAAAACACAAGCTCTCCGGGACACCTTTCTCCCATGGAGCGGGTCCATGGATTGTCCCGGTTTAGAACCGCATAATCCACAGGCAGTTGGTGCCTGAAGATGTTCTCTTTCGCTTCGGCGTATTCTTCCATCGTTCTGTGGTGGTCGAGGTGGTTAGGAGAAACGTTCAGAATCACGCCCACATGGGGGCTCCTGCTGAGAGGCTGTAACTGAAAACTGGAAAGCTCCAGGACAACGACGGAGTCAGCAGTGATGTCAAACACTTCGGAAAGAAGGGGGTTACCGATATTTCCGCCGACGAAGACTTCTTTTCCCCCGGCCCTAAGAGTCTCTCCCACTAATGTAGTCGTTGTGGTTTTACCGTCGCTGCCGGTTATACCTATAACAGGCGCCTCACAGAGATCAAGGAACAAGCCGATTTCATTTGACTGCCAAACCCCGGATCTCCTTGCTTGGACCAGTTCAGGCAGGTCAAGGGGCATCCCGGGGGTGGGGAAAATCATGTCAAACTCATCCAGGTTTTGAAGGTAATCTTCACCGAGCCTGAACTCAATGGGTAAACCCGCTATATCACGATACGCACCGCCAAGCTGTTTCTCTTCCTTCATGTCGCATGCCACAACTTGAGCACCTGCTTCCACAAGGAATTGGATTACCGGAGCATTGCTTATGCCAATTCCCAAGACAGCAGCTTTCTTGCCCTGAAACTTCTTAACATACTCTCTTTGTCTTTCAGTCGCCATAATCCTAACCCTCCACCGAATTCCCAATCCCGAAAAACCCATGGAGCTAAACTTCTGCATTAAGTTTACAGATAATACTGCTTACTGCAAGTCGCACCTAACAATTTGCCATATTCTATAGTGTGGCTTACATCTCCTGCCTGAAAAGTTGCGCATTTTCCATGGGAACGATATACTTTAGACAAGAGCAGTCGGGGAACTTTTTTACTCTCGGTTCGTTTCCTTAATATGACCGGAATCTTCGGAAATAGTCAAGGATAAGGCGGAATAGGGTGGTAGAGACATGCTGAACACACAAGCTTTGGCAGGCGCCCAGTACAGAGAGAGCAACATCGAGGCTTTTGAGGAGCTGGTACGTACGTATGATCAAAAGCTCTACCGTGTCGCTTTGAGGCTAACCGGAAACGCGGATGAAGCCAAAGACCTGGCGCAGGAGGCATTGTTCCGGGCTTACCGCTCCTTTGACAAGTTCAAGATAGGCACGTCCTTTGAGAAGTGGCTTTTTCGTATTGCGTCAAACCTATATATTGACAAACTGAGAAAACACGGTAAGTACAGATTTGAATCTCTTGATGAGCCTATTGCCACTAAAGACGGCTATATAGAGAAAACACTGCCTGACTGGACCGGAAACCCTGAAGAGATTGTTGAGCAGAATGAACTTTCGGAAAAAATCCAAGCTGCGCTTCAGTCTCTACCTATTAACTATCGTATGGCAGTGGTCTTGTATGACCTCGAGGGGTTTTCTTATGAGGAGATTAGCGGCATTCTTGATTGCTCCATTGGCACAGTAAGATCTCGCATACATAGAGGACGCAGGCTCCTCAGGAAGAAACTGGCGCCATACGTTTACCAAGAAACTGAGGTTGGAGTTGGGTGATAAGGAACATGACTTGTGAAAAGGTAAGAAGCTTGCTTTCGGCTTATATCGACAGTGAACTGGATTATCAAGAACTGCGTCAAGTCGAGCTTCATCTTCTTGACTGTACATATTGTCAAGAAGAATGCCGGTCACTCAGAGCGACAAAGGATCTACTTGGAATGCTGGAATCACCTCAGCTGCCTCGAGAGTTCTGGCCGGAATTGAAGGAGCGTATCAATTCACACTCAGTGTCCGAATTTTATCGAAGACTCCTTGTGAGGGTACTTGTCCCTGCTTGTGCTTTACTGGCCTTGGCAATTCTGCCTATTGCTTTGAGTTCAAACACCGGAGCATCAAAGGGACTGACTGAGGCTAAGACAGACTTAGTGGAGCCATACATTAGGGAATATGTTATTTCAGAATTGGATAGGCCGTTTTCAGACAAGACTTCTCTCGGATTCGTCGCCACTGCACAAGCAGTCACTATGTATTCATCTGACCTCCTCGAACCCTATGGTCACCCCACACCCCACAAGGGTGTCACACCTTCCGGCCAGACCGGACGAAAAACACAAATAGATGCATTTAAGCGCGTTATGTTTCTTTCACCTAAGTAGATGACATTTATGTCAGAAGGTGAATTCCTGTTATGGTTAAGAGACTGGCTGCTGTCACAATATTATGCTTACTAATAGCATCATCTCTTGCGACATTACAAGGACCGAGAACCGTATTCGCCTCAAAGCTTCCGTTGCCTGAAAGAAGCGGCGACATCAGTTTTTCCGACCCGGAAGTCGCGATAAGCATAATCGAGCAGGTGGCAGAGAAGAGCGGAAGCGTAAGCTATAAAGCGACAAAAACTGTGATACTGTGGCACCCGTCCGGAACAAGCGCTTGCATATCTAACATAATACACAAGGCGCCGAACTTTACCAAAACTGAATATCTGCCTTCTTCAGCGTCGGCATGCGGGTTTAGAACTGTGATATCAGACGGCAAATCAACCTGGCATTATGAGCCTTCCCTTCAGGTAGTATTCCACATGCCGGAAACATCTTCCCTTCCCGGCAATGACAAAAGTGAAGGATCCCAAAAGACAAGGGATATGCTTCTTATCAAAGCCAATTATAAGATTTCACTGGTCTCAACTGAGAACCTGGTAGGAAGGCAAGCTTATGTAATCGGGTTAGAACCCCGCTATCCCGGTAATCCGTCGCGAAGAATATGGGTGGATAAGGAGTACCCGTTTATTCTCAAGACAGAGCAATATAGACCTGATGGGACCATGTCTTCAGTGTCCTTTTACAATCAGATTGAATTCTTCCCGGAATTGAGTGATGATCTCTTTCGGCTGGACATCCCACCTAATGTTGCCAAGGTGGAATTGCCTGTATCCGGTGACTTAATGCCTTTGGACAGGCTGGAGAGGGAAGCGGATTTTCCTATTCCTGTGCCGGGATTCATACCGACCGGTTACGTAATCGAGGGAGGAATACTCAGTCTATATAAGACTTTCCCGGCAGCGCATATCCGCTTAACAGACGGTCTGAACACAATATCTTACTTTGTCTCACCTGGGATTATAAGGGACACCGGCGTACAAGATAATATATTAAGTATGTCAGACATCTCAGGCGCCAATATCGTTAAGTGGTCCGGAAAAGGCTATGACTTCACTCTTGTCAGCGAGGTGGACCAATTGCTTTTAGAGAAGATGGCACGATCCGTAAGCGTAGCACATGCGCCCGGCAAGCCGCCTCAAAAACCGTTTTCACAGTATTTGTCCAGGTTCTTCTATCAGTTGTTTTTGATAGATAGATAGATTAATGAATAGTAAAATAAACATATGAACATCTGAGCAAAAATGAGAGGAGTGGTATCTATGAGCATTAACGATTCAAATTGGAGGAAGTCATTTGGTTCATACGTTCTGGTCGCTGTAGTAAGCGTACTCATTACAGGGCTGGTATTCTTCCACTATGCAGGAGATAGCCATACATTTGCAGCAACCGGTGTAGTAACTGATGAATCCGCGTCTTCTGCTTCCGATATACAGATTGCACAGTCCAGCCTGGTCTCAGCCCAACTCCCCAGCGGGTACATGTCAAAAGACAGTATCGCAAATGTGGCGGAACGTGTAGGCCGGGCAGTGGTCAACATCGACACAAAACGTACAATGAAAGTCTCACCTCTGCCGTTCGGGGATTTCTTCTATGAGTTTTTTGGCATACGACAACAGGACATGACCCGTGAAGTGGAGGTCCCCGCCATAGGAAGTGGGTTTATAGTCAGATCAGACGGATATGTGCTCACTAACAATCATGTTATTGAAGGCGCGAAGGAAATCGTCGTGACTCTGGCTGACGGAAGGAAATTCAATGGAAAAACTATGGGCAGAGACCCCAGAAATGACCTTGCGATAGTAAAAATAGACGCAAAAGACCTCCCCGCTGTGCAGCTTGGCGATTCAGACAAAATAAGGCCGGGGGACTTCGCGATTGCCATCGGCAATCCCTACGGACTGCAGCATACAGTAACAGCAGGCATAATCAGCGGGCTTGCCCGGTCTTTGGACGGAGATCCTAAGGAACCAGGCATATACATCCAGACAGATGCTGCAATTAACCGCGGCAACAGCGGTGGCCCTCTTATTGATATCGAAGGAAGGGTAGTAGGGATCAACACTGCAATCATTCCACAAGCTCAAGGGTTAGGATTTGCCATACCGGTGAATGTGGCAAAAAGCGTAATGGATGACTTGATCAGCGGAAAGAAAATCGTATATCCATGGATAGGAGTGCAGCTGCAGAACCTTACTCCTGAACTGGCCGAGTACTTCGGCGTGCGTGAAAAGTACGGGGCGGTAGTGGCTTACGTATACCCGAACTCTCCCGCTGAAAAAGCAGGACTGCAAGAAGGAGATATAATCCTTAGGATTGGCAACGCTCAAGTTACGAACATAACCAAACTCCAAGAAGAAGTGCGCAACAGGAAAGCCGGAGACAAAGCAGTCCTCCAGGTGTGGCGGAACAACAGTTATATGCTTATTACTGTTACCCTGGGTGAAATGCCTGACGACTAAGTGTATACCATAGGCTGTCGTTAGAAAATGCACCGCAAATGACTGTCTGCACACGAATGGTGCAGGCAGTCATTTTTTTGCAATTTTCTCAAGCAAGATGCAAATATGATAGTATAGTATAGTTAAGAGAAGTAAAAGAAGGAGGCCGCTCCCACTATGTCAAATGTCAAACGTCTCTACAGAAGTAGATATGAAAAGAAACTAGGTGGAGTATGCGCGGGATTAGCCAGGTATTTTGAAATCGATGTAAGTCTTGTGCGCCTTATCTGGATTCTTCTCACAGTATTCTATGGTGCGGGAATTCTGGCCTATCTTCTTGCTTGGATCATCATCCCTGAAGAGCCTTGAGAGCTCGCCTATCCCCTGCGCCAGAAATCCGGGATGAAGAGAACTAAAACAGTAAAAAGCTCTAACCTGCCCAGCAGCATACACGCGCTGAGTACCCATTTCCCAAGAGCAGGTATGGGTTGATAAGTAAGGGTCGGACCAACCACCACAAGGCCTGGGCCTACATTGCCCAAGGTTGCTGCCACAGCGGAACAAGCGCTGACAAGATCCAAACCGAATCCGGTCATAATGATCGCTGCACCAATGAATGTAAAAATATACAAGAAGAAAAAGGCGCAAATAGTATTTTGCATACCATGCGGAACCGGGGATCCGTTTATCTTAGGCAAGGTAACAGCCCGTGGATAAATAAACTGAAAGATCTCCTTATACCCGTGTTTTAGAAGAACAAGAATCCTGCCTACCTTGATTGCACCCGCTGTAGACCCTGCACATCCACCTATAAACATCAGAGTCATGAGGATTGCCTTGGAAAACGAAGGCCACATATCAAAATCAACAGTAGTGAAACCTGTGGTGGTAATGATTGAAACCACCTGAAAAGCCGAATGCCGGAAAGCCTCAGCCAGACTCCGGAAATTACCGGAGACAAAAAGGTTCAGTGTCACCAAAACAGTTGCGGTTATAATCAATGACACATAGAACTTAAACTCAGCGTCATGAAAAAAGACTCTGAGACTTCTGCCACTCAAAGCACGGAAGTAGAGGGTGAAGTTAACGCCGGCAAGGAGCATGAACACTGCAATAATCCAATGAATTCCCGGACTCGTCCATGCTCCTACACTTGCTGCCTTAGTGGAAAAGCCCCCTGTGGCCATAGTAGCGAACGCATGATTCACTGAATCAAAAAAGCCCATTCCTCCCAAACAAAGCAAGACTGTCTCGACTACCGTAAACCCCACATAAATCAGCCAGAGGGTTTTGGCTGTTTCCTTAATCCTAGGAACAATCCTTTCAGGAAGCGGTCCCGGCACCTCTGCCTTAAACAACCGGCTTCCCCCAATACCTGCGCCGGGCAGAACGGCAATAAACAGGACAATAATGCCCATTCCTCCCAGCCAGTGTAGAAAACTCCGCCAGAACAAAATCCCGTTGGGTTGGGCTTCTATGTTCCCTATCACTGTAGCGCCTGTAGTCGTGAGTCCGGACATAGCCTCGAAGAAGGCGTCAGAATATGTGGGACACGCGCCTGAAATAACAAATGGCAGAGCCCCAAGGGCTGCTGCGATTACCCATCCTAAAGTCACTATGGCAAAGGATTCCTTAATGCCAGGCTCTTTACTTGTATGTGAACCTCTCTTTATCAAAAGGCCTAATCCTACTGCGACTGCTGCGCCCAAAAAGAACGACCACGCATCGCCTTGACGGGAACAAACCGATATGGACATGGGAATCAACATAAGCAATCCTAAAAAGACAGCCAAAGTCCCTACCATATTAAGCACAGGTTTAATATCCAAAATGAAGTCGCCTCACAGAATCTGCAATTATGCTACCTTACATACTCCTCAAGTTGTCGTGCTACAGAGGGCATGGCAAAAACCACAATACTGTCCCCCGGCAGAAGGACTGTATTCCCTCTGGGGATGATTACTGAATCCCCCCGAATCACTGACCCGACTATCAAGCCTTTTGGAAAGTCCAAGTGCCGAAGGGGTCTGTTGCATATGCTTGCAGTGCCCGGAAGATTTATTTCCATGACCTCAAGATTGCCTTCACCCAGAAGTGAAAGAGATACAACATTCGCCTTATGAATGAGACGTAGTATGGTGCCTGCAACAATCATCCTGGGGATAACAGCTACATCTATACCCATCTGTGACGCTATCGGTATATAATCATCCCGCTCAAGTTTAATAATGACCCTTTCTACTCCTGCATGCTTGGCCATAAAGCCTGCAAGCAAATTCGTCTGATCCTGGCCTGTTAACGCTACGAAAGCATCCAGGGATTTTATGCTATCGTCATGGAAAAGATCAGGCTTCGCTCCGTCGCCACGGATAACCAAGGCATGCCTCAACTCCCGCGCCAGATGATGACATACTTCCTCATCATGCTCGACTACTCTTACAACCGGAATGTACTTCCTATGTTGTTCCAAGTAATGAGCCAACAAGAAACCTGTCCGTCCCCCACCGAGAATCGCCACGCTCCGGATGGCATGGTCTTTTGTCCCCACGAGCCAGCCCATCTCTGTAGGGACACCGGTCTTGCCGATGATGAAAATATCGTCCCCCGCTAAAATCCGGGTGCCTCCATGGGGCACTAAGACCTCACCGTCACGGAGAATAGCTCCGATGGTGCAAGACGTGATAGCTGCCTCTGCTACAGTCATACCGGCTATCGGAGACTCATCCTGAACTTTAAACCCCAGCATTTGGACCTTTCCGTCAGCGAAGTACTCGACTTCTGTAGCAGCCGGGGCCCTAAGAAACTTAAAGACTTCATACGCTACGGCTTCTTCGGGACTGATAATCACGTCAATCCCCAACTGCTTTGTGGACAGAGCTCCGCCGGTAAGCCCTTGGTATTCAGGATTTCTTATACGTGCCACTGTTTTTTCGACCCCGAGGCGCTTGGCAGTCATACATGCCACCATGTTTACCTCATCACTGTCAGTCACAGCAACAAATAGATTTGAGTTTCTCAATGAGGCTTCCTCGAGGACTCTCCCGCTGGCCCCGTTCCCGTGTATGGTCATTACATCCAGGTTTTCACTTACCTCTATCAAGGCCTCTTCCCGGGAGTCAATCACTACTACGTTATGCCTGGCTTCTGCCAGCATTTTCGCGATTTGAAATCCTGTTTTCCCTGCCCCGACGATTATAACTGTCAATTCTCCACCCCTTTCCGGTCCGGACATATTCTCCGCCTACAGGGAGTTTCCCTGCTACCAATCATTTTCATTGCGAGCCTTAAAACCGGTCTCCGTCAGATAATACAAGTCTGCTTGCTTTTTTACGCGTTGTCAAGGCTGCGTTTTGGAACCGCAACGCAACTTTACGGATTGCCTTTTTGCTTTTCCTCAGAGGAAAGCTCTGCATGCTGACGAATTTTATATTACTTGTACTTTTACCGTCAGCCTGAACCTGTTCATATGCTATCGCTTAAGGGGGGCTTTGAAATGGTATACTGCGCGCGCTGCGGCCGCAAGTATCCGGGTGATACAAAGATATGGCGCTGCTCATGTAAAGGAGAACTGGAATATCAAAGTCAGTACACATACAGTATCCCGCCTCCTGAGCGTCTTACCCTGCGTCCACATTCCATTTGGAGATATCGTGAGGCTTTACCCCACCTGGAGGATGAAGACATTGTGAGCCTGGGTGAAGGATGTACTCCTATTGTCACTGCGAAGTGGAAAGGTTTCCCGGTATGGTTTAAACTTGACTTTCTTTGTCCGACAGGCTCCTATAAAGATCGCGGCTCTTCAGTAATGATCTCCCGCTTAAAGCAAATGGGCATAACCTCAATAGTGGAAGACTCATCAGGAAACGCAGGCGCATCAGTGGCTGCGTATGCAGCAAGAGCAGGCATGGAATGTCGGATATTCGTGGCTTCTCATACGTCGCCTGCAAAGCTTGCACAAATCAGGGCATATGGCGCGAAAATCAAAGCTGTTGACGGCACAAGGCAAGATGTAGCTGAAGCATGTCAAAGATCCGTTGAGGAAGACCCAAGAGGCGAGACCTTATACGCAAGTCACAACTGGAACCCGTTTTTCTTGGAAGGAATGAAAACCTTAGCGTATGAAATCTGGGAGCAATGCGAAAGAAGCAAGATAATGCCGGATTGGGTGGTTGTCCCGGCCGGTTACGGAAGTTGCGCACTTGGCGCATATCGAGGGTTCCGAGACCTCCTGAACCAGGGCAGGCTGAGTCACCTTCCGCGGCTTGTCATTGTGCAAGCTGAGAACTGCGCCCCGATATACCAAGCATACTTGCACGGCGAGACACAAGTTACGCCTATTCGGGGAGGAAAGACGGTAGCTGAAGGCATCGCATGCAGCAGCCCTGTCCGAGGAAGCCAAGTTCTTGCCGCAGCAAGAGAATCAGGCGGATTTATTATGGCAGTCAGCGAAGAAGAGATAGATAGCGCCGCGATATCCTTGGCAAGAGAGGGGCTCTTTGTGGAACCTACATCAGCAGTAGTGGCAGCTGCGTTAGGACGTTTGATTGACTCCGGGACAATCGCGAAAAACGATGTCGCCCTTGGGATTCTTACAGGAATAGGCCTGAAAACCGGATACTATTACGAAGGACGGTCCTAATGCCCGTCCTTGTTCATTCATCAACTTGGCCCGCCTTGTTTTCCCGCGGTACTACTATATTCATCCGGAATTTGACCTCACTTATCCGGATTGATTCTGAAATAGCTTATACTCACTGAAACCGGCACCAAGCGGATAAGTGTTAATTACATCAATAAAAACCTCAACTACATCCGAATCAAATTGACTGCCTGCACAGCGCCTTAGTTCAGCTATAGCCTCATCGTTTGTCATTGCCGGGCGATAGGGTCTATCAGAAATCATCGCGTCAAAAGCATCCACTACAGCGATAATCCGAGATTCGACCAGAATTTCATCTCCCTTCAGGCCGAAAGGATAACCTGTCCCATCATACCGTTCATGATGCTGTTCAATAATTGGGCCTGCATCCCTCAAAAACGTCTTCTCAATTATTGCTCTGCCTGCAGAAGGGTGTTTAGTTATCTCTTGCCATTCCTCCGGAGTTAACGGTCCCTTCTTATTCAGTATGCGATTGGGTATCCCTATCTTCCCGATATCATGTAAAAGTGCAGCATATATCAGTAATTCGAGCCTGTCCGGGGAAAGCTTCATCTTCTCCCCTACCAGCATCGATAAACTCTGGATGCGTTCACAGTGTTCTTGGGTATGACTGTCTTTTCTCTCAACTTCCTTAGCAAGAGCGACGAGCCCCTGGATCTCGTCGCTTAACGCATGAAACACCGGTTGTGAGGACATGTAAAGAAGTGTCACACCTGTTTCAGTTCGAAAGTACACATCTTTCATAAGACGTGTCACGGCAATATAGTCTCCTGGACTCAGGCATGTTGTCCTCCCTTTTTCATCTTTGCAAATCAACGCCCCGTCAAGAATGAAGTAGAACTCAAAACCATCCCAGTTGGGCTCAGATGATAAAGTAATATACGAGTTTGGGGCGATGTATTGTTTCATCACCTCAATCCCATTTCCTTTTGCCAGGAGTCGGATTTCCGTCGATTTCTTCCTCGCCTGTTTAATAAAATCAGACTCCCGGCCGATATGGACCCCTTTCATGTAACCCCCCTACCGCATGTACCACACGCTTAATGCCCTAGAGGCCTGCAACCCTCATTGGATCGATCGTGACTGTTATGCCACCGATTTTTACCTCTTCGTCATAGCACTCTACGTCTACACCGCGCTTTGCGCAAAATTCTATGCAGTTATCAGCGATTCTCTGAGTCTTCTCAAGCACCCACTCAATTGCCTTGTCCACTTGCTTGGGATCCTCTGCCATCTTCTGGGCTTTCGCCACTGCCTTCCAAATCTGGTCATTAGCGTTTTCGACTTTCTTCTCAACTAACTCATACGCAGCCTCACCCGATGGAGGCCCACCCTTGGCTTCGCACAATGCGATACCGGCAAACAACACTATTACCAGTACAGTCACTAAAGCAACAGTCGTTCGGGATCTTCTCATGACGTCTTACCTCCCTTTACAAACGTCGTATTTCCCCTCAGCCCTTATAGGCTTAATCACCTGCCGCCCGGTTGCAAGCAGGTGATTGGCGCAACGAATGAAACTGAGAGTTTCATACGACGTCTGAACCCACCGGCAACCTGGCAGTCATAGGTGCGTTTCACCTTTAGACCCATGGCTTTGCGTCGCTTCCTTTCGAAAGCTTTGCCTTTATCGGTTAAGGTTTAACTGGATTATGTCATGATAGCAAATGCTGCTAATCTCAGTTTCGCCATACTTTTAGATTTTCCTCCTTAGATCGACCAATATTGGAAAATTTGCTCGTAATTCTCATGGCTATGGCTCGTGAATTTTTCTCGCCAGGGCACGCCTTGCGTGTAACCTCACGCACCTCGAAGGGAATAATGGCAGCATCGAGCCATTTCGCATAAAATGGCAAGCTGAGGTAATCGCGATCACCTATGAAGGTAATATTCGAAAGCCTGGGCAAAAGACTTAAATCCACGCCTATATAGCCTATAAACAGAAAGTGCCAGTTCGGCCTTGAGACTGCCACACGCACCACGAGGTCCAAGTCCACCCAAGTAGTGACAGCTCCCCAGAATCCGATGAGCTTTCTATTCTTGGCCGCGCCGGTCTTAAGAAGCGCTGCAATCTCAATAGGGCATGGTAGATCGTACGACAGGTCACATGTGGTGCGGTCTCTGGCGATGTAGAAAATAATCAAAACACGGCAAATAGATTATGGTGTCCACAAAGACACCCCCCCATCGGATCGGATCGCGGAGCCGGTGCTCACATTGGTGTCTCAGCCGGCATCAGAGCAATTAATGTAATAATCTCGTCTTGTGTCACGATTGTCTTGATTTGAACAGGACCACCGAACATGGGGCCGGATGGCGTATCCCAGACAGTAGCCGTCAGGAAAAGCTCAGCTTCAGCTTGCATACCTTTGCGAAATCCGACATTCGGCAAATCAGCGAAGGTCGAAACCGCAAGTTCCATTACAGTAAACCCTACCAGGCCAGAAGCCATCTTATAGGTAACCGCAAATTCAAGAGTTCCCACGATAATAACCCGGACACCTTTCCCTTTCTTTGCCGGCACAACCTGTGCCCGCACCCGGATGCCGTCCTGTGTCGGCCTAACGCATATCACCTGCTTACTTGAAGGAACTACAGTGATAGGCGCTCGTACAAAAACGTCAGTCCAAACCGTACCTACGATCACGTCAGCCTCCACCGGCACTCCGGTAGGAATAGAAGGAGCCGCGCCGATTTTTATGATATTTTGCCGGTTAACTGCCATGGATGTAAACATAAGCCGCCTCCGCACGCAGTCCCTTCTGTAAGGTCGCAGACTTCATCCTACAACTAACTGTAAACCGACCGGTCACCGAAGAACAGCGTGCTCAAGAGAATCTACCTGTAGCTGATCCCTGCCTCAACTCCTTGCTGTTTTCAGACCCATTCAAGTAAATGTATCCTCGATTACCCTTGCCCATTGGCACTTCCACCTTTCAAGACTGAACACTTGTGACACCTCGCGCGCCGTATTCCCCAAACGCAAGCGCTGTTCCTGATCATCAATGAGTTCACAAAGGACATTGATCAGATTCTGCACTGTAGGTTTGATAAGGCGGCCGTTATAGCCGTCTATGATAAGATCTGAAAGTCCCCCTATAGTGCCTGCGATCACGGCACATCCTGCTCCCATTGCCTCGAGACAGGCAAGGGAAGTCCCTTCTGTTGACTTCGATGGGATGAGGGCGATATCCATATTACGGTATACCCACGGCATCAACCCCGGCGGGCGCCAGTAAAAAAAGATCCTGCGGTTTTCGCTTGCCCATCTTACCATGTGACTTTCAAGGGCATCGTCATGCGCCCGACCGACAAAATGAAACTCCACATTATCATATTCCTTTATCAGCACCTCAGCGGCTTTCGCCGCCTCGTTAATCCCGCGTACTGATGTGAGACGCCTTGGAAACACAATTCTCACCCGTTCATGTATATCAGGATCGGGAAGAGAACGATACGCAGCGAGATCTACAAAGTTAGGGATATACTCAAACTTCTGGTTAAAGCCAGGCCACGTAGCAGTCACCCACTGGATCGTAGCAGTATCCACAGAGACAACCTTCCGGACAGCTGCGAGAGCGGTGAACAACCTGCGGCGCCACTCGCGTCTTGCTTCGCCTCCGCCGAGTGTGGCCTCAAAAGTGGGGTAATCCCAGTAAATACCGTGGGATACACTTATGCTTTTCTCCAACGCCTGAGGGTACGCAAGAAAAGTGATGAAGTATATTGCGTAGTCTATACCGGTGGCGCGTTCGTGAAAAGAGTGATTAAGGCGGGGCGCTGTCTGGAATTGGGCATCCGATTCAGGTATTGACCGCACTGGTACTCCGGGAATGATCTCCCGCTCCCATCCTGTCCCGGCTTGCCACCATTCAACCTCGAACCCCATGTCTACGAGGAGCTTAGTAAGCTCTGTTCCGTATCGCTCCGCGCCACCATATATTACACGGTTCCCGTCAGAGCTGAAGTGATTTGTTGTGAGCACCCCTACCCGTCGCTTGGTTCGTCTTGACTGTCGGGACCGGTATCCCCTGCTTGTTTCAGTTGCTTCAGGCGTTGCAGACATTTCTGCTGTCCTCTGCATCTCAGCAGTAAGAACTAATCCGGGATCCGAACAGGCTTTAGCGCTGCCCGCCTTGCCTGTTGCAGCAAACAGCGAAGTGTACGGAAGCAGCTTCGAGTCATACCACTCCTCCAACTTAATATCCTGACGCGGTGCCATAATGCTTTCGGTGTGTTTCGATGGAGCACCTCGTACCTGGATTTCCTTGGCCCTGTAGAGCTCGTATTTCGACCGGTGCTCATCAGCATTGGCCCAGCCCAGATGTTTTACGCGTATATCCGAGTGGAACGTCAAGAGAGGGCCCTGATATTCAATAGGCCACCGCCCAACATGAATAGGCAAGTCAGGCCACGTAACCCGCTTACCCGGCATGTAGCGCACAAGAAGCCGGACGAATCGGTTCCAGGGGTTCCACTGGCCGTCTACTCTGTAATGCGCAAGAGATCCCCAAAAGTCAAAAAGTCGGAATCCCAGGGCATCATATTCTTCCTGATTAATAAGATCTCGCACTTCGTTGTGTATTCTGGGTTCGAAAAGCTCATCAGCGTCTATTGCCAAAATCCAGTCAGGGTCTGTCTCTTCCACCATATCCCAGAGCTTTGCTCTAAGCTTCCCCTCATGCTTAATGAACATAGGCAGAGGATTTCTTTCAAACCTGACAACCTTATGACAGCTTGTGCAGATAGAAGCGGTGTCATCATCAGATGCGTCGTCCAGAACGACGATCTCGTCTACCCACAGCAAAAGATCCGCAAGAACCGGTCGAAGATACCTGCCTGCTTCATTTCCAACAACCATCATAGCAGTTAATTTGTTGCCTGATGATTTCCGGATAGGCATTGTGCTTTCAGTGTTTCCTACTGAGTCTTCTCTCATCGCTGCACCTCCGCGTTCCCTCATTACCTTACCTTCTTCTCATAGAGCTACAGAGCAGGGCCGCGCCGATCTTGCACGGCCCTGCTCGATCATCTATCCCCTTTCATTTCGACCGGCTTAGGTACGATCATACCTGGGTTGCCACGAACACAAAGTCGACAGAGAGGTCCTTGTTCTGAACCAGGTTGCCGGCATTCGGATCCAGCCCCACGGTAATAGTGACTTCCTGGACCGAAGCAAGTGGCAGTGAACGACCGGCTGTTGGCTCGTCTACAAGGTTTCTGAGCGGCCCTGTATAAAGAGGGGCGGTAAGCGGCGGGCTTGCCTCCACACTCGCATTGAGCGCGCCTGCCAAAACATGTGCCATACTTGCAGTCGTTGGCGGGATAGCTGCCCAGTCCGCCGAAACAAAGTAAAGGCAATCCACATCGCCTACATTTGACACAGCGACCGTGCCTACGACTGAGGCGCCCGGCAAAAGCGCGGGTGATGCAAGCACTGAGTCCTCAGGTGATATGGCTATGCTTACTGTAGCAGTAAGCACCTGGTTATCTGTATTGACAGCACCTCCGGTGAACGTAAATGACGGCATCCGGATCTCCTCCTTCAGGACGTCGGGGACGCGGCAATAATTGCGGAAATGCATATCTTGCTGCCTTCAGCAGGTCTAATCTAAACTTGCCTGCTCATGACATGGATGTATCAGCACACACAGAGTGTAATCCGAGCGTAATTCCTCGCATTATATGACTGTGCTTGATACCGTTCTCCTGCTTATTTGCAAACACGTATTGCCGCGCATGAAGACACATAGATAAGAAACTCCGCAACCGCTGTCCTTTCTACCTCATCTTATGCGGCCCGCCTAATGAGTGTGATGGACTTACCTGTCTTGCGTTGGTGAGTAACCGGTGGACAAAGGTGTAGTCGAATAGTTATCATTTCAAAGGATAGTATCCGTAGCACGTAAGTTGGAGCCGGCGGTGGGAATTGAACCCACAACCTGCGCATTACGAGTGCGCCGCTCTACCATTGAGCTACGCCGGCCTGAGGAATTAAAAGCGAGGTGCCGGAGTTCAGCCGGCACCGTCAGTATAACACGATGAAACTCCTATGTAAAGGCAGTCCCGCCCGCTGTTCGCAACCCCTCGTTCTCGTATTTAGCCTATGGATGAGCCTTTCGCCACAAGGCTCGTTCTCATAGCCTTCGGGAAGTCTAAGCAGCATGAGCGCCAGATGATACGTTCGGCGCTTCCCCCTTGTTAACATTCATCATAAACGTGAAGGCCACTACTAAACTGACAAATGCACACGGAAACAGAGCCTGATTGCCAAGGGCATCCATAAACCACCCGAACAACGGTGGCGCAGCAATAGCTGCGAGGGATGAGAAAAAGTAGTAAAGGCCGGTATACGCCCCTGTTTGGGCGCTGCTTGTCATATCCACCACCATAGGGTAAGAATTGATATTTACTAAGGCCCAAAATAGTCCCCCTATAAGAAGAAGCGCTTGTAAAGTGATGCCTGGGTTGGCAAACCGAAGAGCAATAATAACAAGGCCAAGACCCGAGACACCAACAAGAATAGTCTTCTTCCGGCCAATAGCTGTAGCGAGAAATCCGCTGGGGATAGCAAAAACGAGAAATGACAGTGAGAAGAATCCCAAGGAAAATGCTGCCTGGTCAGGTGTCATCCCCCAAACTTCAACCCCGTACAAGGTAAAGAGCGCTTCAATCCCACACCAGCCTACGAACCAGAAAAAGATCGCAAGAAGCATGTTCCTTGCGCTTTTATCCTTGTCTGTCCATACCTCAGTCATTGCCTGAACAATACCTACACTCTTATCCTGACCGGGTTCTACAGTCTGTGATTCCCGGATAGTAAGAAAGAGCACAGCGACAATAAGCACCATCAAGACAGCTGTCACAAGAAACGGGAAGGCAGGATCCATACGGTAAAGGCTTGAAAACACAAAGAACGCCAAGAGCGCCCCTAAACCGCCCATGAAATTAATGATTCCGTTTGCCTTGCTTCTCAGAGACGACGGAGTTATATCAGGCATAAGCGCAACTGTAGGCGCCCTAAACACTGTCATAGCCAGATTCATGATACCCACGGCGATAATTATGGAAACCAGCGAAAACCTTGCATATGGAATCAGCGCGAAAGCCACTGCAGCCACAGGCACGCCCACCAGAAGATAAGGCATTCTCCGTCCGAATCGCGTCCATGTCGAGTCGCTCTTCGCGCCGAAATACGGCTGAAGCGTAATAGCTGCGATATTGTCTAATGTCATGATAAAGCCTACAAGTGTCGTACGGTAAGCGGTGTCCTTAAGAAGTTCCGCAAGGAAAATCGGAACATACGAATTATAGATGGACCAGCTAAGGGTAATGCCGAGGAATCCCAGACCTAACACAAACGTTTTCCTGTAATCCAACTTAACCTCGTTATTCACCTTACCACCCCTCCTTCACGAGATTAATCATTTCTCCGGGACAATTCGTAATTACAGCATCCACACCTGAGGTAACCATCATCTTCATGTCATCTGCCCTATCGACAGTCCACACGTTAACAGACAGCCCTGCATCGTGCGCACCACGGACAATTTCAGGTGTCACCAGATAGAATGCAGGATGCAGAGCGTCGGCAGGCACATGACTTGCGTATATCCACGGTTCAACTAATCCTTCCATATACAGAATGCCGGTCCTTACCTTAGGTTCAACGCCTTTTACCATTCTAAGAGAATAATGATTGAATGAGGATATGATCGTCTTGTCAAGGATATCAAACTCACTCAACACTTCGATAACTTTGCGCTCAATGTGAGGATAAATAACCATACCGCTCTTCAGCTCTATGTTTATCAACTTGCTCCTGTCTGCGATAAGCCCAAGGACTTCCCTCAGCGTAGGAATTCTTTCTCCTTTAAACCTGATGTCAAACCAAGAACCGGCGTCAAGAGCCGTAAGCTCACTCCGCGTCATGTCCCTTACCCATCCTGAGCCATTCGTGGTCCTTGTCACAGTCTCATCATGGATTACTACGACCTCCCCGTCTTTTGACATGTGCACATCAAACTCAAACCCGTCAGCACCTGTCTCAAGGCCTCGATTAAATGCTGCAAGCGTGTTTTCCGGAGCTTCTGACGACGCTCCCCGGTGGGCAATAACCAACGGTCTTAATTCTCCACCCATACCGCAACCCTCCAGCCTCGTTTGAGAGTAACCAATCATTCAATAACACTTGCAGAGATTCCTCCATATTCTTGTATCTGTTTGTCGGTACTTGAATGAGGACTGTGTCATGTGGCAAGATCAGTCTTTGTCATACAGACTCAGGAATCTCGACGTGTGAATCATTCTATATACCCCGCTGAATTCCTCTACACCGAGACCCTCACACCTAAGACGCGAAGCCTCTTAAGCCGTCCCGTCTGCATGCATTCATCTGTTTGTACAAAACACAAGTAAACCTGTTTAAGACCAAGAAGAGGGCTTGATACAATAATATTACAATGACCTCAATTTATGTAAACTTATACTACATCTTGGAAGGATTTTTTCAGTGTGCGCGATCAAGTCCATAAGTGTGTGTAAAATCCCTCGGTTAGATGAACTCAGCGTATTGGGGTAACCTTACTTACTTTTTTTGCTTGTTGCTGTTGTTTTTTCCATTCATGGTATTCCGTCATGTCCAGGT
>Ga0208198_1000229_pt1 | contig 67587 bp, 62 predicted proteins | sample AD_JPNTR2_MetaG_FD_184446 | JGI IMG/M metagenome (GOLD analysis project Ga0208198, IMG submission 184446) | Active sludge microbial communities of municipal wastewater-treating anaerobic digesters from Japan - AD_JPNTR2_MetaG (SPAdes) (version 2) | ecosystem: Engineered > Bioreactor > Anaerobic...
GACGGCTATGCGGCGCTGGCGAAGGTGCTCACCGAGATGACGCCGGACCGCGTGGTGGAAGAACTGCGCAAGTCGGGCCTGCGCGGGCGGGGGGGGGCAGGGTTCCCCACGTGGCTGAAGTGGAAGTTCACCAAGGATGCAGCCAGCGAGGAAAAATATGTGGTGTGCAACGCCGATGAAGGCGATCCCGGCGCCTACATGGACCGCTCGACGGTGGAAGGCGATCCGCACTCCATTTTGGAGGCTATGACCATTGCCGGGTGGACGGTGGGCGCGCAGCGTGGCGTGGTGTACATCCGCGCGGAATATCCGCTGGCCATTGCGCACTTGGAAACCGCGTTGAAGCAATCCCGCGAATACGGTCTGCTGGGAAAGAACATCCTCGGCACCGGATTTGATTTCGACATTGAAATACGGCTGGGCGCCGGCGCGTTCGTTTGCGGCGAGGAAACCGCGCTGTTGGCCTCGGCCATGGGCGAGCGGGGAATGCCCATTCCGCGCCCGCCGTTCCCGGCGGTGTCGGGACTCTGGCAAAAACCCACGGTAATCAACAACGTGGAAACCTACGCCAACATCCCAGTTATCATGCTCCGCGGCGGCGACTGGTTCGCCAAGGTGGGCACGCCCAAGAGTCCGGGCACCAAGGTGTTCGCGCTGACGGGCAAGATCAACAATAGCGGGTTGATTGAAGTGCCGATGGGCACTACGTTGCGCGAGATTATTTATGACATTGGCGGGGGTATCCGCGGCGGCAAAAAGTTCAAAGCTGTGCAGACAGGTGGGCCGTCGGGCGGGGTAATCACGGCGGCGGATTTGAACACGCCGATTGATTACGAGCATCTGCAGGCGCTGGGCTCCATCATGGGCTCCGGCGGCATGATCGTCATGGATGAAGACGATTGCATGGTGGACGTGGCCCGGTTTTATCAAGAGTTCTGTGTGGACGAAAGCTGCGGCAAGTGCGCGCCATGTCGCATTGGCACACGCACCCTGCTGAATCTGCTGGAGCAAATTACGGTGGGCAAGGGGACCATGGAGGACTTGGCCAAGATCAAGGAAGTCGGCACGGCCATGCAAAAGGCGGCGTTGTGCGGGCTGGGGCAGACCGCGCCCAACCCGGTGCTGTCCACCATGACGTATTTTGCCGATGAGTATGAGGCGCATATCCGCGACCATCGCTGCCCGGCAGGCAAATGCAAGGCGCTGGTGACCTATACGATTGACCCGGAGAAGTGCATCGGGTGCACGCTGTGCGCACGGCGCTGCCCGGTGAACACCATCCGCGGTGAGCGGCAAAAACCGCACGTCATCATTCAGGACAATTGCATCAAGTGCGGGGAGTGTCTGCACGCCTGCAAGTTTGGCGCTGTTTCCCGCAAGTAAGAGGAACCCGACGATGAAAATGGTGAAATTGACCATCAATGGCCTCCCGGTGGAAGTTCCCGAGGGAGTCAACATTTTGAATGCCGCCCGCCAGGTGCAGGTGAAAATCCCGAGTCTGTGCTACCACCCCGACTTGCCGCCGTGGGCCGCATGCGGGATTTGCGTCGTGAAGGTGAAGGGCCTGAACAAGCTGGTGCGCGCGTGCGCTGCGCCGGTCGCCGAGGGGCAGGAGATCATTACGCACGACTCGGAGTTGTTCGCGATTCGTCGCACAATTATCGAACTGATTTTGTCCACACATCCGGACGATTGCCTGCAATGTCCGCGCAACCAGAATTGCGAATTGCAGCGGTTGGCGGCGGAATTTGGAATTCGTGAAGCACCCTATGGCAAGCGGTTGCGCGATTTGCCGGAAGACGACACCACCGGCTCGCTGGTGCTGAACCCGGAAAAGTGCATTTTGTGCGGCCGTTGCGCAGCGGTCTGCCAGGATATGCAGGGGGTGTGGGCGCTGGAGTTTATCGGGCGTGGCGAGAATACCCGCATCGCCCCGGCGGCGGATGTGACGTTGAACGAGTCGCCCTGCATCAAATGCGGGCAATGCTCCGCGCATTGTCCGGTGGGCGCCATTTACGAGCACAGCCATGCCCGCGAGGTTTATGCCGCGCTGCAAAACCCAACCAAACACTGCGTTGTCCAGATTGCCCCTGCCGTGCGTGTGGCGCTGGGTGAAGACTTTGGTTACCCGCCCGGCACGTTGCTCACCGGTAAGATTTATGCTGCGCTGCGGCGACTGGGTTTTGACGCGGTGTTCGACACCAACTTTGGCGCCGACCTCACCATCATGGAGGAAGGCAGCGAATTCGTGGAGCGCTTTGCCCATGGCAAGGGCGAATTGCCGCTCATCACGAGCTGTTGCCCTTCGTGGACCGACTACATGGAGAAGTTTGCCCCGGACTTCATCCACAATTTCTCCACGGCCAAATCGCCGCACGCGATGGTGGGCGCGCTGACCAAAACCTATTATGCGGAAAAAATGGGTTTGGACCCGAAGGACATCTTCATGGTGTCCATCATGCCCTGTACCGCCAAGAAGTTTGAGATTCAGCGCAGCGCCGAAATGAGCAGCTCCGGCCAGCAGGACATTGACATTTCACTGACGACCCGCGAGTTGTGCCGGATGATCAAGAGTGCCGGGATTGATTTCCGCAACTTGCCGGAAGACGAGCGCGTGGATTCGCTGCTGGGCGAGTATTCCGGCGCGGGCACCATCTTTGGGGTGACCGGCGGCGTGATGGAAGCCGCCCTGCGCACCGCGCACTGGGCACTGACCAAGGAACGCCTGCCATCCATGGAATTGAAAGAAATCCGCGGGCTGGACGGGGTGAAGGAAGCCACGTTGCAGGTGGCCGGCAAAGAGGTGCGCGTGGCCGTGGCCCATTGCATGGGCAACATTGAGACGGTTTTGGACCGGGTACGCGCCGCGCGCGCGGCCGGCAAGGAAACGCCCTATCATTTCATTGAAGTAATGGCCTGCCGCGGCGGGTGCGTGGGCGGCGGTGGCCAGCCGTATGGCGCGACGGATAAAATCCGTCGGCAACGGGCGGCGGGAATCTATCGGGATGATGAAAAGAGCGCCCAGCGCTGTTCCCACGAAAACCCGATGATCCAGAAGCTATACGCCGATTACCTCGGCGCGCCGTTGAGCAAGAAATCCCACCAGCTCCTGCACACCCATTACCAACAGCGCAAAGTATATAAGCGCTGAACGCGGTGGGCGCTAGGCCCCGATGCCTTCGAAGAGGATGGTGGAGAGATAGCGTTCGCCTGCGTCAGGGAGGATGACCACGATGGTTTTGCCGGCAAAGGCTGGATCGTGCGCCAAACGGGCCGCAGCAACGACCGCTGCGCCACTGGAAATGCCGGAGAGAATCCCTTCTTCCTTGGCCAGGCGGCGCGCCATTTCCACTGATTCCGCTGCGTCCACCTGCTCCACGCGATCCACCAACGACAGATCCAACGTGTCGGGAATAAACCCTGCGCCGAGCCCTTGGATTTTATGCGGGCCGGGCTTTAGCTCCTGGCCGGCCAGGCGCTGCGTGATCACCGGGCTTTCCTTCGGTTCAACCGCCACCGAAACCAGCGCCTTGCCCTTGGTTTTCTTGAAGTAGCGGGAAACGCCGGTGATGGTGCCGCCGGTGCCGACGCCGGAAACCAGCACATCCATGTTGCCGTCCGTGTCATTCCAAATTTCCACTGCCGTGGTGCGTTCATGGATGTCCGGGTTGGCCGGATTGCGAAATTGCTGGGGCAGAAAATATTTTTGGGGTTCGGCGGCAGCCATGGCTTCCGCGCGCGCAATGGCGCCCTTCATGCCTTCGGCGCCGGGGGTCAGAATAAGATTGGCACCTAAAGCGGCCAAAACCCGACGGCGTTCCAAGCTCATGGTTTCGGGCATGGTGAGCGTCAGTTTGTAACCGCGCGCCGCGGCCACATAGGCGAGGGCGATCCCGGTGTTGCCGCTGGTGGGTTCAACGATTTCCACGCCGGGTTTCAGCACGCCGCGTTGTTCGGCATCCCAGATCATCGCCGCACCGATCCGGCACTTGACGGAGTAGGAGGGATTGCGCCCTTCCACTTTGGCCAAGACCGTTGCCGGCGCACCGGCCACAACTTTATTCAAACGAACCAACGGAGTGTTGCCGATGGATTCTGAATTGTCGCGATAGATTCTGCTCATGGGGCTCCTTTGTTTTTAATGTCTATAGAAATACTATATAAAATGTTAATGTCAAAAATATTTTTTGCGTAACTCTTGACAGTGGTGTGAAAATGACAGATAGTCCAGTCAGACGATGGATAATGTAGAGAAATAAAAATTAACCAAAAAACTCGACGGTCTGGGTTGGAAAACATACAAAAAGGACTTGCCCTCCCGTCCTGAAAAAGAATCTAAAAACAGCAGGAGATCAACATGAGCCAAGGACTTCACACCATTTCGTTACATGCCGGCCAAAAGGCGGACCCGACCACTGGGTCGCGCGCGGTGCCGATCTATCAAACCACATCCTACGTGTTCAAAAGCACGGAACACGCGGCCAACCTTTTTGCGTTAAAAGAATTCGGCAACATCTACACGCGGCTGATGAACCCAACAACGGATGTGTTCGAGCAGCGGGTGGCAGCCATCGAAGGCGGCACAGGCGCGTTGGCTGTGGCCTCTGGGCAAACGGCTATTACGTACGCGTTGTTGGCCATTACCCGGCTTGGCGATGAGATTGTGGCCGGCAACAATCTTTACGGCGGCACCTACCAGTTGCTGCACCACACCTTCCCGAAACTCGGCCGGACAACCAAGTTTGTGAACTCGCGCGATCCGGAAGCGTTCCGCCGTGCCATCACCGAGAAGACCCGCGCCATTTATGTGGAAACCATTGGCAACCCGAAACTGGATGTGCCCGATTTTGAGGCGCTGGCGAAGATTGCCCACGAGAACGGTATCCCGCTGGTGGTGGACAACACTATCGGCGTGGGGCTGGTGCGCCCGTTTGACCATGGGGCGGACATCATCGCCACCTCGGCCACTAAATATATTGGCGGACATGGCACCTCCGTGGGCGGGGTCATTGTGGATTCGGGCAAGTTCCGTTGGGACAATGGCAAGTTCCCGGAATTCACGGAGCCGGACCCGAGCTACCACGGCCTGAAATACTGGGACGCATTAGGGAATGTGCCCGGCATGGGCAACGTGGCGTTTATTTTGAAAATCCGCGTGACGTTGCTGCGCGATACCGGCGCGGCGCTGAGCCCGTTCAATGCCCACGAGTTTTTGCTGGGCTTGGAAACCCTGCCCTTGCGGCAACAGCGCCATTCAGAAAATGCGTTGGCTGTTGCCCGCTGGTTGAAACAGCATCCCGCCGTCAGTTGGGTGGCCTATCCGGGCCTCGCCGACGACCCCGGCCATGCCGTGGCCGCAAAATACTTGAAGAAAGGGTTTGGCGGCATGGTGGGCTTTGGCATCAAGGGCGGTTTGGAAGCCGGCAAAAAGTTCATCAACTCCGTCCAGATGCTCTCGCACTTGGCCAACATCGGTGATTCCAAGACGCTGGTGATTCACCCGGCTTCGACCACTCACCAGCAACTGACGGCCGAAGAGCAGCAGGCCACCGGAGTCACCGCAGACTACATCCGGCTGTCGGTGGGGCTTGAAGACGTGGCCGATATTCAGGCAGACATTGACCAAGCGCTGAAAAAAGCAGTGTCCTAAACGACGTCAGTGTCTGACGTTGACCCAACGGCGACCCGCCTCGTGCGAAGTCGCCGTTGTTTTTTGGTAGCCGGGCTGGGGGTGGGGAAAAGCTTTTCCGCCGCGGCAAACTGTGCGATAGTCCGGGCCATGAACACTGTCATCTCGGCCGCCATGATCCTGTGGATATTCGGCATGGTGATTTACCTCACCAAGGACATGTAGGATGTCCCGTTGTGCCGCAGCCCATTGCCAGAATCATCACGGACATTGCGCTGGATCGCGAGTTTGACTACCGCATTCCGGAGCAGCTGCTGGGGCGGGTGCAGGTGGGCAGCGTGGTGCAGATTCCCTTTGGCCGACGCCACGCCCGGGGGTTTGTCACCGGTCTGCGCGACACTTCGCCGTTTCCGGACTTGAAGGCCCTGCATGACGTGGTGGATGCCCCGCCGCTCTTCGATGAATCCATGCTCCGGCTGGCCCGTTGGCTGGCGGATTATTATGTTGCGCCGTTTGAGCAGGCCATCGCCGCCATTTTGCCTGCCCCCGTGCGGCGCGAGGGCGCCAAGTTCAAGGAACAACTCATTGTGCGCGCGCGGTCGGAGAGTGCGCCAACACCGGAAGAAGTCGCGGCGCTGGCAAAGCGAAGCCCCAAGCAAGCCGCGGCATGGCAAGAGTTGCTGCAGACGCCCGAGCAAACCGCCGCCGCATTGATGGCTGCCAGCGGCGTGGGCCTGCCGGGGCTCCGCGCGTTGGCAGCCAAAGGCTGGCTGACGCTCGAAAAAGGCGTGATCCGTCGCAATCCGCATGAACGCATGCAGGTGCTGCCCACGCACCCACCGCCGCTCATGGCGGAACAGACGGCCGCCTTGGCAGCCATCCATGAAGAAATGACCGCCGCCAAGCCACGCGTGGTGCTATTGCACGGCGTGACTGGCAGCGGCAAAACAGAAGTCTATCTGGCCGCCATCCAAGCGGCTTTGGATGCCGGCAAGGGGGCCATCGCGCTGGTGCCGGAGATTGCCCTGACCCCGCAAACCATGGAGCGTTTTCGGGGGCGCTTTGGCGAAACGGTCGCGGTCCTGCACAGCCATCTTTCGGATGGCGAGCGCCACGACGAATGGCGCCGGATTGCTGCCGGGCAGGCGCGCGTGGTAGTTGGCGCGCGCAGCGCTTTGTTCGCGCCGGTGCGACCGCTGGGGCTGGTGGTGGTGGATGAAGAACACGAACCGGCCTACAAGCAGGACGAGGCCCCCCGCTATAACGCGCGCGATGTCGCTGTGATGCGCGGCCATTTGGAGGGCTGCGCGGTGGTACTGGGCAGCGCCACGCCGTCGCTGGAATCCTACCGCCACGCCCGCGCGGGCAAATATCGGCTGGTCAACATGACGCAGCGCGTGGATGAACAAGTCATGCCCATGGTGCGCGTGGTGGATATGCGCTTGGAGACCGAAAAGGCCGGCGGTGCGCACCTGATCTCGCAAGACTTGATCGAAGCCGTCCGCCAGCGCCTCGATCAAGGCGAACAGACGATCCTGTTTCTGAATCGGCGCGGCTATGCCACCACGGTCATGTGCCCGCTGTGCGGGCATACGGAAACCTGCCCCGATTGCAGCGTCAAAATGACGTACCACAAAGAGGCCGAGTTCCTGCTGTGCCATGTGTGCGGCCACACCAGCCCGGTGCCCGCGCGCTGCAGCGCGCCCCAATGCGGCGCGCCCAACATCAAGATGGCGGGCGTCGGCACACAACGCGTCGAGGCCGCCGTCCGCAAGATATTCCCGCGGGCGCGGGTGGCGCGGATGGACTCCGATGCAACCGGTGCCAAAGATTCCCACGCGCAAATTTTGGGCAAATTCCGGCGCGGCGACATTGATATTCTGATTGGCACACAGATGATCGCCAAAGGCTTGGACTTTCCAAACGTCACGCTGGTGGGCGTGATTCACGCCGACTTAAGTTTGCAGATGCCGGATTTCCGGGCCGCGGAGCGCACCTTCCAACTCTTGACGCAGGTGGCGGGACGGGCAGGGCGGGGGGATGTGCCCGGCGAAGTGCTGATCCAGACCTACACCCCGTTCCACCCCGCGGTGCAGGCGTCGCGCCGGGCCGATTACACCACTTTTTACGATCAGGAAATTGAACTGCGCCGCGAGTTGAACTATCCACCCTTCAGCCGCCTGACCACGGTATTGTTCCGCGGTCTGGAGGAGGCTAACGTGAATACCGCCGCCAAAGACTTCGCCGAGCGGCTCCAAAAACTATTACCGGCGGGTGTCCGGCTGCTGGGGCCCAATCCAGCGCCGCTGGCGCGCGCCAAAAAGCAGTACCGTACGCACTTCCTGTTGTTCGGGCGCAACACCCGCGACTATATCCCAGCCCTGCGTGAAATTTTGACCTCTTTCAAACCGCCCAAGGGAGTGGCCATTGCCATCAATGTGGACGCACTGTCCATTATGTAGCAAAATCCCTCCCCGGACTGGGCAAGCGAGCCGCCGGGTTGTACACTGGCGCCGATGGAACAAGGAGCAGCCACATGACGGACTTTGAAAAAATGGGCGTGTTTTATTTGGGCCGGGTGTTTGATCCCGCCATGCAGCAAACCACGGCTGAACCGCTGCTATACGATGCCAAAGACCTGACCACGCACGCGGTTTGCCTCGGCATGACCGGCTCCGGCAAAACCGGGCTGGGCATCGGCTTGCTGGAAGAAGCCGCCATTGATGGCATCCCGGTCATTGTCATTGATCCCAAAGGCGATCTTGGCAACCTGCTGCTCACGTTCCCCAATTTGTCGCCCGCCGACTTTGAACCATGGGTGGATGAGGGCGAAGCCGCCCGCGAGCAGATTAGCGTGAGTGAGTTGGCCGCCAAAACGGCAGCCAAATGGGCGAAAGGCTTGGCTGTGTGGGGGCAGGACGGCGCGCGCATTGCCCGGCTGAAAGCCGCCGCGGAATTCGCCATTTATACGCCCGGCTCGCGCATCGGCTTGCCGCTATCCATTTTATCTTCACTGGATGCACCGCCACCGGAATTGCTCAATGACACCACCGCCATGCGCGACCGTGTCACCACGGCGGTTTCAGGACTGCTTGCGCTGGCCGGGGTAAATGCCGATCCGGTGCAATCCCGCGAACACATCCTGCTGACGACACTGGTGGACCGCGAATGGCGCAGCGGGCGCAATTTGGATTTGGCGGCGTTGATCCAAGCCGTGCAGGAGCCCGGCTTGGAACGGGTTGGCGTTTTGCCGTTGGAATCTTTTTTCCCGGCCAAAGACCGTTTTGCCCTCGCCATGCGCCTCAACAATTTGGCCGCATCGCCGGGCTTTGCGGCCATGGCCGATGGCGAACCGCTGGATATCCAGCGCTTGCTCTACACTCCCGATGGCCGCCCGCGAATATCCATCCTGTCCATCGCGCATCTCGCCGATAGCGAACGAATGTTTTTCGTGACCATCCTGCTCAACGAAGTTTTGGCGTGGACGCGGCGGCAAACCGGCACCTCCACGCTGCGTGCGCTGCTGTATATGGACGAAATCTTTGGCTACTTCCCCCCCACCAGCAATCCGCCCGCCAAGGCCCCCATGCTCACGCTGCTCAAGCAAGCCCGCGCATTCGGGCTGGGCATCGTGCTGGCCACGCAGAATCCCGTGGACTTGGATTACCGCGGCCTTGCCAACACCGGCACGTGGCTCATTGGCCGCCTGCAAACCGAGCGCGACAAAATGCGCGTCATTGAAGGACTGACCAGCGCCACTGCCGGCGAGGGCTTGGATCGTGCCACGCTGGACCGGCTGATGGCCAATCTCGGCAGCCGGATTTTCCTGATGCGGAATGTTCACGATGACGCGCCGGTGCTGTTTGAGACGCGCTGGTGCCTGTCGTACCTGCGGGGGCCATTGGCGCCCGCGCAGATCAGCAAACTGATGCCCCAGCAGCAAAGTGCACCGCCCGCCGCGCCGAGCGTTGTGCCCGCGGTCGCGCCCGCCGCGCCAGTCGCCATGCCTGCCGCGCCCGCCCCCGCGCCCAAAACCGTCCTCGCCGCCAGCATCCCGCAGCGTTATTGGCCGGCCACCCAAGCGCCGGCCGGCGCGGCCATCACGTACCGCCCGGCGCTCATGGCCAGCGCCCGCATCCACTTTGCCGATCTGAAATACGGCCTCGATTCGTGGGAAACGGTCCGCCATCTCGTCTGGACCGATCCAAAGCACGGCCACCTGGTGTGGACCGCAGTCAGCAACGCCCCCGCCGGTGATGACCGCGACCCGTTACCCGGCGCAGCGCATGAGAACGTTCCCACGGACCTTGCCGACCCCAAGCGCTATGCCCAGCACGAAAAAGATTACAAAGCATTTCTTGCGGAGGCTTTCGCTCGCGAGCTGTTCACGTTGCCAGAACATAAACTGACCTCGCAGCCGGGCGAAACCGAAGGCGACTTTCGCATTCGAGCCAATCAGCTTCTGCGCGAAAAGCGCGATGAGGCCATGCAAAAAATGCGCCAGAAATATGCCCAGAAACTGACGACGCTTGCGGAGCGTGAACGCCGCGCGGTGGCCAAGCTGGAAAACGAAAAAGCGCAGCTCTCGCGGCAACGCATGGGCACCATGGTCAATTTTGGCGCGGCGGCGCTCTCGGTGCTGTTGGGCCGACGCATGGGCGGGGTGGGGCGGGCCACCAGCGGCATCAATTCCATGAGCCGCACCAGCAAGGAGAAACTGGATGTTGCCCAAGCCGGCGAAACGCTGGAGGCCATCCGCCAGCAGCGCGCCGCATTGGAAGCCGAGCTGGAGCAGGAAATGGCGGCCACGGGTGCGGCGTTCGATCCAGCCAACCTGAAAGTGTCCACCGTCCGCGTTGCCCCGCGACGCGCGGATACCAGCATCCAGCAAATTGGTCTCGCGTGGATTCCCTGCGTGGCCGATGTCTCCGGCACCCTTCGCCCGGCCATCGCGTTGTGAGCCACGGATAACTTCACCGCTGGCCGTTTGTCGCCACTGCCAACGGCGCGCGCGGCGATGTTGTGGTTTTCGTTTGAGTGCAAACTGTGGTACTTTAATCAAATGCTCAGAAGGTTCCGAGTCATTGGATTAATGCTGGCGGTGCTGGCGGCGGCAGTTTTGCCGGGCGCGGCCAGTCTGTTTCAAATTGATGTGGATCCGTTTTACGCGGATACGCTGCTCAAGGGCAAATTCGGCGATGTGCCGGTATATTTCTTTTTGGGGCCGTCGCCCACCATGGAAAAAGCGGTGGTGGCGTTCATCGGCGCGGCGACGCAGACGCTGGATGTCTGCGTATATGACCTGAATCTGCCGGAGTTTGCGCAGGCGCTCTTGGATGCCCGCGCGCGCGGGGTCAAGGTGCGGGTGATTGTGGCCCAGGAAAACGCGGAGAAGGCCTACGCCATTTCCGGGCAACTGGCGCAGATGGAAAAGCTGGGCATGCTGACGCTGGCGCACAACCGCTCAGGCCTGATGCACAACAAATTCATGGTGGCCGATAAACGGCTGGTCTGGACCGGATCCTACAACCTCACGCGCAACTGTTCGCGGTTCAACGACAACCACGCCATCGTGCTGGAAAGCAAGGAGCTGGCCGAAAACTATTCGCTGGAGTGGCTCGAAATTTTTGAAAAGCGCCACGGCAAGCGCTTCGCATATCCCACGCCGCACCCCGAAGTGAATGTCGGCGGGGTATTGATCCACAACTATTTCACGCCCGAAGACGACACCCGCGGGGGCATCGTGGCGGAGATGGACAAGGCCACCAACGAGATTGCCATCCTGGCGTTTTCGTTCACGGATGCCGCGATGACTGAAGCGGTCAAGCGCGCGATCGGCCGCGGGGTGCGCACCATTATAGTGCTCGATTCCGGCATGGCCACTCACCCCAGCGCCAACACCAGGCAACTGGAGGCCATGGGGGCCAACGTCCGGATGTCACCGGGGGTTCTCCTGCATCACAAAGTCATTGTGATTGACCGGCAGACCGTCGTGCTCGGCTCCGCCAACTTCTCGCAGGCGGCGTTTGACAAAAACGATGAAAACGTCCTGATCGTCAAAGCGCCCAATTTTGCCCAAGCCATGCTGCGCGAGGCCATGCGCTGTTGGCGGGCGGAGCCCTACTGGATCACCAAATGGCGCACGCAGCTCCCGGCCAGCCCATGATTCGCGCGGCGGAAAACGCCAAATCTTTCGTTGAGGAATCCGCGCCGGGGCAGTAGATTGCCCATTCCACAACAACCCAAACGGAGCCCGTGATGCGCATCAAAGAATTTCTGAACCACAACCTGCTGCTGGTGGATGGGGCCATGGGTACGCAAATCCAGAATCGCAATCCGGGCGCGGCGGCCTGGGGCGCCTATGAGGGCTGCAACGAGTGGCTGAATCTGTCCGCGCCGGAAATCATCCGTGACATCCACGCGGCCTATTTTGCGGCGGGTTGCGATGCAGTGGAAACCAACAGTTTTGGCGCGTCGCCGCTGACGTTGGGAGAATATCAATTGACTGCCCGCGCGCGGGAGATCGCCCGCGCCGCCGCGCAAATTGCCCGCGGTGCCGCGAATGAGGCAGCGCAACAGAGCGGCCGCCCGCGCTATGTGCTGGGCTCCGTCGGTCCCGGCACCAAGCTGGTGACGCTCGGCCAGGTGACCTACGACGAACTCTACGGCGGCTACCAAGAGCAAATGACCGGCCTGTTGGAGGGCGGGGCGGATGGGCTGATCATTGAAACCTGCCAGGACTTGCTGCAAATCAAGGCGGCGGTGGCAGCGGCCCAAAAAGTGATGGGCGCCAACACCGACAAATTACTTTACGTTTCCGTGACGGTGGAAACCACGGGCACGCTACTAGTGGGGTCGTCCATCGGAGCGGTCATGGCCGCCCTGGAACCATATCCGATTGATGTGTTGGGATTGAATTGCGCCACCGGGCCGGAAGCCATGGAGCGCCACTTGGAGGCCATCGCCCGGCAATGGCGCGGTGGCCTGGGGTGCATGCCCAATGCCGGCCTGCCCACGCTGCAAGAGGGGCGCGTGCATTATCCGCTGGGCGCGGCCGACTTCGCGCGGATATTTGCGCCGATGGTGCAACGGCTGGGGCTCAACGTAGCTGGCGGTTGCTGCGGCACGACCCCGGAACACATCCGTGAATTGCGCCGCGCGCTTGGCGCCGCGCCCGCGCCCGCGCCACGCGACGTTCAACCGCCAGAGCAGGTGGCCAGCCTGTTCGCGCCGATGGACCTCACCCAAAACCCGCCGCCGATGTACGTGGGTGAGCGCGCCAATGCCACCGGCTCCAAAAAGTTCCGCGAAGCCCTGCTGGCCGAAAAGCTCGACACCGCATTCGATTTGCTGGTGGAGCAGGATGAAGGCGTGGCGCACGTTCTGGATTTGAGCGTGGCCTATGCCGGGCGCAACGAAACCGCCGACATGACCGCGCTGGTGGCGCGGGCCGCCCGCGAGTGCCGGCTGCCGATCATGGTGGATAGCACGCAGTTGGACGTGGTGGAAGCCGCGCTGAAATTGCACGGCGGGCGAATGTTGATCAATTCCATCAACTTTGAATCCGGCGAAGAAAAAGCGGAAAAACTCGTGGCGCTGGCCAAGCAATTCGGCGCTGGGCTGGTGGCCCTGACCATTGACGAAGTGGGCATGGGCATGACCGCCGACCGTAAGGTGGAAATCGCGCGCCGGCTGGTGGACTTTTGTGTTCAGCGCGGAATGCGCCCCGGCGATTTGCTCATTGACCCGCTAACCTTCACCATCGGCAGCGGTGACCCCGCGCTGAAAACCGCCGCCGTGGAGACCATCGAAGCCATCCGCCGCATCAAGCAGGAAATCCCCGGGGTGCGCACGCTGCTGGGGCTCTCGAACATTTCGTTCGGCTTGAAACCGGCCGCGCGCAAAGTGCTCAACACGGTTTTCCTGGACCGCTGCGTCAAGGCCGGCATGGATGCGTGCATCATCAATACTTCCGCCTTGGTGGCGCTGACGGACCTGGCACCCGCCGCGGTGACCCTCGCCGAGCGCCTGCTGGACAACGATGCCGCGCAAGGCGACCCGCTCGAGGTCTATATCCAGCACTTCGAGACCACCAGCCCGGAAGAGGAAGCCGCCGCGGAGGCCGCGCTACAAACTCCCGCCGAACAGGTGCAGGCCGCACTGGTCAAAGGCAAGGCCGCGCTACTAGCCGATTCCGTTCCAGCCCTGCTGGCGGAAATGGCCGCGGAAGATGTGCTGAACAACCACCTGATCCCCGGCATGAAGGAAGTGGGCCGCCTGTTCAACGACGGCATCCTCCAGTTGCCGTTTGTGCTGAAGTCAGCCGAGGTCATGAAGAAGGCTGTGGACATGATCAAGCCTTTCCTGAAGGCGGGCGAGGCCAAAGCCGCCGGCACCCTCGTCATTGGCACCGTCGCGGGCGACGTCCACGACATCGGCAAAAACCTGGTGGATATCATCCTCTCGAACAACGGCTACAAAGTGGTGAACCTGGGCGTCAAGGTTTCCATCGAGCGAATGTTGGAAGTCGTGCGTGAAACCAAGGCGGACATGCTGGGCATGAGCGGCCTGCTCGTCAAATCGGTGCAGGTCATGCGCGATAACCTCAAGGCAATGGAAGCCGCCGGGCTGAACATCCCGGTACTGCTGGGCGGCGCGGCGCTCACGGAAAACTTCGTGATCAATGACTGCCAGCCCGCTTATTCCGGGCCGGTGCGCTACTGCAAGGATGCGTTCGACAGCATCACCGCCTTCCGCGAGCTGGAAGAAACCGGCCGCCTCGCGCCCACACCCCCGCCCAAGGCCTAGCGACAGCCGGTTTTCCACAGTGTGGAAAACGTATTTCCACACTGTGGAAAATTCAGCGACATGAAGTTCCACAGCGTGGAAACGCTTCTGGGCCTATTCCCAGTCCACCCCGACGCGATAAAACTCCATCCGGTTGGTTCCATTGTTCGTATAGCTGTTTACCGGTGGCGTTGCGGCAATGGTATCCTCCACAACCGGCCAAAGCTCCGATTCCAGATTCATGCTGCCCATCAGCGTATACACCCGCCCCGCCGCGCTCGGCCACGACACAACGAAGCCTCCGTCTTCTCCCGCCCCCCCCCCAACCGCCGCCTCGAACACCGATTCAGCATCCGTCGGATCCGTTCCCGCCAGATATTCAGCCGAATTGATCATGCCATCACCGTCGGAATCTCCCCCGGCAACTGCATTGGTCGGCCCTCCGAAATGCTCCACCTCCCACCAGTTCGGCAGCCCGTCGCCATCGTTATCATTCAGCACCGTAACTTCCCACACCGCGGATGTCGCGCCTGCCCACACGCCGTCCACTACCTCAACCGCGACAGTATGCACGCCAGCATCGCCGAGCGCGGTCACATGCGCATATTCATCCGCATCGCTCCCCACCGAAACCCCATCCCAGGTCCACGCATATGACATCGTCCCGCTGTTCGGGTTCGACGCCACCACGCTGAATACATTCGTCTCCAATTCGCCGATCGCCACGACATCACTTGCGGGCGACTTCGCCAAAATCTCCACCGGATCCGGCGCCGCCTCAATTTCCAGATCAAAGCGTTTGTATGCCACTGACCCCTTTTCGTCCGCCACGCCAATCGTGAACGCATAATGCCCCACCTCTGTTGGCGTTCCCGTGATTTCTCCCTCCCGCGAAATCGAAAGCCCTGCCGGTAAATCACCCGACAGTTCAATCGCCAGCGCAACCATTTCTCCGCCCTGGATGGCCACTGCATTCGACAAGCTGCTCGCGCCACTCACCTCGCCATTTCCATCATATCCCCACGCGGCAACCGTCCCGTCCGAGCGTAACGCGTAACTGGAAAGCCACCCCGCATTCACCGCCACCACATCGGTCAGGTTTGCAGGAACGTCTGTTTGGCCATCACCATTCGCCCCCCACGCCATTACCGTGCCATCCGATTTCAATGCAACTGCGTGACGACCGGCAGACAATGACACAATATCCGTCGCGTTCGTTGCGCCGCTCTTAACTCCGTCCGGATCGGTGCCCCATCCCTCTACCGTGCCGTTCCAATACAACGCAAACGAAGTGGCGGGTAACGCTCCCGTTTTTGCCGCAACCACCGCCTTCACTCCCGTGGCATTCGTGATGTCGCCTATACTGGGTGCATGTCCCCACCCGGCAACCGTGCCGTCTTCTTTCAGAGCAAGCGTCTGGTAGTCCCCAGCAGAAAGCTGAACCACACTTGACAACCCCACAGGAACAGGAAGACGTCCGTCTGTTGACCGTCCCCAGCCGATTACCGTGCCGTCCGCCATCAGCGCCACGCTATGATAGGCACCCGCAGAAATGCCGATCGCATTGGTCGCTGCAATCGGGACATTCGTAATATTATTGCCGGCAAAGCCGTTCCATCCCCATGCCAGCACTTGCCCATCCCAGCGGATCGCCAGCGCATGCGATGCCAGCGAAGAAATCGCCACAATATCCGTCAGCGAATTACCGACTGTCACATAGCCATAATTGTTATTACCCCACGCTACGCCCTTCGGCCGTCCCCAGCGATAGCCCTCTTCCCCGCCCGATGCTTCCAACGTCGCGCTATACATCACGCCCTTCCCCGCAACCGGCAAACTCACTGTCTCAATCTCAATCACAAGCCGTAGCTGAATCGTTGATTCCTTCTGAATATTGTAATCACTCAGCGTCCGCCCGTTATCGAGTTCCCAACCCGCAAAGAACAATCTTTGGCGCTCTGGCGGATACCCCCAATTGTCCTCAATCTTGGCCTTCACGTTCTCAATCGTGTCGTTTGCCTCGACCTCCAGCGCAGTCGTTGTCCCGGACAAGTCCTCAACGAAAATCTGCATACCCCACGCCCCTTGCACCCACATCATGGCCCCCACTGATAGAACCGTCAAAAAAGCACGCATCCTTCACCTTCCTTTGTACAAGCCAAAAGCCTACAACGCGGTTGTTTCACCGTCCCACTACCTTGCGCACGACATCCCGCCGGTCACAAAACAGAACTCGCGAAAAATATACGACCCACTATTTCCCCTCGCAAAATATTCACGGAAATAATTCGCTATAGTTTTCCACGCTGTGGAAAAAATATTTCCATAGTGTGGAAAAATTCGGTCCGCAGCGCGGATATTTTTCCTCGCAATGGAACAACGGCTCGTCGCGGATTCGTGTGGGTGGGGGTCATAGCTTTTCGAGCGCACACGTGAGAATTTTTAGCCGCAGGTACTCTTCGTCACGCAGTCCGTAGGCGCGTTTCTGGATGGCACGAATTTTGTTGTTGAAGCCCTCGACGAAGCCCAGCGGCACCTTGTTTTCAGGCCGGCAGTAGGCTGCGATTCCATCCCAATGTTTATCGACCATGCGGGCGAACTTCTCGTAGGGCTTCAGGCGTTGCCCACTTGAGCGCGGCCTTCCAGTTCTCGAAGAAGCGCCGCGCCCACCCCTCAGTCTTGTAGTTCCACAACTGCCCGAAGGATTCCTTCAGCAGATACGCGGCGTTCAGGCGTTTGTTCGCGGCCAACAGCTTGTTCAGGGCCTTGCGTCCGTTGAGGGTCAAGTTCGCCCGGTTGGACAATAGCGTGTACTTCTGCCCCTTGATGAACGACCGGTCCCGCCCCGCCAACTGAGCGTATTCCTGCTTGCGTACCTCGTCGAGTGCCTCGCCAAGGCAGGAGACCACGTGGAACTTGTCGTAGAGGATGGCGGCCTGCGGCGCGTTCCGCCGTGTGGAGTTCTCGAACGCCCGCCACATATCCATGACGACCAGTCGCACGCGCGCCGTTTGCCGCCCACCCAGCCAGGCCCAGAAGGCATCTAGGCTCGCCTCCGAACGATCGACGCCGCCGAACCAGATTGCCCGGCGGCGAATGAGGTCGGTAGCTACCAAGCGATAAGTGAAGCCCCGCCGGATGGCGATCTCATCGATGCCGATAACGGCTGGGGCCGGTTTCGGCGTACGACGGAGTTGCTCTTGCATGTAGCGCTTGTCGAGTTCCTTGTCCGCGTGCCAGTCAAGATGTAGCTCTGCGGCAACGTCTTTGATGCTCATGGTCCGGCACTTGCGCCCGACATGGCGGTAGAACCGCTTCCAGTCGAGCTGCTCCGTCTTCACCTTGCCGCACTTCCGACACCGCACCCGACGGACCTCCACCTCCAGATAAATCCGGACATCCCCACAGGACAAATCCCGGATGTGCCGCGTCCGCTTGTCATAATAGCCGTGGGCGACTGTCCCGCATTGGCCACAGCGACTTTTTTTGAGTCCGCACGAGCGCCACCACCTGCGCCAACGGATCCCCGAACACCCCCTTAAGGCGCGCGCGAGGTCGGCAGCCAGGAAAGCGGTACTCGTCCAGCAAGGTCTTCTTTTGTTTCATGCCACCCCATGTATCGGTTTCCCACGCCGGGGCAAAGCACGTTTCAGTCCCGTCAGCATTGAACAAAACCGTTGCCTGGGCCTGACCCCCGCCCACACAAATCCGCGAAGAGCCGTTGTTCCATTGCGTGGAAAAATATCCGTGCCGCACCCCGGATTTTTCCACAGCGTGAAAAACCTTCGATCCCTTTCAACGCAAACGCCGCAAACGCCGCAAACGCCGCAACCGACCCAAGAACCAGCAGGAAAACAAGAAACCCAAGAACTCAGGAAAAAGCAGAAAGGTGAGAAGGCACCTTACTGAAAAGTTCCTTTCCTGTTTTCCTGATTATCCTGTGTTCATGCTCAGTTTTATTTCCTCCTTCTCTTGCGTCTCTTGTATCTTTTGCGTCTCTTGCGTTAACGGCCTTTGGCTGTTCGGCTGTTCCCCTGAGCCCCGAACCCTGAACCTTTCCCCCCCCTTCTTGTTTTCCTGATAATCCTGCGTTCCTGTTTGCTTTTATTTCCGCCTTCTTTTGCGCCTTTTGCATCTTTCGCGTCTCTTGCGTTGTGGTTTTATGGTTTTCCGGGCTCCTGTTTTTTTACCGCCGTCAAAAACCTGTTGCGTGCCGATATATACAGGTGTATATATCGGGGCATGAAGTTGCATGTGCGGATTGCGTTGGCCACGGCGCGGGATGAAGAGTTCTGCGGCGCGGGGGTGCTGGAGTTGCTGGCGGGAATTGCGCGGCATGGCTCGATTCAGCAGGCGGCGCGGGACATGGGGCTCTCTTATGTGAAAGCCCTGCGCATCCTGAACCAAACGGAAAAAGAACTGGGGCTGGCGCTGCTGGAACGGCGCAAGGGGGGGGCGCAACGCGGCAGCACCGCCTTGACCCCGACCGCGCGTCGGTTTGTCCGCGACTTTACCCGCCTGCGCGCCACCATCCAGAAGTCGGCGCAACAGGCGTTCCGGCCATTTCGGCGAGTTTACGAACGCAAAAAGGAGACACGATGAAGGCATATCCAATTGGACTAATCATGGGGGTGTTGCTGGGGGGGGCGCTGGCGGTGAACGGCCAAGGCACCTCCGGCCAATCGGTGGTGTCGCTGGGCGAAGTGGTGGTGATGGGCATGACCGAGCCGGCGGGCGTCGGCACCGCCACCGAAGTGCAAGGTGATCAGGCCGAGTTGCAGAACCGTCGCGACTTGGCCGGCGCGTTGGCGTTGGCGCCGGGGGTGACGTTGACCCGCGTGGGCGGGCGTAACGAAATCATGGCGTCGGTGCGCGGTTTCGATACACGGCAAGTGCCGCTGTTCATTGACGGCATCCCCATTTATGTGCCCTACGACGGCAATGTGGACATGGGCCGGTTGGATGTGTTCAGCGCTTCGGAGTTAACGCTGGCCAAAGGGTATAGCTCCGTGCTGTACGGACCCAATGCGCTGGGCGGCGCGATCAATGTGTTGAGCCGCCGGCCCTCCCAGCCGGAAGAGTTGGATGTGCGGGCCGGCGCCACCAGCGGCAAGGGGTGGGAGAGCGCCGTGCGGGCCGGGCTGCTTCGGCAGAATGGCTACGCCTTGGCGGGCGTGTCGTGGCGCGAACGGGATTATTTCCGGCTGTCGGATGACTTCAAACCGGTGGCAACTGAAAACGGCGGCGCGCGCGAAAACTCGGACAGCCGTGACATCCAAATCATGGCCAAGGCGGGCTGGACCCCGGGCGGGGGTGAGGATGAGCTGGCAGTTGGCTTTGTCCGGCAGGATAGTGAAAAAGGGTTGCCGCCCTATGCCGGGCACGACCCGCGCGTGCTTCCGCGTTATTGGCGCTACACGGATTGGATCAAAAACAGCGTCTATGCCGTCGGGCACAAAACGATTGGCCAAACGGGCTACCTCAAGCCGCGGATCTATTACGACACCTACGAAAACACCGTGAAGGCGTTTGACGACGATACCTACACCACGCAGACCAAGCGTTCCTCGTGGACGAGCGTTTATGACGACTATTCGTTTGGCGGTTCGCTGGAGGGGGGCGGACAGATTGGCGAGCGGCATCAGTTGGGTGTGGCCGCACACTACAAGCAGGATGTTCACCGCGAACACAACCTGGGCGACCCTTGGAATACCATCAAGGATGAAACATGGGCCCTGGCGGGCGAGGATCATATCTCGCTGACGGAATGGCTGTCGCTGTCGGCCGGACTGGGTGTGGAAGGCCGGCACAGCCTGAAGGCGCGGGATGCCGAAACTGGCGATGCGTTCCCACACAACGACAATCTTGCGGTGAACCCGCAGGCGGGCTTGTTCTGGGCTGTGACGGGGGGCGTCGTCCGGGCCACGATCGCCCACAAGACCCGGTTCCCGACGTTGAAAGACCGCTATTCATACCGCTTGGGCACGGCGCTGCCCAATCCGGATTTGGACCCGGAGCGCGCGCTGCATTACGAAGTGGGCTATGACGGACGGGTAGCCGAGCGGGTGCGTGGCCGAGCCAGTATTTTTTATAGTCGGCTGGATGACACCATCCAGCGCGTGAATCATGTGGCGCAGGATGAGGAAGGGGCGTGGCTGTACCAGTTGCAGAATGTCGGCAAGGCGGAACAGGTTGGCGCGGAAATCGGCGCAACCTGGCAAGTGGTGGATGGCCTCGCCGGCGGCGTGGATTATCTCTATATGCACCGCAAAAACTTGGACCAATCCGACCTCAAACCGGCGGACATTCCTGAGCATACTGCCAAGTTCCATCTGGAATGGGCTGCGTTTTCCCGGCTGACGCTGGTGCCGTCCGTGGAGTATTCTTCTTCGCACTATTCGCTGAGCAACAGCACAAAGGTGGACGGTTACTGGCTGTGCCATCTGGATGCGCGCCTGAAGCTGACGCACGGCGTCGAACTCTATGCCGGCATCCACAATCTGCTGGATGAAAACTACGAATTGGACGAAGGCTATCCCGAAGAAGGCCGCAACTTTTATGTCGGCGCGCAGTATCGTTTTTGATGGCTGCACATTTCAGCCGGAGGGTGTACTTTTGATGACCTGATCATGCCTCAAAAGAGAAAAAGAAGTGCTGCGTCGGCTGCGGATCCGATCATGGCGGTTGATTTTGCCGGGATGTACCGGGAGCAGTGTCGGCGCTCCGGCTACGGCCAGAAATCGAGCCGGCACTGGGATCAACGCGCCGCATCGCGTGACAAGCGCGCACCGGACGGCATCTATACCGAGGCGTGTCTCTCGCGCATGGACTTCACCGGGGTGCAGACGGTTTTGGACATCGGCTGCGGCACGGGCAATCTGGCCATCCCATTGGCCCGGCGCGTGCGCCACGTTCACGCGCTGGATTTTTCGCCCGAAATGCTGGCGCATCTGCAAGCCCACCGCCGGCAGGCGGGCATCAAAAATCTCACCGTGCACCAGTTGTCTTGGGCGGATTCATGGCGCGGGGTGCCGCGCGTGGATTTAGCGCTGTGCTCCCGGGCACTGGGGGTGGCGGATTTGCGCGCGGCGCTCACCAAAATGACACGGTACGCGCGCCGCCGGTGCTACGCCATCACGCATGTGGGTGGCAGCTTTCTCGGCCCGGATATTTTGGCGCGGCTGGGCCGATCCATTGTGCCGCGCCCGGACTACATTTACGCGGTGAACATTCTCTACCAAATGGGACTGCGGGCCACCGTGGATTTCCTGCAAACGACCGCCCGAATGCCGTATGCCACGCCGGAGGCGTTTCTGGATTCCGTGCGCTGGCGGATTGGCGACTTGCAGCCGCGAGAAATCACACGCCTGAAACAGATGTACCGCCAACTGCCGGTACAGGCGGACGGCCAGCGGGTGTATCAGCATCATTTTACTTGGGCGATGCTGGGGTGGGAAACAACACCGGCATGAAGCCCACGGCATGGGCGGGATTGGATCGCGCACAGGCGGTGGAGCGGCTCACCGCGCTGTGGGCGCTGAACGAGGCGGGTCTCGGGGGGCTGATTCATGCCCTGCGCGTGCCGTTCACAGGCGTGGTGGTTGGCTCCACGGCGGTGGTGTTGATAACGCTGATTGCCTTTTTTGCGGAGCATAAGGCCCGCGCTTTGATCAAGGCCATGACGGTGGTGTTGCTGGTGAAAGCAGCCGCCAGTCCGCACACGCCGCTACCGGCCTATATTTCGGTGGCCTTCCAAGGGGTGGCGGCAGCGCTGGTATTCGGTGTGCTGCCCTCCATCCGGCTCGGCGCACTGCTGCTGGGGCTGCTGGCGCTGTGGCAGGGCGCGGTGCAAAAGCTGATTGTGATGAGCGTGCTCTACGGCCGTTCGCTGTGGGAGTCCGTGGATGCAGTCGGGCATTGGATTTTGAACAAAATGGGGCAAGGGGGAGGCGACCTATCGCCAACCGGTTGGTTTGTATTTTTTTATTTGGGTTATTACACCGTGGCGGGGCTGATCACCGGATGGCTGGCCGGTGTGGTGCCGCGGGAAATTACGGAGTTGCTCAAACAGCCGCCGCCGGAAAAACCGATGGATTTGCCGCCAACGCCTTTACCGCTGACTTCGCGCAAACGGTGGTGGCGGCGCACGCCATTCCGTGCCGGTCTCTTGTTGCTGATCTTGTTGGCGGTACTGGTCTGGGCGTCGCCGGGCGACACCGGCTGGCATCGCGGTCTTAAGGTTTTTCTACGTGCCAGCGTAGTGCTGTTGGTCTGGATGGGGCTGGTGCGCCCGCTGGGGGCCGCGCTGTTTCGGCGTTTTCGACAGCATGAACAAACCCGTTATGGCGCGGATGCGGCACGGATCATGGAACAATTCCCGGTGTTAAAACAAAATGCGGCGGTAGCATGGCAGGCCAGCAAAGGGGCAAAAGGGTTTCGCCGCTGGCAACGGTTTCTGGTGGAATGGATTGTCCGCGGGCTGGCGTGAGGCGGGCGGTCAGGCAATGGCCGTGTAGCCCAGCGAAACCTTCCTACTGTGAACGGCTGGAAGGTCTGCGACCGTTCCAGCCCTACAATCCAACCCGGATGTTTTTGTAGGGCGGGAATGGTTAAGGAACGAAACCTTCCCGCCGCAAAAACGGCTGGAAGGTCTGCGACCATTCCAGCCCTACAATCCAACCACAACGAGTTACCACACGAATTTCGGGGCGCGCGCAACTCAGGGCGCGCGGTCAGGCAATGGCCGCATAGCCCAACGCAAAAGCGCGCAAGTTGACGTCCAGCAATTGGGCCGGGATACGTTCGCGCATGGCGGCCTGCCAGTGGTCTTCGCCAAATGGGACGAGCTTGGCCAGCGCACCCATCACCACGACGTTCGCTGTGCGCAGATTCCCTGCTTGCACGGCCAGCTCGTTGGCGGCCAGCAGGATCAAGCCGGGGTAGGCGGCAAGCCGCTCATCCACATTTTGCGCAGCGGGTTGCAAGCCGCTGGATACCGTGACCGGAATGCGGTCCATGTTGTTGACCAGAATCTTGGCGCCCGGACGGGCCAGATGAGCCCAGCGCAGGGCTTCCAGCCGCTCAAATGAAACGAGAATATCCGTCTCCCCGGTGGGAATGATGGGCGAATGGACGCGTGTGCCAAACCGGACTTGGCTGATCACGGAACCGCCGCGCTGCGACATGCCATGGACTTCCGATTTTTTTACATCATAGCCCGCGTGCATCGCGGCCATGGCCAGAATGTCGGACGTCAGCAAAATGCCCTGCCCGCCGACGCCCACCAGCGTGACGTTGAACAACTTGTCGGGAAATGTGGAAGAGGTCATGGCGAGTCCTTTATTTGACCGGGGAGATGGCGCCAAACTTGCAAACCTGCGCGCAGAGGTTGCAGCCGGTGCAGAACTGGGGGTCAATCTTGGCTTTGAACAAGCGCCCGTTGGCATCCTTGGGCGCGCCGCGGACGATGGTTGGGCAGCCGATGCGGAAACAAGAGCCGCATGCAGTGCATTTGACCTCGTCCACCGTGTTGATGTATTTGCCGGCCCATTTGACGTGCAACACGCAGGGGCCGCGGACCACCACCACGGCCGGTTCACCGCAGTCGAGACATTCTTTGAAGACTTTTTCCAGGTTGGCCAGATCGTAGGGTTCCACTTCGTGGACGCGCTGGATTCCGAAGGTGCGAGCGATGTCGGCAATATTGACTGCCGGTGATTCCACGCCCAACAACGTGTGCCCGCTGCCCGGGTTTTCCTGGTGGCCCGTCATGGCCGTGATGCGGTTATCGAACACCATGACCGTGATCGGGATGTTGTTATAGGCCACATCCAGCAGTCCAGTCATGCCGGAGTGGAAGAAGGTGGAGTCGCCCATCACCGCCGCGATGCGCTGGTTGGGCAGGCCGGCCTTGCGCATGCCGATGGCTGTGCCAATCGCCGCGCCCATGCAGACGCAGGTGTCCATGGCGGAAAGCGGTGGGGCCGAGCCCAACGTATAGCAGCCGATATCGCCACAGACCGTGGCCTTGAGTTTGGCGAGGATATGAAATGCCCCGCGGTGCGAGCAGCCGGAGCAAAGCACCGGCGGGCGCACAGGCAAGCCGGTTTCCGGTTGCGCGGTGGGGGGCGGGGGCGTGCCGAGCAGCTCGGCGCGCAGGGCGCCCAAGCGCACGGGGTCCAGCTCCATCATGTGCAATTCGGTTTTAGGTTCCACCACCGGAATGCCCGCCGCGCGGATTTGCTCGGCAAGAACGGGGTCGGATTCTTCAATCACCACCAGCCGTTGCACGCCGGCGGCAAATGCCCGGATTTTTTCCAGCGGCGGCGGATAGGAGAGGCCCACCTTGAAAACTGGCGCGGTGGGGAAGACTTCCTTCACATACTGATAGGCCACGCCGGAGGCGACAAAACCGATATCGCCCGTGCCGGAATCCGCACGATTGAAGGGCGATTCTTCCGTCAGCGCCCGCAGCGCTTGGGAACGTTTTTCGACCGCAAAGCGCATCAACCGCCCGTGCGCCGGCACCGCGACATTGCGCTGGGCATTTTTTACGTAAGGGATGACCGGCGTTTCGCTGCGCTCCCCGGAGCCGATATCCACCACTGTGGAGGTGTGGGCGGTGCGGGTGGTGGTGCGGACAATGACCGGCACCTGATATTTCTCGCTCAGCTCAAAACCGGCGCAAACCATGTCGTAGGCCTCTTGCGAATCAGCCGGCTCAAAGAGCAGGCATTTGGCAAATTTGGCCAACGAACGGTTATCCTGCTCGTTTTGGGAAGAATGCAGGCTAGGATCATCGGCATTGATGATCACCATGCCACCGATGGCGCCGATATAGGTGAACGTCATCAACGGGTCCATGGCAACATTGAGGCCCACGTGCTTCATGGCCACCAGCGCGCGGGTGCCGGCCAGCGAAGCGCCAATGCCGATTTCCATGGCCACCTTCTCATTGACCGACCACTCGCAATTGATGGCGCCGGCAAATTCGGCGATATGCTCCATGATTTCAGTGGAGGGGGTGCCAGGATATGCGGCGGCCACGCGGCAGCCGGCGCGATAGGCAGCCCAGGCGATGGCTTGGTTGGCGGAAAGCAGTTTTTTCATACAGGGTCCGGGGTCGGGGTTCGCAAAACAAGGGGCCGACTGTAGCACCCGTGCGCCGCCCCGCAAAGCAGGAAAAGCCGTGCGCATTTCCGGCGCTTTACAAACCCCGGCCAAATGGACTAGATTGCCCCCGTTTTCAATCCCCATAACCAAGAGGAAAAAAGAATGAAAAAACTGATTTTGTTTGGCTGTGCGGCCTTGCTGGCGGCGGGCGTGTCGTTTGGCGGCGTGGTGAGCGAGGATCCCGGCGAACTGTCCGTGGTCGGCCAAGTGTTTTTCCCGGATTCCGCGGACTGCGATTTGTTCAAGATCGGTTACGGCGCGCAAGTGGCCTACCGCGAGTGGTTCAGTTTCCCGTGGGGCGCGGGCCTCACGCTGGGCGTTTCGCAGTGGCAGGTGGACAGCAAGTCCGATGCTTTCAAGTATGATATGCTGAGCAATTACGATGGCGATGTGCTGGTGATCCCCATCGGGCTGGCGTTGTATTTTAACGTGATTGATTGGGACAACTGGAACCTGCTTCTGGAAACCGGCCTGCAGTACGCCATTGTCAATTCCAGCGCCACGGTGTTCAACAACGAGCCCGAAGCCCAGAAGAAAGAAGATGTGGATATTGAAGGCGCCATCCTCTGGAATCTCGGCGCGGAGTTTGAATACATGGTGGCCGAGAACATGTATCTGCAAGTGGCCGCCGGCTATCAACTCGACCTGATGAAGGGCGACACCGAATATGCCGGTCGGTCCGTGCGTGATGCTTCGTTTGCTGCCGGTTACGCCCGGATCGGCGCGAAGTTCTTGTTCTAAGCCGGGACCAGGTTGAAGAAACCTGGCCAACGCAAGGCACGTCCGCTCCGGTGGACGTGCCTTTGTCGTGAATGAGCTTACATGAATCGTTGCTTTCTACCTGCAGACCGCTGGGGCCAGCCTGAGGCTGAATTATCGGCCGAGGAGTCCCACCATCTGGCCGGAGTTCTGCGTGCCCAAGCCGGTCAGCGCATCGGGTTGCTGGATGGCGCGGGCCGCACGGGCGAAGCCGAGGTGGTGGCACCACACAAAAAACACACCCGCATCCGTATTCTTTCGCGGCAGCAGGCGCCGGCAAACGTCCCACGCCGGATATTGGCCCAAGCCTTGGTGCGCGAACAACAGATGGATTGGTTGATCCAGAAAGCTGTCGAGTTGGGCGTACATGAAATCTGGCCGTTGCAAACCGATCATGCTGTGGTCAAGGTGCGGGCCGAAGACGGCGGAAAAAAGGTGGCACGTTGGCAATCTGTCGCTTTGGCGGCTTGCAAGCAAAGCGGCAACCCATGGCTGCCCACGATCCGGCCGGTGCAGAAATTGGCAGGCGCATTGGCCGGTTTGCCGCCAGCGCCGGCAGCCGCCTGCTTTGGCGCGTTGCAGTCCGGGGCCATGCCCCTGCCGGCTTATTTGACCGGATTGCGCCAAGCCGTGTGCTCGACCATTACCATGTTCATCGGCCCCGAAGGCGATTTCAGCCAGGCGGAGGTGGCTGCCATGTTGGCCGCCGGAGTGCAACCGGTCACCTTTGGCCCGTTGATCTTTCGGGTGGAAACCGCGGCACTTTTCATTTTGTCCGCCGTGCATTATGCTTGGATGAAGTAGCCCAAGGTCGTTATGCAGGAATTGGCACCACAACCTTTCACCATTCAAGGCGAGCCGGCGTTCACGTTCACCGCCTTGCCCGCGATAGGGAGTGTTGCGCCCGATTTTCGCTTGGCCGATCAGCATTTTCGCGACTGGGCATTGGCCGACTTTGCCGGCAAGAAAAAGATTCTCAACATCGTGCCCTCGCTCGACACTCCGATTTGTCAGCTCTCCGCGCAGAAGTTCAACGAAGCGGTGGCCAAGCGCGATGACGCTGTGGTGTTGACGATTTCGGCTGACTTGCCATTCGCCCAAGCCCGTTTTTGCGCCAATTGGAAAACTCCCAATGGCCAGTTCCTGTCCACTTTCCGTTCCCCGGAATTTGGGATGAATTATGGCACGTTGATCGTGGAGCACGCCCTGATGGGGCTGCAAGCGCGCGCCGTGATTGTGTTGGATGAACATAATGTGGTGCGCCATGTCCAGTTGGTGCCGGAATTAAAGCAGGAGCCCGATTATACGGCTGCGTTGGCCGCCTTGGAGTCGGTGGACGCATGAATACCATCGTCCAATCGCTGGCGTGGGGATTGAGCCGGTTGGCTGGGCCCGTGGCCTATCCTCCTGAAACCGATGCCCCGTATGCTCCGGGGGAAGCCTATCCCGAGTTGGCCGGCCAGACTCGCCCCGGCGGCCAGCCCAATCCCATCTTTGCCGCCGTGCGGGAGGCAATGCACAAAATGGGCTTGGATGCCGACCACTTTGGGACGCCCGCATGGAATCCGCTTGGCATGCTGGTCAAACCCGGCGGCAACATCGTGGTCAAACCCAACTGGGTATTGCACAAAAATCTGGGGCAGGGCGGCATGGAGTGCATGATTACGCATCCGTCCGTTTTGCGTGCGGTGCTGGAATATGTGTTTTTGACGAAGCCCGCGCTGGTGGTCCTGGGAGATGCGCCCTTGCAGGGCTGTGATTTTGAGCGGCTGCTGGACTATGCCGGCCTGCGTGCCGTGATTGCGGAATTCCAGAACCGGGGCTTGCCGCTGGTGATCAAAGATTTTCGACGCACGATTCTGCGCGAGGAAGGCCCGCTCAAAAAGGTGGCTGAAGAGTTGCGCGCGGAAGACCAGTACGAATTGGTGGATTTGGGCGCGGATAGCCTCTTGGAAGCGATTTCCGCCGATTGGAAAAAGTTTCGGGTCACCATGTATGACCCGCGCCTGATGTGGCGGCATCATCGCCCGGGCCGGCACCGGTACTTGGTGGCCAAAGAAATCTTGAATGCCGATTTGGTCGTCAACGTGCCAAAGCTCAAAGCCCACAAAAAGGCTGGGGTCACTTGTTGCCTTAAAAACCTGATCGGCATCAACGGCAACAAGGAATTCCTGCCGCACCATCGCAAGGGTGCAGTGTCCGCCGGCAAGGGCGATAATTATCCAAACCGCCATTGGCTGGTCACGTTGGCGGAGCATCTGTTGGATGTGATCAACTGTCTGCGGGGATGGCCGCGATTGTATCGGCAGGGTGAACGGCTTGTCTGGTGGTTCTTGCACTTTGCCGAGAGAAAAGATGCCACTACGCAAATTGAAGGCAGTTGGCATGGCAACGATACCATCTGGCGCACCTGCCTTGATTTGAACCGGGCGCTCCTTTTTGCTGATTGCGCCGGGCAGATGACCGACACCCTGCAACGCCAAGAAATCTCCATCGTGGATGCTGTCATCACGGGGCAGGGGGAGGGTCCGCTGGCGCCGGATCCGTTGGAAACTGGCGCCATCTTGGCGGCGCATAATCCGGCCATCGGCGACTTGGTGGCCACCCGCCTGCTCGGTTTTGTGCCGGAAAAGATTGCGCTGCTGCGCCACGCCTGCGACGACATGAAATGGCGTATTTGCGCAGCCCCCCCTGTGGTTCCCGAGTTCACGCCACCCTTCCCACCAGCCCGTGCCCCCAAAGGCTGGGCTGGCCATATTGAAGCAACGGGGGCCTTGGTTCCGCCGAATTCAGACTCATGAATGTCGGCCGGTCATTACGCTGGCACAACGCGCGGGTGAATGGGGCCAGAAAAATCGCCAATCTGTTATGGCGGCTGCGCTATAACGGCAATGAATTCAGTATCATTAGCAATAACTGCTGGGGCGGGGCCATTTACCAAAGTCTGCATCGGCCCTATTTGTCGCCGTTTGCGGGCATCTTTCTTATGGCCCCGTGTTATTTGCGGTTATTGGCTGATTTGCGTCATTACTTGAGCCGACCGCCACGCCAAACCACCAAATCGCAATATGCGTCCGTGCATCGCGTGTATGGCCCAACACTGCCTTATCCGCTGGGAATCCTTGACGATAATATTGAGATTCACTTCCTCCATTACGCTGCGTGGGAAGAAGCGCTGGACAAATGGCAACGCCGCACCGAACGAATCAACTGGGACCGGCTGTTTATCAAATTTGGCGACCAAAACGATAGTTCACTTGGTGCCGTACAGCAGTTTCTCCAATTGTCGTACGAACGAAAACTGTGCCTGACCAATCGCCAAGAGGTCCATGGCCCCGCTGTGGTGGCCATGAAGGGTATAGGACCGACCACTCGCTTTCAGGAAGACGTGGAATTTCGCCGGTACATGGATGTCCCGGACTGGTTGGGTGAAGGGCGGGCACGGGGTGGGGCGGGACTACGGCGGCTGAGCCATTGGGCGGATGGCCATTATGTTCAGGCCTATCAAGAGCGAATGGCCGCACTTCTGGCCACGGGTGAATCCCTCCCGATGAATCTGGATGCGCAATTGGCGGCTATGGATCAATCTCCACCAGTTCGCCCACCTCAATTGTAAACATGAGCCTGCGCATCAAGTCCTTCAAGCAAGCGGCCTTTTGGTCTACGGCAATCAACGCGTTCAGTCAGGGGTTGGCGCTTCTCTTCAGCATTTTGATGGCGAAGTATTTTGGTGCGCAAGAAAGCACCGATATTCTGTATTTCTGCTTGGGCATCTTTGTTTTGCTCGGCGGTCTGTTGCAGGTGGTAAATGTCAGCGTACTGATTCCCGAAACCATGCGCCGCCGGCACCAAGTGAGCGAACAGGACGCCATGGCATTTATTAACCGTTTTTTTGCGGTATTTGTGCTGATGATTGGGGCCGTGACCGTGCTGTCGCTATCGAATCCGGTGCTCGCTCTATCGGCCATATCTCGTTTCGATATTGCGGCCGTAGAGAGGAATATGCGTTTGGCCCAGTGGCTGTTGTTGAGCTTCCCATTGCAAATGACGGCACAATTGCTGCTGGATATTCTGGTTTCTTACAAATTTTTGATGCTGCCGGCACTTTTGTCGTGTGTAAACCGGCTAATCAACATCCTTTTTGTCGTGGTGTTTTACCGGCGCTTTGGAGTGGTATCGGTTGCCATGGGAATGGTTGTCGGCTTCAGCTTGCAAGTGGCGCTGAACGCGTTTTTACTGCGGCGTAAGATACACTGGAAGTTGAGCGCTTGGCGGACCCGTATTACGCGCCAAACCTATTGGAATATTCTTTGGGTGGAATTGGGTACTCTGTCTGGAGTATTAGCGAGCTATCTGCCGATTTATCTATTTTCCGGCTTTGCTGCGGGAGTAGTGACGATTCTCAATTACGCGCGTCGAATGAGCCTGATGCCCGTGGAACTCCTGACGGTCCAGGTATCATCCGTGATTGCCGTCAAATTCAACGAGCAAGCTGCGATGCGCAACTTTGCAGGCATGGGGAAAAGTTTTGGCTGGTTGCAGCGCCAGCAAATATTTTTTCTCACCCCTTTGGCCTTTTTACTGGGCATTGCCGGTTATCCGATTATTTCCTTGTTATACGGCCATGGTGCATTTGATGCCAATGCGGTGGCGCAGACCGCCCGCTTGTTTTCGGTGTTGATGCTTATGCTGCCGTTTTTATCGGTGGACAATGCGGTTGCCCGTCTGTTTGTAGCGCATCAGGAAGTTGCGTTGGGCACCCGTTACCAGGTGATGGGCAGCATTCTCAATGCGGTTTTGATTTTTATTTTCGTCAAGTGGAAAGGAACCATGGGGTTTGCGGTGGCCATGCTGTTGACACGGCTACTGTATTTGTTGATCTTGTCTGCCATATTTTCCAAACGCTTCAGACCGATCACACTGTGGCCGACTACTCGTTCGATTCTACTAACCTTTGCCTATTGCGGCGTATTGGCATGCGGTGCGTTGTGGCTGGCCTCTTCGCCATTTTTCGTGACGTTGGCGGCAAGTTGGCGCGGAGTACTAGCTGCCGGTATTTTCATTGCTGGATATTTGGCATCACTTGTGGTGTGTCCACCAGACCGTCTGGCAAGGAATGAAGCGATTACGCTTGGGGTGGAGTTGTGGGCGCGAATTCGGCATATTCACTCGAAATGGACGGAAACGGTGCCCTCATGAATCAAGATTTACAAATTGGAATACAAAAACCCGCAGGGCTGAATTTTGCCGAGAGGTGGGCGGTGGCGCTTGAAAAAAGCGGGTGTCGTGTTCGTTGGCTGGATTTGTTGGGAACCGATCCGTTATCTCAGATACAAGGCTGCGACGGCATCATGTGGCATTGGTTCCATTATCCGCATGAAATCCGTTTGGCTGCACTGCCGATTTTGCGAGTGATCGAAGAGCAGTTACGGATTCCCGTATTTCCCGACATGGCCACCGCGTGGCATTATGATGATAAAATCGCCCAGAGCTATTTGTTGAAGGCTTTGAATATCCCTCATCCCCAAACGTGGGTGTTTTGGCGTAAGGCCGATGCGCTGAGATGGGCGGAAACTGCTCAATACCCCGTGGTGGCCAAGTTGAGCGGGGGAGCAGGCAGTATGAATGTCCGGCTATTGCGTTCTGCGAAAGAAGCGCGGCAATATGTGAACGCTTGTTTCTCCGGCGCCGGAATTGTGGGGCGACCCGCGCTTCCGCGTGGAGCCTTGTCGGCGACATTGGCCCGATTGAAGCGGGCATTGAAACGCGTGGCACAAGCCGGACCATACGTTTTGGCGAATCGGTTTCCGGCGCTGCCCGACCAAACCTATTGGATGCCACAAAAGAATTATGCCCTGTTTCAGGAATTCCTTCCGGACAACGCGCACGACACGAGGGTTACAGTCATTGGTAACCGGGCGTTCGCATTTCGCCGTTTTAACCGCCCTAATGATTTCCGGGCATCGGGTAGTGGCAACTTGTGTGTTGATCCAAACGGCATAGACATGCGGTGCATAGCGGCGGCGTTTGATGCCGCCGCTAAACTTAAATCCCAATCCATGGCCTTTGATTATCTTTTCCGGGGGGCTGAACGCGAACCGGTAGTGGGCGAAATAAGCTATTGTTATGCGGACTGGGCTGTAGAATCCTGTCCCGGTCACTGGGATTCCAATCTGACTTGGCATGCAGGCCGGATGTGGCCGCAAGAGGCGCATGTCGAAGATTTTGTCGCCCGAATTGTCGGAGCACGCACACTCCCATGAAGATTTTGATGGTCGTGGCTCATTTTATGCCGGTGCACCGCGGCGGTGCCGAGATGCAATGTTGGAAACAGGCAAAAGCCTTGGCGCAACGCGGGCATAAAGTGACGGTGTTGACGCCGTGGTGGAGCCTCTCAAGTAAGCGAAGCGAGTGGGTGGATGGGGTGCGGATTCGCCGTATGGGTTTTTTGCTACCACTGACTTGGCTGGCGCGGCGATGGCACGCCCGCTTAAAGCCACCTCCCGCGGAGGGGGGGGGGGAGGTTGTATCTGCCACACCCAAAGCGCGCAAGAAGCGCTTTCGCTGGATGTCGCTGACGGAACGTCCGGGGCTGTTTTCATTTATTTTGGAAGTGGCATGTGCGATTCGATTCAGACGCCTTCGCCCAGACGTTATTCACGTACATGAAAGTCATTGGATCGCCGGATTCGCTCATTGGATGGCGGAGAGGTTGGATGTTCCGGTCTTTTGCAAAGAGGGACTATTGCCGGTGTTGGATTTTGGCGGTGCTCAACATGTTCCGTGGCGGGAGCGGTGGCGGGAGCGGCGCACGAAATGTCGATTTATTGCAATGACCGATGCTATTCAAGACGCGTTAATAAAGGCTGGGATTGCTCCTGATCAGATCGCCTGCGTGCCGAATGGGGTGGAAATACCCGAGAGGAAAGCACAACCGCAGCTATATGGTGATGCTCTCTATGTGGGGAATTTGTCGCAAGGGGCAGCACACAAGGGCTTTGATGTGTTGCTCAAGGCAATGGGAGAGGTTGTGAAAGAAGCGCCCGAAATAAAACTGCGAATTTGCGGTGCGGGTGTGGCCACAGGCTGGCAAGCAATGGCGGATGAGTTAGGATGTGGTACCGCGGTGGAGTTTGTGGGGCGCGTGGAAGATTTGACAGAATACCACCACCATTCGGGCTTTCTGGTATTGCCCTCTCGGAAGGAAGGTATCTCCAATGCGTTGTTGGAAGCTCAAGCAGCCGGTTTGCCAGCGATTGTCACGGATATTCCCGGCAATACGGCCGTGATACAGCACGGTTTCAATGGTTTAGTGGTACCGGTCGGTGATGCCGTGGCTTTGGCACGGGCCATCGTGGAAATGCATCGTTCGACGGAATTGCGCGAACGCCTTGGTCACGCAGCCCGGCAGCAGGCAGAAGCACGTTTTGCCATAAGCCGTGTGGCTGAGCAGTTGGAAGAGCTGTATCACACTGCTCTTGTGGCAACCACGCCCGACGGCTTCCAGGATTGATTTTCCAGCACCGGCTCCGCATATTGCTCCCAAGATTGTCATGAGTACCGCCCCGTCCAACTTTCCAACCAGCCAGCGCACGACCTATCAGTTTCCGGTCTATCGCTGGATCGGCTGGTTGACGGTTGCGGGATTTGCGCTTGGCCTGACCGTCATGTTTTTTATTGCCGGAATGTTTGGAATACCGGCGCCATTGGGTTGGGCTTTTTTGGTCATCCTGTTTGCGTTGGGAGCCCTGCTTCTGGATCGGCCCAAGCTGTTGCTTTCCTTTATGATTTTTTATTTTTTATTTATGCCGAGTAACCGGATGCTTGGTTTAGTCAGCTTACCCTTGCCCGATTTTCTTGATGAACTTTTCTTTTTGCCATTCATTGCCGTGATTGCGATGAACTGGATCCAACGGCGGCAACTAACTGAAGCTACCTTTTTCCCTGTCGCCTTCATTGGGGTGGCGATCATGAGTTCGATTGTCAATGATCGTCCTTCGGTCTTTACAGCCCTCCAGGTCACGTTGATTATGCTGAAATCCTATATTTTATGGTATTTCTGCCGGTTGACGTGCACCTTTAGCAACACGCGCCAACTCATGCGCTGGGTGTGGTTTTATGTGATTTATGTCGCGTTTCAGTTTTTGTACAACATACTATGGCAGCATGGCCCTTGGCCGCATTACCATCCGGATCGCAGCGGTGGGGTCTTCGGGCCAGATGGCAATGGCGCCGCCCACTTGGTGGGTTACTTGAGTGTATTCGCCTTGATGTTGTTGACGGGCTGGTGGGTCAGCAGCGCCCACCGTAGCACCATTCGCCAACGAATTGCCGTGGTCTTGCTGACGCTGGTGATCGCCTACAACTTGATCTTCATGACCGATACGAAGCATGCGCTCCTGATGATGCCGCTTGCATTTATTCCATTCCTGCTGCACCCTAAATTTCCAGTCCGATTGCGTGTGTGGTTGCTTCTGGCCGGTGCGGTGTTTGGTCTTGCCACCATGGTTTATTTCAATGTTGCCGTTGGCCAGGTCAATATTCGCCGATACCTCAATGGGATGCGCGATTCGCCGAAAGGCGAAATGTTCTATGCGGTCACCAAGGATTTTCGTTTTTTAGTGCGCTATCCTTTATTGGGGGCCGGACCGGGTTGCTTTGGCTCCCCCCAATCGGTTGATGCCCGAACCCCCTTGGCCCGCCGTTATATTATTCCCTACCGCGATGAAATACGGCGTTTGGATTACTTTGGCAAAGGACTTGGCGGCACCCGTGCGGCGGCCTCGGTTCTGGGAATGCCCCAGTCGGATTTATTTACACTGATGGGCGAGTTCGGTTGGCTGGGGGCTCTTGTATATTACAGTTTTTTGGGGTGGGTGGTGTTACGGTTCTGGCAAAAATCTGCGGCCTTGCCGCTGCGACACCCCTTATCCGGGCTATATATGGCTTGTTGTTGTTGTGTTATCTTTTTGTCATTCGTGACGGTCCTTGTTCCCGCAGCCACTATTCCACTGCTGGTGTTCCCGTTGTGGATGCTAATTGCGCGAATGTGGGATATGCCGGGGAATGAAATGGAGATGGCGGATGGCACCTGATGGTCCCCCGGCCGAAACCCTCTATTCTGCTGCGCCGTGGGCCAATCGGACGGGCGCCCCCATTTGTGCACTAGAACATTTGATCGCACTGCGTGATTATTTTGGTCCGATTTGTCTTATCTTGCCTGAGCATGGCCCGCTTGAAAAATTAGCCGCGGCAGCAAATGTCTCCGTGTGGGTTTCCCCATTGGTCTATAAAGGATTGCGTCAGGGAGGATTTTGGCGGTTCTGGTGCGGCATCGGCCCTGTGTTACGGTCCCGATGGCAATATCTCCGCAGACTGATTCGTCAATTACGCAGCCAACCGGGGATTCTCCATATTCATAGCCGGAGCACTCATTTACCATACGCGTTATTGGCTGGACGGCTGGCCCGCATTCCGATGGTAGTGACTATCCACGAGCCATGGGCAGGAGGCGTCGAGGCGTGGTTGGATGTTCTATTGATTCATTGGCTTGCCGACCGGGTGATTCTTGTCTCCCAGAACATGGCCGATACTTACCCACGTTTTTTGTGTCGTCGTGCAGTAATTTCATACTATTTCAGCTCGGTACCGGCACTTTCGGCTCGTCCTGAGTCACGCTCGCCATTGCGAATAGGAATGTTGGCCCGGATGGGGCACCGTAAGGGCGCTGATATTTTTCTCGCCACCTGCCGGCTCCTGCGGGAACGCGGCATCCCTTGTGAAGCCTGGGTGGCGGGTGGCTGGAATTCAGAGGCCGAGCAAAAGGTGGCCGCCGATTATATGGCGGCCCACCAATTGCAATCGGTCGTTCGCGATCTTGGTTTGGTGGAGGATATGCCGGCGCTCTATCGGCAGTTGGATGTTTTGTTTTTGCCGGCGCGCCGCGACCCTTTGCCACGGGTGGTGATGGAGGCCATGTGCCACGGCTTGCCGGTGGTTGCCAGCCGGGTGGACGGAATCCCAGAGATGGTGGTGGATGGCGAAACCGGCATCCTGGTTGAGCCGGAGAATGTTGAGGGTTTTGCTGATGCCCTGATGCGGCTGCTGGCGGATCCGGAATTACGCCAACGAATGGGAGCCGCGGCCCATGCGCGCGCGCAGAAAATCTTCACTGTCGAGGCTTATCGCGGCGCAATGTTAAAAGCATATAAGGGTCTACTGCCGACCAAACCATAATTGGGCTTGTGGGGCAGTCGCCGGATGGGATAGTTTCGCGCGAAAGAATGGGCAGCAGGCAATGAGGGTACTCGTAACAGGTGACGCAGGCTTTATTGGTTCCCATGTGGAAAGAGTATTGCTGAAGCAGGGCACAAGCGATCGTGTTGGGTGACCTGCAGAACTAACCGATGAACGCCCAATCACCCAAAGTAGGCATTGCCCTCTTAAACTGGAACCAATACGACGATACAGCCCTTTGCCTTGAATCGTTGCGCGAATCAAAATTTCGTCCTGCCATCATACTCGTGTATGACAACGGTTCGACCGATGGGTCAGCGGAGCGACTAAAGGCGAACTTCCCCGAGATACAACTGGTTGTTGGTGGTCAAAATTTCGGGTTTTCGGAAGGCAACAATCGCGCTGTCCAGAATCTGCTAGAAGCGGGTATGGACTTGGTCTGGGTGCTCAACAATGACACAAAAGTGTCACCTGATTGCCTGGGATGGCTTGTTCACTCGCTCGATGAACAGCCAGAAGTGGGTGCGGTTAGCGGCAAAATTTGGTTCATGGAAGAGACTCGGCCTCTTTGCTATGCCGGTGGCATTTTCAACCGCTGGAATTTCAACACAACCTTTCTCGGCTTTCGCGAACCTGACAGCGGACAGTATGATATCGGAGGAGACACCACTATTTTTTCGGGGTGCTGCATGTTGATCCGTGCCGAGGTGATCCGGAAAATTGGACTCTTCAACCGCGGATTTTTTGCCTATGCCGAGGACATCGACTGGAGCTTGCGCGCGCAGGCCTCCGGCATCCGGCTGTACTACGAACCTCGCGCCACTCTCTGGCATAAAATGTTTGGCTCAACGGTGAAGACGAAGGGTGGCGCCAAAAAATCATCCGAATTCGTCGAGTTCCTTTCAGCGCGGAATCGCTTTTTATTGGTGCGCTTGCACACGCGTCCGTGGAACGTACGACGTTGCTTCGCTTTGTCGTGGCATCTCTGGGTTCGCGGCATTCCTCGCGCAATTGGTCTAATGTTGTTGCCGAGCCGTCGTGCTGTCGGGTGGGCACGTCTCAAAGGGTTATGGGCGGGGTTGTGGATGCACCCCGATCCGGCAAACTGTATGTTAAATTCGCCTGCATCATGAGAGTTTACTGCCAGAGCCCTTATGCATTTGTTAGTGAAAAGTGCGTTGAAGAGCGTGTTACAGGCCGCAGAAATTGAACACAATTATTTGTGTGTAAATCGGGTAGCGGGATATATTATGGGTCTTGTCGTTTTCATTAAGGACCAATTGGGTTCCGTTTTTCAGGATACGGCATGAGCTCGATACCCCCGACTATACACTATTGCTGGTTTGGAGGTGGCCCAAAGCCAGCGCTGGCGGAGCGGTGTCTGGCTTCATGGAGACGTTATCTCCCGGAGCATGAACTTCGCGAATGGAACGAGGGTTCTTTTGATATCTCGAACCCTCCTTATGTGCGCGAAGCGTATCGCTTGAAAAAATATGCATTTGTCGCGGATTATGTTCGCCTGCACGCTTTGCAGACCCACGGTGGTATCTATCTGGACACGGATGTTGAACTCTTGCGGAATCCAGATACGGTGTTGACGGCGCCCGCCGTTTTGGGTTTTGAGACGCCTGAACGCGTATGTAGTGCGTTTCTGGCGTTTGCACCCGGACACGAGTTAATTCACGAATGGCTGGAAACCTACCGGAATCGGTCATTTCTCCGGGACGGAAAGCCGGATGAAACCACAAACGTGCAGGTGTTGACGAAGTTGTTGCGATCCCGGGGGCTGGTTTTGGATGGGACGGAGCAGCGGTTGAGGGGCGGGATCGTCGTGTATCCGCAAGACGTGTTCAGCCCCTATACCTATGGTGAACGCAAGCCGCGCACGACGGCGCGCACAGTGGCAATCCATTGGTTGGAGGCTAGTTGGGCGACCGGGAGCACGCGCGCGAAACTGGTGGGTATTCAGGCGATCAAGCGCCTGTTTGGTGCGGGATTCTACCATTGGCTGCGCCGCATCTGGTCGGCGTCAAGACGCCGCAGAGCTAACAGAGGCGATCGGCTCGCCTAGTCGGAGTTCCCCGCCGAGGAGGAGCCTAGTCTCCCGGAACTGGGGCCCTGAACGGGCGGATGTCGCCGAGTGCATGAAATGCAGCGTGTGCGAGACGCCTTGTACTCAGTATCAGCTCTTTGTTTTTTGCCTCAAAACCGGCGGCATTTAAAAATAGCGCAAAGCGGGGGCGTTCGGGCGCCGGGTGCACGATACTTACAAGCCAGAGCGTGAAGACTCGTTACGTCTCATGACATAGACCAAGCCGTGGGCAAAGAGACTTGGGAACCAGCGATAAAACCCGCGCAGCCCGTACTGTCCTTCCATGCGTTCGATGATCATATCTTCTTGTTTCATCCAATAGCGAAAATCCTTCAGGGTCCAGTGGCGCAGATGTTCGTTGACATGAAAAATGCAGACAGTGAGCGGGAATTTTCCAAATATTGCCAGGCGTATGCGACAGCGCAAACAACCGATATTGGGCAGGGATATCACAATCTTTTTTCGGAAGCTGGACTTTAAATTGCGAAAAGCCCGCTCGGAGTAGGCGATATGTTCCAAGACATCCAAACAAGTGAGATAGTCGTAAATCCCCGGAGGAGGGCCGCTGGCCAAATCATGAACAAACACATCCAGTCCATTGCTTTTGGCCCGTTCAACCCCAATCGCAGAAGTGTCGCACCCCTTAAGAATCAGATCAGGTCGTTTTTCGCGAAGATAGCTTAAAAATTCACCATTGCCGCATCCAACATCCAAGACGGTTGAATTCAGCTCAAACGTTTCGGCAGCGACTTCCCACCGGCGGTAAATGACGGGAACTTTCCCCCTTTTTTCCCAGTAGTTGTCGTAATCGGTGAATTCGTTTAGAGGAGGCGGCTGCAACTGATAAGCAAGAATCGAATGCAGAGTGCGGAAAGGCTTGGTTAAAGCTCCCCAGATGGATTGAAATATATTCATTGCTGAACAAAACCATATAACAAGTGTGGAGGTCGAGCGGATATTTCACCGTTTACATCGCTTTCCCATGCGCCGAGACGATATTGCTCTTTCTCCCGTTGAAGGTTTGTGACAGGATGACTATTTATCAGGACGGCAAAGGAAAACACGATGAAACGAGGCATTACATTTGGAACGTTTGATGTGTTTCATTATGGGCATTTGCGGATATTGGAGCGGGCGCGAGAGCTGTGCGACTACTTGATCGTTGGGGTATCGTCGGATGAGTTGAACAACTCGAAAAAGGGGCGTATGCCCTATTATTCGCTGCAGGAGCGGATGGGCATCCTGGGCGCATTGCGGGTGGTAGACGAGGTGTTTGTGGAGGAATCGCTAGAGTTGAAGGGCGAGTATATCCGAAAGTATCGGGCGGATGTGCTGATTATGGGCGACGACTGGTCTGGCAAATTTGATGAGTTCAAAGCCCTGTGCGAGGTGGTCTATCTGCCGCGTACGCCGGGTATTTCAACCACGGCCTTGATTGAGCAAATTCGCCTATGAATTTACGCTCCCACCTGTTGTATGCGCTGCTCGCGTTGATGCCCAAACGCCAAACGGCGGTGGTGTACACTTGGCCGGCGTTCGAGGACACGGCGCTGGCATTGATTCCCGAGTTGGAGAAAACTTCGCTGAAATCAATCTATTATCTGGCCGCTGCAGAGGTGGGGGGGCCTATGCCACAATGGGGCGCCAAGGTACGGGTTCTGCCGAAGCGGTCGTTACGTGGACTGGTCGCATTTTTGACGAGCCGCTGGGTGTTTACCACGCACCAGTGTTACACAAGCGTGTTTCCGAAGCGTGTGGAATCGGTGAATTTGTGGCACGGGATGCCCATCAAAAGAATTGGCTGGATGGCGGTGAAACCGGGCATTGTGCCGCGATATAAGGTTGATTTGGCGACATCGGCTTTTTGGCATCCGATTATTCGCGCGTGCATGAGGCCGTGGGGCAATGTGTTACTGAACGGGCTGCCGCGTTATGACCGTTTTGGCGCGCTGGACTCCGTGGAGGTTCGTGAACGCTTGGGGTTGGGAGCGGCGAGATCGGCAAAACTTGTTGTGTGGTTGCCGACCTACCGCCGTGCGGTTCTTGGTAAACCGGTTCGTGACGGGCGGAACTTTGACAATGTTGCGCAGTTTTCAGGGTTTAATTCTATCACGTTTGAACAATGGCTGCGGCAACATAATTTTTGCTGCGTAATCAAGCCTCATCCTTTATCGCCAATTCAGGAGCGGAAAGCCAGCGACCGCCTACTGATTGCGGATAACGGGGATTTGGCGGCACGCGGTTTGTCGCTCTACCCACTGTTGTGGGCGGCGGACGTCCTGTTGACCGATGTCTCCAGCGTTTATGTTGATTTTCTCCTGCTGGATCGACCGGTGATTCACGCGTTTGCAGACCGGGCGGAGTATGAGTCGAGTCGGGGATTCACTTTTGATTGGAGCGACGAATTTTTGGCGGGCCCGTGGGTGGAGAATATGGAACAACTGCAAATGGAGCTGATCCGGTTGAAAGAGGGACACGACGCTTTTTCAGCGCGGAGAGCTACACTAAAGAAGCTGTTCCACGAGGCGACGCATGAGTCTGCATCGCGCAGTTTGCTGGGGCAGCTTGGGTTGCTGGAATCCGCGAAATCAGATTAGTTTGACTGCTGCATAGTTTGTGCAATAAGAGCGATGCAGTGCCGGACGATGGCTTCAGGGCGGGCACAAAAACAATCTTGAAAAACGGTTGCTGCTCCTGGTTCTGCGCTGAACAAACGAGCAATGGCCTCCTGAATGGTGGTCGCCAGAGTAGCGGGGGCATTTGAGGCACAAACGCGGCGGTTATGGCCTCTGGGCGGTGAGCGCCACGGATAGCCAATGCATTTGGTTTTCAGGGGCGATAAAGGCTCGGTGCATTCCGGCGGCGGCTTGCGTGTGCGCGGGGCGATAGTTGATCGGGGCGATCTCAATAGAGTTCCAACCGGCTTGCTCGAAAGCAGCCCGGTAATGCAGTGGGCGGAGGCGGTTGGGAATGCCCGGAAAGTAAAACCAGCGGTACAGCCAATTCGGATAACGGTAAATATTGTTGGGATCATGGTCGCGGATCCAGCGGGAATGGGCTTTCAGGTCGATTTCGGCGACGATTCGTGCCCCGCTTTTGCATATACGAAAAAGTTGATTTGCGACGGCCGGAATGTCGTCAAAGTGTTCAAAGGCCGCTTGGCTGAATACCAAGTCCATTGAGGATTCTCCGAAGGCGGTGCAGAAGTCAAAATCCTTACGGACGACATAGCGCAGTTTCGAGGGCTGGCCATTTTTCCAATCAAGCCATGCTTGCCGAAGAGAATCCATATTGGCGCTTGGGACTCGAATATGGATGGCCTGGAGCAGTTGGTCGTAGAAATAATCCGGGGTGTTATAGACGAGGGGATGGACATCGCACGCGCTGTAACTTGCTGCCCCCTTGGCAAGCAAATAGAGGCCAATCCCCAAATCTGAACCAGGGCCCAGTTCCAAGATGTGTTTCCCTTCAATATTGCTGCTGCCGGTTGCTTGTTGTAACCTTGCCAACCATTGGTCCACAATGCGCAGATCGTAGGCGATGCTTCTTTCGGTTTCTGTGACGTTGAAGGGTTTTGGGGTCACGTATCCGCGCAGGCGGTTTTTGGTTTTCGCTAGGGCCAGAAAAATTAGGCCCGATACAAAATAAAACCAGTGGTGCCGGCTGGGGAGGGGATACGGCTGTGCTGGGGTTGTTGCGGCTAGCTGCATACTGTCATACAACAGGAAAGCCATTTTCGAGTCGAGCGTGAATCCGCTAAGCAGCACTGGCCCGAAGGCTCAGTCCGTCTGGGCTTCTGGGTGGTTAGTGTAGTGGCGGCGTAGAGTGGGTTTGCGGTGGAAAGCGGCTTGCGGTGGCGGGGCATTGGCATTAGGTTGGTCACTCGAACTAGGACGAGGAGGTCAACGTGAATGTTGCCATTATCGGAGCCAGCAACAAACCCGAGCGTTACAGCCACCAAGCCGTGCTGCTGTTGGCGGCCAAAGGGCACGCCGTGTATCCCATCCATCCGGCATTGACGGAGATTGAGGGACACCCCGTTTATAAGCGACTGGCCGACATTCCGGTGCCGGTGCATACCATCACCATGTATGTGGGCCCCGCGCTCTCTGCCGGAATGGACGAAACCTTGATTGCCGCCAAGCCGCAGCGGGTGATTTTTAACCCCGGCACGGAAAATCCCGAGCTGGAAAGCAAGTTGGCGGCGGCGGGCATCCAAGTGGTGCAAGCCTGCACACTGGTGTTGTTGCGGACCAATCAGTTTGACGCATAATCAGCGCTCATAAACGCGAGCTTGCGTCTGTTGCCTCGCGTGCTTATGGTGCGCTCTCCTCAACAAGGAAAGATATGGCTGCTTTCACAGAATGGCTCAAAACCCTGGCGCCGGTAAATCAAGCGCTGGTGGGCACTCTTTTCACGTGGCTAATGACCGCGCTTGGCGCGGCGGCCATCTTTTTGACGCGTCAGCCCAGCCGAAAGTTTCAGGATGGCATGTTGGGCTTTGCGGCCGGCGTAATGATCGCGGCGAGCTTCTGGTCGCTGCTGGCGCCGGCCATTGAAATGTCGGGCGGGAGCTGGGTGCCGGCGGTCGTGGGATTTTTGGTGGGCGGCGTATTTTTGCGGCTGGTGGATATTGCGTTGCCGCACTTGCACGTGTATGCGGAGGACCCAGAGGGACGACGCAGCCATTGGAAGCGGAGCATCCTGCTGGTGACGGCTATCACGCTGCACAATATTCCGGAAGGGTTGGCGGTGGGGGTGGCCTTTGGCGCGGCGGCCATCGGCGAAAGCACCTATAGCGTGGCGGGCGCGATCGCGCTGACGATCGGCATTGGCATCCAAAACCTGCCGGAGGGGTTGGCAGTGGCCATGCCGCTACAACGCAGCGGGCTAACACGTTGGAAAGGGTTCATGTATGGCCAGTTTTCGGGCATGGTGGAGCCGCTGGCTGGTGTACTGGGCGCGGTGGCCGTCATTTATGCCCAGCCCATTTTGCCTTATACGCTCGCCTTTGCGGCCGGGGCCATGATCTTTGTGGTGGTGGAAGATGCCATCCCTGAAGCGCAGCGTAGCGGCAACAATGATATCGCCACGCTCGGCGCGATGGTCGGATTCGCGCTGATGATGACGCTGGACGTGGCGCTGGGTTGAACAGGACGATTTTTTGCGCCGTCCCGTTTACGGGTAGAGCAAATGCCGGAGGGAATAGTCCGGCCAGGGGGGGGCGGGGGTGCGGGTACCCCATAATTGGGTATAGAAATCCGGGCGCGAGCCGGGAAAACGCCAGAGTGCCGGGCCGATATATTCTTCCAAATGATGAAGCAGCGTGAAGGCTGCTTGTGCCGGGCGGTACGCGGTGGGATCGGCAACTTCAAACGCTAGGCCTGACAGAATGTGACCGTTTTTGTCAGGATATTCGGCTGGCGTCACACGGAGGCCGGGGAGTGGGGGCAATTGCAGGCGGGCGAGGTCGGCGTGGGCGGAGCCAAGTCGTTGGAAGGCCAGGGGGGTGCCGCGCGCGTGGTCCATTATGGGCAGCGCCTCGAAAAACACCGTCAACGGAAAGCACAGCGCGTTGGCCAGCGCGATGATGGCCGGCGAGGTGGTCTGCCAGTTGGGATAAATGGCCGCCAGCGGCAGCGACCGCGACAGATTCCGGCAAGGTGCGATACGCAAATCAAGCGCGGCAAGCTGCAACTCATCGCGTAAAAAGAGCGCCGTTTCGGCGGGTGTCATTTGGTAGCAAAACGGGGTGGGGATCATGCCGACAAACGAAGCGCAGGCGGGATCGAGCAGGGGCCCGTCGGGCGGCGTGAGCATCAAGGGGTCCGGGCGGTCGGCCACAATGACTGTTTTGCCGGCGTGCGCGCAGGTTTCCAGCAGCAGGCGCAGCGTGGAGACATAGGTATAGGCCCGGCAGGCGATGGTCTGAATGTCGTACACCACAACATCCACCAGCTCCAACATGGCCGCTGTGGGCGCGCGCGTTTGGCCATAGAGCGAAAAAATCGGAATGTTCCAATCGGCATGAGCCGTATCGGCAATGGTTTCGCCGGCGCCCCCACGGCCAAAGAAACCGTGCTCCGGACCAAAGAGCGCGGTAAGGTTAATCCCTTGGTCACGCAAAAACGCCGCGGAGTGGCGGCCATCGCGCACCACGCTGGCCGGGTGGGCCACGAGGCCCACGCGCCGGCCCGCCAGCCATTCCAGCGGCAGGTTTTCAATGCCCGGGGTAATGTCGTGGCGATTAGTCATGGCGCGTACCGTAGCAAAGCCGCGCCGCGCCGCCGATGCAATTTTTCGGTCCGCCGACGGGTGGACAGAGCGCGATGGTTTGGTCATAATGAACCCATGACAACCGCGCTTATTCGTCAACATTCCGCTTTGCTCCAGCAAGCTGCGGAGCAGATTGCCACCGCGCGCCATCTGACCGCATTCACGGGGGCGGGGATTTCTGTGGAAAGCGGCATCCCGCCATTCCGCGGCCCGGGCGGCATTTGGAACAAGTACGATCCGGAGGTGTTGGATTTGCATTTTTTCCAACGCGATCCGGAGCAATCGTGGGCAGCCATTCGGGAAATGTTCACTTGCTTTCTGGGCACAGCGGACCAAACGCCTGTGTTGCCCAATGCCGCGCATCAGGTGTTGGGCGAATGGGAGGCGGCAGGGGTGTTGAAAGTGGTCATCACTCAGAATATTGACGGGCTCCACGCAGCGGCTGGCAGCCGCAATTTGGTGGAATATCACGGCCATTGTCGCAGCATGACTTGCCTCGATTGTGCCAAGGAACTGCCCCTTGATCACACCACCACACGTGAGAGGGTGCCGCGCTGCGACTGCGGTGGCCTGCTCAAGCCGGACTTCATCTTTTTCGGCGAGGGAATTCCCAGTGACATGGTGGAGCGGTCCGAGGCCGCGGCCCGTCAAACCGACTGCATGTTGCTGGTGGGCACGTCCGGGGCAGTGTATCCGGCAGCGTTTCTGCCGGTGCTGGCCAAGCGGTTGGGCGCATTCATCATCGAAATCAATCCGGAGCCCACCGAGTTCACCAGCGGTGTGACGGACCTGCACCTGCCGCTGCCGGCAGGGGCGGCGCTGACGGAGCTCAATACGCAGGTCAACCGTTTTTTACACAATAATAAATCGTAATCCATGATTGACGCGCGGGGGACGGGGGCGTATTGTTCTGCGCAATTCCGCCGCCATCCGGGCATGAGAGTCCCGGCCGCGGCAGGTCAAACATAATACACGGAGATACGAAAATGGCGATCAAGGTTGGCATCAATGGATTCGGCCGCATTGGCCGGTTGGTTTTTCGCGCGGCGATGGAAAACCCGCAAATTGAAGTGGTGGGCATCAACGATTTGTTTGATTCCAAGCAACTGGCGTACATGCTGAAGTACGACAGCATCCACGGGGCGTTCAAAGGCACGGTGGAGGCCGCTGATAACGCGCTGGTGGTCAATGGCAAGAACATCCGCCTGACCGCGGAGAAGGACCCGGCGGCGCTCAAGTGGGGCGATGTCGGCGCGGAATACATTTGCGAATCCACGGGCTTCTTCCTCGAGAAGGCCAAGGCGGAAGGGCACATCCAGGCCGGCGCCAAGCGCGTGGTCATGTCGGCGCCTTCCAAGGACGACACCCCGATGTTCGTCATGGGCGTCAACCACAAGAGCTACGCCGGCGAAGCGTTTGTCTCCAACGCCTCCTGCACCACGAACTGCCTGGCGCCAGTCGCCAAGGTGCTGCATGACAACTGGGGCATCGCCGAAGGGTTGATGACCACCGTGCACGCGACCACTGCCACCCAAAAGACAGTGGACGGCCCGGGCGGCAAGAAGGACTTCCGCGGTGGGCGCGCGGCGGCGGGCAACATTATTCCGTCGTCCACGGGCGCGGCGAAGGCCGTGGGCAAAGTGATTCCGGCGTTGAAGGGCAAGCTGACCGGCATGGCCTTCCGCGTGCCGACGCTGAACGTCTCGGTGGTGGACCTGACCGTGCGCCTGGAGAAGGCCGCGGGCGCGGATGCGGAATCCGCCTATGCCGCCATCAAGGCTGCCATGAAGAAGGCTTCCGAAGGTGAAATGAAGGGCATCCTCGGCTACACGACCGAAGATGTGGTCTCCACGGACTTCAACCATGACGCGCGCACATCCATCTTTGACGCGGGCGCGGGCATCATGCTCAACCCCACGTTTGCCAAGGTGGTTTCGTGGTACGACAACGAGTGGGCTTATTCCAACAAGCTCCTCGACCTGATCGTGCACATGAACAGCGTCAAGTAGGCAATCCCGATTGATGATGAACCACGCGGAGAGCGGCAACCCCGCTCTCCGCCGTCATAAACAGGAGCGGCAAATGAACAAGAAGACCTTGCAGGATGTGGAGTTGAGCGGCAAGCGCGTGGTGATGCGCGTGGACTTCAACGTGCCTTTGAAGAATGGCGTGATTAGCGATGACACCCGCATTCAGGCGGCGTTGCCTTCGATCCGGCACATTCTGGGGCAGGGGGCGCGGCTGGTGCTGATGAGCCACCTCGGCCGGCCCAAAGGCAAGGGTTACGAGGCGGAGTTCAGCCTCAAGCCTGTGGCCGAGCATTTGGCCAAGGTGCTGGGCCAGCCGGTGGCCTTCGCCGCGGATTGCCTTGCCGCCGATGCTGAAGTGGCTGCGTTGCAGCCGGGGCAGGTCCTCCTGCTGGAGAATACCCGCTTCTACAAAGAAGAAGAAGCCAAGGTTAAAAAGACCGACGACATCTCCGAAGAGGACTACAAAGCCCAAAAGGCGGCACTGAAAGAAAAGCAAAAGGCCATGGCGAAAAAACTGGCCTCCTATGGCGATGTTTTCGTGAACGATGCCTTCGGCGCGGCGCATCGCGCGCACGCTTCCACAGCGGTGATCTGCAAATATATTCCGGTCAGTGTGAGCGGGTTCCTGCTGGAAAAGGAAATTCGCTATCTCGGCAATGCGGTGAATCATCCGGAGCGTCCGTTTGTGGCCATTTTGGGCGGCGCCAAGGTCAGCGACAAACTGGCTGTGGTGAACAACCTGCTGGACAAGGTGGACACGCTGATCATTGGCGGCGGGATGGCCTATACCTTCTTGAAGGCGCAGGGCCACGATGTTGGCCAATCGCTGTGCGAATTGGATCAACTGGATTACGCCCGCGACATGCTGGCCAAGGCCAAAGCCAACGGCAAAAAGCTGCTGTTGCCCGTGGACAACGTGGCGGCCGACAAGTTTGCCGCCGATGCCGCAACCCAGGTGGTGGGCAATGATATTCCCGCCGGCTGGATGGCGCTGGATATCGGCCCCAAGACCATCGCGGCCTACGCGGCGGCGATCCAAGGCGCCAAGACGGTGGTTTGGAACGGCCCGATGGGCTGCTTTGAAATGGCTCCGTTCGCCGCCGGCACGTTCGGCGTTTGCGAGGCGGTGGCCGCCAGCGGCGCCACCAGCATCATCGGCGGTGGCGATAGTGTCAGCGCCGTCAACAAGAGCGGCTTGGCCGCCAAGATGACTCACATCAGCACTGGCGGCGGCGCCAGCTTGGAATATCTCGAAGGCAAGGAATTGCCCGGCGTAGCCGCCTTGAGCGATAAGTAACCCCCAACCCGAACCCGCAAAGACAAGAGGACTCCCATGCGTAAAAAGATTGTTGCCGGCAACTGGAAGATGAACATGACCACGGCGGAAGCCGCGGCGTTGGTTAACACGCTCAAAGCCGATTTGGCCAATTTCCGTGAGGTGGAAGTGGTGGTGTGCCCGCCCTTTACCGCGCTGAGCACCGTGAGCGAATTGGTACACAACACCCACATTGATCTGGGCGCGCAAAACATGCACTGGGAAAAGAACGGCGCGTTCACGGGCGAAATCTGTGCCAGCATGCTGCGTGAACTGTATTGCCATTATGTGATTTTGGGCCACAGCGAGCGGCGGCAGTATTTCGGCGAAACCGATGCCATCGTCAACCGCAAGACCAAGGCCGCGCTGGCCGCCAGTCTGCACCCGATTGTGTGCGTGGGCGAAACCTTGCAGGAACGCGAAGCCGGCAAAGTGGAAGAAGTCATTACCACCCAGGTCAAGGGCAGCCTCGCGGGTTTGTCGGCCAAGGAAGTGTTGGAATCCGTGATTGCCTACGAGCCGGTGTGGGCCATCGGCACCGGCAAAACGGCCACCAGCGACCAAGCGCAGGAGGTCCATGCGTTGATCCGCAACGTGCTGACGGGGATGTTCGATGCCACGGTGGCCCAGAGCGTGCGGATTCAGTATGGCGGCAGCGTCAAGCCCGCCAACGCCAAGGAACTCTTCAGCATGCCGGACATTGATGGTGGCCTGATTGGCGGCGCCGCGCTGGATGCCAAGTCATTCATTGACATTGTGCGCGCGGCGGTCTAAATAGTCGGGTCTTTCAGGTTGCAAGGAGTTTCCCCATGAGCATTCTCATTACTCTGCTGTTGTTAGTCGAAGTCATCACGGCGTTTTTGCTGATCGTGGTGATTTTGGCCCAAAAGTCCAAGGATCAAGGCTTGGGCATGGCGTTTGGGAGTGGCATGGGCGAGAGCCTTTTCGGCAGCCGGGCGGGCAACGTACTCACGCGGATGACCGTCACCCTGATCATTGTCTTCACCATTACGACGGTTGTGCTGGGGATTCTGTTCTCCGGTGGACGTGAGGCATCGCGCAGCGGTTCGGTGATGGATACCGTGGACATGAGCCGGCAGGTGCCGGCGGCGCCTGTGGCGGTGCCAGCTCCGAGTGCCCCGTTGTTGCCGGAAGAGCAGCCGTTGGTTGCCACGGAGGAAGTCCCTTCCGCCGCGCAAACGCTGCAAGTGGATGCCGAGGGCAACCTGCAACCGGTGGAAGGTGCTTCAGGTGAAGCTGTCGTCCCGGAGACGGTGGTAGCGGTTGAGGAAACGGCTGCCGAAGCAGGATCTCCGGCAGAAGTTGAAGTTGAAGCCGTTGTGGTGGAGACACCTGCTGAAGCTCCGACGGCACCCGCCGAAGTCGAGGAAGCCGCTCCCCAAGACTAATGAAGTCCGGCTGGTTGACCACATCCCCGCGCACGGCCTGCGCGGGGATTTTATTTGCCCTGCTGCTGCTGGCTGCCGGCGGTTGCGGCAGCGCGCACCAGACCGAACAAGCCACAGACACCCTGCACCTCACCACTATGCGCATTCGCGGTTTCGATCCGGCCCACTCCGTGGATGAGGCTTCGGTGCGCGCGGCGGGCTTGGTTTACGAGGGCCTTTTGCAATATAGCTATTGGACCCGCCCATACCGTGTGGAGCCACTGCTGGCCGCCACCATGCCAGAGCTGTCCGCTGACGGCAAAACATGGCGCTTCCTGCTGCGATCCGGCATCTATTTTGCCGATGACCCTTGCTTTGTAGCCAGCGGCGGCAAAGGGCGCGAGCTGATGGCCGCGGATGTGGCGTATTCCATTCGCCGGATCGCCGACACCAAGGTCGGCTCCAGCGGCTACTGGATTTATCGCGGCAAGATCGTGGGGCTGGATGAGTTTCGCGCCGCCAGCCAAAGTGAAGAACCCACGGACTATGAATACCCGGTGGCCGGGCTGGAAGTCATCGGGCCGCACGAGCTGGCCATCCATCTCAACGAACCCTATCCGCAATTGCCTTGGGTATTGGCCATGCCGTATGCCTTTGTTGTGCCCCGCGAGGCGGTGGAGTATTACGGCACCGATTTCGTGAATCATCCCGTGGGCACCGGACCGTATGTTTTGGCTGCATATCGGCAGAATTACCGCTACGAATACCGGACCAACCCCAAGTGGGCGGAAACCGGCCGCGTTGATCCAATGCCCGCCCCGGACGGTGCTGCAACCGGCGTGGCCTTGCCGCAAATCCCGCGCATTGTGTGTTCAGTGGTGGGGGATCCGGCCACTGCCTGGCTCATGTTCATGGCCGGACAACTGGACCTGACGGAGATCAGTCGCGACCAGTGGGACAGCATCATGGCCCCGGACCAAACCTTGCGTCCGGAGTTGGTGGCCAAAGGCATCGTGTTGAGCAAGGCACCGCAGATGGCGGTATCTTACACATCGTTCAACATGGATGATCCCGTCGTGGGGAATAATAAACTGCTCCGCCAAGCCCTGACCTGCGCGTTTGATTTCGACGCATGGCAAACCTTTCAAAACGGTCGCGTGGAAAAAGCCAACGGCCCGGTGCCGCCGGGCGTGGCCGGGCACGCGACCAACCCGCCGCCATACTCTTTCGATTTATCGCGCGCGCGCGAGTTGCTGGCCGCCGCCGGTTATCCCGGCGGCAAGGACCCCGCCACCGGACGGCGCTTGAAACTTACCCTGGAGATTGGGCAGGCCGACAATCCCGAAGCACGCCAAGCCGCTGAGCTACTGGCCAGCTTCATGGAAAAAATCGGCGTGGTGGTGGAGCTCAGTTACAATAACTGGCCCACTTTTCTGCAAAAACTGGAACGCCGCGAAGCGCAGATGTTCAGCGTATCGTGGCTGGCCGATTATCCGGACGCGCAAAATTTCCTGCAGCTTTTTGCCAGCGAAAATAGCTCGCCGGGCCCCAACCGCGCCAACTATCACAATCCCGAGTTTGACCGTTTGTACCGCGTCATCCTTGCCTTGCCGCCCTCGCCGGAGCGCGATGAAGCCTGCCGGGCGGCGCAAGCCATTCTGATGGAGGATTGTCCTTGGATCATCACCGGCCATGCGCGCGCGTTCAATGTGCGGCAAGCCCGACTGCAAGACTATCAGCGCCATGATTTTTCGTGGGGCAAGGAGAAGTATTGGCGCCTGGCGCCGACCGCTCCTTGAACCCGTCGCGCGGTTCGACATCCGCCGCGCCCAAAAGCCCGATTTTGGCGGGGTAAAGCCGCGCACAAAAAGAATTGTCTTTTGTCCGCGGGTCGGCACAATGGCCGCGTAGTTTTTTGGAGGAAACAACATGCGTAACTTCGTGACAAGTATGGTTCTGGCCTGCTGCCTGCTGGCCGCGACGGGAACATTTGGCCAAGGGGAAGGCACCACGTTCGACAGCAAATACAATGCCGTGCTGAGCAAGTTGCAGAGCATGGGCTATGGCTACTATTCCGCCAAGGAATGGGAGGACATTGACCGCGCAGTGCAAGAACTGGTGACCGATGCCGCGCAGCGCGATGACGGCGATGCGTTCGTGAAAGCCGTGGTCATCAAGGCGATGGTGTTGAGCGATATGCGCCGCCAGCACGCGGATGCCGTCAATGAACTGGTGGCGGCCCGCAAGAAAGTGGCCAAGATGGCCGGCGTGGATGCGTCCAAACTTTTTGTGAAGCAGGCGGAAGTGCTGGCCGAAGCCGGCGACAGCGCGGGCGTGCAAAACGTCATTGCGGAATACAAAGCCAGCAAGTACTACAACCCGAAACCCTATGCGTGGTCGGGCATGACGCAGCCCGGCGACCCGCTGCTGGTGGCCCGGCCCAATGCCACCACGGGCGACTCGCTGCCGTTGACCATCATGGAGCACGCGGTCATTCGCGCCAAGAGCGCCCCGGGCGTCATTTTCCCCGATGCAACCTTGACCGATATCAACGGCCGCTCGTTCACTTTGTCCAGCTTGCGCGGCAAGGTGGTGCTGGTGGATTTCTTTGCCCGCGGCTGGAAGGTGTGGGAAGAGAATCTGCCGCAAGTGCAGGACCTCTGGACGCGCTATCATCCGCAGGGCTTTGAAGTCGTGAGCATTTGTCTCGAACCCAACGCGGTCGGCTTGGAATCGGCCGGTTTGCCGTGGTCCGTGGTGGCCGGCGCGCCAAGCATCACGCGCCCGCTGGGGATTTTCGGCCAGACCACCAGCTATTTGCTGGATCAAAACGGCGTGATCATCGCGCGTGATTTGCGCGGCCAGGATTTGGCATTTGCGGTGCGGCACGCGCTGAGCAAATAGCCGGTGGGCGAGCGGGCGTGGCCTCTCCAGTCTTTCATGGATTGGCCGGCGCCGGGCTGACCTTGTTGCTGGCGGGAGGGGACCCCCTCCCGCCTTTTGCATCCACAGGCCGCCGGTGGCTGGCGTTGGGCGCGGGCGGCGTGGTCGCCTGCCTGCCGGATGTGGATTACCTGCCGGGCCTCTGGCGCGGCTATCTGAACACCACGCATCAGCAAATGACACATAGTCTGGTATGGACCGTATTGGTGGCGGCGGGCCTTTGGCTGTTGGGGCGTGCGTGGCGGCCGGCACTGTTCGGCCGGCGGATGCTGGGACTGCTCCTCGTGCTGCTGGGGAGCCATCTGCTGATTGATGGGGTGACTGCCGACCGCCTCGCGCCTTATGGGTTCCCGCTGTGGGCGCCATTTTCGTTCCGGCCAGTGTTGGCGTCCTTCTCGTGGTTCCCCGCGTGGCAAAAAACAGCGCTGGCCGATTTGTGGCATTGGCACAATGTGTGGGCGCTGACGCGCGAAGTGGTGTTCGGTCTTCTTTTGTTGGGCGCGTGTGCTTGGGTAAAGAGAGGCTGGACGCACCGCCAACCCGCGTTATGATGAAAAGATGAATCAGTTGCACCCAGACGAAGTGCCCACCACCTTGGGCGTGATTGCCGGCCGCGGCTCCTATCCGCGCCAACTGGCGCGCTCCGCCCACGCGCAAGGGGTGCAACGCGTGGTGGCCTTCGCTTTCAAGGGCGAAACCGAGCGCGCCATCATGCGCGATGCCGATGAGGTGGTCTGGATCCGCCTGGGCTGTCTCGGCGAGCTGCTTGACGCTATCAAAGCGCGCGGCATCACCAACATGGTGATGGCCGGCCAAATCATGCCCACGCGGCTGTTCACGCTCCGGCTGGACGCCAAAGCATTAGCCGTGCTCAAGACCCTGCCCAAGCGCAACGCCCACACTATTTTCGGCGCCATTGGCAACGAGTTGCAGGCCATCGGCGTCAACCTGCTGCCCGCGTATCGTTTCATGGAAACTGAGATGCCGGCCGCTGGCCTGTTGGGTCAGCGCGCGCCGGATGAGCGCGAGCAGGCGGATATTGAGTTGGGCGCGCAAGTTGCCAAAGCCACCAGTGGGCTGGAAATTGGCCAAACGGTGGTCATCAAGGAAGGCACCGTGTTGGCGGTGGAAGGCTTTGAAGGCACCGATGAAACCATCCTGCGCGCCGGCCGCCTCGGCGGGGCGGGTGGGGTAGTTGTCAAAGTCGCCAAGCTGGGCCATGACATGCGCTTCGACATTCCCATCATCGGCACGCGCACGTTCAAGATGCTGCGCAAGGCCCGCATCTCCTGCCTGGCCGTGGAAGCCGGTCGCACCATCTTGCTGGAGCGGGAAAAACTGGTGGCCGAAGCCAACCGGCTCGGCATTGCTTTTACCGCTTTTTCATTGGATCGCATTGTCCCCTAACGCGCGAGGTCGCCATGTCAACCCAACCCACCAAAATCAAAACCGGCGTTATTGGAGTCGGCAGCCTGGGCCAGTGGCACGCGCGCATTTACTCCGAAATGCCCGATGTGGAACTGGTCGGTGTGTATGACGCGGACCGCAAGCGCGCACAGGAAATTGCCGAGCGCTACCACACCCGCGCGTTTGCCAGCATCGCCGAATTGACCGCCGCCGCCGATGCGCTGAATGTGGTGGTGCCGACGGATAAACACCGTGAAGTGGCCGGACAGATCATCGCCCAAGGCCGCCACGTGTTGGTGGAAAAACCCATTGCGGCCAGCACCGCAGAAGCCGAGGAATTGGTGGCCTTGGCCCAGGAGCACAATGTTATTTTGCAGGTGGGCCATGTTGAGCGGTTCAACCCCGTGCTCACCGCCATCAATCCCGCCAAGCAAAAAGCCCATTACATTGAAGCCCTGCGAATCGCGCCATATCCACCACCGCGCTTTGGGCTGCTGCCCCGCGGCACCGAAGTAAGCGTGATCCTCGACCTGATGATCCACGATCTGGAAATCATTTTGCACCTCGTGCAATCCAAGGTGGTGGACATCCGCGCCGTCGGCGTGCCCGTGCTGAGCAAAAGCGAGGACATCGCCAACGTGCGCCTGCGTTTTGAAAACGGCTGCATTGCCAACGTCACCGCCAGCCGCATCAGCACCGAAAAGCAGCGGAAAATCCGCGTGTTTCTGGATGACTCCTATGTCTCGCTCGATTATCAGGAGCAGACCGGCAAAATCCTGCGCAAAAAATTGCTGGGGATTTCCCAGGAACAAATTCCGATTCACAAAGGCGAACCGCTGGCGTTGGAATTACGGTCGTTCGTGGACTGCATTCGCAGCCGCGCCAATCCGCTGGTCAGCGGCGCGCATGGCGCCGAGGCCTTGAAGCTGGCCGTGGCCATTTGTCAGAGCATCCGGCAGGGACCCACCTGATGAAGCGTGTGTTGATCATTGCCGGCGAAGTCTCGGGCGACCAGCATGCCGCCCGCCTCGTGCGCGACTTGAAAAAAGTTCGCACCGATGTCGAGTGGTTCGGCATCGGCGGGGAGGCGCTGCGCGCCGAAGGGGTCAACACCTGGGTGGACTTGGACCAGATGGCCGTGGTGGGGTTCTGGGAAGTGCTCGTGCGCTATCCGTTTTTCCGCCGCATATTCAAGCAAGTGACCCAGCGCCTGAAGCGCGAAAAGCCCGACGCGGTGCTGCTGGTGGATTATCCCGGCTTCAATCTGAAAGTCGCCGAAAAAGCCCATGAATTGGGCATTCCGGTATTTTATTACATCAGCCCGCAGGTTTGGGCGTGGCGCCCGGGGCGCATCCCCAAAATGGCGCAAATCCTCAACCTGTTGATGGTGATTTTCCCGTTTGAAGTCGGCGTCTTCAAGGGTACGGGCCTGCGCACGGAATTCGTGGGGCACCCGTTGGTTGAATCCGTACAGAGGACCTTGGCCACGCCCTCGGCGCCCCTGCCGTGGCCGGACGGCAAAATTTATGTGGCTCTGCTGCCGGGGAGTCGTCGGCTGGAAATCAAACGCGTGCTGCCGCCCATGCTGGCGGCGGCCAGGGAAATCCGGCGCCGCCATCCGGATACGGTGTATCTGGTCGCGGCGGCCAACGATGAAATCGCCGCGTTGATCCGGGCCCAAATCGAGGCGCTACCGGCGGCAGACCAGCAATCCATCGCGGTTGTGGTGGGGCAAGTGCGTGATGTGGTTCGTCAAGCCCGCGCCGCCATGGTGTGTTCCGGCACGGCCACCATCGAGACCGCCCTGCTAAAATGCCCCATGATTGTGGTGTACCGCACCAATCCGCTGACCTACCTGTTCGGCCAGCACTTGGTGAAAGTCCCTTGGCTGGGCATGGTCAACCTGATTGCCAACCGCCAGCTCTGCCCGGAGTTCATCCAGAGCTATGCGCAGCCCATCGCCATGGCCAATGCCCTTGAACCGCTTCTGGAAAACTCATTCGCGCGCACGGTGCAACTCTCCGGTTTTGAAGAAGTTGCCCACAAGTTGACCGGCACACCCCGAAAGAATGCCGGCCAACTTGTCGCGGAAGCCCTCGGCGACTAATCCGACGCCGCCGGCACCGCGCAAATAAAACGGATAAAACCGTTTTTTGCGCTTGCATTCCCGGCCCAAGGTCGTATGCTACGGGTGCAATTTGAAACAGATTGCGGGGTGGAGCAGCCCGGCAGCTCGTCAGGCTCATAACCTGAAGGTCCTTGGTTCAAATCCAAGCCCCGCTACCATCTTGGGCTCCAAACTACGGTTTGGAGCCTTTTTTCGTGCCCGCCGGCGGGACGACTGGCCGCCTCAATCTATCTTTCGACGATGAGGGAGCGGTCGTAGCGGTCGTGGGAGGCGTTGAGGAACTCGCCGGAGAGGGCGAGGCATTGCTTGGGGCAAATCTCGGTGCATTGTCCGCACTGGATGCATTGCGAGACGTAAAAACGCACTTTCTTGACGGCCGGGATGGCCTCGATGGCGTGAGCAGGGCAGACCTTGATGCACAGGTTGCAGCCGATGCAGGTTTCCCGATTATAGGTCATTTTGCCGCGCAGCCGTTCCGGGGCGGGCACGGGGGGATTGAGTTCGGCCTTGCCTTGGTTCACCTCGTCCAACAGTCCCGTAACGGTAGGCGGCAGTTGGGGGGCGGGGAAGGGGTTGGTGTTAGGCTTCTTGAACAGGCTGCTCAACAGATCGGGCACAATGGGGAAAGTCATCGCAAATTCTCCGGTTAGAACAGGGCGTCAGCCATCACTAAAAACATTCCGAGGAGCGCCAGCACGCCCAGGATTTTCCAATATACATCCACCACTTGGTTGATGCGGAAGCGGGCCACGGAAATCCGCACCAGCGTGACGGAGAAGAACATCACCACCAGCAGTTTCAGGATGAAGAATGCCAGATTGATCATGGCGGCAGTGGTGGCGCAGCAGGCCACAGCGAGGATATCCGTGAGGTTCCACGGGAAGAACAAGCCCACGATCAGCGAGGTGACCACAATGGTTTTGACGGCCAGCGAGAGGGTGAACAGCGCCAGATTGCGTCCCGAATATTCCACCAGCAGGCCGCCGGCAATTTCCGTTTCGGCTTCGGGGGCGTCAAAGGGGATGCGGCCCAATTCGCCGGGCACCACCAGCAGCATGGTCACCAGCAGCAGCAACAGGCCCATGAAACCCACCGGGCCCACAAGCGTCCAGACGGGCTGCGCAGCCACGGTCGCCAGCGAAAACGGATGCTCGATGCCGAGGCTGGCAAACTTCCACGCAAACGCGATGATCGTGGCGGCGAGGGGCAGTTCATAGGCGATCATGGTGACCATTTCGCGCTGGGCGCCGATGGTGGCATAGGGCGATCCGGCCGCCAACCCGCCGGCCACCATGGCCAGCGCGGGCAGAATCAGCAGATACATGATCAGCACCAAGTCGCCATGGCCTTGCAGGATCGGCAAGCCGGGGATGCCGGCCATGGGGATATAGAGCAGGATGGTCACAGCCGAGGCCAGCGCCACGACCGGCGCGCCATTGAACAGCCACGGGATGGCATTGGCCGGCACCACGTTTTGCTTGATCATCAATTTGGCGATGTCCAGAAACGGCTGGCGGACGGGCGGGCCGATACGCGCCTGCATCCGGGCGGCCAAAACACGGTCAATGCCGGCAAACCAGAGCCCGCCGACCATGCTAAAGAAAGCCATGATCAACGCGCCGCCGGCGGCCAGAAGAATCTCGTTCACGCTCATGGGGTCTTACCTCGCGGAAAGCGACGCTTGAATGCGCCGGGTTTTTTCCACCGACAGCCGGTGCAGTTCGGCCTTGGTCAGCACGCGCCGGTTGCCATCCTGCACCAGGGCGACGCGGTCGGTGCAGGAGATGCACGGGTCAATGGAGGCGGCAATGATCGGGATATCGGCGATTTGTTCGCCCTCCATCATGGGAATCCACGACAGATAGTTGGAGTAGGACGAGGCCTTGACCTTCCAGGAGACGGGTTCATCCTTGCCGGCTTCCAGGCGCACATAGTGCATGACTTCGCCGCGCGGGGCTTCGTGGCGGCCCACGGCTTCGCCGGCTGCGCCTTTGAGCTTGGCCAGCAGCACGGCCGGCTTGGGAATGGCCAGCAACGGCCCATCAGGCATTTGCTCCAGCAGTTGCCGGACCAGCGCGATGGACTGCTTGACTTCCAGCAGGCGCACCACGATGCGGTCATAGACGTCGCCGCGCACTTCGCCGGTGAGCCGGTCAGGCGTCATGTATTCAATGTCCAAATCCGCGTAGCCGGCGTAGGGGTGGTCCACGCGCACATCCTTCTTGATGCCCGAGGCGCGCGCGGTGGGGCCCACGGGACACAACTGGCGGGCTTCTTCATAGGTCAGCACGCCGCAGTCGCGGCAGCGCATTTGCACGGTGGTGTCATCCAGAAAAACGCGAGCCAACTGGTCGTAGGCGTTGTCGAAGAACTTCATGGATTCCTCGATGCGCGGGAATTGCTCGCGGGTGATGTCGCGCCGCACGCCGCCGATCTGGATCATCGCGTAGTGGACGCGGTTGCCGGTGAGGTACTCCACCAAATCCATGACGTTTTCGCGCACGCGCCAAGCCAGATAAAATGCAGAATCGAAGCCCAGCTCGTGGGCGGCCACGCCGGCCCAAAGCAGGTGGGAGTGGATGCGCTCCAGCTCGCCCACGATGGAGCGGATATAGTGCGCGCGCACCGGCACCTGGATTTGCGCGATCTGCTCCACGGCCCGCACGAACGAAATCGAGTGCGTAATGCCGCAGATGCCGCAAATCCGCTCGGCCAGATAGATCACCTGAATGCAATTGCGGCGCAGGCCCATCCATTCGATGCCGCGGTGGGACATCCCCGGTGCGAAATCGGCCTTGATGATGCGCTCGCCCTCGACATCGAGGTTGAACATGACCGGTTCCTTAAGCGCGGGGTGCGCCGGACCGATTTGCGTAAAGTAGCCGGAGGGTTTTTTGACTTCGATGGTTTTCATACGCGTGCCTGCAGCGGGGTGGGTTATGCGGTGGGGGGCTCCGGGGTGGGGGCGGGGGGAGTGTCGTCCAGTTGCAAGGAATCGCGGCCGGTGGCCCAGAGTTCCTTGACCATGTCGGGCGGAATTCCGGTTTCATCCTTGCGCCAAGGATATACGCCTTCCGGGAAATCTTCGGGCAGGAAGAGCCGGCGGCCATCGGGGATGTCCACGACTTCGATGCCGAGCATTTCCTGTTTTTCGCGTTCGCTGGTGAGCGCGCCGGGGATGATGCCGGTGATGGTGGGCGTCCGCAGGTCGGACTTGTCCAGCGAAATGGTGAGGGTGACGAGGATTTCTTCGCGCGGAATGCCCCAGTAAATGTAGAAGTGATACATCAGGTCCACTTGCGCGCCGGTGTCGGCGTGGGCAATGACTGAGACGTGGGGATAATGGATATCCGCCAGCCGCCGCAGCGTGGGCAGGAGCGCCTCGCGCGTGATGTGCAGCCACACCTGCCGGCTCTTGCGGCCCTTGGCGCCTTCGGCCCATTCGGTGCACCGCGCGGAAATAAAGCCCGCGCCGGCGGCGGCTTGCAGGGTGTCCGCGATTTCTTGGGGAGTGAGGAGTTTCATGCTGATTTCTCCGCGGCTTCGAGGCGGGCCAGAATCTTGACCACGCCGTCAATGATGGCTTCGGGGCGGGGGGGGCAACCGGGCACGTACATGTCCACCGGGACCACTTGATCCACGGGTCCCACCAGCGTGTAGGAGTCGTAAAACGCGCCGCCGGAAGTGCCGCACGCGCCGATGCACAACACGATTTTCGGATCAGGCATTTGCTCATACACGCGGCGCAGGCGTGGCGCCATCTTGCGCGTGACCGGCCCGCTAATCAGCAGGATGTCGGCATGGCGCGGCGAGCCGACCACCTTGATGCCGAAGCGTTCGAGGTCATAGCGTGGCGTGACCGTGGCCACGGTTTCAATTTCGCACCCGTTGCACGACCCGGAATTGAACAGGAAGGCCCACAGGGATTTGCCTAAAGTTTGGGAAAGTTTCATCGTTTGCCGTTCACTGGTTTCTGTTCATCCATTCTTCATTCATCATCTGCAAGGGTAGGGGAGCCTCAGCCCGCCAGCGTCACCAACACCATCACCGCCATGACGCCGAGCACCCACGCCACATAATCGGTGGGCACGCCCGTGTGCAGCGGCACCAGCCGCGCGTAATAGCCCTTGAGCGACTCCAAAAATCCCCAGTACATGTTGGAGGCTGGAATATGGCTGCCGCCCGCCGCCGGCTCTTCGTTGCCTGAAATAAACGGCTTGAGGCCGGAATCTTCGCGGTAATCCTTGCGCCCGCGGGAGCGGATCAGCAGCGCCACAACCAACACCACGGCGAACGCCACCACCCACAACAGCGGATTCCATGCGCCGTAGCCGGTCAACAGGGTTTGTGAGGTATCCATGCGCTCATCCTCCGAAAATCGTGGCGATATAACCGGCGCGGTCGCACAACGCATTGACTGCCGGCGTGATCAAATGGTCAATAAACGGGCGCGGCACCAGCCCGGCGGCCATCACCACCACGGCCAGCAACGCCATGCCCACCCACATGGCCGCCGGCACTTCGCGCGCCGCGGCATATTCCGCGCGGCGCGCCCCGAGGAACATGGAGTGGAACACCTTCACAAACGAAGCCAACGTCAGGATGCTGACCACCATGGCCACCACCGCCAGGAACGGCGAGAAGCGGAACACGGATTCATAGATCAGCAGCTTGGAGGCAAACCCGTTGAACGGCGGCACCCCGGCGATGGCCAGCGCGCCGATCATGAAGAACACCATCGTCCACGGCATGGTATGGCCCAGCCCACCAAGTTTGTTGAGGTTGCGCGTGCCGGTGCGGTAGAACACCGCGCCGGCGGTCAGGAAGAGCAGCCCCTTGTACATGGCGTGGTTGAAAATGTGGAACAGGCCGCCGGCCATGGCCGTCTTGCCGAACTCCTCCAGCGCCGCGCGGTTGCCCAGCACGGCCAGCCCCACGCCCACGCCCAGCAGCATGTAGCCGGTTTGCGATACCGCGTGGTAGGCCATCAGGCGTTTCACATCCTTTTGCGGAATGGCCATGGTCACGCCGATGAACATGGACAGCACGCCCAGAATGATCAGAAACCAGCCGAACGTGGCCCAGCTCAGCAGCGAACCGTAGAGCGTGTAGAGAATGCGGAAAAGTCCGTAGAGGCTGGCCTGGCTGGAGACCACCAGAAACGCCGTCACCGAGGAGGGCGCGGTGGTGTAGGAGTCCGGTGTCCAAAAGTGCATGGGCACCGCGCCGCACTTCATGGCCAACGGCACCACCAGCAGTACCAACGCCACCTTGTCCAGCACCGTGAACTGCAAGCGCGACGCCAGCGCCGCGATGTTCAGCGCGTTGTACTGCGCGAACAAAATGCCGATGGCAATCAACACCGCCAAGGCGCCCACCGTGCTCAACAGCGCGTACTTCAGGCCGGCCTCGACGGCCACGCCTTCATCAATCCGGTACGCCACCAGCGCCGCGCCGGCCAGCGAGCTGATTTCCAGGAACACGAAGAAGTTGAACAAGTCGCCCGTGGCCACCATGCCCAGCACGCCCGTCACCAACAGAAAGAGCATGGCATAGAACGTCTCGAGGCCGGATTGCCGCGCCTCGGCATTCAGGGAATACAGCGTGATCGCCAGCGATGAGCACGACGCAATCACAATCATCAGCGCGCTCAGCGCGTCCACCGCGAACATGATGCGGATGGGGAAGGCGGCATCGCCCGGCAGGGTTTGGGTGGGATCGCCCGCGCCGAACACATACAGCACCGGGCCGGTGGTGAACACCTGCCACGCCAACAAGAGGCCCACCGTGGCGGTCAACGCCGCGCCCAAAAACACCCATGCCGTCCGCACCCAGCGGCCCGCCGCGCCCACCAGCGGCATCAGGAAGGCGGCAAACAGGGGCGTGGCAATCAACAGCGCCGGCAAATGTCGCATGATCATCGTGCTCATCATCAACCTTTGAGTTTCCGGATGTCCCGGGCATCCACCGTGCCGTACTTCTTATACAGGATCATCGCAAACGACAGCATCATGGCCGAGGTCGCCACGCCGATGACAATGGACGTCAGCGTGAGCGCCTGCACCGTCGGCAGCACCATGTGCAGCGAGGGCACATTGGTGAAAATGGGCGCCACGCCATCCTGCCGGTAGCCAATGGCCACCAAAAAGAGATTCACGGCCGACTCCAGAATGGAGAGGCCCATCAGGATCTTGATCAAGTTGCGCTTGAGGACCATGGCCCCGAGGCCGATCACCACCAGCAGCACCACCGTAAAAAACGGTAAATCCAGGAGCAGGCGCGTCATCATGGCTTCTTCTCCTTGGTACCGGAAATCATGTAGAGCAGGATGATGCTCAACCCGCCCAGCACCTCGATCCCCACGCCCACGTTCAGCAGCGGGATCAAGCCGCCGGTGGCCAACTCGCCGCCGTTGGGGCCGAATTCCATCACCTTGCCCACCCAGCCGCCGGTTTGGGTCAACCAGTTGGCCATGAACGGCAGCCCCTTGAGCAGGCCGCTCAAGCCCGCCAGCAGGAACAGCATCAGGCCGGTGGCCTCGCAGACTTTGAGCACGCCCTTGCGCAGGCGGCCCGTAATATCCTCATAGCTGCGCGCCACGATCAGCAGCGCCGCGCCGGTAGCCATCACCGCGCCGCCCTGGAAGCCGCCGCCCGGCGTCAGGTGGCCGTGCATCACCACATACAGCCCGAAGGCGAGGCAGAAGGGATAAAACACATCGGCGGTCGTCCGCACGATTTTAGTCATTTTCATATTCTTCCCCTTCGTGCAGCTTGCGGAACATCATGCCCACGCCCAGCACTGCCGTGAACAGGACGGTGGCCTCGCCGAGGGTGTCGAACCCGCGGAAGTCGAACACCACGCTGGTCACCACGTTGTTGGCGCCCGTCTGGGTCTGGCTGTTGCGGATGAAGTATTCATCCATGTCGGCCTTGCACGGCTGGCCGAACGGCAAATCCGTGACGATGTAAAGCAACCCGCCAAACAGGATCAGCAAGATCGCGTAGAGAACGGCAGTTTTCATTGGTCGTGCTCCTCATGCCGCTTGGTGCCGCGGATGGCGATAATGAAAATGGCCGTGGTCAACCCCGCGCCAATGCCCGCCTCCGCAATCGCCACATCCGGGGCCTGCAAAATATAAAACTCCAGCGCCAGCAACAGGCTGAATGCCGCCGAGGCAATGGCCGCCGCCAGCAAATCCTTGAACGCCACCACCATCACGGCCGTGGCCAGCAGCCCCAGCAGCACCAACGCCTGCAACACCAGAAACGCGGTCATGGCTTGCCCTCCAAATGGTCCACCACGGCCTGCACCGGGCGGTGGCCGCGCCGATAGGCCGCGCGGGCGATGGCGTGCGCACCCGTGGCATTGGTGATCGCCAGCACCACCACGGCAATCACCGTGTGCAGCGCCAGCGTCGCATACTGGCCGTCCAGCGTGTGCCAGTATTGTCCCGCGGCATAAAGCACCACCGCGATGGACGTGAAGATGCTCCCGAATGTCGTCGCCTTGGTGTCCGCGTGCAGGCGCGTATAGACATCCGGAAAACGCAGAATGCCAATTACGCCCAGCGTGTTGAAAAACAGCCCGATGCCCAGCGCCACCCAAATCAGCACGTTGAGGATCACAGCTCACCTCCCAGATATTTGGCAATGAACAGCGTCCCCACGTAGGACAGCAGCGCGTAGATGATCGCCACATCAATAAAGATGATCTGCTTGAACGCCACGCCCAGCACAATCATCGAGGCCACCACCAGCGTGTTGATGGCGTCCAGCGCCACCACGCGGTCGGCCGCCGTGGGCCCGCGCACCAGCCGGACCATCGCCAGCAGCATCAGCGCGCACAGCACCGACACCGTGAACATCCAGATGCTCATTCCGCAATCCTCCTGACCCAAGCCGGGCAGTTGAACAACCCGAATACCTCTTCGGCCTCGAGAAACTCGCGCGCCTTGGTCTCGTCCGCGAGGTTGATGAAATGCACGTAGAGATCGTTGGTTTCCTCGTCAATATCCACCGTCAACGTCCCCGGCGTCAGCGTAATGGAGTTGGCGAGCATCAGCGTGCCCACATCGGTTTTCATGCCGCTCTTCACGCGCATAATGCCCGGCCGGATGCGCCCCGTAATCACGCGGTAGGCCACATCCACGTTGGCCTTGGCCATTTCCAGAAAGAACGGCCCCACCGCGTAGGCCACCCCCAGCACCCACCGCACCGGGTTCAACACCGCCCGTTGGCGGGCATGGGCAAAATACTTTCGCGCCACCAGCCCCACCGCCAAAGCCACAAAGCAGGCCACCACCAGTTCTGTCGGCGCCCAAAAATGCAGAACGGAGCCCGAACCTGCCGTCAACAGCAGATACACCGCACCCGAAAACAAAGCAGTTACGATAAAAGCGAGCATACTTTCCTATCTGAATACAAACCAAACCGACGCTATCAAGTCCACGTCGCGCTTTCCAACCAAAACTTTGCGACTCGATATTGCGCGCAGAGTAAACCGTTTTACACCGCTGGCAAGCTTTTTTTGTTTTCCGCCCCGGCGCACGATTCCGGTGCGGCCCGATCTATCCCCGCCGTATCCCAAAAGACCGCAGGGCAGGGGAGGGTACTCGCCTCGCTCCACGCCGCAAAACCGCCATCGCGCCGTCACCGGACTTGCGCCCTCCGGCCATTGCCCCTATAGTCCCGCCTTTGTCAATCACAAGGAGACTCATCATGGCCAAAGCAAAAAAAACATTGGATGCCATCGTCAAGGACTTGTCGCTCGCCGACTTCGGCCGCAAGGAAATTGAACTGGCCGAACACGAAATGCCCGGCCTGATGAGCGTCCGCGCCGAATTCGCCAAAACCAAGCCCCTCAAGGGCGCGCGCATTGCCGGCTCCATCCACATGACTATCCAAACTGCCGTGTTGGTCGAAACCCTCCAAGCTCTCGGCGCCCGCGTCCGCTGGGCCAGTTGCAACATCTTCTCCACCCAGGATCATGCCGCCGCCGCCCTCGCCGTCAAGGGCACCCCCGTCTTCGCCGTCAAAGGCGAAACCCTCAAGGAATACTGGGAATATACCGACCGCATTCTCGACTGGGGCGACGAATCCCCCAACATGATCCTCGATGACGGCGGCGACGCCACCCTGTTCGTGCACCTCGGCGTCAAAGCCGTGCGCGAAGGCCTCCAAACCCTCGCCGGCCCCTACGACAGCACCGAAGAAGAAATCCTCAAAGACCAAGTCCGCCGCGCCGTCAAAAAGAATCCCGAGCGCTTCCTTAAAATGGCCAAAACCATCCGCGGCGTCACCGAAGAAACCACCACCGGCGTCCACCGCCTGTACCAAATGGCCGAACGCAAGGAGCTGCTCTTCCCTGCCTTCAACGTCAACGACTCCGTCACCAAATCCAAGTTCGACAACATCTATGGCTGCCGCCACTCCCTCGTGGATGGCCTCATGCGCGCCACCGATGTCATGATCGCCGGCAAAGTCGCCGTTGTCGCCGGCTATGGCGATGTCGGCAAAGGCTCCTGCCAATCCCTCAAGGGCCAATGCGCCCGCGTCATCGTCACCGAGGTGGACCCCATCTGTGCCCTCCAAGCCGCCATTGACGGCTACGAAGTCATGACCATGGACGAGGCCTGCACCCTCGGCGATATCTTCGTCACCGCCACCGGCTGCTGCGATGTCATCACCGAAAAACACATGCTCAAAATGAAAGACCTCGCCATCGTCTGCAACATCGGCCACTTCGACAGCGAAATCCAAACCGAAGCCATGAAGAAATACCGCTGGGAAGAAATCAAGCCGCAGGTCCACCGCATTTGGACCCGCAAAAACAAATCCCTGCTCCTGCTCGCCGAAGGCCGCCTCGTCAACCTTGGCTGCGCCACCGGCCACCCCAGCTTCGTGATGAGCAACAGCTTCTCCAACCAGACCCTCGCCCAGATCGAGCTCTTCACCAACCACGACAAATATCCCATCGGCGTGTACACCCTGCCCAAGAAGCTCGATGAAAAAGTCGCGCGGCTGCACCTCGCCCACCTCGGCGTACGGCTGGACCGGCTCAACCGCAAGCAAGCCGCCTACCTCGGCGTCCCCGTGGACGGCCCCTACAAACCCAATCACTATCGCTACTAAAACTGGCGCATCGCCACCACCGCCGCGCCCGCGCACCCCGCGCCGGACGCGGCGTTTTTTTTGGACTTGCGCCCCTCCCGCCCACGGGCTACCTTCTCGCCTGCGTTTCATGGGCCGGAGTGGCGGAATGGCAGACGCACCAGACTCAAAATCTGGCGCCTTCACGGGCGTATGGGTTCAAGTCCCTTCTCCGGTACCAATCCCTGCCAAACGCTAGACGATGGAGAGGTGCCAGAGTGGCCGATTGGGCGCGCCTGGAGAGCGCGTTTGCTCCAAAAGGGCAACGGGGGTTCGAATCCCTCCCTCTCCGCCATCTCCCCAAAACACCCGAACCATCTCAACGCCAGCGCCACTACCAACCCAAGCCCAGCGCGCAGCCCCAAGAACCCCGCACCATGCCCGCCGCACAGCGATTTTATCGGCCGGAGTTGTGTATCCCCGGCAGGTCGTTTTGCCCTCGCGCAAAAAATAAAGACTCTTCGCCGATTTGAGTGGCGGATGTGTGGTCGGCAACTGTTATGCGGCACCGCACCACGCGGATAAAAACGCAAAAACCACTCACCCAAAAATTATCCAGAGTTTATAAACTGTGGATGACACCTTCGAAACAACCAATTATAAAAGGCCGAAAAATTATACGCAACAAGCTGTATATAAATGATATGTGAATATTATCAAATCCATCCATGTTTTATAAACTCTGGATGGCTCACCTCAAATGGCAAAAATGAAGGTTGGCCTGACGACTGCTGCTTCTACGCCCCCAAAGGGACTATTCAGCCACAGAAAACAGCGAGGAACCAAGATAAAGAATCGGCTCCTTCATACTACCTTGTCATCCAAGGTACCTTGGCTCACAAGGTAGTGGTCTCCCTTGGATGGGGTGGGGAAAAATGGCGCTGTTTGTGCCCGGCCTCACTTACCCCCGCGGCCCCGCCGCTGGCGCGGCGTGGCGCGGCCTTGGCAGGGGCTGGCCATTCCTCGCCGCTGGCGCGGCTGCGCGGGGGAGGGCATGCGGTGTCTCGCGCCTTGAACTTCCCCATGCGACCCGCTAGGCTCTCCTCATGCCGCTGAGCTGGAATGAAATCAAGTCGCGTGCGGTGGCCTTTTCCCGAGAGTGGGCCGATGAAACCCGCGAGACCGCCGAAGCCAAAACCTTCTGGGATGCTTTTTTCAACGTCTTTGGCCTCAACCGCCGCGCCGTGGCCAGCTTCGAGGAACCGGTCCGCTCGCTCAAGGGCACCTATAACCGCATTGACTTGTTCTGGAAGGGACGGCTGCTGGCCGAGCAT
>Ga0208198_1000230_pt1 | contig 67486 bp, 55 predicted proteins | sample AD_JPNTR2_MetaG_FD_184446 | JGI IMG/M metagenome (GOLD analysis project Ga0208198, IMG submission 184446) | Active sludge microbial communities of municipal wastewater-treating anaerobic digesters from Japan - AD_JPNTR2_MetaG (SPAdes) (version 2) | ecosystem: Engineered > Bioreactor > Anaerobic...
ACCCGCCGGCGGGCAACTCGAAGCTGGGGAAGGTGAACGAAATTCCCTTGGCGAAACGCACGAGGTTCAGATTGATCCTCTGAGAGCCGATGTTGGTCAACTCGATGAACTCGGCGTTCGCATCGTCGCAAGGGTGATAATGAATTTCGCTGATCCGCAGGGTCTGAGCCACAGGGCCGACCGCAAAGACCGCCTCGTTTAGCGCGCTCCAGACGCCATTGCTCAGACTCCGGGATTTGACAACCACGGTGCTCGACAGGGGGATGGTTGTGGTGTATCGGATCGCGGTGGGGGCGACGCCGGTGGAGGAGACACCGGTCGGCGTATTGCCGCCGATCAACTCCGCCGAAATCAGGAAGTCGGAACTGGTGGGGGATTCGTTCAGCCCTTGAATCGCCAGTACGTTGCCGCCCGCGCGGAGAAGACCGATGTGGCTGCCGACATCGAATGACTCCAGGTTCACCGCGTCCACGTCGGAGTGGCTTCCGGTGGCTCTGGAGTCCCACGCCGGGACCCCGCTGAAGTTGACCCGTTGAATCTCCACACCATTGAGGTAGGCGATGAAGCCGTCGTCATACCGAACGTTCAGGGTGAGCGAAGCAAGATCCTTCAGCACTCCGGCATCGAGCACGAACGGTATGCGGATATAGCAGGTCGCGTTCTTGCCATACATCGCGGCCTGCACGTCAATCGAGAAGTACCTCTCGTATCCGGTGCTCCGCTCGTAACCGACGCCGCCATAGCCGATCTGCCAGGTGCCCGACGCGAACATCGGATCGCTCTTCCACGCATCGTCGATGGGTCCGGCCGGGACCATCGCCAGCCTTAGCCCATCTTCGGCCACGAGGATCGTGGAACTGCTGACGCCTGGCACGGTGCCGGGCACGCGAGGGTCCGTGCCGTCCAGTGTGTACCAGATGTCTCCTGCTCCCGCAGTCATCGAGAGGACCGATCCAATGGCGGCGTGCCCTCCATGCTGAAGGGCGCCGTCGATGCGAAATTCGGGTGCTGCCACCTGTGGATACAGGTTTGCATTCCTGAGCGAGGCGAGGACCTGGTTGCTTCGGGTCGGGAAGAAGCTGGCCAGTTTGGTGTTCTGCGTATTGAGCCAGTCGGCGCGCGTGTACGGGTTGGTCGGGCGGCGGTTGTCCCCCCAGCGGGCGGATTCGCCGACAATCGCGCGATCGATCTGGTCCATGCGGACCTTGTACAGATCGGCGGCTGCGGGATACGTGAGCGGTCCTTCATGGAAGAAGCTCCGATGGATGGCGTCCGCGAACCGCATGCGGTATTCCGCATTGCCCGCCAGTTTGGCGTGGAGATCGGAAGGACTCTGGCCGACGCTGTTTGTGCCTTCGGTCGTGTGTTCAGCGTCCCAGGAATGGAACCGCCACTTGCCATCAGGCGTGTTGCGATGGGTGGCGTACCAGTTTTTGGCGGGCCAATCGTGGTTGCCGGCGTACCAGTTGGCCAGCAGATAGGCGATGAAGTCCTCGACGTCGAGGAGATCGCAGAGGGCCTGATACTTGGCGTCGCTGGTCGGGTCGGACGCAACCGCATTGGCTGCGGCGACCATGGCGTTGTAGCGGGTCGATGCGCTGCCGCTGACACCATTGTTGATGACGCCGCCGGCGCCGTGTTTGATCGCATCGTATTCACTCGCGTCGCCTCCGAAGGTCTGGGCGGCCCAGGCATGGTCCGGCCGTTCGTGAAGGTAGTACATTCCCCAATAGAGCCCGTCGAGGTAGAGATGGACGTAGCCGCCGTGGGGCGAGTGACCGCCGAGCGCATTGTGGAGGTCCGCGACGTACTGGTCCTGAATGTACGTCGCTGTGTCGCGCTGACTCGAATCAGTCCCGTGGAGCCAGGAGTGGTTCAGGACCGCGTCGAGCACGACGGTGTTCAGGCTCGTCAGAGGCGAGTCGGGGAACAGGCGATTCTCCAATTCGGAGGGGCCGCCTGTGGGCAAACCGTCGTCGGTATGAGTCTTGAAGCGAGGTCGCATGGAGAGCTTGAAGGTCTTCCATCGTTGGAGACTGGTGCCGCCGCCGGTGACGCCGCCTTGCATGGCGATGGCGCAATTGGCTTGGAGCGTGTCGCCTGTGGCAGGGTCGATGTACTCAAGCGACGCGACCCGTTCGGTTCCGTCCTGCGATTGGTTGATGTAGATTCCCTTGGAGCCGAACCAGTCGTCCTTGGCCATCACGAGGGAAATGGTCGGCACGGCTTTGAGGTCGTCGCGGATCGTTTGCGCGTAGAGGCCATTGAAGCGGTCCTTGCCGTTTGGGCCGACGACGTCGGGGTCCATCTGGTAGTCGCCTGTGACGGAACCCCAGGAAGCTGGGTACCCGGTCGGGGTGACCTGGGCCCCGGTCTGGGGATTCGTGGCCTGATTGATGACATCATTCAGGAAGATGTAGGTATGGGTGACGATCTTGGTGGACAGCCAGCCGGGTTTGGAGGCGCCGGCCCGCAGGCAGGTGGTTGTCGTGATCGCGATCGGGCCGGAGTAGGGCGTTCCGACAGGCAGGCCGGTCCTGAGATCGAAGGGAGAGGAACCGTCGATTGTGTAGTAGATTTTCGCGTCGGCTGTCTGCGTCGTGATGGCCACGAGGAACGGATCGTCATAGAAGCCGCGACTGTGGCTGAACCCCAGATCCGCAACCCGCCCGAGATAGGGGGCGGTATTGGCCGCGCCGGGCGTGGGCAGCCCGAAATATCGCCACTGCGAGGGATCAACGGAGTCCCGGCCGAAGGAGATGTCGGGGCGTTGCTCTGCGAACTCGATGCTGTCGATCAGGGTCACGCCATCGGAGGCGTACAAGGCGACCTGATCGCCCGACGCGCTCAGTCGAAACCCGGCGTGCAGACCCGCGGCGGCCACATCCCCATCGGCCCAGACGAGGAGATACCCCTTTGGGGGTATGATCGTAAGGGCAGGGCGATCGGTCGGAATCCGCCACTTGGTGGGCTCGGAGAGATTATCGGTCAGATACAGGCCGGCAGCGTCGATCGCCGCCTCGCCGGGGTTGTGCAATTCGATCCAGTCGTCATAGTGTCCCTGGGGATCTTTGGTCGAGGAACTGTTGGACGCCATGATTTCGTTGATCCACAGGATGGAGGGGTCCGCCGCCGCGACCGGTGTCGCAACGAGACCGCACTGCGACACGATGCCCACCAGACATAGAATCGACAACCATCTCATCAGGCACTCCGCCATCGGACTTTGCAGCACAGCCCCACTCGATGAAAAACGCATACCGGCCCTCCGTCGAGGCCTTGGCCGGAATCTATCCTATTTTACCAGATGGAGGCCTCTAAGGCAACCGCCGACAGCGTACGACAGGGCATTGAACCCCGCCGCGGATGCATCCGCGTCTCAGAAGCCGTATTTTTTCTTTGAATCCGAGGCACGAAAGGTTATAGAATAGTGTTTTTGTTATCGCACCCTAGCAGTCGGAGATGATTTTGATGGGCGCCGCCCGGCCTTCGAATCCAGTGCCCGTCTTGAAAAAGTCTTGCAGTCGGCCGAAACTATTCATAAAATCGGCGACTTTTCTGAGCGATCCTGCTTAAGAAAGGATGAACAACGGCATGAGTCTTCAAACGTTTTTCAACCCGAAGTCGGTTGCGATCGTCGGGGCGTCCCGCCAGAAGGGCAAGGTGGGATACGAGATTTTGGCCAATTTGGTCGCAGGTGGCTACGCGGGAAAGATCTACCCCATTAATCCCAAAGCCGAGGAAATCGACGGGCTCAAGGTCTACCCGGATCTGGCCTCGATCGGCGAGACGCCGGATCTGGTGATTGTGATTGTGCCTGCCCAGTACGTTGCTGGTGTGCTGGAGGAGTGTTCGAAAGTCCGTGTCAAATCCGTCATCATCATTACTGCGGGCTTCAAGGAAGTGGGACCCGAAGGCAAGAAACTCGAAGAGGAGATCATTCAGATTGCCCGGCGGTCGGGGATTCGATTCATCGGTCCCAACTGCCTGGGTCTGATCTCTCCCTCCCATAAGCTCAACGCCAGTTTCGGCGGCGACCTTCCGGTTCCCGGCGGAATCGCGTACATCTCTCAGTCCGGTGCCCTACTGGCGGCGATTCTGGACACCGCCAACGCCAACGGCATTGGTTTCAGCAGTCTGGTCAGCATCGGCAACAAGGCCGACGTTGACGAGCTGGATTTGATCGAGACCTTCGGTGCCCAGCGGGAGACCAAGGTGATCGCCGGCTATCTCGAGAACATCAAAGACGGAAACGCCTTCGTGAGGGAAGCCGAGCTGATTTCCCAGAAGAAGCCGATTCTGTTGATGAAGTCCGGCAGCACTGCCGCCGGCGCCAAGGCTGCTTCGTCTCACACAGGCAGTCTGGCCGGCGGAGACGTCGCGTACGAATCTGCATTTCGTCGGGCCGGTGTGATCCGTTGTGAGTCGATCAAAGAGCAATTTGATTTCGCCCAGGCTTTCGCCAACCAGCCGCTGCCGAAAGGGCCTAAGGTGGCGGTCATCACAAACGCCGGCGGGCCCGGCATCATGGCCGCCGACGCGATCGAGCAGAAGGGGTTGACCTTCGCCAAACTGACGGACGAGACCAAGAAGAAACTGGCGGAGAAGCTACCGGCGGCCGCCAACGTGCACAATCCCGTCGACGTGCTCGGCGACGCCTTGGCCGACCGATACGAGTATGCGATCGACGTCACGCTGGATGATCCGAACGTCGATGCGGCGGTCGTACTGCTGACCCCGCAGGCGATGACCCAGAGCAAGGAGACCGCCGAGGCGCTCGTGAGGATCTCCAAAAAGAAGGGCAAACCGGTTCTGGCCTGTTTCCTCGGCGCCGCCAAGGTTCAGCCGGGGATTGAGGTTCTACGTAAGGGCGGTGTTCCTCAATATGACTCTCCCGAAAGTGCGGTGGCGACACTCTACGTGATGTCGGAATACGTACGGTGGAAGGCCAGGCCCAAGCGGGTGGTTCGTCTGTTCTCCGTCAACCGCCGCAAGGTCGAGAGCATCGTCGAGCGGCACCTGCGACAAGGCCTGCTCGACATTGGCGAGGCGGAAGCCAAGGACATCATCGAAGCGTACGGTTTCGCGACGCCGAGAGGTTCGATCGCCACGACGGCCGATCAAGCCGCAAGCATCGCCCAGCAGCTCGGTTACCCGGTCGTATTGAAGATCTGGTCGCCGGACATTCTGCACAAATCCGACGTCGGTGGCGTCAAGGTGGGCCTCAAGAGCGAGCAGGAGGTAAAAGACGCCTTTGACCTGATGATGTATCGAATTCCCAAAAAGAAGCCCGACGCCAAGATCCTGGGCGTTCTGGTACAGGAGATGGTCCGTACCAGCGGCAAAGAAGTGATCCTGGGCATGCACCGGGACCCGCAGTTTGGCCCGCTGATGATGTTCGGCATGGGCGGTGTCTTGGTCGAGGTGCTCAAAGACGTCTCGTTCTACCTGGCGCCTTTGACCGCAGAAGAGGCCAAGCAGATGTTGGTGAACACCAAGACGTATCAGATTCTCCAGGGGGTACGAGGTCAGGAAGGCGTGGACATCGAAACGATCGCGGAGGGATTACAGCGGGTTTCCCAGCTCGTGACCGAATTCCCCGAGATCAAGGAAATGGATATCAACCCGTACGTAGTGGGGCGACCCGGTACGACCGCGATCGCCGTGGATGCTCGAATCAGTCTGGAAAAGAAATAACATGCACGAATTCGATTGGAAATCAAAGCACAAGGACAAGATCAAGACCGCTGCCGCGGCCGTGAAACTCATCAAGTCGGGTTACAATGTCTTCATTGGCACGGGCTGTGCTCAGCCGCAGCACCTTGTCGATGCCTTGGTGGAGCACTCCGAGCATATTTACGACGCCCACATTGTCCACCTGTTGACGATGGGCCGGGCGCCGTATGTGCAGGAGAAGTACCGCGAGAAATTCAAGATGAACAGCTTTTTCGTCGCGGAAAACGTGCGGGACGCGTTGGAGAAGGGGATCGGGGACTATACGCCGATCTTTTTGTCGGAGATTCCGATGGAATTCGAGACGGGGCGAATCCCGGTCGATGTGGCCCTGATCTCGGTGGCACCGCCGGATGTGAACGGCTTGTGCAGTCTCGGCGTTTCGGTGGATATCGTCCAGGCCGCGGCGGCCAACGCCCGCTACGTGATCGCGCAGGTAAACAGCAAGATGCCTCGCACCCACGGAAACAGCTTCCTGCACGTCAATACGATCGATGTGCTGGTGCCCTACGATGAGCCGGTTATCGAGGTGCCGATTGCCGAGCCGGATGACGTGTTGCGTCGTATCGGCCAAAACGTCGCCCGCCTGGTCGAGGACGGCAGCACGATCGAGTGCGGCATCGGACGGATTCCCCAGGCCCTGGCGGAGTACCTCGTCGACAAGAAAGACCTCGGCGTCCATACCGAGATGTTCAGCGATTGGATCATCAATTTGATCGAGTGTGGCGCAATTACCTGTACGAAAAAGTCGCTCAACCGGGGCAAAGTCGTCGCAAGTTTTTGCATGGGTACGCAGAAACTCTACGATTACATCGACAACAATCCGTTCTTCGAGTTTTATCCCACCGAGTACGTCAACGACGTCAATATCATCGCGCAGCATGATAAGATGGTGGCGATCAACGTGGGTTTGGAGATCGATCTGACGGGCCAGGTCTGCGCCGATTCGCTTGGCTACAAGTTTTATAGCGGTATCGGCGGCCAGGTGGACTTCAACCGTGGGGCCGCCCGAAGCCGAGGCGGCAAAGCGATCATCGCGATGCCGTCGACCGCCCGGGACGAGCAGGTCTCGCGGATTGTGCCGCACCTGGCGGAAGGGGCCGGCGTTGTCACGACCCGGGGGGATGTCCATTATGTTGTGACCGAGTACGGCGTCGCCTATCTGCACGGTAAAAGCATTCGCGAGCGAGCGATGGACCTGATCAACATTGCGCACCCAAAGTTCCGCAAGAGTCTGATTCAAGCCGCCAAATCGCGGAATTACATTTATCAAGATCAAATCGAATTGTCCTGGGATCAGTTGCGGTATCCAGAGGAGCTGGAGCATTATGCGACGTTGCGGGACGGGACCGAGATTTTCTTCAGGCCCATCAAGCCGGTGGATGAACCGGCGTTGTCTGAAATGCTCTACTCTCTGAGCGAGCATTCGGTGCGGACCCGCTACATGACCCGCACGGTAGCGTTCCCACACAAAGATGTTCAGCAGTTGACGAATATCGATTATTTGCATAATCTGGCGATCGTCGGCGTCGTTCCCGGCCCTGGCGGCGAGGACATCGTCGCGATCGCACAGTATTTCCTCGATCCCAAGACGCAGGCGGCCGAAGTGGCCTTTCTCGTCCAGGATGAATGGCAGGCCAAGGGCATGGGCACCTTCCTGCTGGATTATATCACCCAGGTAGCGCGTCAGAGAGGTGTCAAGAAGTTCTACGCGAAGGTGCTGGCCGACAATCGTCCGATGCTGGCGATCTTCCAGAACTCCGGGTACAAGGTCAACGTCGAGTTCGACGGGGATATCTATAACATTTCCTACGATATCACGACGAAAAAAGAAGAGTGACCGAGGCACGATTGTCCGCGAAGAAAGCCGTATTCATCCATTCGGAAGACCTCGAGAAGTATCACTATCCCGAGGATTGTCCGTTCAAAACGGAGCGCGCGGCACGCACACGGCGAACGCTGTATACCCTGGGATTGCTTTGGGGTGAAACGACTCGCGAAGTGGCCCCTGTTCCTGCACCGCGGTCCGTGCTCAAGAAATTCCATTCGGCTCGGTACTTGCACGCCCTGAAGACCACGCAAAACGGTAAGTGGGAGCTCGACGCCCTGCACATGGGCATCGGGACGCCGGATTGTCCCGTCTTCCGGGGAATGTATGATTATGCGGTGTTGGCCGCGGGCGGGACACTGCTCGGCGCGCAGTTGATTTTGTCGGGGGAGGCGGAGGTTGCATTCAATCCCTCCGGCGGGTTTCACCACGCATTTCCCGAGAAAGCGGCGGGGTTTTGCTACATCAACGACTGCGCTTTGGCCTGCGAGGTCCTGGCGGATGCGGGCAAACGCGTTCTCTATCTGGACGTGGACGTTCATAACGGCGACGGCGTCGCTTATGCGTTTTACAATCGCAGCGATGTGATGACGATCTCGCTGCACGAGAACCCCAGGACTCTGTTCCCCGGGACTGGTTTCGAAGATGAGATCGGCGAAGGGGACGGTCGGGGGTACTGTGTGAACCTCCCGTTGCCGGTCGGCACGTTTGATGAGGCATATCTGTACGCGTTTTACGAGATTGTTCCGCCTTTGATCGGGAAGTTTGGTCCGGACGTGATCGTATTCGAGCTGGGTGCCGACACGCTCGCAGGCGACCCGATGGCACATCTGCAGTTGACCAACAACGTCTACGTGGAGCTCATCAACCGGCTCCTGCGGTTCGACAAACCCATCCTGATGACGGGGGGGGGCGGCTATCACGTCGAAAACACTGTGCGAGCGTGGTCGCTGGCCTGGACAATTCTCTCAGGCCAGGATCTGGCGGAGGGGATGGATGCCGCAATCGGCGGCGTTATGCTTCAGAGCTTAGACTGGCAGGGCGGTTTCCGGGATCGGGAATTGCCTGTGACGAATCAGCAGCGGGAAATGGTGTTGCCCTCGCTGCAGGCCTCGATCGACACGCTCAAGGCGAAGATTTTCCCGATTCACGGTTTGTAGACCTCCCCCTCGCTATCCCAAATCGGTTTCCAACGGTTCCCCAAAGACAGACAGCGTACAAGCCGTCGTGCTTGTACGCTGTCTTCGGTGTGAGTGTAAACCCGCAATCAAATCACCCGGCGGCCGAGGGCGCCTGTTGCTGTGGGGACTTTACGAGGAATGTCACCACCGCCGCTGCGATGAGAAGACCTGCCGAGCAATAGTAGGCAAAGGCGAAGGTCTTCGTTGCATCGTAGACTTTGCCCGCCAACAGGGACAGCATGAAACCGCCGAGACCCCAGGCCGTGAACACTAGGCCGTAATTCATGCCGAAATTTTTCAGGCCGTAGAAGTCCTTGGTGACCGAGGGGAACAGCGACAGGTTGGCGCCGTAATTGGCCCCGATCAGGGCCGAGAGAATCGCCAGAACGATTGTGCCGCCCAGGACGGTGCCTGTTTTGGCCTGCGACAACAGCAGGATCAGGACCGCCTGCAATACGAAACAGCAGAACAGAGTGGCTTTTCGTCCGATTTTGTCCGAAACCATCCCGGCGACGATTCGGCCGGCCCCGTTGCCGATTGCCAGCACCGCCACGAGGATGAAGCCGAGGGTGACGCCCGCCTGCACCTGAACCATTGTGGCGAGTTTGGAGATGATCATCAGTCCCGCGCCGGCGCCACAGGCATACATGAACCACAAGACATAGAACTGCCAAGTCCGCAAAACCTCGCTGGGGGTAAAATCCTCTTTCCGGACCACACCTGTGGAAGCGGGTTTTGCTCCGGCCGGGACATAACCCTTGGGAGGAATTCGAAGCAACTGCGCCAGCGCGACCACCACGACGAGAAACCCGATCCCCAACGCCAACATGGTTGTAGGCACGCCGTAGGACTTGATCAGGGCTTTTGCCAGGGGGGCCACGTATACGCTCGCCAGGCCGAATCCGGATACCACAATGCCCGCGATGAGCCCGGTTCTGGCGGCGGAGAACCACTTGACGGCCGGGGGGGTCGCCGAGGCGTATCCGAAGCCGATACCCGCGCCGGCCAATAGTCCAAAACCGATCGCATATCCCAGAGTCGATGTGGTGCGGCTGGCCACAATCATGCCGATCCCGACCAGGATGCCGCCGATCGTTGCCACCAAGCGGGGGCCCATGCGGTCCTGCATGCGGCCGGCCGGCACCATGATCAGGGCGAACACCAAACAGGCCATCGAATAAGGAAGCGATTTGCCCGCTTCCGTCCAGCCCCACTCGGCGGGGATCTCCTTGCTGACAACGCTCCAGGAATACAGGACCCCCAGAGCCAGATTGATGCCCGTACCGGCGAAAGTGACGATCCAGCCGCGACGGGAGGTCGGGTGGTGAGAGAGATCGGTCTGTTGCGCTGTGAGATCCGTCATGATCGCTCCCTGCGATTGAAAATGGATATCAAGACCATACAGGAGAGAAAAGATGGTTGACCGAAGGCCGCATCAAGCCGCCTTCGGCCAACCAATCATCCAACATCCATTATCGGTTGCACGTTATTTTCCACGGCCTTTGACCAGGACTTCGACCACGCTCGGGTCCGCCAGAGTCGTGATGTCTCCGAGATTGTCGGTGCTGTTCTCGGCGATCTTTCGAAGAATTCGGCGCATGATCTTGCCCGACCGGGTTTTGGGCAGGGCCGGGGCGAATTGGATTACGTCGGGCGCTGCGATCGGTCCGATCTCCTTGCGGACGTGCATGACCAATTCCTTCTTGAGGTCTTCGCTTTCGTGGATGCCCTCCTTGAGGGTGACGAAAGCGTAAAGGGCCTGCCCCTTGATCTCATGGGGCATGGGCGTCACCGCGGCCTCGGCGACCTTCGGATGACTGACCAGCGCGCTTTCGACCTCTGCGGTGCCGATGCGGTGTCCCGAGACGTTGACGACATCGTCGATACGCCCCATCAGCCAGTAATCGCCATCCTGGTCCACACGGCAACCGTCGCCGGTGAAGTACTGGTCGGCGAACATTGTGAAATAAGTGTCGATGAAACGGTCGTGGTCGCCCCACATCGTTCTCATCATGCCCGGCCATGGGCGCCGGATACAAAGCTTGCCGCCTTCATTGCGGTCACACTCGGAGCCGTCGTCGCGAAGCACGACGGGATCGACGCCGAAGAAGGGTTTCGTAGCACTGCCGGGCTTGAGATTGAACGCGCCGGGCAGAGGCGTAATCATGAAGCCGCCGGTTTCGGTCTGCCACCAGGTGTCGACGATCGGGCATCTTTCATGACCGATGTGTTTGTAGTACCACATCCAAGCTTCGGGATTGATCGGCTCGCCGACCGAACCGAGGATCCGCAGCTTGTCGAGCTTGTACTTGGCAGGCCATTCTTCACCTAGACGCATCAGTGAACGAATCGCCGTAGGGGCGGTGTAGAAGGAGGTAACGCCGAACTTGTCACAGATCTGCCAAAAGCGTCCGGCGTCCGGATACGTCGGGATACCCTCGAACATCAGCGAGGTGGCGCCGTTGGCGAGTGGGCCGTAGACGATGTAGCTGTGTCCGGTTACCCAGCCGATGTCGGCGGTGCACCAATAGATATCGTCCTCATGGACATCGAAGACCAGTTTGTGGGTGAGGGAAACGTGAAGCAAGTAGCCCGCAGTGGTGTGGACGACGCCTTTGGGCTTGCCGGTTGAACCGGAAGTATAGAGGATGAACAGCGGATCCTCGGCGTTCATTTTCTCCGCCTCGCACTGGTCGGAGGCCTTGGCCATTTCCGCGTCATACCAGAAATCGCGTCCGGCCTGCATCGCGCATGGATCCTCTGCGGTTTTAACCACGATCACGCTCTCAATGGTGGGGGTTTTCTTGAGGGCCTCATCGGCGATCGCCTTGAGCGGGATGTGCTTGCCGCCGCGCAGAGAGACATTCGCAGTGATGAGCATCTTGCAGTCGGAGTCGTTGACGCGCCCTTCGATGGCATCGGCGCTGAAACCGCCGAAGATGATCGAGTGAATTGCCCCAATGCGGGCGCACGCCAGCATCACCACCGGAAGTTCCGGCACCATCGGCATGTAAATCGCGACCCGGTCGCCTTTGGTGATTCCCTTCGATTTGAGAACGTTCGCGAACTTGCAGACTTCCTTGTGCAACTGCTCGTAGGTGAACTTCTTGACGGCCGAGTCGATTTCGCCCTGCCAGATCAGAGCTGTTTTTTGGGCGGTCGGGGTACCCAGGTGGCGATCTAGGCAGTTGTAAGAGACGTTGATCTGTCCGTCGGCGAACCAAGTGTGTTCGATCTTGCGGGCGGCACTGTCCCACGTGTATCGCAGACTCTGCGTCGGCTTCTTGAACCAACTGAGCGTCTGGGCCTGCTCCAGCCAGAAACCGTCTGGATTACGAATCGACTGCTCCCACATCTTCCGATACTGCTCTTCACTGGAGATATAGGCATGCTTTCTGATCCGTTCCGGCGGGGGAAACACTCGTGTCTCGGTCATGAGCGAACTGATCGCTTTCTCTTGTGCCATAGCAGTCTCCTTGTCTGATGAATCCGGTCGCCTGGGAACCGTCTCTCCGGAACCAGCGCAACCCCTAGGGTTATATCAAACCGAACCAATAAACACTGTATTAAGCCCTCGTTCAAGGCTTGTGCTATAAAGCCAAGTTTATAGCGCTCCTTTGGGCGGTGTCAAAAGAAATTCTTTCGCTTTGCGGAAGAAGTTCTTAGATTTCGGCAAGGTACCCCTGTGCGGTTACTGCCATGCGGCTTCCGGTGGAAGCATGTGATCAGGCGACGCAGGCGGAGACGTTTTGTCGGAAGTTTTCCAGGATGTCCCGTTCATCTTGGGCAGGTTCAAATATCGAGCACAACGACACAAAGTTTGTCGATGGCAGGGTTACGGAGACAGGCCAAAACATCTTCGCAGTGGACGGTTTGTTTCAGCAGATTGGTGACCGTACGGTCTCAGAACGTTCTTTGAACCGTCATGAGGGGCGAGAATTCACGGCCTTCATGGCGTCATCGTAGTGGGCCCGCAGGTAGTCTTGGGCAGGACCGCCCAGATGTGACCAGGGCAAAAGTTCGTCCACTTCAAAACGCCTTTGAGCCGCGGTCTCGATGTTCAAGCCGGCTCGGGCGAACGCTTCTTGCCAGAGGGAATAGTCGAAACAATCGTTCCACAAGTCGAACCGAGCGCCTAGTCGCCAGGCGGTCTCAATGATCTCTCCATATCGTCGGTCGCCCCGGCCCATGGTTGCCTCCAGAATGCTCTGCTCCATCTCGTGGAATTTGAACGTGAGAAACTTGGCCCGCAGGCGCAGTTTCTCGTCGATGATAATACGCTCGGCCTGCTCGAAGTACTCGCGAGGCCTCTGGGGGAGCCAGGCGAAAGGCGTGTGCGGCTTGGGCACGAACCAACTGACCGCCACATTGATGCTGCCGGTTTTGCCGTCGATGGACCGCCGTAGCGTCGCGAGACGATGGGAAAGGCCGACGATGGCCTTGACGTCGTCAAACGTTTCGCCGGGCAGGCCGACCATGAAATAGAGCTTGAGTTTCTCCCAGCCGGATTTGTAGGCTTCTTCGACCGTCGCAAAAAGGTCGGCGTCCTTCAAGGGCTTATTGATGATCTGGCGGAGCCTTTCGTCGGCGGCCTCCACCGCGATGGTCAATCCGCTTTTTCGCACGCTGGTGAAGAGCTTGGGTACGAGGTATAGTTGTTGGTCGACGCGGAGGCTGGGAATTGACAGACCGACGCGTTTTGCTGCGAAGTACGTCTGAAGCCGGCCCACAAGATTCTCCAGGTCAGGGTAATCCGCCGTGGACAGGCTCAGCAAGCTCACAGTATCGAAGCCGCTGGCGTGGTAGGAGGCCTTCGCCAGCTCAAAGATCTTTTGTGCGCTGCGGAATCGGATGGGTCGTCGGCAGTAGCTGGCCTGGCAGAATCGGCACCTCCCCGGACAACCTCGCATGATTTCGATACTGACTCGCTCGTGGACTGCCTCGACAAAGGGAACGAGCGGACGGGTGGGTACAGGGGCGTTCTCGAAGTCCTCCACGACAGCGTTGCGAAAGCGTGTTCGAAGGCCGGGCTCCGTCGGGCGAAAGGACACCACACGAGGTCCGTCGTATTGGAATTCATAGAACTGCGGGGCATAGGCCCAATCGAACCGCTTGGCAGCCTCTAAGAGGGATTGTCGCTTCGTCCAGCCTTGACGCTTGGCCTGGATCAGCAGGTTCGCAAGCTCTGCCACCGCCTCCTCGCCCTCGCCCAGCACGAACAGGTCGATGAAGTCGGCCATGGGTTCGCAGCAGTTGGCCATACCGCCGCCGGCGATGACCAGAGGATCAGATTCCGTGCGGTCGCTTCGACGGATTTTGAGACCCGCCAAGTCAAGGAGGTTCAGCACATTCGTGTAGCAAAGCTCGTGCGTCAAGCCGAATCCGATCACATCGAAAGATGCGACTGCAGCCTTTGATTCCAGGCTGAACAGTGGAATCCGTTGTCGCCGCAGAACCTCCTCGGCGTCGGTCCACGGAGCGAACACTCGTTCGGCGGCCACATTCTCCATCTGGTTGAGAACATGGTAAAGAATGGGGATGCCGGTGGTGGACATGCCGATTTCATAGGCGTCGGGAAAACACAAGGCGACGGTGAGATCGCACCGGCTCAGATTCTTGCGGACCTGGTTGACCTCGCCGCCGATATAGCGGGCGGGCTTCCGAACGAACGGCAGAACTTCGCGCTCAATTCGTTCCGCAATAATTTCAATCTTTCGAGAAGTCATGGAGGCATTATACATTATGCGTTGCGATTTGCGTTTTACGATTTAGTATTGAGGGAGGATTCCGTTCAGACTTCGAATTGGAAAAGGCTGGACAATAACGTTTTGCATGGGTAGAGATCGGATGCGGCCAATTTCATGCGTAACAGCGTGTGCGATCGGATTGAGCGTCGTTGTGGGATTGCTGGTTACGAGTATCGCTCGAAATCCTTCTTCGGAGGTCAACCCCGGGGACCGGATCGTCGAGGTCGACAGCGGGACCCGCATGCTCATGGGCACGTTCGCTCGTGTGGTGGCGATCGCGAGGAGTGTGCGAACAGCCAACGCCTGCATCGAGGCGGCGTTCGATGTACAGGATCGCGTCGAGTCGCTGATGAGCTACCACCGGGCGGACTCAGAATTGAACAAGGTCAATCGTCTTGCGGACAAGACGCCGGTACCGGTAAGCCCCATGACGTTCGAAGTACTCCGCCACGCGATCCGTTTCAGCGAACTTTCCGAGGGGACATTCGATGTGACGGTCGGACCACTGGTGGACTTGTGGCGGACCGCAGGCGAAGCAAATGAGCCGCCAACTGAAGAGGCGTTGGCCGAGGCCCGCCGGAAAGTTGGTTTTCGCAAGCTCATCCTCGACGAGAAAGCGCAAACCGTGCGTTTTGCGGAAAAAGGGATGCGGATCGATCTCGGCGGCATCGCCAAGGGTTACGCAGTCGACAAGGCCGTGGAGGCGATGCAGAACCGAGGTGCTCTTGGCGGCATGGTGGATCTGGGGGGGAACATTCGTTGCTTCGGCCGGGCGCCTCGCGGACAGCGGAAATGGCGGATCGGCATTCAGGATCCCGATGTGGCTCCGGATGATTTTGACGGGATGAAATACCTGTTGGTTCTCGAACTGGAGGACGTCAGCGTCGCCACCAGCGGCGATTACCGTCGTTTCACTGTCGTCCAGGGGCAGAAGCACAGCCACGTGCTCGATACCCGGTCCGGCCAAGGGGCCGCCAGGCTCGTCAGCGATACGATCATCGCGCCGGACGGGACCACCGCCGATGCGCTGTCCACTGCGGTCAACGTCTTGGGCGCCGAGGCGGGGCTGGCATTGATCGATCGCTTGCCTTCGGTCGAAGCGATCGTCATTCCCGGTGGCGGGCCGACACGCCTGCTCTTCAGTACCGGTGCGCGTGCCTATATCGACCCGGCGTATAAAGATGCCATAACCGGCTTGCCGTGATGGGAATGGCAAATCTGCGTCGGAATGGCCATCGCGTCAATCGTTGTAGTTGTCCCCGGTTCAAAGAGAGGTGATTGAGAGAGTACTCGAATGCTCCTTTTTCTGGATGTTTTTACCAAGGTCTTCTTCCTGCTGTCGCCGTTCTTTTCGGTGTCGATGTTCCTGCTGCTGTCGGGGGATATGGACGCCAAGGCCCGCCGTCGTTGCGCATCCCGCACGAGCCTGGCGATTCTGACGATTTGTCTTTCGGTATATTTTTTTGGAAATGTGATTTTTCACGTTCTGGGCATCACCGTCCAAGCCTTCCAAGTCGGCGCCGGCACGCTGTTGTTTCTCACCGCGATCCAGATGGTTACCGGCAAACGGAGCGAAATTGCACAGGACGTGGATGAAGACTTCGCGGTGGTGCCGCTGGCGATTCCCATGATTGCCGGACCGGGCACTCTAGGCACGCTCTTGGTCTTGGGAATGGAAATCAGCAACAGCCGCGAGAGGCTCATCGCCGGTTCGGCGGTGCTCTTGGCGGTTGCGATGATCTCACTGTTTTTGTTCCTGGCCGTACCGATCGCCAGATTGCTGGGGCAAAAGGGTTTGCAGATGATGATGAAACTCACCGGTCTGATCCTGACGGCCCTGGCCGCTCAGATCATCTTTACGGGGATCCGAGGGTTCGTGAACGACATGCGTGGGTGATCGGATTTCTCGCGGCAGGTGATGGCGAGAGAAGCGACCATCCGGAATGCATTCTCCCTCCATTTACGGCATAAACGAAATCGCGGTTTGGAGAAGCAGGGGGGACCCCTTCGCACAGTGGCACCGCCTGGATGATGCGACTGTGCGAAGCAAAACGGGTTTTATTCCTCGTTTGCAAGGGCCTCGGGAGTTTCCTGCGACTCGCAGACGGAACCGTGGGGCGCCAAAGCCTGGGGTTCTGCGACTCTGCGGTACCCTAAGGCCTTGATGACTTCCAGAACTTCGGTCCAAGTCGGGAACGGGCGGGCGTTGACCCGCTTGTACTCGTCGATGGCCATGATGAATTCGAATTGTTCGTCTGACATCTGCCCTTCCTCGGCTGATTTTCGCTCGTCGCTACGCCGTCGGCCTGGGCCTCGTTGGCGGTCCAGACCGAAACGCCGGTCCACGACGCTCTGTCGGCGGTCTTTGTGCGTTCTGCGATCGGTGAAATTGGGGTCATAAGGGTTACCGCCCAAGTCGTAACGGCGTCGGTCCGTAAGGTTGATCCGGCGGTCGCCCGTGGAACGGCGTTCACAGCTGTTGTTCGCGGCGTTTGTCTCTGGCATGGTGTTGTGTTTCCTATCGCCTGTCGTGGGGCAAGTTTTGCCGGATCACCCTTTGGCAACCCAAAGAAGCGGCCGTGTGTGACGTTCCAACACGCGGCGCTGACCGCAAACTCGCCCCCAGGTTCAATACCCTTCGTCGTCCAGGTCGTCGGCGCCGAAATCCAAGTCTTCGTCTTCATCCATCGTAAAATCGCAGAGATCGTCGTAGGCGTCCTGGGACTCGATGACCACGTGAGCCTCGTCCAGGTAATCCTCGGGGACCATGATTGCGATGGTTTTTCCCTCTAGGCCGTTGTCATTGTGTTCCTTAACGACCACGGGGATGTCATTGAGACGAAGAAGCGTTTCGTACTCTCTGGCCTCGTCCATGTCTTCCAGAAACGCGACGACGACAAGGTCCTGGAGTTTCGTGTTTCCCTTACCGCTCTTTTTCGGATGCTTGCTCATGTCGACTCTCCGGTATCGGTGGCGGTCTCCGCGCGATCTCCATCGCACCGCATGCTGTCAGCGGTCCTGACGATGTCGCTGCCGGGCCTTACCTTTGTTGTGGTTGCCGGCCGGGCGATTCTGCCGCCATAACGGTTGGCCGCCCGTGCCCATGGAGCCTATCGACCTGCTTGATTCAAACATTTAGCGAATCGCTCCTTTTTCTTGATGAAAATCGTCAGGAGCGAGCGGTTGTTTTCTCAGGGGGAAGTCCGATATTGTCGCATGTCGCCACTACAGATCCAAAGGCCCGTGGGTAAGCAATTTTCCCAGAAAGTCCACCGATTTTGAGTAGTCCTATAATACTTCCTTTGGGCAATCTGTTATGTGAAATGATGGGCGTGGCTAACGAAGCAATACGTCATATAACAATGATGTTTTCAGTAGTGAAAAGTGGGTTTTGGCCGTGTTTGAGAAGGGTTATTGCTGAAGGAGCTCGAATGACCCCTTTTCGGGTACGTCATGAAACTTTTTAACGCCCGAAAATCAAGATTGTGCGGGTCGTTGCCGATAGTCTCAATAATTGGGATGTTCTGTGGGCTCGGCGTCCCGAGCTTGTTGCTCCGGGGAGTCGTCGGCATGGAGGTCGTGTCGGGCGAGTGGGAAAACCTCTAGTGTAAGTGAGGACATATGGGACTAAACGGTGAGGGAACGCGAGTGCGTGTCTTCATGTTGGGTTGGGAGTTCCCGCCGTTCATCAGCGGCGGTCTCGGCACGGCATGTTACGGCCTGACCAAGGCGCTGGACCAACTCGGCGTGAAAGTGACGTTCGTACTGCCCAAGATGGTGGACAGTCAATACGCGACCCATGTCAGACTCCTGACGCCGGGGGCGAGAAGAAACACGGATCGCAAGACGATCATGCGGTCTGAGGAAGAACAATGGACCAACGTCAAGTTCCGGTCGATTCTGTCCCCGTTGCAGGCGTATGCGACGCCGCAGACGTACGACGAGCAGATCGCGGAATACCTGCGTCGCAAACGAGAGACGGTGACAACGACTCAGACATTCGCAGGCAAAGGCGACGGCGACGATTACGCGGGGGACCTTTATCGCGAGGTACATCGGTATGCCTCCATGGCGATGGAGCTGGCCCGGGATGAGGAGTTCGACGTGGTGCATGCCCACGATTGGATGACGTATCCGGCTGGTATCGGCGTAGCGATGGCCCGCGGCAAACCACTCGTCGTCCATATCCATTCCACGGAATTCGACCGCAGCGGCGAGCATGTCAATCAGATGGTGTACGATATTGAACGAGAGGGGATGCAGCGGGCCCACAAGGTGATCGCGGTGAGTCACTACACTCGAGGTGTGGTGATCAGCCGGTACGGGATCCCCGGCGACAAGGTGGAGGTCGTCTACAATGGAGTGGAGCGGACCGGCACGTGGTCGACCGAGCCGGTCACGATCCGTCGGGAAGAGAAGATCGTCTTGTTTCTCGGGCGCATCACGATGCAAAAAGGGCCGGAGTATTTTCTGCAATCGGCCAAGAAGGTACTGGAGGTGATGGACAATGTCAAGTTCGTCATGGCCGGGTCGGGTGACCTGATGTACCGGTCGATCGAACTGGCGGCGCAATTGGGAATCGGACACAAGGTGCTGTTCACCGGTTTTCTTCGGGGAGACGACGTTCGTCGGATCTTTCGTATGGCGGATCTGTATGTGATGCCGTCGGTGTCGGAACCGTTCGGGATCGCGCCGCTGGAGGCGTTGGACAACGACGTTCCCGTGATCATCAGCAAACAGAGCGGGGTTTCCGAGGTTCTGCGTCACGCGCTGAAGGTAGACTTCTGGGACGTCAACGAAATGGCGAACAAGATCGTGGCCGTGTTGAAATATCCTCCGTTGCGGATGACGCTCCGCAATCATGGGAATTTCGAGGTGCGCAGGTTGCGGTGGCGGGATGCCGCCCGCAATTGCCTGCGGATCTACGAGGAAACGCTGGTGCCCGTCTGAGGGCCGGGGTTCTTCGGGAAAATCGGGAACATGTAAGACGGATCGACAGGATACGAAAGGATGGGTGCAGGCTATGCCTTCGGTTTGCTTTTACTTCCAGGTTCATCAACCCATGCGGTTGCGGCACTACACGGTTTTCGACAACGATGCGCGGTACTTCGACGAGGGACGAAATGCCGCGATCTGCAAGAAAGTGGCCAACAAGTGTTATCTGCCTGCCAATCGGATGCTCCTGCGGCTCATCCAGCAGCATGAGGGTCGGTTCCGCATCGCTTACAGTCTCACCGGTGTTCTCCTGGAGCAGCTGGAGAAGTACAGCCCCGAGGTTCTCAGCACGTTCCACGCGCTGGCCAAGACCGGCTGTGTCGAGTTTCTGGGGGAGACCTACTATCACAGTCTTGCTTTCCTTTATTCGCGGCAGGAATTCGTCGAGCAGGTTCGCAAGCACACCGAACTGATCCGGAGCCTGTTCGGCCAGACTCCGAAGGTCTTCCGAAACACCGAATTGATCTACAACAACGATCTAGGCCTGCTCATCGAAGCGATGGGTGATTTCGACGCGGTGGTTACGGAAGGGGCCGATCACATCCTCGGCTACCGAAGCCCGAATTTCGTCTACCGTCCCAAGGGCTGCCGCCGGATCAAGATGTTGCTGAAAAACTATTCGCTCAGCGACGACATCGCATTCCGTTTCTCCAACCGTCAATGGGCCCAGTGGCCGCTGACGGCCGAGAAATTTGCACACTGGATCAACGCCATCAACGGCTGCGGACAGACCGTGAATCTGTTCATGGATTACGAGACCCTCGGTGAACACCAGTGGGCGGATACCGGCATCTTCGATTTCGTGAAGCATCTTCCCGGCGAAATCCTCAAGCACCCGGACAACAATTTCAAGACGCCCAGCGAGGTGGTGGCCTCCTATGACCCGCTCGGTGTGATCGACGTCCCGCATGTGATTAGTTGGGCCGATACTGAACGGGATCTGTCCGCGTGGCTGGGAAACCCGATGCAATCCAACGCGATCTACGAGCTTTACCGGCTCGAGAAGAAGATCAAACGGACCAACAACGAACAACTCCTGACCGACTGGCGAAGGCTGCAGACCTCGGATCACTTCTATTACATGTGCACCAAGTATTTTGCCGACGGCGACGTGCACAAGTATTTCAATCCCTACGATTCACCGTACGACTCGTACATCAACTTCATGAACGTACTGGACCATCTGCAGAGGCGATGTGCGTCGTGCCAAACGCCCATTGTGACGCATAACGCATCGCAGGGGGCAAGTGGGCCGCGTGTCGCGGTTCCGGTTTGATGCAATGGAGATCGTCCGGGTTTCGACGAGGGGTTGCGAGCTTGAGAACCTGTTGGCCAGAGAATGGCTTCTGACGAACCGACGGGGCAGTTTCGCATGCTCCACGATCGTCGGCTGCAACACCAGCAGCTATCACGGCCTTCTGGTCGGCTCGCCGGACCCGCTGGTTAACCGCATTATGGCGTTGTCGAATTGCCTGGAGACGGTGTTGTGGAACGACCGTATTCTCGAACTGGCAACCTGCGAGTTCCGCGATCGATTGACGCCGGACGGATACCGTTTTCTGTATGAGTTCCGTCGAGACATCGGCGTACATTTCTCGTTTCGGTTGGATCCCGTCGATCTTTCGAAGATGATTTATCTTGCCAGGGATAGCGATACCGTCTTCGTCGAATACACATTTGAGACGGTCCGCGAACCCGTCGACTTGATCCTCCGCCCGCTTGTGGCTCTTCGCGACTTCCACCTGTGCCAGAAATCGGGGACGCCGTTCCGTCAGAGGCCTCAGTGCGACGGTGTGATCGTCTGCCAAGATCATTTGGCCGGATACTCGCTGCGGATGGATTGTTCCGAGCTGCGGTATCAGAGCGATCCCCAGTGGTGGTTCGATTTCGTTTATCGCGTCAATCGAAAGCGAGGGCTGCACCACACGGAGGATCTCTGGTCCCCCGGTGTGTTCCGGGGGCGAGTAGAGACAGCGGGCCACATCGTCTTCCGTGCTTGCCTCGGGGATGCCGGGGAAACGGAAGGCCTCTCTGCGTCCGATCCGGCTATGATCAAGCGGGATTGGTTTGCTCACCAGGAAACCCTTCTCCGTCGGGCGGGAGTTCAAGAGGAGAAGGACAAGATTCTCTGTTTGGCGGGGGACCAATTCGTCGTGCGGCGCGCGGGCCTGGCAGCTGAACGGACCACGATTGTAGCGGGTTTTCCGTGGTTCGCCGATTGGGGCCGGGATGCATTTATTGCTCTGCCGGGACTGCTTCTGGCCACGGGGCGTTACGACGAGGCCCGATCCGTTCTCTGTACGTTTGCCGCTGCAGCCGACGGGGGGATGATTCCCAATCGCTTCGACGACCGCACGGGCGAAGCACATTTTAACAGCGTGGATGCCTCGCTTTGGTTTATCCACGCCGCTTTCGAGTACTTCGAAGTCACGGGCGATGTCGCCACGATGGCCGACACGCTGCTCCCAGCCGTCCGTTCCATCCTCGATGCTTACCAAGCCGGCGCTCGTTTCGGGATTCACGCCGATGCCGACGGTCTGATCTTGGCCGGCGACGCCAACACACAACTGACTTGGATGGACGCGATGTGCGATGGAATCGCGTTTACGCCGCGTCATGGCAAGGCGGTCGAAATCAACGCCCTATGGCACAATGCTCTGCGGCGTACCCAAGAGTTTTGCGAAAAATACGATTTTTTCGGAGCGGATCGTTATGCCCAAATGGCCCGACAGGTCGGACAGAATTTCGGTCCTCGGTTCTGGAACGCGGCGAAAGGGTATCTCAACGATTCGATTCTTCCGGACGGCGCAATCGACGCGAGCCTGCGACCCAACCAGATCTTCGCAGTGTCACTGCCGTTTGCGCCGCCTCTAAACCGGGAGCAACAGCAGGCGGTTGTGGATGTCGTCGAACGTGAATTGCTCACGCCGTACGGCCTGCGGACCCTGGGCCGTCGGGATCCGTTCTACAAGGGCCGTTACAGTGGATCTGCTTACCGTCGTGACGAGGCCTACCATCAGGGTACCGTCTGGCCTTTTCTCATGGGGCCGTTCATCGAGGCATACCTCAAAGTCAACCGCTTCAGCAAACGCAGCCGACAGAGAGCTGTTGAACTGATCCAACCACTGCTGCGTCACCTCACCGAGGACGCCTGCTTGGGCAGCGTCTCCGAGGTCTTCGATGGCGATCCTCCCCATCGCCCCGGCGGCTGTCCGGCGCAAGCCTGGAGTGTGGCTGAATTGATCCGCGTCCGCCGGTTGCTCGCGAGCTCACGCCAATGGTTTTGACTGGGACAAACGCGATGGTATAATGCGGTCTCCGGCAAGGTGCGATTGAGTGAACGGTTGGCGTTCGGGCATCTGGAAAGGGAGCCTGTTGGTGGATGTGCTCAAGAGCGGGGTCAATTCGGCGGGGCTCGCCGTGCTGTGGGTGGGCGCGTGTCTGTGGTTCGGGTGCGCTCCGCGACCACCAGTGGTGAATCTCTATCTGGATGCGGTCGCGATGCGGGAACTGGGCCAGGACCGGCTGGCGATCCAAAAGCTTAAGGAAGTGATCAAGGCCGATCCGAAGTTCGTCTTGGCTTATTCGGAACTCGGCAAGACCTCCCGAAAGTTGGGGGAGTACGAAGAGGCTTTGGCCGCATTCAAGCAGGCGGTCAAATTGGACGCCTGGTCTTTCGAACACCAGTTGAATCTGGCCCGGACGTACGAAGACCTCAAGAGACATCCGCAGGCGGCCGACGCATACGCGAGGGCGATGGAATTGGACCCCAACAGTTTCGAGGCTCTGGCAGGTGCGGCTAGTTCTTCTCTGAAGGCCGGACAGTATGCCCGGGCGCAGGCCTACTGCGAGCAGGCAGTAGGGAATCGGTCTCGGGAATTGCTGCCAGTGTTGGCAAAGGCGTATGAAGGCCAGAAAGATTATGCCCGCGCGATCGGGGTCTATGAAAGAATGTGGTCGCCCGAGTCGCCCGATCCGAACGTTCTGGTCTCGCTGGGCGTAGCCTGTGTGAAGGCCGAGCGGTATGAGCAGGGCCGACAGGCTCTGGCTTTGGCCACCCAGTTGCGGCCGCGAGAGGGTACTGCGTATCGCCATCTGGGCTACTGCCTGATCAAGCTGGGGGATCTGGACCAGGCCATGCAGGCGTATCAGAACGCAATCGCACAGGACAACCACGACTGGGAGGCCTATCGCGGCCTGGGCGTCGTCTGTACACTCAAGGCCGACCAGACCGGAGACGACCGCTGGCGTCAGCAGGGTGTTCGTCATTGGCGCCGGTCTTTGGAGATCTGCCCGGACCAGCCCAAGCGTCAGGCACTGGAAAAGTTGATCCGCGAAAACGTCAGGTAAGAGAACCTTCCGCAGGGACTGAGTTGTAGACATGATGGATACGGGCAATCAAGAGAGAATCGAACCGATCACAACGAGTTGGCCTCTGAGTCTCCGCCATCGCATCGAATTGCCCGATGCAACAGGACATATGATTTTCTGGCCGGTGATGTTTCTGGGGCTGGCGGCGGATTTATGGTCCAAGCACGCGGTGTTCGCTTGGCTGGGAGAGGAACCCGGTCAGCGGGGGACGATCATCGAGGGGTTTCTGTCATTCCAACTGGCTTTGAACGAGGGCGCTGCCTTTGGAATCGCCGGCGGACAGCGACCTTTTCTCATTGGTGTCGCCGTCCTGGCGATGCTCGTTATTTTCGGCGTGTTCTTTTTCGGGACCGGTCGGCAGCGCGTCGTTCAGATTGCTCTGGGCCTCTTCGCGGCAGGTGTCAGCGGCAACCTTTGGGATCGCATCTTCAACGACGGAAGGGTCCGCGACTTCATCGACGTGGTCTACTGGCCCGGCCGGCACTGGCACACGTTCAACGTGGCGGACGCCTGGCTGTGCCTGGCGGTGGGATTGTTGATCCTGGCCACTTTTGCTACTGACTCGTCAGATCGAAGACGTGCTCAGCCACAAAAATAGGCGCCTGCAGGGCCGCACACAGCGCGATCGCGTCGGAAGGGCGGGAATCGACCTGGACCGTTCGCCCGTTGATGCTCAAATAAATCTTCGCGTAGAAGGTGTGGTTGCGAAGGTCGCAAATCACGATTCGCTCGACTTTGGCGCCGAGGCTGTCGATGACGTTGGCCAGGAGGTCATGGGTCATGGGGCGGGGCGGCTTGATTCCCTTGAGCCGTCGGTCGATGGCAAAGATTTCCACAATCCCGATGACGATGGGAAAGCCTCGTGTTCCGTGGCGTTCCTTCAGCACGATGATCTGCTGGTCGGAAGTCTCATTGATAATGATCCGCGAGAGTTCAACTTCCACTTCCATTCGATCCCCCTGATTGCATCATCCGCCCAGTTCAGCCAGGTGTCTCTCGACGGCCTGGAGCTGGTCCTGAAGCTGTCTGAGCTTTTCCCGCGTCTGGGCGACCACTTCGGGTTTGGCCCTGGCCACGAAATTCTCGTTGGCCAGTTTACTCTCGACGCCTTTTTTGGCCTGCTCGATTTCCTGTTGTTGCTTTGTCAGGCGTATTCGTTCGGCTTCGGGGTCGATCACGTCGTGCACGTATACATGTGTCCCTTCTACTATCGCGGTGGCCGCGTGGTTCGGTTTACCAAGAGCCTCGGCGGCGCAGAACGAGTCCAATCCCGCCAGTTGGCAGACCAAATCGCAGGCGGTTCCAAGGATGTCTGAGACCGCCTGCGGCGCGGCGGCGGAAGCCTTGAGCTTGGCGCTGGGCGGGATGTTGTACTTGCTTCGCAGATCGCGAATCGCTCGCACGACGTTCTGGACGACCTGGATTTGTGCCTCGGCCACAGGATCCTTCAGCGACTCCAGGCTCAAAGGCCATGGCGCCACCGCGAGGGCTTCCGCATTGTCGCCGGAGGCGACGCCACGCAGTTCCCGAACGGGCGCTAGGTCCTTAAGATTCTGATAGATACCCTCGGTGATGAACGGAATGAATGGGTGCAACAGGCGCAGAGTCTGGTCGAGCACGAAGGCCAAGACGTTCTGGGCCACTCCCTTGACGGCCTTGTCCCGCACGCGGTACTTCGCCCATTCGAGATACCAGTCGCATAGGTCGTTCCAGAAGAATCGATAGAGCAGATTCACCGGCTCGCTGAACTTGAACGATTCGATGGCCGCGGTCACCTCATCACGGGTCGTCGCCAGGCGGGACAGGATCCAGCGGTCGGTGAGGTCCAGCCGGTTTCCATCGAAGCCAGCTGGGTCCATCCCTTCGAGGTTCATCATCGCAAACCGCGATGCGTTCCATAGCTTATTGCAGAAGTTGCGGCCGATGTCGAACTTGGGCGAAGTGTTTACGGTCCGCCCGTCGGGCAACGTTATGGACGCAACCGGCATGCGGATGTCCTGGGTGTCCGTCGTCATGGTCGCCAGCGTGAACCGCATCGCGTCGGCGCCGTGGCTGTCGATCACCACCAGCGGATCGATGCCGTTACCCAAGCTCTTGGACATTTTACGGCCTTCGCCGTCCTGGATCATCGCGTGAATATAGACATCGCGGAACGGGATATCGCCTGCGCAGTACTGGCCCATCATCACCATGCGGGAGACCCACAACGTGATGATCTCGCGGGCGGTGCACAGCACGTTGCCGGGATAAAAGGTCTTGAGCGTCGGCGACTCCTCGGGCCAACCCAGCGTGCTGAACGGCCACAAAGCCGATGAGAACCACGTGTCGAGCACATCGGGGTCCCGTTTCCATCCCTGCGATTCAAGCATTCTTTCGGCGTCTTCCTGGTCCGGAGCGACACAGGCGAAGATCACGGGGCCTTCGTCGGTGTTCCCTTGGACGGCGACGGTGCTCGCAGGCAAGTTCGCGGCGTTCAATTGCCCGGGTTTCGACCACACGGGGATACGGTGTCCCCACCAGAGCTGGCGGCTGATCGGCCAGTCCCGCAAATTCTCCAGCCAGGTCTGATAGGTTTTGGCGTACCGCTCGGGGATGAACCGCAGGCGGCCGTCGAGCAGGGGCTTGAGGGCCAGGCCTGCGAGCGAGTTCACCGGGACGTCGGTCCCTTCGATCGTGCCGCTGCCGAACTTGTCGGCCAAGTGCGGGATCGGATGCTTGACTGCGACGTACCACTGATCGGACAGGTAAGGCTCGATCGGGACGTGGCTGCGGTAGCTGTGGCCGACCTCGTGACTGTAGTCGCGGACCTCCTCCAACAGGTTCTCTTGGCGGAACCACTCGACGATGGCCTCGCGGGCCTCGAAGCGGTCCATGCCCAGCAGGTTGCGGGCCTCGGGCTCGGTCGCGTCCTGCCAGCCGTGCTTGTCGCTGATCGAGCCGTCGGGTGCCATGATGTTGATGACCGGCAGATTGTGTCTCTGGCCGATGGCCCAGTCATCCGGGTCGTGGGCCGGCGTGACTTTTAGAAACCCCGTGGAGAAGCGGGCCTTCTCGTCCTGGCTCTGAGGGTTTGGCAGCACCACATGCTCGTCGGCGACAATTGGAATGATGCGTCCGACAATCGGCAGGCGGACCTGTTTGCCGACGAGGTACTTGGCTCGCGGATCGGACGGGTTCATCGCGACGGCGGTGTCGCCCAGCATGGTCTCCGGCCGTGTCGTGGCAACGGTGACATGCTGAATACGTTTGCCGTCGAGTGGGACCGGCTCGACAAGCGGGTATTTCAAATACCAGAAATGGCCCTGGATGGTTTCGTGTTCGACTTCGTCGTCCGCCAGGACCGTTTGGGTGGCCGGGTCCCAGTTGACCAGACGCTTGCCGCGGTAGATCAGGCCGTCCTGGAAGAGCTTGAAGAAGGTCTGGCGAACCGCCTTGGCGCAAACCTCGTCCATGGTGAAGCGGGTCCGCTCCCAGTCGCACGAGCAACCCATCGCCTTGAGCTGACCGAGGATCGTCGCTTCATACTCGTCTTTCCAGGCCTGGATGCGTTTGACGAATTCCTCCCGCGTAAAGTCGGTACGCCGTTTGCCTTCCTCGGCGAGGATACGTTTCTCGACAACCGTTTGGGTTGCAATCCCGGCGTGGTCCGTCCCGGGCATCCAGAGCGTCTCGTGCTGCTGCATCCGGCGAAAGCGAACCAGCACATCCTGGAGCGTGTTGTTGAGGGCGTGTCCCAGGTGCAGTGCCGCGGTGACGTTCGGCGGGGGGATCACGATCGTAAACGGCGGTCGCGACCGCCCGTCACGCGACGGCTCGGCATGGAAATAGGACGCCGACTCCCAGAGCTTGGTGATCTGCTCCTCGACGGCCTTCGGATCGTACACCTTCGACAACTCAGCCATGACTTATCCAACGTAACGACAGTCCAAAAAAATTCCGGCAGACACAATGTCTGCCGGAAGTCATGTTAATCCTACGGACAAGCCCTGTAAAGGGTTTGATTCATCGGGACATCGAGACCGAGACTTCACAGAAGGCCTGTGCGGTCCCGCCCACACCGGGGCACGATTCTCAGTCGAGATTCATGGTCATCAGGAACTCGGCATTGCTCCGTGTCTTGGCCAGGCGGCTCTTGAGCAGTTCGACGGCCTCGACCGGATTCAGATCGCTCAGCACGCGCCGCAGGCGGTACACCAGTTCGAGCTCCTTCGGATCCAGCAGCAGTTCCTCTCGACGGGTTCCGCTGCGTGTGATTTCGATCGCCGGCCAGACACGCCGGTCCACGAGCCGTCGATCCAGATGAAGCTCCATGTTACCGGTTGCCTTGAATTCTTCAAAGATCACCTCGTCCATCTTGGACCCGGTGTCGATCAGAGCGGTGGCGAAAATGCTCAGCGATCCGCCTTCCTCGACTTTCCGTGCGGCACCGAAGAACTTCTTGGGCATCTGCATCGCGCCGGCGTCGACGCCGCCGGTCAGGATACGCCCGGAATGGGGCGTTTCGTTGTTGTAGGCTCGCGCCAGACGCGTGATGGAGTCCAGGAGGATCACGACGTCCTGGCCGTACTCGACCATGCGTTTGGCCTTCTCGATGACGATCTCGGCCACTTGGCAGTGACGGGCGGCGGGCTCGTCGAACGTCGAGCTGATGACCTCGACGGAATCGGCGGTCTTGCGCTCCATTTCCGTCACTTCCTCGGGCCGTTCGTCGATCAACAGCACGATCAGCTTTACTTCCGGATGATTGGTGCTGATGGCATTGGCCATTTTCTGCAGGAGGATCGTTTTTCCAGTTCGCGGCGGAGCGACAATCAAGCCTCGCTGCCCTTTGCCCACCGGCGTCACCAGGTCGATGATCCGCATGTTCAACTCGTCGGGGGTGGTTTCCAGGATCAGTCGCTGCTCGGGGTGCAGGGGAGTCAGATCGCTGAAGACAATCTTGTCCGCCAACAGGTCCGGGTTCTCAAAGTTGATGGCTTCGACACGCAACAGGGCGAAGTACTTCTCGGAATCTTTTGGGGGCCTGATTTGTCCGGAAACGATATTGCCGGTGCGCAGGCCGAACCGGCGGATCTGCGAGGGGGACACGTAAATATCGTCCGAAGACGACAGGTAATTGTACGCCGGATTGCGGAGGAAACCATAGCCGTCGGGGAGAACCTCCAGCACGCCCTCGCCGTACATCAGGCCGCTCTGTCGGATACGTTCCTTGAGGATTCGGAAGATCAGATCCTGTTTCTTCAGGGCGCTGTACTCGGTGATGCCCTCTTTCTTGGCCATCTCGTGCAAGTCGCCGACGGTGAGCCGCTGCAGGTCCGTCAGATACAGGTTGCCTTTTTTGATCCGCTCGTATTTGGCGTGCGTCGATTCTTCCTCTCCGGGCTCGATGCCGTTTGCGACTTCGAGGCCTTCGGTCTGAGGTTCTTCCTCGGAGGTGCGATTCTCGTTTGTTTCTTCATCCGTGGCCGCAACGGAGGAGGCTTGCGGTTGCGTCTCTTCTTGAGGCTGTTCGAACAGCTCTTCCGCTGTTTCTTCCGCGGCAGCCTTTCTCTTGGCGCCTTTTCTTCTCGTTGTTTTGGCCTTGGCCATAACTACTCCTTTTGCATGATGCGAAACACTACCTCACCCTTACCCCGGTGTGCACAGACATGCACCTGCCTCCGCGACAGATGCAGGCAACACGCCTGCCGACGTGAATCCTCTTCTCTTTGTGTGGTTCCGAAGAAGCGGGACCTCACACAAGGCCCCCGCGAACGCTGTCCAGTAAAGATGCGACCGGCGCCGATGCTTTCCAACGAAACACACTAACTGCCATCAGCTATGTCAGAGAAGATACTTTGGATTTGCCTGACCAGTGTCAAGAAGTCAGAATTGTTATCTATAGTATTATCGGCCAGCTCTGCTTTCTTGTCCAGAGAAATCTGAAAATTTTCGCGAATTTCAATCTCGCGTTCATCAAGACCTCGACGCTTCGAGCGGTCGACACGCTTGGCGCGGTCGCATTTGACGAAGATCACCCGATCGCAGCGGTTCGCCCAGCCTACCTCGATCAGTAGAGGCATGTCCAGCACGATCGCTCGGACCTCTGCGGATTCGTTGTACTTGACGATTAATTCCTCGGTTCGCCGGAACACCAGAGGATGGATCACACTGTTTAAAGCAGCCAGTTTCTGAGAGTCTGCGAAGACCACCGCAGCCAATTTCCGGCGGTCGATTCGACCGTCAGGCTGCAGTATCCTGGGGCCGAACAGCCCACACACCTGATCGCGTACAGAATCTTCGTTCAGCAGATCATGAGCGATAGCATCGGCGCTGACCACGGCGCAGCCCAACTTTTCAAACTCTGCAGCTACGGTGCTTTTACCCGAAGCAATGCCGCCGATGATCCCGATGATTGGCTTTTTCCTGGGATTGCCCACATTCAGGCAGCTTTGTTGCCGACTCCCATATGGCTATGATTGTATTGCCAGCCTTTCGTTTTGTCAAGATCCCGTCAGGAACTTCTTTCTTCTCAGCCCTTGGCCGGTTGTCCGAGGCGGCTCTCGATGGCTTTCACCAAATCCTCGGGAACGTGAGCCCCCAGCCGTTTGGCGGTGTTGGCGTGTCGCAGGGCCTCGGGGTACTTGCCCAGCATATAGAATCCGTAAGCTAAGCCGTAGTGTGCGTCGGGGGTCTTGGGGTCGATCCGGACCACCTGCAGATACGCCTTGACGGCCAGATCGTACTGGTCCTTCTTCAGATGGGCGGAGCCGAGATTGTACAGGATTCTCGCGTCGTCCGGGCTGGCCGTAACCGCCTGGCGATAGTATTGCACCGCCAGATCGTAGTTACCCTGGTTGAAGTACACACCGCCCAGGTCGACCAACGCTCCGAGCAACGTTGGATTGATCGCAAGCGCCTGTTGATACGACCGGATCTCGTCCTCGGTTTGATTCAGCGCCCCGTGACAGATGCCCAAGCCGTAGTGCGCCTCCGCCCAGTCCGGTTTCAGGTCCACCGCCCTGCGGAAACTCGCCAACCCGTTGTGGTAATCCTGCATTCTGTAGTAAACGTCGCCGAGTTGACCGTAGAGATCCGGGTTGTTCCTGTCCAGGGACAGCGCCACATTCAGTTGAGCCAGGGCCTGACTGTAGCGCTGCTGCTTGCACAGCAGTACAGCGATCTTGCGGTAGGCGTCGACGCAGTTAGGGTCCAGCAGAAGGGCTTGGCGGTAGGAGGACGCGGCGGCGTTGAATTCTTCCCCGGCCATGTAGGCGTTGCCGAGATTGTAGTGGGTTTTGGAATCGCCAGGATTGAGACTCAGAGCGGATCGGTATTGTTGAATCGCGTCGCCGATGCGGTTCTTCTGGAGATACATGTTGCCCAGATTGGAACGCGATTCCGAGAGCGTCGGATTGATCGTGACGGCTCGCTCCAGCGCCAGCATAGCGGTCTCTATGTCGCCGATTTCGCTGTAGACGTTGCCGAGGTTGTTGAAGAAGCAGCCAAGACTTTGACGCTTGTTGAGGTTCTTCATGTAAATGGTGTCACGGCTGTTCTCTGGGACGTTGAACTTCGTTCGGTAGTACTCATCGGGTGGGTTGGCCCCGCCGCTGGTGGTCTCGATGTTGCAGCGGGTGCGGCCGTTGTCGTAGCGAACGAAGAAATGGCCGGGGACGACGACGCCGTGGAGAGGGAGGCCTATCCGTTCCGCGACGGCCAGATAGAGTAGCGAAAGGCTCAGGCAATAGCCTTGGCGACGGTCCAGGACGGAGTGGAGGAACAGATCGTTCGGGTCGTTGGCGTGAGTGACTGGCTTGAATCCCAGTTCCTCAAACAGGTACTGGTTGAGGAACGGGATCGCCCGGGCATCCATCGGGATCCGTTGCTGCCGCAGACGGACTAGGATCTCTGTCGCCATGGCGTCCAACTGCTCAAGATACCGACGTCCCGCGACCACCTTGCTCCAGTATTCCGAAGCAATCAAAGTGGCTGTCGCTAGGTCGATCTGGTCATCCGAGAGTCGCAACACCTGCTCCAGGGAGGTGACGTTCAATCCGGACTTGTTGGCGTTGGCCAAACGTACCCGTTGGCCGAAAGCCGTTGCGGATGGAAGAATCAAGAAGATCGTTAAGCTTAGAAGGACTCTTTTCATGTAGCCCTCTCGTTATAAACCCATGGCTATACGCTTGTTATCGTCATGAGGTTCAACCTGCTTGAGGCGAAGACCTCGGAACCCGCGAGGGGATAAGGTCTTCGATTTCCCCTTGTGTAATTCTACAGGAGCGTTTACCTTATTCAACCAAAAACTCGAATTGTTAGGAGGACACCATGAGTTCGGCCGGTTCAACGGAAAGTCGTGGGAGTAACGTCAGGTTGCCCAGGCAGACCTATAATGTGATGGTTTTGAGCGTCCTTCTTTCTTTGGCGGGCCTGTGGGCGGGGGGATGTGGGTCCACATCACAATCTTCGATTGAGGAAACCACTCAGGTTCAACCTGTCGCAGAGCCATCGAGCACCCAGGACACAGGGATCGAAACTATCCAAGCCGTCCAACCCGCATCGGTCCCGGACTCCCCACCGAACACACCATCTTCTGTGGCTCCCAATCGGGAGATCAGCCTGTTTGACGGAAAGACTCTGGGGTTGTGGAAGCCGACGGATTTTGGCGGACAGGGGAATGTCTATGTCAAAGACGGTGTGATTTACATGGAGATGGGCAACTATATGACCGGGATCACCTGGACCGGGCCGGTGGTTCGGGAGAATTATGAGATTTCGCTGGAGGCCATGCGTGTCGAGGGGAATGACTTCTTCTGCGGCCTGACGTTCCCGGTGGGGGATAAACCCTGCACACTGGTCCTCGGTGGCTGGGGTGGCAGCGTCTGCGGCCTCTCGACCATCGACTATTTCGATGCCTCTGAGAATGAGACCACCCGCATCATAAGTTTTGAGAGAGGCAAGTGGTATCACGTCCGTCTGCGGGTGGAAGGCAAGGTCATTCAGGCCTGGCTCGACGACGAAGAACTGGTAAACTTCGATACCACCGATCACAAGATCGGCATTCGTGCGGAAGTTGATCTCTCGCAACCGCTGGGGATCGCCACCTGGATTACCACCGGCGCGGTCCGCGACATCCGACTTCGGACGCTGCCGGAACAATAGACGCAAGGACCGTTGAAGACCCTATGGAGTGTTCAGGCCGAGCTTCTCAAGGAGCGTCGCCGCGGAGATTCCTTCGACTCGCACCTGTTTGACGGGGTTCGTGTGGCCGGCGATGATGTCGATCTGGTTCTTCTTGACGCCGAGCTGCCCGGCTAGGTACGCGACCAGGCATTGGTTGGCTTTGCCTTTCTCCGGCGGGGCCGCCACACGGACCTTGACCATGTCGTCCAAGATGCCTGCGACGTTCGTGCGGCTGCTGCCGGGAACGACTTTGGCGGTGAAGACCACGCCGCCGGCGTCTTCCTGAATAGCGGGTTTCGGCATAGATCACTCGATGTTTTCGCGGAGATTCGCCCCGATGGCCATCTGGACGTATTTCTCGATCTGCTCGGCCAATTCGCCCAAGGAGGGCAATTGAAAGTCTTCGTAGAAGCCGGCGGTGAACTCGCCGCTCAGAGTTCGTTTGAAGATTCGTACTCGAATGATCGAGGGACCGTTGGCAACTTTGCTAAAATCGCTGTCTTTGTGTTCGGTCAGTTCGACCCGCCAGTCTTCGCTGATAAACACGAGGCATTTCCCCGTGTAGACCGCGGTCGGAAAGTAATCGCGCAAAAGCTTGAGCGTATCCATGCACTGTTCTCTTCGTCCTGCTAGTCCAGAGGATGAACAGGACCTACAGGGGCCATGGGATTCTCTGATCCGTTTTTGTCATGGGGCCTTCTTCGGTGCCCCGAATCCTGTCACATCGCCGCGAAGGACCTGGGAATACTTTTCCCAGGCGGCCATCGTGCGTTGGAGATTCTCGTGGGCGTCGCCGCCGATGCCGTAGCCCTGGAATCCGATCGGGCCGCTGTACCCGGCGTCCCGAAGGATCTCCAGGAATCCACGCACATCGAAGGTACCGCGATCGAGCGTCTGAATCAAGGTGTTCCAGTCTTTGCCGTCGGAATCCGCGCCGTTGATGTTCACCACGAACAGATAGGGCATGGCCCTTTCGATAGCCGCCTTGGCGTCCCGGCTTTTGTCGACTCGCAGCCAGTGGCACAGGTTGAATGTGACGCCCACGTTCGGGCGATTCACTTTTTCGGCGATTCGCACGGTGTCCTCGATCGTCTCCATCCAGAAGGCGTGATGAGGATAGAGCGAGATGCGAACCTTATGGGAAGCAGCTGTGTCCGCCAGTTCGCGGATGAGCTCGACCGCTCGGGCGTCGCCCTCGACGTTCGAGGGACTGAATTGTTTACTCTGCGCAAAGATCCAGAGAATTGCGTTGCGGCCTTCCAGGACCTTCATGGCCTCTTTCAATGATGGATCGTACGGCTGGGTTCCAGCGTCGATATTGATGCCGGCATAGACCGCGAAGAGCTGCAAGTCTCGCGCATCGAGTTCCTTGAGCATCTCCGCCAGCGGAGCCACTCCCGTGTAGCCCGGCCCAATGCCGGCGTAGCCCAGATCCTTGAGCATTTGTGCCTGTTGCGAAGCGGTCTTATGGTTTGCGTCCTGGGTCGCGGTATCCATCGCGAAAAAGGGGTTCGGCCCTGCAGGGGCGATCCAGAGGTTGCGATAGGCCACCGGGCCGTGGTCACCCTGGAGCATGAGAGGGCCGAACGGTTTTTCGTCGTTGTACGTGCTGGCCCGCGTCGGTCCGGTTAGTTCGATATCGCTGTGGACAAGGACCCCGTTATGCACCACTTTCTCGAAACGGGCGTTGGCGATCTTGCGGCCGGTCTTGTCGAAGCGAGGGGCTCGGAAGACCACGTCGAAGCTCTGCCACTGGCCGGGCGTTTTCGACGTGTTGACGCGTGGCGAATGGCCCTCGTAGCCTTTGGGCTCGCGGCTCTCATCCCATCGTTCGTAGATACCGCCGCACTCGATGCCGGGATAGGCCGACGGCTTTTGCCAACTGTCGAATACCTGGACCTCGTAGCGGCCCATGAAGTACACGCCCGAATTGGAATCCTTCGAGACCATGAACTCGACGTGGGCGCGGACGTCGCCGAATTCCTGCTTGCTCAGAAGGTTGACGGTTCTGCCGGTCGGGCCATTGAGGAGGGCTCCAGTCCCCGGCGTGGCCGTCAGCATCGTCTCGTTGCCGGGAGCGAGCATCGCGTCTCCAACGACGGTCCAGTCTCCCGTCGGACTCCGCCAGGGGGAGAGGTCGTCGCCTGTGAGTGGGAGCTTGTGACATTCGCTGCAATCCTTCCCGGTTGCGGTAAAGGGCGAGGTCATGAAAGCCACGATTGCGAAGATAACCCAAGTACATCTTGCCATGACGCGAGTCCTCCTTCTTCTGTCAGCCTGAGCGAGGCGAAGGATCTGGGCCTAGATCGAAAATGAAGCCCCGAATCCATGGGTATTTCACCTTTCGCAGGTCGGATGCTTCACTTCGTTCAGCATGACAAAGTCAATCCCACAATCTCTACAGCAGATTCCACGGGCTTCGCATGCTCCGTCCGAGCATGCGGTTGGCCTCGTCGTCGTTCGTGAACCGTTCGGCCTGCGGGTCCCACTTGAGCTTCTTGCCCCGCAGCATGGCGATATTTCCGATGTGCGCGATCGTGAAACATCGCTGTCCGATCTCGGGCGGGAAATAGCACTCCTGTCTCGATTTGACGCAATCGAGGAAGTTCCGCTGCTCGCCCTGGGGACAGGTGAATAGGCGGACTCCGTCGGGCCCGATGGCGGAGGTCAGGATGGACGCGGGCTCCGCCTGCAGGGGGGCCCGCCAGCCGCGGTTGCCGATCCAGCCCTCGCTGCCTTCGAACCGCAGGCTGGGCGTGCCGGATGTCACGATCAGCTTCACGCCGTCGGCGTAGGTGTATTCGATGTGAAACTCCCGGGCCGTGTTGAACAGTCCTTCTTTCCAAAACGCGCCTTTGCCCTCGACCTCAACCGGGCCGGTTCGCTCGGTGTCGTTGCCCCACTGGGCGCCGTCGAGCAGATGGGCACCCCAGTCGGTGAGCATGCCGCCGGAGTAGTCGAAGATCCAGCGGAAGTTCCAGTGGCAACGGTCTTTCGTGTAGGGTGCCCAGGGGGCCGGTCCCAGCCACATGTCGTAGTCGAAGCCCTCGGGCACCGGCATCGGCGCAGGGTTGCCAGGCGTGTCCGGGCCGCTGGGAAGCTCCACGTGGATCGTGTGGACCTTGCCGATCTTGCCGTTGCGGACGAGTTCGCACATGCGATGATAGACGTCGACCGCGCGGTCCTCGGTGGACCATTGAAAGACGCGGTTGTACCGCTTCATCGTCTCGACGAGCCTGCGGCCCTCCTCAATCGTCAGGGTGGGTTTTTCGCACTCGACGTCTTTGCCCGCCTTGGCGGCGGCAATCGCAATGGGTACGTGCCAGTGGTCCGGTGTCGAGATCATCACCGCATCGATGTCGGCACGGGCGAGGACCTCGCGAAAGTCGTTGTAGACCGCACAGTCCTTGTTTGCGTACTTGTCTTCGACCATCTTGCGGGCGATTTCCCGTTGGGTCTTGTCCACGTCGCAAACCGCCAAAACGTGCGCGTCGGCGTGCGAGAGGAAGGTCTTGAGGTTCACCTGTCGGCCGTGGTCGCCCGTGCCGATCATACCCAACGTGATCCGCTCGCTGGCGGCGATACTCCCGGCCAAGCCCATCGCCGAGGGACGCACGAAGTACGGCAGGGCAACCCCGCCGACGAGAGCGGTGGCTCGTTTCAGGAGAGCTCTGCGTCCGATTGGATGATTCATGGTGTCCTCCACAGATGCCCCGGTTGCTAGAACGAAAGCAGAAGTTGCCAGATGTACATGTTGCCCAGCGCGTCGATGTCTTCCCAGATTCGTTGGACCATCGCCTTATCCCCGGTGATCTCGGGTAGATCCTTGATCCGTTCTTCCCACGGGAAGCAAACGCCGGGCTTGACTCGTGGGGGCGTCCTGCCGGCCATTCCCTGGACTTTCTTGCGGGACTCCACCGACGACGGCAGATCGCACGGCGGCGTCGCGACCGGAGGTTTGTAGCTTCCGCTGGAGTAGACACCGTACTCGCGACAGACCTGCGTCATCATCTTCATGTTCTCGACGCTTGTGTCGTTCTGCAGGATCGCGCCGGCGTCCATGATGTAACCGCCGTCTTTGGCCACTTCCTGGATCACCCGCATCACGAAGTCTCGCACCTCTTCGGGCGAGCCGTAGCTCAGCAGCATGTTGGGGATGCCCCCGCTGATGGCGAACTTGTCGTGGAGCTTCTTGTGGACCTCGAAGATGTCGTCCTGATCGCAATGAAACACGATGCTCCGTTCGGGCAGTTCGCGGAAGGCGTCGAAGTGGTGTTTCCAGCGGCCCTCGGCGTAGAAGAGGGTCTGGTGTCCGTTCTTCCAGAACTCTTCGATGCACGGCTTGAGCGTCGGCCAGTAGTGCGACTCGAACTGCTTGGGATTGACGAACGGTACGCACCCGCGGTGCATCCAGTAACCGATGGGGACCAGCTTGGTCGGGTCGGAAGTCGTCAGGCCCACGTTGACCAGGTGTGGCATGAGGGCCTCGCAGGCCTTGAGTACCTTCTTGGGTTGCGTCTGCATGTCCATCGTCAGGCCGATGTAGCCTCGCATCTTGTCGGCGATGATGTCGAAGGGCGCCTTGAAGATGCCTGCGATTGCGCCGGCGACTCCGCATTCCGAGCGGAGCCTGGCCGTCTGCGGCCCAAAGGCATAGAAGTACTGGAGCATGGCCATCGCGCTCTTGACCAAGGCCAGATTGTTGCGGTAGGTCGAGGCTTCGCCAATCTTGCTGATCTCGGTCGAGACGCGTGGCAGCCAGGTGTTGTAGAGAAATGCCGTTGGGTCGTCGATCAGTTCGTCGTACTCGTCCTCCTTCATGAAGGCCTTGTCCTCGGGCGGCTCGATGTAGTTGAAGCCGACCGTGTGCGGGATGCCGACGCCGGGGATGCCGTAGTACTTGAGTCCGGCGGCTTGGGCCAGACCCGTCCAGACGTAGACCATATTCGCGACGACCGCGTCCCACTGGAAGTCTTTGGCAGTCTTCACCGCGGCCTCGAATGCCTTGTTGTAGTCGTGGGCCACATCCTGGCACGTGAAGCCCGCGTACTTGGCCACGAACTCCGCCACGAACGGACGGATGGGGATCATGTCCGGCTTCTCGTTCCGCATCGCTGTGACGTATCGGTTCAATCGCTCCTGGTAAAGCTGCTCCATGTCCTTCGCCATCGTGTCATCCCCTTGAGATCGACTATTTACGATTGACGATTTGCGATTTGGCCTCCGATGTCGGCCGAGAGAATCGTAAATCCACTGGGCCACCCGCCCGCACGACAGTCACAGGATACTCCAATCCTACGACGGCATCAATGGCAATATTGCCATGGCGAATGCAGAGGGACCAATTCACAGCGTTCCCTTGTCTGGTCTGCTCTGCCACGCTATGATTCTCCGGATGAAGGCCAACCTCGCTATTGTGTCTATCGGTTATCTGCTGACGGTGGGCGTCACGCTCTCCTGGGTCTTCCTGTCCCGGCAGAAGCGGGTTCCCCGCAGCCTCGGAACCGCAGTGTGCGTATCCATTCGCACGGCGCCGTTGTTCCTGCTCTTGTTCGTTGTCTGTCAGTGATCGGAGCTGAATGCGTTCCTGGTTGTCGCCTTCCTTGCCATGGCTCTCTGGGTTCTCCTGATCTCTGCCGGCGGCCCATGCATGGGAGCCATTGGACTGCTGTACGTGATCCAGCAGTGGATTCTCGGCTGGCCGGATCGAACGGATCTCCTGCTCGATCCACCTTCGCTCGGTCGGACCGATCGCACATCTCTGGACGATTTGATCGGGAAGAAAGGAGTGACGAAGGGTCCCCTTCGGCCCGGGGGCACCATCGTCCTGGATGGCGTGGAATGCTCAGCCCAGTCCGATCTGGGCTATGTCGATAGGGGGGTACGGGTGATCGTTGTGGGCAGAAGAGGGGCCAGTCTCGTCGTGATCCCGGCTCCGATCCAGAATGACCCATGAGTTCGGCGTGAGGTGAATCGCGATGACGCTCTTCAAGAGACTGCCCGAGTCGTGGCAGTACGTTCTCCTGCGCGTCGTGCTCTGGATCGTGGTGGACTGGGGAACGGTGGGCTTGTCCTGGCGTTGCCGGCTTGATATGCTGTGACAGATCGAATGGCCGGCGGCGGTCACGATGACACGGTGATTTTCAGCAGCGATCATGAGCAACGAAAGACGCGATTTCGACAGAGAGGCGGCGGCGTGGGACGAGAATCCGGCCCGCGTCAAGCTGGCCGAGGATGTGGTGGGGGCCATATTGCGGCAGGCGGCCGTGAACGCTGAGATGGATGCGCTGGATTTCGGATGCGGTACGGGGCTTCTGACGCTCCGGCTGGCGCCGCTGGTGCGGTCTGTTACCGGCGTGGACAGTTCCCAGGGGATGCTGGACGTCCTGGCCGCGAAAGTGGCCAAGGGGAACATGAACAACGTGAAGACCCTGTGTCTAGATCTGGATCGGGGCGACACGCTGCCCGGCTCGTACGACCTGATCGTCAGCAGCATGACGTTGCACCACATCGAGAGGATCGATTCGCTTTTGGCGAAGTTTCACGCGGCGCTTCTGCCTGGCGGCCGTTTGTGCCTCGCGGATTTGGACCTGGACGACGGCCAGTTCCACAGCGACAACCAGGGCGTCTTTCACTTCGGGTTCGACCGGGCATCGCTGCGCCGGGTACTTGAGGACGCAGGTTTCGCGAATGTGCAGGACGCCACGGCCGCGGAGGTCGTCAAGCCGGGCCCGGACGGCAAGCTTCGCTCGTTCAGCATCCTCCTGATGACCGGCTGCAAGAAAGGCATAGAATAGCATAGCATGATAGTCGATGCGATGAAGGAATACGTGGCCGGCGAGTGCCGAAGCGAAAAAAACGCGTTCACGCCGGCGTTCTTCGAGGAGCACCTGTCGGTGGTGGCCCGGTACGCCACTGGGCCGCTTTGATTCCGCAGGCACGGACGATCGTCGGCACTCAATACCGCGTAGTCACGGAGTCGCTGAGACTATAGCGGCCATCTGTCCGCTCAATGGTTGGTGTGTTCTCGCACATCGAGAAACTGCACCGCCTGGCCCATCTGTCCAAGTCGCAGCTTGATGGGGGCGTGATCGTCGACCGGAAGCAGGGCACTCAGCTCTCCATCGGAGAGAGAGGTCGTCAGCATATAGCCGTCGGCAGAGGATTGCAGGGTGGCCCCTGATTGGGCTTCGTCCTTGTCCTTATGCGGGCAGTAGATTGTGACGAACTCCATATGGTCCTGCTTGTCGGTCGTCTTGGCCGTCAGGTGCCACTCGCGGAGCTTGATGCGTTCGCGGGGATTCGGGTCGTATTCGTTGGTTTGGGTGAACGTGAGGTTCTGCGGCGTCAGGAAGGCGATGTCGCAGGTCACGTCGCCGTTTCGGGTTGTGATGTTCTGCTGATCGCGGATCTCGAACTTGTCGATCGCGTGGAGCCAGTACTCGTAGCTCGATGGTTCGCTTGTCTTCAGGCGGTCGTAGATCACGATCATGTCGGGCTTGATGAACAAGATTGCCCGCTTGAATTGCTGGACCGGCGGGCCGTAGGAGTCGCTGGCGTCGCCGATGACCGCGTCCACCTGCGGGGTCGTCAGGAATGCGGTAATCCGGCCCTGGGCGCCGACGGTGTGCTTCTTCTGGCCTTGGCCGTTGATCGTGATGCAGTTGGTCGAGCGGGTGGTCCACATCCAGTTCTGATGGTGGTCGCTGCCATAGATGTCGCGGTACCCTGAGCCGATCAGCATGCGTTTGCCGTAGGCCCAGAGCAGGAACGAGTTGTTCGACTCGTAGCCGTGTGATTGGGTGCCGAAGGGGCTCGATTTGAAGACCACCTGCACGCTGTCATCCGCGTTCGTGAGGTTCGTGTTGAGATAGGCCTGGCCGGTGCCCTCGAAGAGTCGCGACGCCGGCAGGTCGTTCGGTGCCTTGGGCTGAACCTTGGGCAGTTGGCCCCGGATGAAACCGACGTAGCCGCCGGTGGGGACGGGCCCGCCGTGCTGATCGACGTACCACTGCCAGTAGGGGTTCTGTGCCTGGGCCGCCAGGATACTCATCAGCGGGACGTTTGACTTTGAGGTCTTGTTCGCGGCCAGGTCACCGAAGCCGCCGTCCGCCTTGCCCGGCGGCATCAGGTACATCGCGTAGTAGCCCACCTTCGAGAAGAAGGGTTTGTCGTAGGCGTCGATGCCCATCGCTTCTCGCATGACGTCCGCCCACCACGTGAAGCGACTGAGATAGCTGGCCCAGTACGAGGAGCCCTCGTGCCAGCCGCCGTCCTCGTCGCTCCAGACCGGATAGACGTTGAAGAACACGTTCGTCGCGAACCACACCCAATCCTCGGCCCCCTCGACCTCGTCCAGAAAGGCGATGCCGATCTCGCCGAGTTTGTGCCAGGCTCGGTTGGAGTGGCTGGCGTAGGGTTGCCAGAGGTGCCGCGGGCACAGGTGGCTGTACATCTCGTCGCCGCGGATCTTCATCACCTTGCGGCAGATCTCCTTCTCGTCGTCCGTCAGCAGGTCATTGACGAACGTGTAGGTTCGCGAGAACAGGTAATTGTAGGGCATGCCCGCTTCGTCGTTGTAGCGGTAACCGGTGCTGCCCTTGGGGTCCCACTTGGCGCATTCGAGCAGGATTCGACGGGCCTCCTGCCCGTACTTGTCCTGGCCGCCGAGCAGGCGCGTGAAGGCCAGCGTCGCGGCGCTGTCGAGGACCTTGATCGTGTACGTCCGATTGCCCCACCAGATTTCCCGCCATTCCTCGCTCTTGGTCTCCATCCCCGGCGGATACTTCGGCGGCTCCTGCGTCGAAGGCGGATTCGCCAGGATTCGGTCGCACTCCTTCACGAGATCCTGGTACTGACTCTTCAACTCCCCGCGAGCCAGTCCCCGCAGCCGGTCCAGATTCTCGGGTCGCAGGAAGAGCCGCGGGTGCGTCTTGGGGATTCTCGCGATCAACTCGCTTCGCTCGGGCAGCGGCATCGACACGGCGCTTGGGGCAATCGAGAAGCTGCGTGTCCGGCTCCACGCCGTGACCTGCCCCTGCGAGTCTTTTCCGCGATATCGCCAGAAGTAGCCCCCCGGACCGAAAGTCCTCGGCGGGCAGTGAACATTGAACTCGATCCCCTCGCCCCTGTACACGACGCTCTCGAAATTCGCGTCGCGGGCGCACTCGATCTCCCAGGTCAAGCGCTGCTGCGGCCGCCAACTGAAGCTCGGCGGATCGGTCTGCGAGACTGCCCCCATCTCGGGTCGATAGCCCCACGTACCGGGCTCTGCCGGCCGCTGATCGAGTTGCAGCGACTGTGCATCCGCCGAGTGAAGCAGGGCCAGGGAAAGAACCAAAGCGATCTGCAGAGGACCACCAGCAGCGACCTGCGAGCGGCTGTTCATCTTGTCATGCTGAACGGAGTGAAGCATCTGACCCTCGGGTGAAATGTCAATCTCGATAGGATCGTCGTGTTCGCCGGCCAGGTCCTTCGTTTCGCTCGGGAGGACAGATCGGGACGGGCCGACAGGCGAATCAATGCTTTTTGCCGAGTTCATGTTGCAGCATGGCCTCATAGAGGGTCAGTTGGATGTCGAGGATCTGTTCGAATGTCACCATGCATCCGTCGGACAGGCCGTGGGGACATTCGAACGTGAAGCTGCCGGCTCCGCAAATGTGGTGCAGGGCGCTGGTCAGATTGAATGACTCGGGGTTCTTGCCGCCCTCGGGACACGCCTCGAAAGGACGGTCATGAGGGAGATTTCGCTTGTCCAGAAGGGCGTAGTATTCCGCAGCCAGCGAGCGGATGTCCTGCTGGATCTCGGTGGGAACATACGCCGGACGAAGCAAGGCGGGCGTTGACTCGTGGCTGTGCAGGGAGACGACCAAGTCGGGTCCTTCGTTCCGGGCCACCTTCAAGATCGCGGGCGCCTCCGGCCCCATCGGGGCGAAGAACTCGTCGTGCATCGGGTTGATGCCTGCGTCGTTGAAGTAGCAGCCGAGGAAGCCGACGGCCCCGCCGGCCATCGGGTGTTGCCGTTTGCAGGCGGGCCAGCCGCAAAGCGTGTTGTCCTTCCAGGTGCCCTGGCCCCAGAAGCGCAGGTCGTCGCCTGTCATCCCCTGCAAGGACTGCGGCTCGAAACGCGCGACGCCGTCCGGATTGCCCGCAGGGATGATCAGCAGCCGGCAGCGGTCGCCGAGTTGCCGCAACGAGGTCTGGTCGTTGCCTCGCAGGTCCTTGCCGGTCTCCATGATCTGGATCAGGTTGACCAGTCCGGTGAGCGACTCGACCTCGTGGCCGTGAACCGGGCCGACGAAGAACACCACGGGTTTTTTGCGGGCCGCCTTGTCCATGTAGGCGGACGGCTCGCGGGCTCCGATGGCCGAGTTGTAGTTCGCCAGATGCGTGACCGCCTTCTTCTGGCCATAGGAGACCAGATGCATCGGCCGACCGCCCGGCGTAAGGCAAATCGCCGTTGCCCGGCCTCGGTCGAGGCTCTCCAGGCGAGAAGCCAGACCGTTGAGGTCGCCGACCCAGAAGGCCGGCAACTGCCTCTGAGGGATTCTCGCCTTTGCCTCGGCATAGGTCATGAGCTTGCCGGCCGCTTGTGCACCATGCGGCGGCAGGCAGATCGCAACCAGTGCAACAACACACGCCAGCCGAAGTGCACGCCGATTCATGTTTACCTCCGATGCCATCGAGTTGCAGTTTGACTCAGCCCAGCAGCTTCTGCTCCCACCACTTGAGATACCCCTCGTCGGAAACGGTGGGGGACAGGTCGCGTTTTTCCATCGATTCGATGAAGTTTATGGCCATCTCGTTCTGGGCCCGCTCGACGACCTGAGGGTCTTCGGGCGTTTCGCCCTGGTCGCCGGTGGCTTTGATCCATTCGTCGAGTACTCGGCTGTGTTTTTGCAGGGCCTTTCTGTGCTTGCGATCCTCAGCGAGGTTGTGCAGTTCGTACGGGTCCTGCTGCAAATCGTAGAATTCTTCGCGGGGCCGGGTCGGGGCCATGAATCTGGCCTGCTCCGGCGTGAGTTTGCCTTGTTTGTGCAAGACCTGCATTACCGTCAAGGCCGGGTACTGGAGCTTCTTGTACGCGTTGAATTGTGTATACGGTTTGTCCGGGTGGTAATTGCGGATATACTTATACCGCTTCGAGCGGACGCAGCGGATGCGGTCGACCGTGCCGTCGCAACGATCACGGGCCGCGAAGACGTACTCGCGGGTCCGTTTCTTGGGGCCGAGAATGTTGTAGCCCTGCAGGTGCTCGGGAGGCTCGACGCCAAGGGCCGCCAGGAGCGTCGGGGCCAAGTCCACCGTGCTGACGAGATCGTCCACAACCGTCCCTGGTTCGATCCGTCCGGGCCAGCGGACGATCATCGGAACGCGAATTCCGCCTTCGTAGAGCCATTGTTTGCAGCGGACGTGCGGCCGGCCGTTGTCGCCGAAGTAGACAACGATTGTGTTCTCGAGTTCGCCCTCTTTCTGGAGCCACTGCAGAGCGACGCCGATTTCCGCGTCGAGGACCTGCATCGACTCCAGATAGTCGGCCCAATCGCGCCGGGTGGCCGGGTGATCGGGGTAGTAGGGGGGCAGTTCAACTTTGGCCGGATCGATGGGATTGTTCTTGTCCCGTTTGAAGTCTCGATGCGTCATGGCGAAGTTGATCTGGGCGAAGAAAGGTTGACGGGGTTTTCGCTGTGACCAGTCGGTTCCGTCGAAAGGCGGCGCGTTCGGAGTGAAGTTCCAATCGGTTTTGCCCGCCTTCTTGTAGCTTAGGCCCGCGCAGTTGCTGGTGAAGTAGCCGAGCCGGCGGAAGTAGTCGGTGATGACCGTCGCCGGGGGCGGGAGCCTGTAGCCGTCGTCGCGATGACTGCGGTGATGGTGCGCGCCGATGCTGGTCTGGTACATTCCGGTCATGAAGCACGAGCGGGACGCGGAGCAAACAGGGGCCGTGACGAAGGCGTTGATGAACCTCGCCCCTTCAGCGGCGAGCCTGTCGATATTGGGTGTCTTGACCAGCGTGGTCCCATAGCAGGCGATGTCGGGCGATGTGTCCTCCGAGATCAGCCAGAGGATGTTGGGGCGATCCTGCCGTCGCACGACTGTGCGGGCCTTCTTCGATTTGGTTTGGGTCGCGCAGCCGGACAGCATCGCCGCCGTCCCGTAGCCGACCGTCTTGAGGAAGTCGCGGCGTCTCATCCGTGAAACCCTTTGAATAGACTACCGACCTACAATTTGCGATTGACTATGTAAACAGCGAGCCGATCAGGTCCGTGAGCTTGGCGATGTTGTGCCTGGCGCAGTAGGCGCGGATGCCTTCGATGACCTGGATCGCCGTCGTGGGCTCTATGAAGCTGGCGGTGCCGACCGCGACCGCCGAGGCGCCGGCGATGAGGAACTCGATGGCGTCCGAGGCCGTCCGGATGCCGCCCAGACCGAGGATCGGAATGCCTGCGCTGCGGGTCACTTCGCTGTAGACCTTGCTCACGAGGTAAACGGCGATGGGCTTGACCGCCGGGCCGGAGAGGCCGCCCGTGCGGTTGGCCAGAACCGGCTTTCGCGTCTCGATGTCGATGACCATCGCGGTGAAGGTGTTGATCAGGCTCAGGGCGTCCGCGCCTCCCTCGACCGCGGCGCGGGCGGTGGCGCTGATGTCCGTCACCGTCGGCGAGAGCTTCACGATGAGCGTCTTTTCGCCCGCTGCCTTGCGGACCGCGGCGGTGATCTCCGTGACCTGGCACGGGTCCCGGCCGAAGCTGATGCCGCCTTTGGCCACGTTCGGGCAACTGATGTTCAGCTCGAAGCCCGCGATGGCCTTCTCATGGGCCAGTCGCTCGGTGACCGCGACGTAGTCCTCGATCCGCTCGCCGGCGACGTTGACAAACACCGGCACGGTCATCTCAGCGATAACTGGCAGTTTCTCGGCCAGGAAGCGGTCGAGCCCGACGTTTGCCAGGCCGATGGCGTTGAGCATGCCGGCGTCGGTCTCGACAATTCGCGGCGTGCGGTTGCCCTTGCGCGGCTTGAGCGTGATGCTCTTGGTAATGAACCCGCCCAAGGCGTTGATATCCATGAAGTCAGCCACCTCGTCGCCGTACCCGCACGTGCCGGAAGCGGTGAAGACGGGGTTCTTCAGCCGAACCCCCGCGAAATCCACAGAAACATCTGCGACCGTTTTTCTTTCCGTCATTGCAGGTATCCGCATGCTCATGGGAAGTATCGATAGATGTCCTTGCGGTGCATGCATCGAGTGAAGACGACGGCGCTCTCCTCCAGGACCAAGCCCAGGCGATAATCGCCGATTCTGATCCGGTAGCAGGAGTCACTACCCTTGAGTCTCTTGAGATTCCGCACGTCCTTCAGCGTGGCCGCCTGTTTCACTTGTGCGATGGACCTTTGGACACGCTGCTTCACTGCACTCTCTCTGAGGGCCTCCACGTCTTTCAGAAAACTCTCTCTGAAGAGGACTTTCAAGGTTCTCGCTCCAGAGCCTCGAATACGCGTGCCTCGTCCACGATCGGGCTGGCTTGTCCTTCTCTAATGGCTTTGACCAATCCGATTTCTTCAATGGCCTCGGTCAGTGCGTCGATCAGAATTCCGTTCTTCTCCTCCAATAACTCGATCAGAGCCTGTTTCAACAACGCCTTCAACTCGTTACTGTCAATTGTTATCGAGCTCATGCACAACTCCTGTTCTCAGACGACCGGATCGCAAGTCCAAATATACCATCCGGTGCGATCTCGAGAAAGAGGGATCTCCGTGTCAGTGGTCCTCACCGAAGATCACCTCCCGTCCGTCGAAGACCGGGCCGTCCTGGCAGCAGAGTTTGTAGACCGTCTCCTGCGAGCCCTCGACTTTGCACTCCACGGCGCAGCTCTGGCATAGGCCGATGCCGCAAGCCATCCGTCGCTCCATGCTCACCTGGCAATCGATGTTCCGCTCCCCGGCCAGACGGGCGACCGCGGCCAGCATGGGCTCGGGCCCGCAGGCGTAGACCACGGTTCCGGCGGGGGACCAGTCCTTCTCTTCGTCGAGCCATTTGGCCAGACGGTCGGTGACGAAGCCCCAGTAACCCGCGGAACCGTCGTCGGTGGCCACGGCCGAAGATATGCCGTACTTGGCGAAGGCCTGGAGGAAGGGGCCGACCTCGGACGGAATCTCACCCAGGTCGCCCTCGAACGGCAATGCGTCGATGTTCTTGGCCCCCACGAAGGCGACGGCTCTCATCTGAGGATATTCCGCACATAGGTGCTTGGCCAGGCAGCGGATAGGTGGAGCGCCCATGCCGCCCACGACCAGCAGAGCCAGATGTTTGCCCTGGGGTACGGAGAAACCGTTGCCCAAGGGCCCGAGGATGCTGGCCGAGTCGCCTGTCGCCAGGGTGGTCAGGCGCACGGACGCCGGCCCGAGTACGCAGTAGAGAAGTTCGGCAGTGGTCCGATGGGTCTCCGCGGTCACATCCGCGAAGCTGAACGGCCTGCGGAGAAGAACGTTACGTTTGCAGGCGTCACGCAGGTGCGGCGGGATCCGGTCCTCCGGCGGCAGACCGACCTGGGATACGTCGATCTGGAGGAACTGTCCCGGCTGAAATCCCGCGAAAGCCCTGGCGCCGTCGCCGGTGAATTCCAGGTCCATCCGCCAGAAGCATTCGCCGATCTTGCGGTTGGACAGGACCGTCGCGGCGAAGTTTCCTTTTTGTGTTGTCGTGTGGCTCAAAGGACGCCCTCGTACAGTCGAACGCCATCCACCACTTTACAGACGTGGGCGGCGTATTTGTTCGCGAAAGCAGGCCGGCTGCGCGGATACGCGGTGTCGACCGCCTGCTTGACGGCTTCGACGCTCTCGGCCCGGACCAGCGCGCCGGAGGCGCCCTTGTCGCCGCCGCCGAGCATGCGTTCGCCGAGCACGCCGGGGACCGTGCGGACGATGTCGCACATCGTTTCGAGCTCCGGCCCGGAGATTTTGTAGTCGTCGCGAAGGCCCAGGCCGTCTTGGCGGAAGATCGCGCCCACCTTTTCGACGTCGCCGGATCGCCAGGCGTCCATCATTTGATAGAACCGCTGCTGGGCGTGATAGATGTAATTGAGCCGATCGCACAGGTCCGCGTGGCTGCGGCCGAACTGGTCCAGGATCTTCTCGTACATCGCCTCGTTTTTCACGTCAGCTAGGCAGTTGATCTTGTAGCCCGCCTTCTGGAGGATGCCGACCAGTTCTTCGCACTGCCTTCGCCGCACGGCGTAGGTCGCCTTCTCCAGGCCGGGGCGATCGGTGCCGGTGTCGAGGACCACGATGCGGAAATCGATCGCTCCTTTGCCGATGGGCACGTACTCGATCGAGCGGTCTTTCGGATTGTAGTAGGTGCCCATGCCCTCTTTAGCGAACAGGATCATGGTCTGGTCGAGCTTGCCGCAGGGCGAACCGATGTAATCGTTTTCAACGGCCTGGGCAAGATCTACAATCTGCATCTGTTTCTCGACTGTGATGCTGTTGGCGTCGAAGAGCGAGAGGATCAGATTGATGCACAGGGAGGCCGAGCGGCTCATGCCGCCGCCTGGGATGTTGCCGAAGAGGACCGCGTCGATGCCTTGTTTGAGCTGGAAGTCCTCGCGCTTCAGGATGTAGTCGATGCCGTAGGGGAATCGGCCCCAGGTGTCGGCGATGGCCGCGGACTTGGGGGCCGGGACGTTACCGATCGTGTACTCGATGACGCCGTCGTTGGGGAAGTTGCCGCTGAAGAGCCGGACTTTGTTGGTGCCGTTGGGTTTGTAGGCCATCCAGATGAAGCGGTCGGTCCCGACGCCGAAGAGTTCAGTACCATTATAGTCGCCGTGCTCGACGCCCAGGCAGAACCGCGACGAGGTCCGCCGCAGCTTGCCGCCGGTAATGTCGATCTTGCTCTCCTTCGCCAACTGCTGGAGTTTCTCCACCGCTGCCTGGTCTTCCCTTGCCAACTCCATTCCGACCTCTGCACAAAAGGTTCATTCGTCGTACGCATCGTCACAACGTCGCTGACTATAGTCCAACCGGGCCGGGCTATCAAGCCCGAAATCGAGGTGTATGGCCGTTCCTGAGATCCACGCGGGACAGATGCCCTTGCCACGAGGCACGTGCAACCACGGTCGATCACCCGTCCGCGAGATTTTTCGTCGCTCCGATTGATCCTCCAGCAGGAACGGATTAGAATCCTAGTCACGTGTGAAGAGGAATTCTGACTTGGCCTACGGATGGTGGCGCGGGAACCACTAACAGAGGGCCGCCTAGGGGGTTGTTGTCTTGGGAGATCACCTTATGAATCGAGCAGACGGAAGGATTGTGCGGCATTCTCCGGTGGGCGGGTGGCGGGGCGTCGTGACGACGGTGCTTATTGCGTCGCGTGTCGTTGTCGCCGCTGGGGTGGGGGTGTTCGATGTTCGGGAGTATGGGGCGGCGGGGGACGGCACGACGCTCGATACCGCTGCCATCAACAAGGCTGTGGAGGCCTGCGGCCAGGCTGGGGGCGGGCAGGTGCGGTTTGGGCCGGGACGATACCTCTCGGCTACTGTGCACCTCAAGAGCCATGTCACGTTGTTTCTGGAGGCGGGGGCTGTGCTGGTCGGCTCGCCGGACCCGAATTCGTATCAGCAGCCGAGGGTGCCGGACTTCATGCCGGAGGCGAGGTGGGGCAGGTGGCATCGGGCCTTGATCCTCGGCGAGGGGCTGGAGGATATCGGCATTGCCGGCGGGGGCGTCATTGACGGCAACAAGGTCTTCGACCCTCGGGGCGAAGAGCGGATGCGCGGTCCGCACACGTTCGTGTTCGTCAACTGCAGGAACGTGACCGTTCGCGACGTGTCGTTCGTGGACTCGGCCAACTACGCGATCTTCTTTCAGATCAGCGACCACGTGGATATCCGCAACGTCAAGTTCACCGGCGGCTGGGACGGCGTCCACTGGCGCGGGGCCCCGGAGCGGCCGTGTCGGGACGTGAGCATCACTAACTGCCGGTTCTACACGGGCGACGACTGCATCGCCGGCCGCTACTGGGAGGACACGGTCATCTCCGACTGCATCATCAACTCCGCCTGCAACGGCATCCGCCTGATCGGTCCGGCCAAGCGCCTGATCATCCACGACTGCCTGTTCTACGGCCCAGGGCTCCACCCGCACCGCACGTCGAACCGCTACAACATGCTGGCCGGCATCAACCTCCAGCCGGGGGCGTGGGACGCGACGAAGGGCGAACTCGACGACGTGTTCATCAGCGACATCGCGATGACGAACGTGACGACGCCGTTCCACTTCATGATGAAGCCGGGCAACACCGCCGGGCGGATCACCGTCACGCGGGCATCCGCGACCGGGGTCTACCGCGCGGCCTGCTCGGTCGAAAGCTGGGCGGAGACTCCATTCAAGGACGTGGTCTTTCGCGACGTGGACATCGAGTTCGAAGGCGGCGGGGCTGCCGACGCGGTCGCGCGCGAGGTCAAGTCCCCCGGCGTGGACGCTCGACCGCTTCCCGCCTGGGGCTTCTACGCCCGCAACGTGGAGCGGCTCATGTTGGAGGACGTTCGCCTGACCTGCAAGAAACCGGACCTGCGGCCGGTGATGATCTGCGAGGACGTGAACGATCTGACGCTCGACACCGTCCGGTTCCCTCGATACGCGGGAGTGGCGAATCCCCTGGTACTGAAGGATGTCCAGCGAGTGTATCGCGACTAAAAAGCCAAGAAGGGAAACCACGGAAGTCACAGAGAACGTGAAACATGGTGGTTGGAGATCGCGCTTCACACGTGAGACATCGTCTTTGTTCGTTCCTCTCTGTGTTCCTCTGTGGCCAAGCTTAGCCTTGGAGTGGATCAGATCATTGAAGAAAAACGGCCCTTCAGATGTTCTTGAAGGGCCGTTTGTGAAGTGGCATTCGTTACTTCGGCAGTTGGGCATCGAGGACATCAGCCCAACTTCGCAAGATCCCCTTACTTAGCGATTCCGATCGGGCTGAAGATCACATAGAAGGCCAGCGTGACGATCACGATAATGACGCCGGCCACCAGCGCGCCCTTGGAGGACGCCAGGTTGAGGTTCGACTGCTTCTTGAACTCGACGGGCTGGGGCAGAGGCCGGACCATGGTGATGATCCACATGACCGCCAGGCACAGGCCGAAGCAGATCGCCATGCGATTGAGGAACTGGATCTCCGGGCCGATCCGGTAACGGCCGGCCAGATACATTCCACTGTAGGCGACGATATTGGTCAGCAGGCCGATCACGCCGGCCACCGGCGGAGCCTTGCGAACGAGCAATCCGAACACGAATACCGCCAAAATGCCCGGCGAAATCAGGCCCTGGCTTTCCTGGATGATCGTGAAGATGCTGTTGCTGATTTTCGGATTGCCCAGTTGGGGGGCCAACAGGACCGCGATGACTGTGAAGACGAGCACGGACACCCGGCCCAACAGGACGACTGTTTTTTGCCCGGCGTTCGGACTGATGTACTTTTTGTACACGTCCATGGTGAAGATCGTGGAGGCGGCGTTGAGCATGGCGGCCAGGGAACTGACCACCGCGCCCAGCAGGGCGGCCAAGACGAAACCCACCAGTCCGCTGCCCTGCGGGAGAACGCTGCTGAGCAGATGTCCGAGGGCGGTGTCGTACTTGTAGGCGATGAACTTCTCACTCGTGACATTCACACCGGCGGCTTTGGCGGCGTCCATGGTCTTTCGGTTGTACTCTGCCACCTCGGCGGCCAGTTGCGGATACACCTGTTCCCATGCTTCGTCGGCCGCGGTGAAAATCGTGTAAGGTTGGACCACCGTGGCGGTGAAGGCATCCTGCTGCAGGGGCAGTACGTAGGGGTTTTTCGCCAAGGCCGTTCGCATGGACATATCTTTCGGATACACGGCGAGCATGAACTTGCCTGCCGGCCAGGCAGTGATCTGTTCGACCGTCGGCGCCTGGGCGATCCGGACCTGCTGGGTGTCGGGGTTGGCCTTGACGTATTTGGCGATCACCGCCGCGTTGTCCACGACCGCTTGGTTCTGCATGTCGCCAGAGAACAAATTGAAGGCAATGATCCCCGGCACGACAATCACAAACGGGATCAGAAGCTTCATGGCCGCTGCGAACATGATGCCTTTCTGGCCTTGGGCCAATGACTCCGAGCCCAACGTGCGCTGCGTGATGTATTGGTTTAGACCCCAGTAATAAAAGTTGGGAATCCAGAGTCCCAGCAGCAGGGCGGTCCAGGGTAGAACGCTATCTGTGCTCGGCAGGAACATGTTCATGCGGACCCGGTTCAACTCCAGGAAACGGTCCATCGCCCCGGTCTCCGGGCCGAAGGCCTTGTGCCCCACGGCTCCGGTGCCGACGTCCTGAATGAAAGCCAGGGGTTCCGTCGCCAGGCCCAACTTCTGGAAAGCGAAGTACATGATGACACCGCCGCCGACGATCAGGGCGCTGCCCTGGATCAGGTCGGCCCAGGCACAGGCCTTTAGACCGCCGGCCGTGACATAGACCATGGCGATCAGACCAATGACCAGCGACGCGGTCCAGATCGGGACCGTGTATCCCTGGTCGCCCATCTTGGCGGCCATAGTGCTGATCGTCAGTGCGCCGGAGTAGGTCACCGAGGCCAACAGCAGCATGTAGATAAAGAGCGTCGCGATCGCCATGATCGTGCGGGCCGTGGCGTTGTAACGGTACTCCAGGAACTCGGGCATCGTGTAAATGCCGGCCCGGAGGAAGTATGGTAAGAACGCGAACGCCACGACCACCAGTGTGATGGCCGCCATCCACTCGTAACTGGCGATCGCCAGCCCGACGTGGCTGGCGGCGTTGCCACTCATACCCACGAATTGCTCGGAGGAAATGTTGGCAGCGATCAGGGAGAACCCGATCAGCCACCACCGCAGGCCGCGACCGGCCAAGAAGTAGTCTTCCCCGGTTTGTTCCCGCCGGCTTTTCATCAGGCCGGTCACAACGACGGCCACGACGAAGACGATGAACACCGCAATATCAAGGAAGTTGAACACCATAACCGACCCTTTCCTTGCATGGCTCTCCAATCGTTGAGTGAGTGACGCACGGTGCGGTATTATATCGGGTCGGGGGGCGGCTGCAACTAAATCCTCCCCCCCAGGACAGGTTAGGGGAAAGACATTCTTGTAGTCCTATAACATCGACATCCGGGCGACAAACGTAAAATGTCCGGGAGGGTCCTGCAGGGTGAAGGCCACCGCGACGACGTCAGGCGGCAACCGCTTTGAACGCTTCCGGGAGGGCGTCGAGGATGTCGGTGGCCATCAAGCTGACCTGACCGATCCGGTTCGATGCGATGTCGCCGGCCAGACCATGGACGTAGACCCCGAGGATGGTTGCGTCGAGCCGGCTCAGACCCTGGCCCCAGAGGGCGGCAGCAACGCCGGTCAGGACGTCGCCTGAGCCCGCGGTGGCCATGCCGGGATTGCCGGTGGTGTTCACGTAGACGTGATGGTCGTCGGCGACGACGGTGCCCGCCCCTTTGAGAGCAACGGCGGCCCCTGTCTCTCGAGCCATTTGCTCAGCGATTTGCTGGCGATCCTTGGGCATTTCTTCCCGGAAGAGCCCCGACCAGAGCCTCTTCATCTCGCCTGGATGCGGCGTCAGGACGACTTGGGCTCTGCACTTCTTGGGCCAATCCCGCAGTCGGCTCAGGTTGTTCAGGCCGTCGCCGTCGATGAGCAGCTGCAGCCCCTCCTGCTGCACGAGCGTCTCGACGATCGACCGCAGGCCGTCGCTCTGGCCCAGGCCCGGTCCGATCGCGACGACGTCGTTGTCCTGGACCGCATCGAGGATCGTGTTGAGGGCTTCCAGTGAGATGCGTCCTTCGCCATCTTCCGCCAGCGGAATCGTCGTGTAGCACGGTTCGATCGCCGCGACGATCGGCAGAGCGCTTCGAGACGTCGCCACGCGGACAAGTCCCGAGCCCGCCCGTAGCGAGGACCGGCCCGCCAGGGCCGCCGCTCCGGTCATTCCCATGCTTCCGGCGATCACCAGGACCCGGCCAAACGTGCCCTTGTGACCCTCGGTAGGTCGGGGCGGGAGTCGGGGGATGTCCTTCACGATCTCCATGGCTTCACGTCGCTCCATCGATCTTTCGGTTGATCATCGTGGCGGTGACCGCGGCGCCGAAGCCATTGTCGATGTTGACCACAGTGACGCCTGAGGCGCAACTATTGAGCATAGTCAGGAGGGCTGAGACACCCTGGAAGTTGGCCCCGTACCCGACGCTTGTCGGCACCGCAATCACCGGACAGCTCACCAACCCGCCCACCACGCTGGCCAGCGCCCCCTCCATGCCGGCCACGACGATCAACACGTTGGCTTCATTGAGCCTGGACACCGATCCGAGGAGTCGGTGAAGACCTGCCACGCCCACGTCGCAGATCAGCTCCGTCCGCTGGCCCATCATCTCGGCGGTGACTTTGGCTTCCATTGCGACCGGAAGGTCCGCGGTGCCGGCCGTGACGATCGGCAGCATACTTTTAGACGAGGGGAGCTCCTTCTGTCGCAGCGTGATCGTGCGGGCCAGTTCGTCGTATTGAACACCCGGGCACGTACCGGCTTTGATGAGGGCCTCGAACGCCTCCGGTCGGGCCCGCGTCGCCAAGACGTTGTTGCCTCGCGAGGCGAGCGATTCGAAGATGCGGACGATCTGCTCGGTGGTCTTGCTGGGGCAGAAAATCACCTCGGGGAACCCCTTGCGGAGCTGCCGATGGTGGTCCACGCGAGCGAATCCCAAGTCTTCATATGGCAGGCTTCGCAGTCGCTCCATGGCCTGATCGATGTCCACTTGGCCGCCTTGGACCTGCTCCAACAGTTGTCTCAAGTGTTCCGGTTGAATGGATGAATCCTCACTTCAAGAAAATCCGAAATCCGAAATTCGAAATTCGCGTTTTATCCCGTCGAACTCGGCTCCAGCGTCAGTGGCGAGAACAGTCTCGCCTGGTATTTGTGGTATGCCAGCGAGGCCACCATGACCGCGTTGTCCGTGCAATACTGCTTCGGCGCTACCAGCAACCGACGCGGAGGCCTGCTTTTTTCAGCCATTTTCTGCATGGCCTGGCGGAGCGTGCCGTTGGCGGCGACGCCGCCACCCATGAGAATCGTTCTGGCGCCGATCTTCTCGGCTGCCCTCTTGGTCTTCTTCACGAGCACGTCGATCACCGCGGCTTGGAACGACGCCGCGATGTCCGCGATCTGCTGCTCGGTCATGGAATCGACCTTGTCCTGACCGTTCATGTCCTGGCCCCGACAGTGGTAGAGCACCGCGGTCTTGAGGCCGCTGAAGGAGAAATCGAGCGAGCCTTTCTCCAGCATGGAGCGCGGGAAGTCGATCGCCTTGGGGTCGCCCTGTTTGCCGATCCGCTCGATGACCGGCCCGCCGGGGTAGGGCAGCTTCAGGATCGTGGCGACTTTGTCGAAGGCTTCGCCTGCGGCGTCGTCGATGGTCGTGCCTAGGAGGCGAAGTTCCAGTGGCGACCTGGCTTCGTAGAGGCAGGTGTGCCCGCCGGAGACGATCAAGGCGACCGCCGGCAGTTCCAAGCTTTTCTCGCTTAACATCGCCGACTGCAAGTGGGCGTGTAGATGGTTGATTGCGATCAGAGGTTTGCCCCACATGAAACTCAGCGTCTTGGCCGCGGTTACGCCGACGACCAAGGCGATGGTCAGGCCGGGCTGATTGGCTACCGCAATCGCGTTGATCTGATCCCTGCCGACATCCGCCCGCTCCAGGGCTTCCGTGATGACAGGATAGATCTTCTCGATGTGCGCCCGGGAGGCGATCTCCGGTACGACGCCGCCGTATTTCTCGTGCAGCTGGGTCTGCGAAGCGACGACGGACGAAAGTACCTCGCCTCCGTTGGCGACGACAGCCGCTGCGGTCTCGTCGCAACTCGTTTCGATTCCCAGAATGTTGACGGAATTCTGTCCCATGTATGTGGCCTGATCATAGTGCTGTACGGCCGAAATGTCAATGTATGTATACGACGACGCGGGACCGAGAGGGGCCAGAGAAAACGGCTCAGTCTCTACGTCCCAACGACTTTTGAAGAAACGCCTTGGCGACTGGGTGGGCCTTCCATCCGGAGTTTCAAGAACGACCCTGTCGTCCATCGACGTGTCTTTCAGAAGAACCGGTTATGTCGCCTTGCAATGTTTGGTACAATGAAAGCTGTGAGTTCTCGCAATAGGTGATTTGCCGGAACCGTCTTGTTTATGTCGTACGCGTGGAAACGCGCGATTGCTTGGTGGACAACGAAAGGAGCAGATGATGAGTGAAATGAATCGCCGGGGGTTCTTGAAGGGCGCTGCGGCTGCGACGGCCGGTTCGTATGTGGCCCTGTCTTCGTTTAACCTCATGCCCAGCGTGTTGGGGGCCAACAGCGAAATTCGCCTGGCGGTGGCAGGGATTCGCAGCCGGGGTGGGGCCCACGTCAACGACTTCATGAAGATTGAGGGCGTGAAGGTCGTTGCCTTGATCGATCCGGACAAGCAGATTCTCGAGCAGGGAGTGGCGGGGTTCAAGAAGAGATATAACGTCGGGGACGAGGCGATTCGGGGGTATGCGGATGTGCGGGAGGTCCTGGATCGCAAGGATGTCGACGCATTGGTGATCGCGGCGCCGAACCATTGGCATTCGCTGATGACGGTGTGGGCCTGCCAGGCGGGCAAGCATGTATACGTGGAGAAGCCGGTGAGCCATTCGATCTGGGAGGGTCGAAAGATGGTCGAGGCCGCCCGCAAGTACAACCGGATCGTACAGGCCGGGACGCAGCATCGGTCGTGCCCGGCGGTGCAGGAGGCTGCCCACGACATCCAGGCGGGCAAGTACGGCAAGGTCCGGTGGGTCCACTGCTCCGTGCTGCATTCGCGTGCGAGCATCGGAAAAGTGACTGAACCGACACCCGTGCCGCCGACCATCGACTATAACCTCTGGGCGGGTCCAGGCCCCATGACTCCTGTCATGCGGCAGCAGTTTCACTACGATTGGCACTGGCAGTGGGCTTGGGGCGACGGGGAGATGGCCAACTGGGGTATTCACTACCTCGATGACGTGCGTCATATGCTCAACTGGAGCGACGTGCCGACGAGAGTCGTCGCGGCGGGCAACCGCTTCGCCTGGGACGACAACGGCGAAACTCCGAACATGCATTTTGCCCTGATGGACTACGACGGCGTGCCTCTGGTGGTCGATATCCGCAACCTGCCCGACCCCACGCGTCGCGGCGGCAAACAGGGGGCCCTTTACCTCGGCGCCCGCGGCGGTAACTACATCCAGTGCGAGCATGCCTCGGTTCGCATCGCCCGCGGCGGCGGCGGCGCCTACGACAACGACGGCAAGCGAATCCACCAGTACAAAGGCGACGGCGGCAGCGGGCACGCCCAAAACTTCATCAACGCCCTCCGCAGCGGTCGGCGCGAGGATCTGGCCGCCGAGATCGAAGTCGGCCACCTCAGCACCGCGATCTGCCACCAGGCCAACATCGCCTGGCGCGCGGGAAAAGAGGCCACGCCTGACCAAATCCGCGAGAACATCAAATCGTCTGAGGACGCCCTGAACACCTTTGCGGATATGCTCGAACAGCTCCAAGGCAACGAGGTCGATCTGGCCAGGCGGCCGTTCGTCCTGGGCCCCACGCTTACCTACGATCGCAAGACCGAGCGATTCACCGGCCCCAACGCCGACTCCGCAAACCGATTCCTCAAATGCTCCTACCGCGAGCCGTTCATCATCCGCGACACTGTGTAAGCCATCAATTGCGACGAGTTCAAGGGCTCGGGAAACCGGGCTCTTTTTTTATGGGTCCCGGCCACAGGGGGAATCGAAATACCCCTTGGCGGGCTGGAAATCGCGTTTCTCGATCTCGTTGCGATGGATTCTCGCTTCGGGCAAGTTGCACTCTGTCGCGACAATGAGTGTTGACTGGCTTCGCTCTTTGTCGGATAATATAGTCTGTAATCGGCAGGCCAGTGTCGGCCGATGGAAAGGGTCCATCGCCGGCGAAGGGGCCGTCTGGACGCACAGGAGGTGGAAGTATGTTCGATGTCGAGCCTCTCAAACCGAAGATTGTGGAAATCTGTCGTCAGGCCAAGGTCAGCCGTTTGGATCTCATCGGTCCGGCGGCCTCTGGAGACTGCCTCGGCGAAAGCGAGGTGGACGTCCTGGTTCGGTTCCTGCACGACGGGGGGGAAATCTTCAACCGGTTTTTCGATCTCAAGGAGGGGCTTGAAGAAGTCTTCGGCCGGACGGTCGATGTCACCGTCGAAGAAACGATCCGAAGTCCGGTTGTCTGGGAGAATATCGAGCACAACCGCAGGAACATTTACGCCCTGTGATCGCCACTGCCGAGCGGGAGCGAATCTGTGTCGCCTCTGCTGGAATTGGACATTCCCCGGTTGAGTGTTGTAACTTAACCGCCACTTTGCAAGGGAATGTTCATGACGACACGACAACAGTTTTCCGGTCCCGAGAAGATGCAGATCCTGTGGCTCCATCTGTGGAAGTACAAACCCATCTCCGAGGTCTGCCAGCAATGCTATGGCAAGGTCAACGAGCCCAACGCCTGAATCCCATGGGACTTTTGGCTGCGCGACGAGGAGAAAACGGATGATTCTGGACTTCTGGAATGCATGTCTCGGCGAAGGCTACCGCCGACTAACCTGCAGGATGCTCGATACCAAGCTCCAAGCCGCCTGAGCGGCCCGATGAACCGTTGCCGCAACCGAGGCCCGGGAAGTAGATGCGTGACATCGTAATATGAAAGGACCCATGGAATCCGCAACCGTGACAGCCCCGCGAACGAGCCGACGGCAGGTCCTCGCAAGGCGGGGGGATGCGAACCCCTCTTGGCCAGCCGAGAACCTCCCTCGAAAACACCCGAGCAGGCTCGGGGCGAACGTCTGAACCCGACCGACCCGACCGCACGTCGTGCAACGTGGCCTGTGAACCGGCGAGAGCCGTAAGAAAACTCAACGCCGAAATCAAAGACTTGACAACTACCCCGTCGGAATCGATGATGCCATCCTCAGCCCACCAACCAAGTCACTGGGCCGACCAAAGGGATTGTCCAATTCCCACTGAATCAACACACGGGGTTTGCATTGGCCGGAATGCGACAGAAAGGAATATTGCGATGAACATACAGGGGTTCTGTCCGACCGGGAAGCTAAGCGCCGTCCGGACCGCTGACAGCAAGGCGAAGTGTTATGGATATCTCGACATCGAAACGACCGGGTGCAGCCGGTATTCGGACCTGACGGTAGTGGGCGTGGGCCGGGTGCAAGGGACGCAGAGGCGGTGCGAACAGCTCTACGGCGACCAAATCACGGCCGACAGGGTTTTGGGCATCCTCGATGGCGTCGATGAGATCTACACGTACAACGGTCGTCGCTTCGATCTACCCTTCCTCCACCGAAGCCTGGGTCTTGACCTACGGAAGCGCTTCGTCCACACCGATCTGATGTACGAGTGCTGGCGCAAGGACCTCAAGGGCGGATTGAAGGTCGTCGAAGCCCGACTTGGCATCGGCCGTCGCCTTGCCGACATGGACGGGTACATGGCCGTCAAACTCTGGTGGAATTATGTCAACGACAACGATTTGGAGGCGCTTCGCGTGCTCCTGGAGTACAATAGAGAGGATGTGATGAATCTGCACGCTCTCCGAGAAAAACTGGGCGTGTCATGACCCTATTCAACGAGTACAGGATGCCGATGAATCTACAGGTACTGATCTACGGCGGAGGAGCGGTGGGGCTGGGGATCGCCAGTTGCCTGGTCCGGACGGCGCATCGGGTCGAGATTATCGCTCGGAGCCAAACTGTCGCCGCGCTCAAGCAAGACGGTCTGATTCGGACGGGGCTCTTCGGCCACGTCCATGCCCGGCCCGGCGAGTTCGTCTGCAGGGAATCTCTCGCAGAGAAAGAGCGATCGGAATTCGATTTCGTGCTCGTCTGTACGAAATCGTTCGATTCGGAAACCGCCGCCCGCGATCTGGCCGAGCATGCCGACCGCATCGGATCGAGAGCCCGACTGGTTCTCTTTCAGAACGGTTGGGGCAACGCGGAGACGTTCTGCGAGTACTTCGACAGAGACCGCATCTACAATGCCCGGGTAATCACCGGATTTCGTCGGTCCAGACCCAACGAAGTGGAAGTTACGGTCCACGCGGATGCGATTCGCATCGGCAGCCTATTTTCGCCCGATGTTTCGGCGGCCCACCCCCTGGCTCAGGCCATTCGCGAAGGCGGAATCCCCTGTGAAGTGACCGAAGCGGTCGCAAAAGACCTGTGGGCAAAAATGCTCTACAATTGCGCGTTGAACCCACTGGGTGCGATCCTACGCGTTCCCTATGGGGCCCTGGCCGACGAGGCCTCGACCCGACTGTTGATGAACCAGATCGTCAGGGAGGTCTTTGGGGTCATGTCCGCCGCGGGATATCGAACCCATTGGAACCGTCCGGAGGATTTCCTTGCGGTGTTCTATGAGCGACTGGTGCCCGACACGGCCGAACACAGATCGTCAATGCTTCAGGACGTCTCCGCGGGCAAATGCACCGAGATCGAAGCCCTCAATGGCGCGGTTCTCAAGCTGGCCGAACGGCACGGCATCGAAGTTCCCTACAACCGGGCGGTCTATCATCTCATTCGCTTCATCGAGAACAGCGCATGGCCGGCAAAAGAATAGACGAACATACCCTGGAGGTGCTCGAATTCGAGGAAATCCGGCGGATCCTTGCGTCCTACGCGGCCAGCGATCTGGGCAAGGACGCCGCCCGGGGCTTGTATCCTTCGGTAGACCTGCGCTGGGCGACTGCCCGCATGGCGGAAACGACGGAGCTGACGAAAGTCCTGCAGCGAGGAGAACGAGTACCCATGGCGGGACTCAGGGACATTCGCCCTCTCTTGAAGGAATTCGGCAAAAAACAGACGGTTTTCGAACCTGTCGAACTGCTGGAAATCGCCGACACGCTGGCCGCCAGCGGCAGGTTGCGGTGGTTCCTGACGAATCTGGAACCCGCTGAGAGCACGTATCTGCGGGCCATGGGCGAGAAGCTCGGCGACTTTGAGCCCACCGTCGAGGAGGTCCGACGCTGCATCGGAGGTGACAAACGGGTACGGGACGAAGCCTCCGAGAAGCTTCGGGATCTCCGCCGCAAAATCTCGCAGGTCAGCGAGAACCTCCATCAGCGGTTCTTAAACCTGGTTGCGTCTCCGAGCCTGCGGAAGGCCATCGAAAACGACAACTACATGATGCGTCATGGGCGGCCGGTCATTGCGGTCAAATCCACCCATCGTCACGTAGTCCGCGGCACCGTTTTGGACCGTTCGAACACCGGTGCGACGCTCTATGTCGAGCCCGATGAACTGGTCGAGCTCAGCAACGAGCTGGAAGACGCGGTCTTCGAGGAAAAGAAAGAAATCGACCGCATCCTGTGGGTGCTCACCAAGATGGTTCTGGATCAGCAGGACGTCATCCTCGACAGCGTCAAGATGCTGGCGCTGGTGGACCTGACCTACGCCAAGGCCCGGTTCAGCATTGCTTACAACATGAGTCCGCCTGATCTGGCGACCGGCGCGTCGTTGCAGCTTCGCGATGCCCGCCATCCGCTTCTGCTCCAGTGGGTCAGCCGACAGAAGGGATGCGGCGTTTCGCAACTGACAAATGATGATGTGGTGCCCATCGACGTGCGGTTGGGCGACGATTTCGACCTGCTGCTGATCACTGGTCCCAACACCGGCGGCAAAACCGTCGTGCTCAAGACCATCGGTCTGCTGATCGCGATGGCCCAGAGCGGTCTACACATTCCCGCCCGCCCGGGCTCGCGAGTGTCGGTCTTTCGCCAGATCTTCGCGGACATCGGCGACGAGCAGAGCATCCAGCAAAGTCTCAGCACCTTCTCCGCTCATATGCGTCAGGTGGTCAAGATCCTCGAACGGACCCACTGCGGCACGCTGGTCTTGCTCGACGAACTCGGCGCGGGAACCGATCCGATCGAGGGGGCCGTTCTGGCGACCGCTATCTTGGACACGCTGATGCAAAAAGGCGGCAAGATCGTCGCGACCACACACCTGGGTCAGCTCAAGTCGTTCGCGTACCGCCAGCCGCGCGCCCAGAACGCCTCCGTCCAGTTCGATACGGAAACCCTCCGGCCGACGTATCGGTTGATGATCGGTACGCCGGGGAGCAGCAATGCGATCGTGATCGCAAAACGCTTGGGAATGCCCAAAGAGGTGATCGGACAGGCTACGACGCTGCTGGCGACGGAGTCCGACGGCACCTCCGAGTTGATCAACCAAATCCAGGCGACACGGGAGGACGCCGAGCACAAGCGATCCGAAGCTCAGTCGATTCTCGACGAAGCAGACGCCGCGAGATTGCGGGCGGCCGAGAGACTCCAGCAAATCGAAGAGGAAGGACGGCAACTTCGCAGACAGGTCGACCGCGAGATCGACGAATCCATGCAGGCGATTCAGCGACTAGTCGATGAGTTCGCAGCCGGAATGCACAACGCTCCGGCCGTCTGGAGTCGGAAGGCACGGACCCTCTCGGAAAAGGTGGCGGCATTGGCGTCGGGCACTGCCATCGCCCAGCGACATGCGGAGTTCATTGCCGGGCTGCGCAGAGGCGACAGCGTCTTCGTCGTTCCCTTCCGTCGGGAAGGTATGGTCGAACGGATCCGCAAGAGCCGTGGTACCATCGTGGTTCTTCTGGACAGCAAGGAAGTCGAGGTCCCGTTTCGCGAAATTGCCAGGCCCGACAGTGCGTAGCGATCATCCAATCGCCCGGGAGAGAATCGTGGTAAGTTCTTCGTCGCTCAAAACGACGGGGTTGCCTTGCATGCTGCTGGCTTTGCGGGCCCGTTCCACCACGATCGGGAAATCCACCGTGGAAAGCCCATGCTTACGCAATCCAGGCAGATCCAGGGATAAGCACAGATCCCCCACCCAACTCACCCCATCAGATGCGTCGGCGGTGTTTTTTCCGGTGAGGATACGACCGATTTCATCGAAACGAGCCAGAATGGAGGCTGTCTCCTCATTCGGACTTTCGTCGTGGTTTCGAAGGGCCTGCACGTTGGCCTGCATGACGAAAGGCAGAAGCCTGCCGCAGATCACGCCATGTGGGGCACTGGTCATTCCCCCCAAAGGCCCGGCGAATCCGTGCACCGCCCCCAGCTTGGCGTTGGCCAGGGCCAAGCCGCCCAAGAGGCTCGCCAGCGACATATCCTCACGGGCTTGAGCGTTGGCGCCGTCCTCGAATGCCAGTCGGAACGATCGGGCCACCCGTTGCATGCCTTCGCGGCAGAACCCATCCGTCAGAGGGGTGGACTTGTTGGAGACAAAGGCCTCGATCAACTGAGTCAGAGCATCCAGACCGCTGCTGGCTGTTACCTCCGGCGGCATCGAATACGTCAGCTGCGGATCGACGATTGCCTGCCGAGGGAGCATCAGAGGACTGCGGATACTCACCTTCACCTGCTGGTGTGGCACACCGAGCACCGCGTTGTACGTGACTTCCGCTCCGGTGCCCGCGGTGGTGGGGACCGCCAGTAGTGGAGCCGCCGGTTCCCTCAGGGGTTTGCCCTTGCCGACCACTTCCAGGTACTCGGACAGGTCGCCTTCGTTTTTGAGCATTGCGGAGGCGACCTTGCCGATATCCAGAACACTGCCGCCTCCGATGGCCAACACGACATCGGCCTTTGCCTCGCGGGCAGCGACCACGGCCGCTTGGGCCATTTCTGTTGTGGGTTCAGCGGTAACGTTGAAGACCGTCACGGCGACGTTGCGGGCGACGACGGCATCCAACACCGCAGTCAAACGATCCGCTTTCCTGCCGACCACGACGAAGGCGTGTTTGCCGTATGCGGCGACGAGACTGGGAATCTGCTCGGCGGTTCCGGGTCCGAACACGATCCGACGGGCAGTCGAGAATTCGAACTTCATGGCGTCCTATACGCTAAGATAGTCCCAACCGTCCTGGCCAGGAAAGACACTGTTGTACTTTACGCTCGTACGAGGTTCGGCCATCATGCTCTCGACTGCGTCTCGCCATTTCTGGTAATGCGTCGTTTCCTTGTGACGGGCCGGGTCATTCGGTGTACGATACACCTCCACGAGAACGAATTTCGTCGGATCGTCCTGCTGCTGAATCACGTCGAACCTCGCGATGCCCATCTCTCGGACGCTTGCCTTGGCGTTCTCGATGGTTGCCGCGCGGAATGCCTCGACGTGGTCGGGCTTGACATGGACGAACACATGAACCACCAACATAGCTCTCTCCTTACGGGCGTCACTCTTTTGCCGGCAGTCTAGCATGGCCTTGGCGGGAACGCAACCCATTCGAGGGGGCGAAAATGTGTCGGCAAGTCCCTAGCGCCTACGTGATTGACAAACGGGGGGGATTCCGCTATGAGGAACATGGCGGATGGCGCATCTGGTGCGTCCATCCGGGCGAAAGAAAGGTAGTTGACCACCGAAAGGCAGAGACACGGATGGCGATTCTGGCAGGGATAGACGAGGCGGGTTTCGGACCGCTTCTCGGACCGCTGGTGGTGTCCTCTGCGGCGTTCGCAGTTGAACCGGCTTTGCTTGATGTCGACCTCTGGCAGGTGTTTGTCCGGAGTGTGGGCAAGTGTCGCAAGTATTTGGCCGGCCGGCTGCTGATTGCCGACAGCAAGAAGGCCTTTGACCGGGAAGAGGGGATGGGGCATTTGGAACGGACGGCCCTGGTCGCGTTGGACTGTATGGGCAAGAGACCATCGGATCTAATGGGTTTGTTGGCCGTGTTGTGCCCGGATTGTTTGTCCCGTTTGGCAGGGTACGCGTGGTATCAAGATCTGCAGGAATGCCGACTGGCGGACGGATCAAACGATCAACGGATCGCGGCGAGGGTTTTTTTCGAAGATTTGAAGGCCCATCAGGCATCGCTGTCGCACATGAGGGCTTGTTGCGTGGACGTTGCCCATTTCAACCGGATGGTCAAACGCATTCGGAACAAGGCCCAGGTCCTGTTCATTGTGGTGACGCAGTTGATCCAGGATCTGCTGACGGCATTCCCCCGCGAGGACATCCGCATCCAGATCGACCGGCAAGGCGGGCGAACCCATTACCGCGAAAATCTGCTGCGAAGCTTCCCCGAGATGGAGCTTGCGGTCTTGGAGGAAAGCGAGGAACGCAGTGACTACGAGTTGCGAGACGGGACTCGGATCGTGCGTTTGACGTTCGAAGTCAAAGCCGACGACCGTTATCTTGCGGTTTCGCTGGCCTCCATGATCAGCAAGTACCTCAGGGAGCTCCTCATGGAACGGATGAACGTTTATTTTGCGAAACTCGATGCAGGTTTGAAACCCACGGCGGGGTATTGGCAGGATGGTCAACGGTTTGTGCACGAACTGCGAACGAGATTGCCTCATATGGCGATTGATGAGGAGCGACTGGTCCGATGCCGATGAGACGAGAACTTTCCCTAATCAACAGGATCCAGGGGTCTATGACGCACGATCACAAAGAACAGAACTGGCTGAACACGGTCTCCCTGTCGATCATTGCGGTAGTGGCTCTGGCGGCGGCTCTGATCTACACACGGGTCGTCATGATTCCCTTCGTTGTTGCGCTGTTTATCGTGGCGCTGGTGTCTCCGATCGAGGATTTTCAGGTCAAATGGCTTCGACTCCCCCGTTTTATCGCGATTGTGGTCACTCTGCTGGTGGTTATGGCGGTACTGACGCTGGTTTTTCTTCTGATTGCGCAGGCAATTACGACCATTGTCTTGACCGCCGGCGAATACAGCGCCAGCTTCGAGAACATGGCCAACAAGTTCATCGCGACGATCGAGTATATCTATCCAAAGGAGGAGACAAAACCTGTCGCGACGCCGAACGACACAGGACCGTTGCCGACGCCGGCAACGCCCAAAACGGAGGAACCGGCCCCGGCCAAACCCGGGCCTCTCGTGCTTTATCCGCTGGTCGACGAGGCCGACAGGACAGCCACTCTGGCCGCTCAGCCATCGACGGCCTCGGTCGTGGACGAAGTCAACGAACCCAACGCCCCGGCCGCCATCGAACAGAGACTTCCTAAGAAGACGCCCCGGATCGATACCCAGCAAATCGTCAAAGACCTTAAGAATTACATCTTTAACATCGTCACGAACGCGTTCGGCACGATTCTCGGATTGATCTCGAGCATGCTCTTTGTGATCATCTTTGTTCTCTTTCTGCTCATGGGGCGCAATCCCTACACGACTCATTCCCAGGTCTATTCGGAGGTGGTGGGGAAGATCCGCAAATATGTTGGCATCAAAATCGTGATCTCGGCCGTGACGGGAACGATGGTGTGGGTGATTCTGACCCTCGCGGGTCTCAAGCTGGCCACAGTGTTCGGGATCTTGGCGTTCCTGCTCAATTTCATCCCGTCCATCGGTTCGATTATTGTGACATTTCTCCCCCTGCCGATCGCTGTGGTACAGTTTCAGTCGTCGCCTTGGATGATTGTGCTGGTGATCGCCGTACCCGGCGTGCTTCAGAATATCCTGGGGAACATCATCGAACCCAAGCTCCAAGGCGAAGGTCTGAACCTGCACCCGGTGACGATCCTGCTGGCCCTTTCGTTCTGGGGGCTTCTCTGGGGGATCGTCGGAATGTTCCTGGCGGCTCCGATCACCGCGGCGATTCGCATCATGCTGATGCAATTCGATATGTTCCGGCCGATCGCAAGACTTATGGCGGGCGACTTCACGGAGCCGCCGCCTTCAATTCCTCGTGAAGAAACCCGATCTGACGCTCCTCTTCCCGAATGATTCGATCAAGCATTTGCTGGCTGGCCGGATCGCGGGCGAAATCTTTCAGGCCATGGTAAAAGATGATCACCTCGTTGGCCCGGCGGATGGCATCCTTAAGAATCTGACGTCGGTTTTCTCGCCCCGTCAACCGATTCGGAGCTTGAAGCTTGGTGTTGGATCCAGCCAGGCCCGACATTACATGAGGATTGGAGAGCACGTAATTGTCCGGATCGAAAGTGCCGAATTCTCCGGTTTTCTCAGAAAACCGCTTCCTCATGCGTGCCCAGATTTTCTCGTGTTTGGCCTTCCATGTGGCGAGTCGATAGTAGAGGTCGCGAAGATTCGGGTCGTCGAATAACTCCGCGGTCTTGAGGTAGAACTTGGCCCCCTTATGTTCCACCTGCTCGGCGATCTGAAGAATCTCGAAGACGTTAAACTTTGTTTCCACGTCGCGTTCTTTCGATTCACTTCCCACCGATTCGGTCCGGGAAACCACGTTGAAGCAGGAACCGCTTCAGACCAGCGTCGCCCTCCCCAAATACCCGGATATATTGTGAGACTGTAGCATTGTTACAGAGCATTTCTATCCTGTCTGATGGCGTTGTTGATGGAGCGTAATGGTGGTTTGGTGACGGGCGGGAGCTTGCAGGTCACGCTGCATGTCCAAGGCGATACGGCAGCG